>Ga0070689_100000398_pt1 | contig 25527 bp, 17 predicted proteins | sample KBSS23HmetaG_FD_64669 | JGI IMG/M metagenome (GOLD analysis project Ga0070689, IMG submission 64669) | Switchgrass rhizosphere microbial communities from Kellogg Biological Station, Michigan, USA - KBS S2-3H metaG | ecosystem: Host-associated > Plants > Roots > Rhizosphere ...
CGGGGCTCGCCGCCGGGGCCGCGCTCCTCGCGCGGACCGCGCACTTCACGCGGCTGGCGCTCCTCGCGCGGGCCGCGCTCCACACGCGGGCCACGCTCCTCGCGCGGACCCCGTTCCTCGCGTGGGGCACGTTCCTCGCGCGGGCCACGTTCCTCGCGCGGACCGCGTTCCTCGCGTGGGGCACGTTCCTCACGCGGGGCACGTTCCTCACGCGGGCCGCCGCGCTCTTCGCGCGGGCCACGGTCGTCGCGACCACCGCGCTCTTCGCGCGGGCCGCGGTCGTCGCGCTCGCGGAAGCCGCGGTCGCGCCGGTCGTCTTCGCGCAACTCCGGGCGATCGCCGCGCGGCGCATCCGGGCGCGGCCGGTCACCACGGAACGGCCGGTCCTCGCGTTCGCCGCGGAAGCCGCGTTCCTCGCGCTCGGGCCGCGGCCCGCGCTCCTCGCGGAAGCCACGCTCGTCGCGCATCGGCCGGTCCTCGCGGCCGGGGCGCTCGCCGCGGAAGCCGCGCTCCTCGCGCGCAGGCCGGTCTTCGCGCGGCCGCTCTTCGCGCGGTCCACGCTCGTCGCGCACTGGGCGTTCCTCGCGCGGCCGCTCTTCACGCGGTCCACGCTCTTCGCGCACAGGGCGCTCCTCGCGCGGCCGGTCCTCGCGCGGCCCACGCTCGCCGCGCGCCGGGCGGTCGTCGCGTTCGCGCCGGAAGCCGCCGCGGTCACCGCGATCGCGGTCGCCGCGTTCCTCGCGCCGCGGGCCGCGGTCGTCGCCGCGCGGACGCCGTTCTTCGCCGCCCTCGGCGGCGGCGGCCGGAGCCTCGCCGCGTTCGGCGAGCAGCACGGCCTTGTGGCTCAGCTTGATCTTGCCGAAGTCGTCGATGCCGATGACCTTGACCTTCAGCTTGTCGCCGATGCGCACGACGTCGGTCACCGAGCGGATGAACGAGTCGGACAGCTCGGAGACGTGGCAGAGGCCCTCCTGGCCCGGCAGGATCTCGACGAACGCGCCGAACTCCTTGATGGCGGAGACGCGGCCTTCGTAGATCTGACCGACCGCGACCTCGGCGGTCATCGCCTTGAGGTGCTCGACGCAGGCCATCACCTTCTCGGCGTTGACGCCGGTGACGGTGCACAGGCCGCCGTCCTCGATGTTGATCTTGCACTCGAAGGTCTCCTGCAGTGCCCGGATGTTCTTGCCGGCCGGGCCGATCACGAGACCGATCTTGTCGGGCGGGACCTGCAGCGACTCGAGCCGCGGCGCGTTGGGGCTCAGCTGCGGGCGCGGAGCGCGCAGCGCCTTCAGCATCTCGCGCAGCACGTGCATGCGGCCCACGCGCGCCTGCTCGAGCGCCTCGGCGAGGATCTGCCGCGTCAGGCCATCGCACTTGATGTCCATCTGCAGCGCCGTGATGCCGTACTGCGTGCCGACGACCTTGAAGTCCATGTCGCCGCACGCGTCCTCGCTGCCGAGGATGTCGGACAGGATCGCGTACTGCTTGCCCTCCATCACGAGGCCCATCGCCACGCCGGCGACCGGCTGGCGGATCGGGACGCCCGCATCCATCATCGCCAGCGTCGCCGAGCACGCGGTCGCCATCGACGAACTGCCGTTCGACTCGAGGATCTCGCTGGTGATGCGGATCGTGTAGGGGAACTCCTCCTTCGACGGCAGCACCGGCTCGACGCCGCGCTCCGCGAGCGCACCGTGGCCGATCTCGCGGCGGCCTGGCGAACCGGTGCGCTTGACCTCGCCGACGCTGAACGGCGGGAAGTTGTAGTGCAGCAGGAAGCGCTTCTTCCCCTCGGGCATCAGCCCGTCGATCATCTGCTGGTCGTCGACGCCGCCGAGCGTCACGATGCCGAGCGCCTGCGTCTCGCCGCGTGTGAACAGCACCGAACCGTGCACGCGCGGCAGCACGCCGACCTCGATCGTGATCGGGCGGATCGTCGTGTGGTCGCGGCCGTCGGCGCGGCGCCCGCCGAGGATCGACTGCCGTTCGCCGTCCTTGACGATCTCGCCGATGATCTCGCTGACGGTCGCCTTCCAGAGCTTCTGCTCGGTATCGCTGCTGCCGGCCGGCGGCGGGAACGCCGTCACGGCGGCTTCCTTCGCGGCCTTGTTGGCCGCACTGCGCACCTGCTTGCTGCCCGGCGTCAGCGGCGCCTCGCGCAGCCGTTGGCCGAACTGCGACTCGATCGCGTCGACCAGCGCGGGGTCGCGCTTGGGCGGCGCGAACTCCTTCTTCGGCTTGCCCGCCAGCGCGCGCAGCTCCTCGATCATCGCCGCGACCTCGCGCGCGGTCGCATGGGCGAGTTCGAGCGCTCCGAGCATCACCTCCTCGGTGACCTCCTTGGCGCCGGCCTCGACCATCACGATCGCATGCTCACTGCCGGCGACGGTCAGGTTCAGCTTGTTCTCCGCGGACTGGATCTCCGACCACGTCGGGTTGACCACCAGCTTGTCCTCGCGCAGGCCGACGCGGCACATGCCGAGCGTCGTGCCATGCGGGATCGAGCTCAGCGCCAGCGCGGCGAAGCTCGCAACCGCGGCGACCACGTCGGGGTCGTTCTCGCGGTCTGTCGACAGCACCTGCGACAGCACCTGCACCTCGGCCTTGTAGCCGTCCGGGAACATCGGCCGGATGCTGCGATCGATGATGCGGCAGCCGAGGATCTCCTTCGTCGTCGGCCGGCCTTCGCGCTTGAAGAACCCGCCCGGGATCATGCCGGCGGCCGAGGTCTTCTCGCGGTAGTCGACCGTCAACGGGAAGAAGTCGATCCCTTCGGGTGCCTTCTGGCTCTGCGCCGTCGCAAGCACCATCGTGTCGCCGTAGCGCACGACCGCGGCGCCGTCGGCCTGGCGCGCCATGCGCCCGGTCTCGATCGACATCGTGCGGCCGCCGATCTCGCGCTCGACGCGCACGGCGCGCGGGATGCCCGCGCCACCGCTGGCCGGCGTCACCGAGACGCTCGCGCCCTCGTCACCGCCCGGGAACTCGGGTCCGGTATCCGTCTCGGCGGCCTTGCCGCGCCCGCGGCGCGCGCCACTCCTGCCACCACCACTGCGTGCGCCGCTCTTGGGGGCGGCATCGTCACTCTTCTTCTTGCTTGCCATACTTCCTTCTGCTTTGCCTCTCGGCCTCTCGGCTTTCGCCTCGTTCACTTGCGGTGCGGGCCGCGCGCTCGCCCCCTCCTGGGGCCATCGGCGCGGAGCGCTCCTCCGGGGCTCGAACCGTTCCGGCTCGATCGCCCATGCGGGCCACCGGCGTCCACATCGTGGATCGTCCGGCCCCGCGCGGACGCCGCACCCTCCTGGTGCGCCGCGTCCACTGCTGGCTGCGCGCCGGTTCCTCCGGCTCTGGCAGTGATTGCCGCGCAGCGTTGGCCGCGGCTCCTGCCGCGACCCGACTTGTCAGACTTCGTTGTTCCTTGGTTGCTGGTGCGCGGTGGCCTCGCCACCGCGCGGCTTGCTTGCCCGGGCCCAGCCCTACTTGCGCAGCCTTACTTCCGCAGGCCGAGCTTGTCAGCGAGCTGGGTGTACCGATCGCGCGAGACCTTCTGGAGGTAGCGCATCAGGCGGTTGCGGCGGTTGACCTGCAGCAGGAGGCCACGGCGACTGCCGTAGTCCTTCGGGTGCCGCTGCATGTGGGCCGTCAGTTCCTCGATGCTCTTCGTCAGGATCGCCACCTGGACTTCGGGAGATCCGGAGTCCTTGTCGTGGCGCTTGTTCGACTGGATGACCTGGGTCTTGGTTTCGCGGGAGATCGGCATCCCTGGTTCCTCTGCTCGTTCGTCAGGACCTTCGCACCAGAACAGGGCTTCCGGCGTCGAGGTTGGCCCGCTGGGGGCATGAACTGAAGGCGAGAAGAGTAGCGGGCTCCGGGGTCGGGTCAAGCGCGGACCCGGACTGGTGCCCGCCGGGTCCCCCGGCGCTGCGGCTCAGAGCGTTCTCAGCTCAGGGCAGGCGGCGGGTCAGGTGGTTCAGCAGATCCGTCAGCGCGAGCTCGGCGCAGCTGCGCGCCATGCCGTCGCGGTCGCGCGGCGCGGGTCCGAGTCCGCCGGCCTTGACCTCGCCGCTGAGGTTGCCGCTCCACAGGAACTCGCCGTCGCTGGCGATCATCGCCGCCTGGAACTCGAACGTGATCTTCATCTCCGACAGCAGGCGGCTCTCGTCCCACTTGTGCACGTGCACGGCCAGCAGTGCATCTTCGGTCGCCTTGCCGGCGATGCGCTTGAGGTAGGCCGGGGTCATCATGGTCTCGCCCGGGCCCGGCTCCGAGTGCGCGAGCGCCGCATCGACGCGGTCGCTGCGCATCGGCGAGTAGAGCCGCGCCGGCAGCCCCCGTTGCAGCACCTGGCGCATGAAGTCGAGGTGGCGCGACGCCTCGCGCGCCGGCGTGCCGTCCTCGACCGGCAGCACCCCGATGTCGTTGGGGTTGTGCGTGGCCAGCGCGGGGTAGGTGACGAACGAAGGTGTCGTCGTGAGCGGCACCGGCGTCTTGCAGCCGGCGAGCAGGGCGACCAGGACCAGACCAGCGAACCTCATGACCATGACCGGAACTCCCTAGCAGTCCGCCGGCACCATAGCAGTGGAGCGATGCCGGCGCACCAGTTGGTTTTTCCGCGGCGGTCAGCGCGTCCTGCGGCCGCTGAAGTGGTCTCGAAAAGACACCCGAGGCCGAGTCCACAAGGGCCCCGCAGCTTTTCGAGACCACTTCAAAACCAAAGGTTGCAGGGTCGGCGCTGCCGCGCCGACCGGCCGGGCCGCAGGCACGCTGGTGTTGTTGGGTTCAGCCGCCCCAGGCGCGGGCGCTGCGCAGGCACGATTCGCAGCGCCCGCACGGCAGCGGGTCGCCGCGGTAGCACGACCACACGTCGTCGGGGCGGATCAGCAGGCGCCTGGCGGCGGCGACGATGCCGGGCTTGTCGAGTGGCTGGGTCGGACTCGCGACGCGCACGTGCGTGCGCGTGCCGAGCGCGAGCATCGCGGTCGCGCAGTCGACGAACGCCGCCGAGTTGTCGGGGAAGGTCGCAGCCTCTTCGCGGTTGAAACCGGCGATCACGACGCCGGCGCCGAGCGTCTCGGCGAACGCGGCGGCGCTGGCGACGAAGACGGCGTTGCGCGCGGGCACCCAGACCGCGGCCGCCGACTGTTCGTCACCGGGCGTCTGGCGCGTGCCGGCCGGCAGCTCGCGCGCGGTGGCGACGAGCGCCGAACCGGCGCGCTGCGCGAGTTCGGCGAGCCACGGTAGTTCGACGCGCTGCCAGGCGATGCGGCGCTTGCGGCAGAAGCGCTCGGCTGCGTCGCATTCGCGTTCGACCGCGCGCTGGCGGTAGTCGAACGTCAGCGCGCGCGCGATCGCCCCGCCGTCGGCGAGCCACAGTGCACAGGCGACGACCGAATCGAGGCCGCCCGACAGCAGCGCGACGGCAGTCGTCTGCGGCGGATGCGCTGCGGCTCGCTCGGGCTCACGCGGCTGCGTCACGGCCTTCTGTCATGCAGGGTGAACCACTGCAGAGGGAGTCACTGCAGGGTGAATCACTGCAGGGTGAATCACTGCAGGGTGAATCACTGCACCGTGAACGGCACCACGGAGCCGCGCGCGAACGACAGCTCCTCGCGCGCGCGATCAGCGAGCGCGAAGTCGCCCGCCTGCCGCGTGTCCTTCAGGAACAACCGCGCCGTCGCGCGCACGACCCAATCGCCGGTGCCGAGCCCCGTCAGCGTGCCGGGGTCGGGGAACTGGAAGTCGTCGGAAGCGGAGATGGCGCGCGGATCGGTGTCCTCCGCGATGATGCGCCATTCGCGGCCAAGCGCGTTGGTGGCGACGACGTCGAGCACGGCGAGCACCGGCACGCCAGTGCCGGTCACCAACGCGGCGTCGAGCGCCTCGAATACAGTCACGAGCGGCGGACCGGTGAAGGGACCCGTCGGCGGTCCGATCACCGGGATCCACTGCGGATGGACGAAGTCGGTGCCGCTCGCGGTCGTGGTGTCGACGCGACGGCGGATGCGGCACAGGCTGCCGCGGTCGTCCTCGACTTCGATGCTCGCCCAGGTGCGCGGATTGAATGCGGCGAGGCCGTCGAGGATCGCCGTCGAGTAGCTGCCGGTGACGGTGACGATCGGACTGCCGGTGCCGAAGCCGACGCCGCTGAGGACCTGGCCGCGGAAGCCGTCGAGCGCGGTCAGGAAGCGCACGACCGGCTGCGTCAGGTTGCTGACGTTCAGCGATTGCGACTGGTTGAAGTCGACGGCGGCGGTGCCGCTGAGCAGGCCGAGGTTGGCGAAGTTGGTCGAACGGTCGCGCAGCAGCAGCGTGACCGTCGAGACGCCGCCCGCCGGGACCAGCAGGGGCGGCGCCGACGGCGTCGCGACGTCGCCGCCGAGCAGGTTGCAGGCGTGGAACGCGTAGCCGGGATTCGCCGTCGGCTCGAACACGCCGCCGAAGCCGGTGACGACCTGCAGCCGGTTCGGCACGATCGCGGTCGGCGGGATCGGCATCGGCACTACGGTGCCGGTGCGCACGGCGATGACGCGCGGATCGTCGAACAGGTTGTTGCCGACGATCGACGATGCGCCCGTGAGCGCGGACTCGGGCGTCGCGGTGCCGGTGAACGTGGCGACGGCGCCGAGCGGCGTCGACGGCCGCAGCGGCAGCGAGGCGTAGCCGACCGTGGTCTTGTAGAGGGTGACCGGGTCGTAGCCGTCCCGGATCAGCGTGATCGACTGCAGACCTGCGACGAGGCCCGTGAACACCGCGCGACCGGCGGCGTCGGTCGTCCCCGTCACGCGGCCCGGCGCGGCCGGGAACGTCGGCGCATCGGGGTCGACGAACACCGTGACGCCGGCGAGCGCGCGCAGCGTCGCGTCGTCGTAGGCCTCCACCGTCAGGTCGCCGGTGGCGCTCGAGCCGGTGATCACGCCGCGCTGGACCACGCTGCCGGTCAGCGGCGCCGCCGCCTCGTTGCCGGCGCGGTCGAAGATCGCCAGCGAGAATCCGATCGGCGACGTGCGGCGACCGATCGGCAGCGGCCCGCTCACGAACGAGCCGTCCGGCCGGCTGCCGAACAGGTGCACGGGCGCGCCGCCGGCCGTGAGCTGCAGGTCGCCGAGCTGCTCGCTCGCCTTGCCGGCCACGACGACGTGCTCGAGCTCCGTCAGCAGGTCGGTGCCGTTGGCGTCGAGGGGGCTGCTGAGGTTGCTCAGCGTCGGCGCAATGGTGTCCTGCAGGGCGCCGCCGGCGCCGAGCACGACACCGGAGTGCACGCTGCCGCGCTGCAGCTGGACGACATACGACAGCACACCGTCCTCGAAGCGCGGGCTCGTGACCGACCCGATGCGGTTCGCGAAGTCGACCAGCACGGTCTGCGCGCCGCCGGCGGCGAGCACGATCGATCGCTCGACGAAGGCGAGGTCGCCGGTCGTGCGCGTGTCGCGATCGAGCCCGTAGACGCGCACCAGCACGCGGTCGCCGGCCAGCGCCCCGGCGGGCACGTCGACGCCCATCTGCAGTGTCGGCAGGTTGCTGCGGTTGATCTTGTCGTCGAACGACGGCGTCGGGTTGCCGACCTTGACCGCGAGCGGCTGCGGCACCGTGCCGGTCGTGAACCGCGAGAACGGCGTGCGGTTGCCGAAGTCGAGTACGCCCGCCTGGCCGAACGTGATGCCGTTGGTCACGACGAACTCGTGCCCGGTGCCGGGCGCGAACTCGCCGGCCGTCGGCCGGAACCGCACGATGCGCGTGTCGGTCGGCGCGAGCGGCGCCTCGGGCAGGCCGGGCACGGCGACGCCCGCGGCGGTGCGCACGACGAAGTTGCCGGCCTGCAGGAACGGCGCCGCGTTCGGTGGCTTGGTGAACACGACGATCAGCTCGGTGTCGAGCGACAGGTCGCGCACGTTGTCGCGCGGGAAGACCGCGAGGATCTTGCCGTCCTCGCTCGTCGACGCGGTGTCGAGCGTGAAGGTCGCGAGGATCTGCTCGGCGGTGCCGGCGAACTGCACGCCGTCGGCGTCGCGCACGCCCGGCAGCATCGCGACCTCGAACGAGGCACCCGCCGGTGCCTGGAGCCCCGACAGCGGGCGCATCACGAGCAGCCGGTTGGCACCGAGGAAGTCGTAGACGCAAGGCAGCGCGGTCGTCGTGCCCGTGAGGCGCAGGATCACCTTGCCGTCGAGGCCACCCGTCGTCGTCGGCACGATCGACGACTCGTTCATGCTCTCGGAGAACTCGACGACGATCGGCACGGTCGCCGGCCAGCCGCCGGCCTTCGGATACGCGGCGCGCACGACCGGGCGGCCGTCGCGCATGTCGCCGCGCACCGGCGGCACCTGGATCGTCGACGGCGCGGACGGGCCCGGATTGGGCGGCGTCACGTCGGGGTCGAACGCGCGGCCGACGTTGTCGCAGCCCGCGAGCAACGCGGGCGCGGCGAAAAGGAGCATGGTGCGGAGGGTTCGGCGCATCGGCGGGTCGAGCGGCCACGGACAGCGGCCCCTTGCAGATTATTCCCGATCGCATCGGCACGGCAGAGCAGTCGGCCGTTTCCGCAGCGTCACCGCGCGGTTCCGCTCGCGGGCCGGGCGGGCGCGCACGCGGGCGGGCTACGGCGACCAGCCACTGGCAACGGCGAGTCGCTCGACGAACCCGTCGATCGCGGCCTTCGCCGCGTCGGTCTCGCAGGTGAAGTTGTTGAGCATGACCGCGAACGCGAGCGGCGGCGCGCCGCCGGGCCGGTCGACGTAGCCGGACAGGCAGGCGACGTACGAGACGAAGCCGGTCTTGGCGCGCACGTGGTCGCGCGTCGCGTTGCCGGCAAGGCGTGTGTGCAGCGTGCCGCTGCGGCCGGCGACCGGCAGTGCGGCCTCGATCCCCCGCAGCCGGTCGCTGCCGTGGATGCACGCGAGCAGCGCCACCAGCTGGCGCGGCTGCACGAGGTCGCGGCGCGACAGGCCCGAGCCGTCGGCGAGGACCATGCCCTGCACGTCGACGCCGAGCTTCTGCAGCACCGACTTCGCGAACTGCTCGCAGTCGGCGCTCGCGCGCGGATCGCCGCCGTGCACGGCCGCGGTGCGCCACAGCTGCTCGGCGTAGAGGTTGATGCTGTGCTCGAGCGTGGGCACCAGCAGCCGCGCCAGCGGCGGCGACCGCAGTTCGGCGAGCTGCACCGGCGCCGGCGGCAGCGCGGCACCGGCGCGCTCGAGCGAGTCGGCGCCGCTGCGCACTTCGATGCCGCGGTCGCGCAGTGCGCAAAGCCACGCGCGCGCCGCGTAGGCGCACGGATCGGTCACGGCCACGCGCAGCCGCTGCTCCTTGCCGTCGTCGGCGAGCGTGCCGGTCACGTGCAGCCATTCGTCGCGCAGCGGCCGCGCGAAGTGCAGCGCGGCCGCGGTGGCGGCGGCCGCGCGCTGCACGTCGAGTTCGCAGCGCAGCGCGCCGACGTCGGGCTGCTGCCGCACGGTCGGCTGGGCGTCGTTCTTGCCCGCGGCGACCACGACCTCGACGACGTTCTCCGCGAAGTTCAAGACGGCGCACGGCGCCGCGTAGTCATCGTCGAGGTAGTCCCACTGCCAGCCGCGGCCGTACGGTTCGTGCAGCGCGCTGCGGCCGCCGCCGAGTACGCGGCCCTGCACGGCGCGCACGCCGGCCGCGAACAGCTGGTCGGCAAGCGCGCGCAGCGGCGCCATCGCGTCCGGCTCGGGCCGGCCGCCGAGCGACGGATCGCCATCGCCGACGAGGAACAGATCGCCCGCGACGACACCGTCGTGCGGTGCGGCCGCGGCGACCACGCGCGTCGCGAACGTGAAGTCGGGGCCGAGCGTCTGCAGCGCGACTGCGGTGGCGATCAGCTTCATGTTCGACGCCGGCAGGAAGCCCTTGTCGGCATCGTGCGCGGCGAGCACTTCGCCGGTCGCAAGGTCGCGCACTTCGACGCCGGCGCGCGCGCCGGCGAGCGCGGGCGCGGCGACGAGTGCGGCGAGCGCGCGCTCGACCGCGGCGCGTTCCTGTGCCGCGGCCGGCGTCGCGACGGCGGCGAACAGCGCGAGCGCGCGGCGACGCATCGCGTCAGTGCCGCTTCGGCTGCGGGATCGCGAGGATGCGCAGGAAGTCCTGCTCCCACTGCTTCGGGTCGGGGCCGCGCAGGTGCCAGCGCACCAGGAACTCGCCGTCGTCGGGGTCGAGGATCGCGTAGTACGGCACCGTTGTGACGCCGACCAGCTCCGCCTGCAGCCGGCGCTGCACGCGGTAATGTTCCGCCGGGATGCTCTCGGGGGCGTCCATGTGCAACCGGCTCTCGACGTAGCCCTTGCGCAGCAGCTCGGCGATCCGCGGCGTGTGGAAGGTCCCGCCCTCCACGGTGCGGCAGTTCACTCAAGTGAAGCCGGTGAAGTTGACCAGCACGTACTTGTGCTCGCGGCGCGCCAGCTCCAGCGCAGCCAGGTGATCGTCGGTCACGATCTCGTGCTCCTGCACGGGACGCAGCTGGTAGTTCGGCTCGAACGCGGTCATCACGAAGCCGAGCGGCAGGCCCGACACGCCGGCGCCGCAGAAGATCGCGAACAGCAGCGACGCGATGCCGCAACCGTTGCGCGCGGTCGACACGCCGACGACGGGTTCGCCGCGCGGCGCGAAGCTGCCGAACAGGAACAAAGCGAGCAGCGCGAACAGGAACGCCCAGGCGCCGAGGAACACCTCGCGCGGCAGGATCCCCCACCCGAGCACGATGTCGACGTTCGAGAGGAACTTCAGCGCCGCGGCCAGTTCGACGAAGCCGAGCGAGACCTTCAGCGTGTTCATCCACTCGCCGCTCTTGGGCAGCTTCTTGACGCGGCCCGGCAACAGCGCGAGCAGCACGAACGGCGCGGCCATCGTCAGCCCGAACACGCCCATGCCGAACGCGACGCGCGCGCGGCCCGCGGTCGCGACCGACGCCAGCAGCGAGCCGACGATCGGCGCCGTGCACGTGAACGAGGTGACGACGAGCGTCGCGCCCATCAGGAACACGCCGACCAGTCCACCCGAGCGCCCCGCGCTGCTCGCGAGGCGGTTCATGAACTGCGGCGGCTGCAGCACGATCCACCCGAACAACGTCAGCGCGAACAGCACGAACGCGCCGCCGATGACGAGGTTGGTGAGCCAGTGCGCGGCGAACACGGTGATGACCCCGCCGACCGCGACGCCGATCACGACGAAGATCAGCACGATGCCCAGGCCGTACGCGAGCGCGAGCGGCAGCACCCTGCCGCCGCGCGCATCGGCCTGCTTCGTGAAGAAGCTGAACGTGATCGGGATCATCGGGTAGGTGCACGGCATCGCGAGCGCGAACAGGCCGCCACCGATGCAGAGCAGGATCAGGCTCCACAGGCTGCCGATGTCGTCGCCCGCGTCCTCGGCGAACTTCGGCTGGCGCAGCTTCACGCCGTCGAGCGACACCGACGGCACCGCGGGCTCACTGCTGCTGCCGTCGTGGCCGGCATTGCTGCCGTTGCCCGCCGGGCCGTCGACCGGTGCGCGGCCGCCCTCGACGCGCAGCTTCGCGCTGAACGGTGCCTTTGCCGCCATCTCGCACGCCGACTCCGTGCACGGCTGGTAGTCGACATGGCCGCGCACGGCGTGTTCGCCGGTCACCGCGTCTGTCGGCACGGTGAACCGCTGCTTGCCCAGCGGATTGCCGGCGACCCACCAGCTCTGTTCGCCGCCGATCTCGTGCAGTTCGCCGTCGGGGAACGCGAACGCACCCTTGCTCTGCAGCCCCGCGGCATCGAGCACCTGCAGCGTCACCGGGTGCGCGTCCTTGCTGCCGTAGACGTGGTAGCCGGGCTCGATCGTGCCCTGCAGCTCGAGCACGACCTCGTCGCCGGGCTTCGCGGTTGCCGGCACGAAGCGCGCTTCGAGCGTCATGCGCGCCGGTTCGTCGAGCACGCCAGCGAGCGGCTTCCTGCCGTCCTGCGGCGCCTGCGCGCTCACGGCGGGCGCCGGACCGCCTTCGATCTCGAGCTTCGCGCTGAAGGGCTCCTTCGCCGGCGGGTCGCAGAACTCCGGCGTGCACGCGAGGTACTGCAGCTGGAACGACGGCCGCAGCGCGCCGCTCGCCGTCGCGGGCACCTTGAAGCGCTGCTTCAGCGTCGCCTTGCCCTCGACCCAGAAGTTGGTCTGCCCGTACGCGGTGTGCTCGACGCCATCGGGGAAGTCGATGCCACCCACCGCTTCGAGCCCCGCGCCGTCGACGACCTTGAGGCGCGTCGCCTCGCCGGGGTCCTTCTTGCCGTAGATGTGGTAGCCCGTCTCGATCTCGCACGCGACCTCGAGCACGACTTCGTCGCCGGGCTTCGCCTTCGCTGGCACGAAACGGGCATCGATCGCGACGCGCGACTCCTGCGCCGGCGCCGGCACGGCGAGCAGCCAGGCGGACAGGCTCAGGAACCAGAGGGACAGACGGTGCATGGGTGACCCGCGGCGATGTTCGCAGACGGCGCGCGTACTTGGAACGCCTGGCTGCGATGCCGCGGTGGCACCGGCGGTGTCGCCGCGGCCCGTTTCGTCGTGGCCCGTGTCGTCGTGGCGCATGGGGCCGGCACTACGACGATCCGCCGCGCCGGCTCCGGAACGGCCCTACTTGACGGGCTCTTGCGCGCCGCCGTGGCCGGTGGACGCAGGCGGCGTCGCCTCGGCTGGCTTGGCCTTCTCCTTGACCAGGTCCTTGCGCTGCGGCTTGAGCTTGGTGAAGAGGTCGGCGCCGATCACGTAGTACCACGGCTCGAAGCGCTTGGTCAGGCTCTCGGCCTCCTTGCGGCCGTCCTCGATCTTCTTGTCGTACTGCTTCCACTCGTCGGTCTGGCGGCGCAGTTCGTCCTCCTTGGGCAGCTGGTCGCTGCGGACGTCCATGTCGGCGAACTCACCGCCCTCCTTCTTGTCGGCGCCGTAGCTGAGCACGACGAACGTGTCGCCGTTCGGCTGCATCACGTAGTCCATGTCCCACGGGTCCTTGTCGAGCTTGTCGAGCGGCGCCGGGTCGGTCTCGTTCGGCTTCTCGGTGAGCTTGGCCAGCGACTCCGGCAGCTTGCCGTCGTGCTTCTGCTTGTAGGCGTCGATCGCTCCGGTGATCGCCTCGATGCGCTGGCGCGCCGTGCGTCGCTTGTCGAGCACGTCGTCGGCGAGCTTCGGCGCCGACGGCTTCTTGACCAGCGCCTCGTCGAACTCGGCGGTGACCATCAGGTAGCGGTTGTTGCCGGCCTTCGGCTGCGGGCCCTGCTGCTCGCCGTCCTTCGGCGGCTTCTGGTCCTTGGGCTTGTCCGGCGCCTTGCCCGAGGTGACCTCGTCGCCTTCGCCAAAGACGATCTCGCCGAAGCGCAGCGTGTAGCGCACGCCCTTGCGCGTCTCGAACAGCAGATCGCCCTCGTTGCTGACGAGGCTGCCGTCGCGCGTCATGTAGTAGCCCTTGTCGGCGAGCAGCTGCTGCAGCGCGACGCGGTCGAAGCCCTTCGCCTGTTTCAGCGCCGCGTCGAGGCCCTCGGGCTTGTGGCGGACGCCGACGATCTTGAGCTGGGTCAGCGTGTCGCCGACCTCGCGCAGCTTGTCCTCGTTGGGCTCCTCGTTCGCCGCGATGCCGGCGAGCGTCCACTTCGAGGCGTCGTCCTTGCTGACCTCGATGCGGTCGCCCTTGACGATCGTGCCCGCCTGCTCGTCGACCTTGTAGTTGTCGAACACGACCTTGGCGATGTCCCACGACTGCGCCTTCAGCAGGTCGGTCTCGATCCAGTCGGCGAACTTCGTCGACAGCTGGTTGTCGAGCCGCGCGGCGTAGACGCGCTTCTTCTCGGGGATGCGCACGTAGTGCATGTCGGTCTTGCCCTCGACCTCCTTGCCGATGATGAGTTCGGCGAGCACCGCGCCGCCCTTGTCCTTGAACGCGACGCGCGTGCCGCGACCCTTGAGATCGAGGTTCTCCTCCTTCGGGTCGACGACGCCGCACGCGGCGTGCGCGTCCTTGCTGTCGCTGACGAAGCGGTCCCGCTTGAGGCCGACCAGCATCGCGGCGCTCTTGGCCATGCGCGTCTTGGCGTCGGCCGGGTAGTCGAAGTGCGACGGGATGGTCCAGACGCCCTTCTCGTTCTTCTTGACGTCGAACGGGACCAGTTCGCCGCTGTCCTCACGGCACTGCCAGACCTCGAGCTCGGTCGCGGCGGCCGGATCCTTGAACTCGGGGAAGAACTCTTCGCCCTCGTCCTTGAACAGCTCGTTGCTGACGGCGCGCGGGCCGGTCAGGCTCGCGACGACCCAAAGGACGACGGCGGCGCCGACGAACGCGATGGTCTTGACGTTGTTGTCCATGACGCTGCTCCTCACTTCACCAGGCGGTTCTGCGGCACGATCGCCGCCTCGCGCGCACGCCGGCGCACGAACGTCATCAGGCCCATCGCCAGCGCCGGCAGCGGCGCCAGCAACAGCATCATCACGCGATAGCCGTTGTAGAGGCGCGCCTTGCCGGTGTCGCGCTCGTGGCGCGCGATCTCGATGCGGCCGCGCTTCTGTTCCTCGATGCGCGCCTTGCTGATGTCGAGTTTGCGCTGCTCGTTGTTCTGGATCGTCTGCAGCTGGATCTCCTTGGCCTGCTCGTCCAGCTCCTTGTTCTCCTTCAGCGCGGCGACCGCGTCGTCGAGGCGCTTCTGCGCGTTGTCGAGCTCCGTCTTGGCGGCGTCCTCGGCCTTCTCCTTCTCGTCGATCCAGCGCGTCTCGTAGGTCTCCTGCGCCTTCTCGACCGCCGTCAGGCTGCGCAGCTTCGGCTGGCGCTTGCGCAGTTCGATCAGGGACTCGTCGCCGACCAGGCTGTCGATCGCGTTCAGCACGAACGCGACGTTGTCGAACCGCATGTTCGGGTCGTTGTAGGCGCGGCGGATCCCGAAGAACTGGTTGCCGAACATGTCGAGGTCGGCACAGAAGATGATCTGCGGCGCCTTCGTCTTGCCCTCGGGCGCCTTGCCGGTCACGCGCGCCGCGACGACGTAGTCGTTGGGCACCCGCGTGTGGCGCCGGCGCGGATCGAGCTGCTGCTGGCCGCCGAACGGGTTGAACACGAACAGGTTCAGCTTGCCGATCAACCCGTTGGCGTCGTTGGCGCCGACGGCTGGCATCGGCGAACGCATCAGCGGCTTGAACGTCCAGCCGTCTTTCTTCTGCGGCGTGACGAAGCCGCCGAACATCACGACCGCGCGGTCGAGGCCCTTGGTCACCGGGTCGTCCTGCGCGAAGCCGGGCTCGCCGACGAACACGAACTCGGGCGGCAGCTGGCCGCCGCCGAACGTGCGGTAGCTGGTGTCCCACAGCACCTGGTCGGTCGCCATCGCGATGCCGAGGTTGCCGCAGAAGCCCGCGAAGTTGCCCTTCTGCGGGCCGCCGCCGCCCATCATCTGCGCGCGCGCGCCGCCCTTCGGGTCGGTCGCCGCGGTGCCGGGCGCGTCGAGCGGCGCCGGGTCCTCGAGCAGCAGCGCGTTGTTGCCGGCGAGGATCCAGTTCTGCAGCCGGTCCATCTGTTCCTGCACGAGCGAGCTCGGCTGCGGCACGACGAGCGCGTCGAGACCTGCCGGGTAGTCCTTGTCGGCGTCGACGTTCTCGATCTTGTACTGCAGCTGCAGGTCCTCGACGATCTGCCAGCGCGTCTTCTGCTGGAAGGTCTGGAAGTCGAAGCCGCCGTAGAGCTCGACGTCGGTCTTCAGCACGCCGACCTTGCGGCGATCGGCCTTGGCCGCGACGCGGATGCTGCGCGTCAGCTCGTACTCGAGCGGCAGCGCCGGCTCGACGAACGGCACGACGACCTCCTCGGGGCCGGACTGCACGACGAAGCCGAGGAACACGCTCATCTCGGTGTAGTTGCCGCCCTCGTCGCTCGGCAGCGTGCGCGCCGTGATGCCGTAGTTCTTCTCGGCGTCCTGTGCCTCGGGCGAGAACGCGTCGGTGACGACGACGCGCTGCTGCACGGCGTCGCCGCCGATGCGGTCGAACTGGTCGATCAGGTTCAGCAGGTTGCGCTTCTGCTGCACCAGCGACACCGGCACCTCCTCGGACACGAACGCGGTCACGAACACGGGCCGCTTCGGGTCGAGCTCGGCGAGCAGCTTCTTGCTCTCGCTGCTCAGCGAGTGGATGCGCTCGATGGTGCCGTCGAGCCGCGGCAGCATGTTGACGCCGATCACGGTGACGGCGCCGACGGCGGCCGCCAGCGCGACGAACCGCACGCCGCCGTGCACGCCCTCGAGCTGGCCGGGCCGATGGTGCCGCCGCGCCAGCAGCGCCAGGTTCAGCTGCAGGAACGTCACCGCGAGCCCGACGAACAGCAGGATGCCGCCGCTGCCGATCATGCCGCGCGCGAAGTCCTGGAACTGGCCCCACGGCCCGTTCAGCGTCCAGCCGGGGCCGAAGCCGAGCAGCTGCACCAGCAGGCCGGAGAACACGACCAGCGCGCCGACGCCGATGCCGGCGAGCAGCGACACCGTGAGGTTGTCGCTGAGCTGACTGCCGACCATCGTCGCGGCGATCAGCATGCCGCCGAACAGCCAGTAGCCGAGGTAGTTGCAGAACAGCTGCCCCCAGTCGGGCGTGCCGAGGAAGCTGAGCCCGATCGGCAGCGTCAGCGTGAACAGCAGCGACAGCGTGTAGACGCCGAACGCCGCGACGTACTTGCCGGTCAGCAGCTCGCTGTCGCGCGCCGGCAGCGTGAACAGCAGTTCCTGGGTGCCGCTGCTGCGTTCGCTGCTCCAGGTGCCCATCGTGATCGCGGCCGCGAACAGCACGGCGATGTACGGGAACCATCCGTTGAGCGTGTCGAGGTTCGCGAGGTTGTTGCGGAAGAACTCGGGCTGCCACAGCAGCGCGACGACCGCGAGGCCCACGAACAGGATGATGAACACGTAGCCGGTCGGGTTGCCGAACCAGCTCTTGAGGTCGCGGCGCGCGACCGCGAGGACGACGTTCTTGTTCATCGCATGGCTCCCGCGGCGACGGCGCCGGTCAGTGCGTGGAAGGCCTGGTCCATCCGGCCGCCGCCCTTGCTCTTGAACTCAGCCGGCGAGCCGTCGAACACGAGGCGGCCGTCGTGCACGAGCAGCACGCGGCCGGCCATCGCCTCGACTTCCTGGAACAGGTGCGTCGACAGCAGGATCGTGCGCGTCTCACCGAGCTTCTTGATCAAGTCGCGCACGTGCGCGATCTGGTTCGGGTCGAGGCCGGTCGTCGGCTCGTCGAGGATCATGACCTCGGGGTCGTGCAGCAGTGCCTGCGCCATGCCGACGCGCTGCTTCTGGCCCTTCGAACACTTGCGGATCGGCTTGTCGAGCAGGCCGTCGAGCGCGCACTCGGCGGCCACGTAGTCGAGGCGCTGCCGGAACTGGGCGGTCGCCATGCCGCGCGCGTCGGCGAAGAACCGCAGCAGTTCGCGCGGCGTCATGTCCTGGTAGAGCGGACCGTTCTCCGGCAGGTAGCCGAGCTTCTCGACGGCGCGGATGCGGTCCTGCACGACGTCGATGCCGCACAGCCGGGCCTGGCCCGTGGACGGCATCAGGTAGCCGGTGAGCACCTTCATCGTCGTCGACTTGCCGGCGCCGTTCGGGCCGAGGAAGGCCACCACTTCGCCGCGGTGGACCGTGAAGTTCATGTGATCGATGGCAGCGAACGACCCGTAGTGTTTGCTCAGGTCGATCGCCTCGATCATGGGTTGTCGGTCAGCCATGTCAGTCGCGATCCAGGGGTCTCGAGTGCTGGGGATCCGGGTTCGTGGCCGGAACGCGCGGCGCGAGCTGCCGGACGCGCTCCGACCGAACTCTCCGCGGGGCGAACACCCTTAGCGATCGGCCGGGTGTGGAGCAACCGTGGAGAGTCGGACCGCGCCGGGGGCTACGCCGCGGTCCGCCGCGAGGGCGCGCAGACGGGTCCGTGCCGGAAAAACTCCGGCCGGGGGCGGGTGCCGCGGCGCGTGTGGCGGCTGGCCTCGGGACGCGGGGCCCCCTGATCGCCTTCACGCCGGCTCGCCCGTTCGCCGATGTCGACCCGATGGTCCGAATCCGCCGGGCGAGCGCACCCGCCGCGCTGCTGCTGACCCTGCCGTGGCTTGCAGGCTGCCGCGTGTTCGGCGTCGACCACGTACTCGGCGCGGATGCGGTGGAACCGTCGCGCGTGCACCCCTGGCACCAGTGGCCGGCGCGCCTCGGCATGTTCGCGGTCACCGTGCCGCTGACGATCGTGTTCGCGCCGTTCGCGGCGATCGAGGACCTCACGACGGGCAGTTCCCTGTTCCGCAAGCAGAGCCCCGGCATCACCGGCTACTTCGTCGGCGTGCCCGCGACTGTCGGTGCCTACGCGCTCGCCACGCCGTTCCTGCTCGGCGGGCTGCCGTGGGAGCGCGGCACGGCGGCGCCGCCGCCGCCTGACGACGACGACGACGCGGACGACACGGGCACCGACTGACAAGCGGGCGCGGTCAGTGGTGGCAGTGACCGCCCCCACCCCAGCAGGAGCCGACGCCGAATCCCCACCACGGCCACGGGTCGTAGAAGCGATCGATCGAGTTGGGATAGAAGGTCTGGAACGGCGTCGACTGCGCGAAGCCGTCGGTACCGGCCTGCACGCGCCAGCGCACGTGGAAGGACATGATCGAGCGCGGCATCACTTCGCCCGGCACCTGGAACATGAAGTCGCCGCGCGCCGTCGTCGCCGGCGCCGCAGTCGTCGTCGCGCCGCTCTGCAGCGTCGGCACCGGCAGCGCGGCGCCGTCCTCGCCGACGACGTCGGCGACCTGCAGGTCGGTGGGGTCGAGCGAGATCGCCTCGGTGCCGGTGTTCTCGAGTTCGAAGCCGAGATACAGCATGGTGGCCGTGGCAGTGCCCTCGCCGACGCGCTCGGCACCGTCCGACCACACCCGCACCTCGCCGTGCCCCGGCGGCGCCAGCGCGTAGACGGCCGACGGCCGGCCCGTCGGACCGAAGCCGTTGCCGTTCTCGCGCGGCGCGAACTGGCGGTCGGTGGCGCAGCTCGTGCCGAGCAGCGGCAAGAGGAACAGCAGGGCGGTCGTCGCGTGGCAGCGCATCGGTGGCAACCTCTGCCGCAAGGATAAGCGTCGGCGCAGGGCGGCGCAGGGTGCCGGCGCGCTGGCGCCCGAAGGTTTCGGACCTGGGAACAGCTCCGTCGTCGCGCAGGTGCCGGCACGACGGTGCGTCCGCCGCGTAGCCCCGCGCCACACATGCGAACACTCACCGCCGTCGTCGCGCTCGCCGCGTCACTCCCTTGCCAGCAAGCACACCGCACCGCGCACCCGCAGGAGACCTTGCAGGACGGCAACGGCGACCTGTCGCCGCTCGGCTGCCTCAGCGCCACGGCCTTCACCGAGGCGCGCACGCAGATCCTGCTGCGCAGTGAGGAGCTGCCGGGCCCCGGCGCGCTGCTGGTCGGCATCGAGGTGCACTGCCAGGACACGCTGAGCCTCGACTACGCGTCACTCGAGATGGATGCGTTCCCGACGCGGGCGACCAGCCTCTCGGTCAACTTCGCCGACAACATCAGGGCGCCGGTGACCGAGCTGCTGCGCGCCACACACGTGGCGGTCGACTACGACGCCACGCGCTGGACGAGCGTCCCGGGGTCGGGCACGTACCTGCACGACGGCGTGTCCGGTCTCGTGATCGAGGTGCGCAAGGTCGTGGATCCCGCGAGCGCCCGCTTCGCGACGATGAGCACGACGCTGAACCCCGCCCGCAGCGATCGGCCGGGCATGGTCTGCTCCTTCGGCGGCCCCGGCTCGGGCGCGTCGCACGCCGCGACGGCGCAGACCGTGTCGACGCCGCTGGCGTTGCGCCTGATCTGGATCAACGCGCCGACGCTGCGGCTGCTCGGCGATCCCGCCGCGAGCGGCAACCAGTTCGGACTCGGCGGCTCCGTCGTGCAGACCATCGAGGGCGGGCGCGGCGCGTTCGTGGCGGAGTTCATCGGCACGTCGTTCTTCTCGCCGCCGCAAGCCCTCCCGTCGGTCGAAGGGCAATGGCTGGTCGACGGCAGCCTCGCGTTCGGTTTCGGCTTCCTGCCGGCGACGGGGCACGAGGAGCGGCGGCTCGCGATCCCGAACGACCACGGCCTGGTCGGGCTCCACGTGACGTACCAGGCGGGCACGATCGAGACGACGGGCCGCGCGCAGTTCAGCAACGCCGCGGATCACTTCATCAATCCGTGAGTCAGCAGCGGCGGCCGCACCAGGCGGCCTCGAGCTGGCCTTGCGTGATCGCGTCGTGGCTGCAGTGCCACACCGGCACGCCGGCTTCGAACAGGATCGCCTGCGGCGACTCGTGCCGCACGCCGGTGAGCTCGGCGATGCCGCGCGCGGTCGCGCGCTCGGCGACGACGTCGACGAACAGTGCCGGCACGTCGTGCGCGCGCAGGAACGCGCCGTACTCCGCGTGCGCGCGGGCGCTGATCCCGCAGCGCGGCGAGTGCTTGAACAGCAGCACGCGGGCGTGCTGGCGCAGCGCCGCGGCGAACGCATCGAGGTCGCGCAGGACGGTCTCGGCCATCTACAGCGGGCTCGCAGGCGCGTTGCCTGCATGGTTGGCGACGAGTTCGGCGGCAAGACGCACGCCGGCGTCGAGCGTCGGCCGTTCGTAGACCTGCGCGTCGTCGCTGGTGATGCCGGCGCGCGCCATCTTCTGCCGCACGTTGTCGCGGACGCCGGTCAGCACGACGCGCGAGTGCAGCTGCCGCAGCCGCGACAGCGCCGACTGCAGGTTCACGAGGCCGGTGGCGTCGACCATCGGCACGCCGTCGAGGTCGAGCACGACGACGCGCGCGTCGCGGCCCGCGGTGTGCAACGCATTGACCGCGCGCTGCGCCGCGCCGAAGAACAGCGGCCCGTCGATCTCGTAGACCTGCACACCGGGCGGGATCGGCGTGCGCAGCTCGGGATGGCCGTTGCCCAGGAGCCGCGCGCCGGTGAGTTCGCTGATGCGGCGCAGGAACAACAGCGACGCGAGCACCATGCCCGCGGCGACGCCGACGACCATGTCGAACGCGACCGTCAGCGAGAAGCAGGCTGCCATCACGCCGACGTCGGCGCGCGGCGCCGTGCGCAGCATGTGCACGACGTGGCGGACGTCGGCCATGCGCCATGCCACGGTCAGCAGCAGCGCCGCCAGCGCGGCCATCGGCATGTGCCCGAGCAGCGGCGCCAGCGCGAGCACCGACGCGAGCAGGAACAGCGCGTGCACGACCGCGGCGAGCGGCGAGCGTGCGCCGGCCTTGATGTTGGTCGCCGTGCGCGCGATCGCGCCGGTCGCCGCGAAGCCGCCGAAGAACGGCGCCACCAGGTTGCCGATGCCCTGCGCCAGCAGTTCGGCGTCGGGGTCGTGGCGCGTGCCCGTCATGCCGTCGGCCACGACGGCGCTCAGCAGCGACTCGATCGCGCCGAGCATGCAGATCGTCACCGCGCCGACGGCGAGTTGCTTGATCACGTCGTAGTCGAGCTGCAGCACTTCGCCACCGGGCCCGGGCCAGTCCCAGGGCCAGTGGAACGTCGGCGGCCACGGCGGGATGCCGCCGTGCACGCCGCCGTCCGCCGCCGTCCACGAGAACTTGTCGGCGATCGTCGTGATGTCGGCGAGTCCCGCCGCTTCGAGCAGCGCCGCCGCGACCGACGCCAGCCCCACCGCTACCAGCGGCGATGGCACGCGCGGCAGCCGCCGCGGCAGCCACAGCAACAGCAGCAGCGCGAACAGGCCGACGCCGAGGTCCCACGGGTCGATCGTGTCCGCGCAGCGCACCAGTTCGCGCAGGACCTCGTGCCAGTGCACCTGCGCGCGCACGCCGGTCATGCCCGTGAAGTTCGCGAGCTGCGCCGTCGCGATCGTCACCGCGATGCCGGACGTGAAGCCGGTCACCACCGGGAACGGCACGAACTGCACGAAGCGGCCCAGGCGCAGCACGCCGAGCGCGATCAGCAGCACGCCCGCCATCGTCGTCGCCAGCGCGAGCCCGCCGAAGCCGAAGCGCTGCACCAGCGGCAGCAGGATCGCCACGAACGCCGCCGTCGGTCCCGACACCTGGCAGCGCGAACCGCCGAGCAGCGCGATCAGCAGGCCCCCGACGATCGCCGTGTAGAGCCCGTGCTGGGGCGCCACGCCGGTCGCGATCGCCAGCGCCATCGACAGCGGCAGCGCGACGATGCCGACGATCGTGCCCGCGATCGCGTCGGCGCGCAGGTCCTTCGCCGAGTAGCCGGCGTGCAGCACCGCGCGCAGTGCCGTTCCCGGCCGGGGCAGACCTGTCGAAGGTTCGGTGATGACCAGCCTCGTTTCGCGACGTCGTTTCGCGATGCACGGTTATCTCGGCACGTCGCGCCGCGCAACCGCAGCGCGGCCCACGTGCTTGAGGACAGTCGGTCGGGGTCCCGCGCCTGGACGCGCGGCCGCGAGGCGTCGCTGCGGCCGGGCCGTCAGCTGAAGCCGGCGCCCGCGAGCCACCGATGGCACTGTCCCGGTCCTGGACCGCCGCGCCCACCCCGCGCGTAGTGCCGAGGAATTCGTCATGCGCCGCCATCCTCATCCTGGTCGTTGCGCAGTCGCGCTCGCCGCCGGCCTCACCGGCAGCGGCCTCGCTGCGCAGCAGTTCGTCCGCACCGCGCATCCGCAGGACACCCTGCAGAACAACAGCGGCAACCTGTCACCGCTCGGCGTGTTCGCCACCGGCCAGGCCGCCGAAGCGCGCTCGCAGATCCTGTTCCGCCCACTCGAGTTGCCCGCGCCCGGCGCGCAGCTCGCCGCCATCGAGGTCCATGCTCAGGGCACCAGCACGCTGCTCTATTCTTCGCTCGTCGTCCGCGTCTCGCCGACTCTCGCAGGCGCGCTCGTCCCCGTGTTCGCTGCCAACCTGCCGGCACCTGTAACCGTGCTGCAGGCGCAGAACCTCACCGTCCCCTATTCGGCGGCAGGCTGGACCACGATCCCGATGACCACGCCGTTCGCCTACGTCCACGACGGCCAGAGCGCCCTCGTCCTCGAGATCACCAAGGTCATCAGCCCCAACACCATCGCCGCCACCGTCATGGACACTCCTTCGCCGCCATCGCGGACCGACCGTCCCCCGATGGTCTACGCCTTCGGCGGCATTGGCTCCGGCGCCAGCAACAGCCTGCTCGCGACCGCATCCGGCGATCCCCTCGCCGTGCGCCTCGTCTGGACCGGCGTGCCGACCATGAGCCATCGCTCCGACCCCGGCCCGTCCGGCAACCAGTACGCGCTCGGCAGCACGATCACCTACACCGTCGAAGGCGAGCCCGGCTCCTTCTACATCACCACCATCGACACTGCACTGCTGCCGGTGCCGCTGCAACTCCCCGGCATCAGCGGTCTGGTGTACGCGTTCAGCGGGTTCACCAACTTCGGCAGCCTGGATGCGGGTGGGCGCGCGGTCAACACGGTGACGATCCCGCCGCTGCAGACGTTCGTGGGGTTGTACGTGGTCTACCAGGCGGGCGTGCTGAACGCGGTGACGGGTGTGGGTCAGCTGACGAACGCGCACGATCACTTCGTGAACCCGTAGTGGTGCGGTGTTCGGAAGGTGCTTCCGCTGCTGGGTGCGGCGGAGTAGCGTGCAGGCGTCCTGTTCGCGCGGGTGTAGTTCAGCGGTAGAACGTCAGCTTCCCAAGCTGAATGTCGTGGGTTCGATCCCCATCACCCGCTCCATTCACAACCAGGCCTTCCCCAAGCCCCTTGGGCACTTCGCCGCAAGGCGAGCGCAGGCCACCTGGATCATCAACAGCCAGGTGCGCAGCCCGGAAGTTGTCTTCCTCAAGTGCCTGGAGGCAGGTCAATCCCTGGCTCAGCCAGGACCTTTCCTCTGCAGGTCCGCAACTTTCTCCTTCAGTGCATCGACATCCTTCTTGCTGCGACTGGGGCCAAGCCTCGAACCAAGCAAGCCTGCGGAGCCGCCGGCAACGCCCAACAAGCTGAGGAGCTCGGACAGGCTCCATGGCTTCATCTGCTTGATCTCATCTTCCGATAGGCCATGCAGCTTGAGCTCCCTCAGGATGGAATCCCGAAGACGCTCTGGGTCCTTGACCTGAGTAGCTATCTCATTGATCTTGGCGACCAACTCAGGGTCCTTGCTGAAGCTATCCAACTTCTTGCGCAGAGACTCGTCCAGAGCATTGTATTTGTCCGCTAGTGTCTGGAGATCCTTGTCGCGTGCCGCTCCCTTCCTCTCCTCTTCCTCCAGCTTCTTTTCTTGACCGCTCACCTTGGAATCGACGGCGCTTATCGATGTCTTTGCGGACTCGACTCCAGCAGTGGCCTTCTCGGCGCTTTCTTTCACGGGCGTGATTGCGCTGTCAATGCTGCCGGCAATGAGGCCACCAACGAGCTTGCCACCAGGGATGAAATCCAACGGGCCCGCCAGGGTGGTCAGAGCAGAGCGCAGAGTGGCCCCTTGTGCCTCCGATGCCTTGATTCTCTCGAGGTACCGCTGGTCCAGGTCTTCGATCAGCTTTCGCTGCTCCTGAGTAGAAGCTAGCGTCTTGTGCTCCTCATGTGCTGCTTGCTGCAACTCCAGCATGCTGTGGGCTTGCTGGTAGGTTGCGCACGCACCAGGCACTCCAGCGATTACAGCAACGAACAGATAATCCCTTACAAGGCTATTGCGCATGGTCCGATTCCCATGTGATTGTGGCAGGTTTGAACTGTCCCGTTCGTCCCGAATACGCTTGTTCGCCACGGCCACCGCCAGAATACTGACCCAAGTTTCCTGCCGGGGGACCAGGCCACCTGCAGGTCGCTCGCATCGACACCCAGGCCCAAGTCAGCGCCGACTCAGCAGTCCCCGGCCCTCTGCCAAGTGCCCTCCAGGAAACATCGCTTCGTCCCACGACCCTGACAGTTCATGGGCGACGTTGCCGCCGCGCAGTTCGCGATCACCAAAGCCACCACGCAATCAGAACTCACTTCCCAGCGTGCCCGCGTTGCCGAAGAACGTGAACACCTGGCCGATCGCGAACGACACCGACGTCCCGAACTGACGCCCGCCGACCTCGTCGAGCGGCCAGCTCACGTCGATGCGCAGCACGCGGTTGCCGAACAGGTGACTCGAACCCAGGCGCAGGCCGCAGCCGACGCCGCGCACTGCGTCGCCGAGCGCGAGCGAGGAGTCGCCGTCGTTGATCCAGCCGACGTCGAAGAAGGCCGTGACGCCGAGGTGCACCGACAGGACCTCGAGACCGGTGTCGACGCGGTCCTCGAGGTTGAGCCGGCAGCGGCGCGTGCCCGCGAATTCGCGCGCGGGGTAGCCGCGCAGGCCATTGTCCTCGCCGAGCGTGAGCTGCGGCTGCAGGTCCTGCTGCTCCGTGGCCGCGTCGTGGGTGACGCTGCCCGCCAACGTCTGCGCCGGCAGGCCGAGCAGGTAACCGTGCAGCGCCGCCCGCGTGCGCCAACCGACCAGATGGCCGTCGTCGAGCCGGCCGGTGACGCCACCCTGCAGCGTGACGTAGGCGTCCGCAGCCGGCGTGAACGCTGC
>Ga0070689_100000401_pt1 | contig 25434 bp, 20 predicted proteins | sample KBSS23HmetaG_FD_64669 | JGI IMG/M metagenome (GOLD analysis project Ga0070689, IMG submission 64669) | Switchgrass rhizosphere microbial communities from Kellogg Biological Station, Michigan, USA - KBS S2-3H metaG | ecosystem: Host-associated > Plants > Roots > Rhizosphere ...
CCAGTCCGGCTCCAAATATATCGGCGGCCATTCCGACCTGACGGTCGGTACGGTTTCCGCCAACAAGGCCACGGCGCAGCGGCTCATGGACACCGTTTACACGATGGGGCTCTGTGTCGGGCCGGACGACATGAACCTGACCTTGCGGGGCTTGCGCACGCTGGCGGTGCGGCTGCGGCAGCACCACCAGTCCGGCCTCAAGATCGCGAAATGGCTGGCGGAGCGCCCGGAGGTCTTGAAAGTTCTTTATCCGGCGCTGCCCGGCGCGCCCGGCCACGACATCTGGAAGCGCGACTTCACCGGCGCCTGCGGCTTGTTCTCGATCGTGCTCAAGCCCGTATCCGAAAAGGCGGTGCTGGCGTTCCTCAACGCGCTGTCGGTCTACGGCATCGGCGTGTCCTGGGGCGGCTTCGAGAGCCTTGCCATCCCATTGTTCGAGGTGGCGCGCTATCGCACCGCGACGAAATTCGAGCCCGGCGGCCCGATGGTCCGCTTCCACATCGGACTTGAGGACGTTGGCGATCTGATCGCCGATCTCGAGCGCGGCTTCGCGGCGCTGGCGGCGGCGCGATAGCGGTCGCAGATGTCAAAGCCCTCCGACATTGTCATGATGAACGCGCTGGCGCTGTCGCGCGCGATCCAGTCCAAGCAAGTGTCCTGCGTCGAGGTGATGAACGCATACCTCGACCACATCGACGCGCTCAATCCCAAGGTCAATGCCATCGTCTCGTTGCAGGATCGCGGCGACGTCGTCGCGCAGGCCAGGGCGCGCGACGAACAGCTTTCTCGCGGCGACGTTTGCGGCTGGATGCACGGCCTGCCCCAGGCGATCAAGGACCTGACCGCGACCAAGGGCATTCGCACCACGCAGGGCTCACGCATCTTCAAGGATTTCGTGCCGACCGCCGACGCGATCCATGTCGAACGCGTCAAGCGCGCCGGCGCCATCATCATCGGCAAGACCAACACGCCGGAGTTCGGGCTCGGCTCCAACACCTACAACGATGTGTTTGGGCGCACGCTGAACGCCTACGACCAGTCGAAAACGGCGGGCGGATCGAGCGGCGGCGCCGGCGTCTCCGTCGCGCTGCATATGCTGCCGGTCGCCGACGGGTCCGATCACGGCGGCTCGCTCCGCAATCCCGCCGCCTACAACAACGTGTTCGGCTTCCGCCCGTCGTTTGGCCGGGTGCCGGCCAATGCGCTCGACGGCTTCTACGCCATCATGGGGACGCCGGGCCCGATGGCCCGCAATGTGCCCGACCTCGCGGCGCTGTTGTCGGTGCAGGCCGGTTATGATCCGCGGGCGCCGCTGTCGAACGAGCAAAATCCGGCGCCATTCGCAGGGCCGCTCGGGCGCGACTTCAAGGGCACGCGGATCGCCTGGGCCGGCGATTTCGCCGGCCATCTGCCGTTCGAGCCAGGCATCCTTGATCTCTGCAAGGCCGCACTGAAGGTGTTTGAATCGCTCGGCTGCACGGTCGAGGAGGCCGTGCCCGACTATCCGGTCGAGCGGGTCTGGCAGAACTGGAAAATCCTGCGCGCCTGGCAGGCCGGCTCGGCGCTGAAAGGCTATTACGACGATCCGGCCAAACGCAGGCTGATGAAGCCCGAGGCGCAGTTCGAGGTCGAAAGCGGCCGAAAGCTTTCCGCCTACGACATCTACGACGCCAACGTGGTCCGCACCGCCTGGTACCAGGCGGTGCGCGCCTTCTTCGAGCGCTACGATTATATTCTGCTGCCGTCCTCGCAGGTGTTTCCGTTCGACGCCACGACCGACTGGCCGAAAGCGATCGCCGGCAAGACCATGGACACCTATCACCGCTGGATGGAGGTGATGATCCCGGTCACCATGTCGAGTTGTCCGGCGCTAAGCGTGCCGGTCGGCTTCAACGATCGCGGTCTGCCGATGGGATTGCAGATCGTTGGGCCGAACCACGGCGAGCTCGCCTGCCTGCAGCTCGCCCACGCTTACGATCAGGCGACCGGATGGGTGACGAAGCGGCCGCCGCCGCTGATCTGCTGAAGAAAGCTAGGCCGCCGCGCCCTGCTTTTTTTCGCGCAGGACGAAATAGAGATTGCGCAGATAGACGAACACGCCGAAGCCCTGCCCGGCGATGAACACCGGATCGCGGCGATACAACGCATAGACCAACAGCAACAAACCGCCACCGATCGAACACCACCAGAACGCCACCGGAATGACGCTGCGGCCGACCCGTTCCGAGGCGATCCATTGCACCGCAAAGCGCGCGGTGAAGAACGCCTGAGCGGCGAAGCCGAGCAGCACCCACCAGTCCAACCGCACCACGAACACGTCGTGCAGATAGCCGCCGACGGCATTGGCCAGATCGCCGATCATTTACACCTCCGAGATTTCCGGCACGCGCTTCTTGCGGCGGATCAGCCACCACACGCCGCACAGATCGAGGATGCCGATCCACAGCCGGTCCCAAAATCCATAGTTCGATACGCCGTGCGCACGCGGCCGGTCGACCACGTCGACATAGCCGATGTCGCGGCCTTCGCGGCGAATGAGCGCCGGCAGGAAGCGGTGCAGCCCATCGAAATAGGGCAACGCCAGACCGAGATCGCGCGGGAATGCCTTCAACCCGCAGCCGCTATCGCGCGTGCCATCGCGCAGGATCGCGCCGCGCACCACGTTGGCGAAGCGCGACTGGAAGCGCTTGAAGGCCGTGGCCTTTCTGCCGACGCGCTGGCCGGCAACAAGGCCGAGCCGCGGCGCGCCCTGCTCCAGCTTGACGATCAGCTTCGGCAGAAAGGCGGGATCGTTCTGGCCGTCGCCGTCGAGCGTGGCGATGACCGGAGCGCGCGCCGCCCACAGGCCGGTGCGCAGCGCCGCCGATTGCCCGCACGAGCGGGCGTGACGGATTTGCCGAAGCCAGGGATGCTGCGCCTTCAAGCGCACCAGCTCGGCTTCGGTGCCGTCGGTCGAGCCATCGTTGACATAGATCACTTCGAACGAGCGGCCTGCCAACGCGGCGGCGATTTCGGCCACCAGCGGGGCGATGTTTTCGGCCTCGTTCCGCACCGGAACGATGATGGAGACTACGGGGGCGTTCAGGGTTTCGGCGCTCATGCCGCCTTCTAGGCAGAGTGCAGGCGGCGGGCAACCGCTTTGATGATCCGCCTGAAGTTCGGGCCGGGCATTGCCAGGACCGAACCGTCAGCCGCGACGCTGAATCCGAGCCGGCGGGCGGCGAACCAGTTGCGCACCATGACCGCGCCCACGGCACCGACGATGGCGCCGCCAATCACGTCGCTCGGATGATGGGCCGTCAGCATGACCCGACTGAGCGCGATCAGCACGGCGTAGATCCACAGCAGCGCCCTCGCCTGCGGGAAAATCGCGCCGATGGCGACCAGCGCCGCGAAAGCCGTGGTGGCGTGGCCGGACGGAAAGCTCGCGTAGCGGGGGTGCCACGTGAACGGCTCGTAGGCCCAGACGTCGGGGCCGGCGACGACGAACGGCCGGGCTCGCCCGATCACGTTCTTGATGATGGTGGCAAACAGGCTCGGCAGGCCAATCGCGATGAAAACAAATCCAATCCGCACAGCCCAGGCCGCCAGGATGCCGCGCCAGAACCGCGGCATCGCCGGAGAATAGAGCGCGACCAGCGCCAGCATCAGAACGCCGAGCGGCCAGAGGAAATAGCCCGACTTGCCCAGATCCGTGAAACCGCGGGCCGCGGTCAGCAGAGCGGCGGGAAGGCCTCGGGCCTGTCGCACCGACCAGGCATCAAGCATGAACATGGTCGCGATCACCACCGCGATCGTGATAGCGGCTGCGAGCAAAAGCTTTGCCGTGTCCGGCCAGGCCGCCGCCGGCCCCCGCCGCGCGCGGAACACCGTCGCCAGCGTCGCCCGCGCATTCAACGCGATCTGGCGCGGCCAGGAATGCTTGGCCGGCGGGTGTTCGCCAAGCCGGTCCGTCGCGCTCACGGTGCGGCCTCGGAGCGGTAGACCGAAATCGAGACGGCGCGGCCGATGGAGTAATTGTAGCCGTCAAAGCGCTGCGGCGACGCATAGCGCAGCCCGATCGCGTCGGCGCGCCGCAGAAAGGCCCGCTCGTGCCGCGCCTCGACCAGCGCGAACCGGCAGCCGCCCAGCCGCAGAAATTCGGCGGCATCGGTGCCATCCACCATGGCGGTCTCGGTTCCGAGCAGGAACACCAGGCTCGGCTCCTGGTAGCCCGCCGTCGCAACCATCGCCGGCTTGCAATTGGCTTCTTTCACAATCCGCGCCAGCGCCGCGCTTGGAAACGCGGACCCGAGCGACGGGATGATGATGGCGTAGATCGCCATGGCGAGCAGAATCGAGGCGACCATGGCGCGCAGCAGCGAGTGCTCGGCGCCATCGGCATGATAGAGCCACCAGGCCCACAGCCCGAAGATCATCGCGCCGGCCGCGAACGGCCAGGCCGGCAGGCCGAGCTGCCGGCCGAATGTCACCAGCACGACAATGGTGCCGACGCCGAGCAGCACCGGCAGGACGAACCACCAGGAGGTCCCGCGCGTGAGCCAGCGATTGCGCGACAGCACGTGCGGATCGACGACGCCGGAAATCAGGATCGCGATCGCCGGATAGAGCGGCAGCACGTAGTGCGGCAGCTTGGTGATCACCAGCTCCAGCACGATCCAGGCCGGCACGATCCAGCACAGCAGAAATTTCGCGCCCTTCTCGCGCCGCGCCACCCAGATGCTGGGGGCCGCCATGGCGGCGAGCGTCGCGCCCGGCCAGAACGTCACCCAGAACAGCACGTAATAAGAACCAGGCGGTGCGCCATGGGCCTCTTGGGCGCTGACCACCTTGCTCATCAGGTCGTGGCCGACCGATTCAGCAAAGAAATTCGAGCCGGAGCGGCTGACGATGGCGAGAAACCACGGCAGCACCAGGAGGCAGAGCCAGAGCACGCCAGCAAGCGGACGCAGGTCTGACAGCCAGCGCACCGAGCGGTCGGTTACCGCCAGGGCCAGGATCGTGAGCACCACGAACATGACGATCAGCGGCCCCTTGATCAGGATGCCGGCGGCCAGCGCCGTCCAGAAAATCGCCGGCAAGGTCCAGCCGGCGAGCCCGGTGGCACGGCGGCGCTCCCCCAGATAGATGCGCGCCATCGCGCCCATCGCGGCGACCGCGGTGAGCAGCAGCATGGCGTCGGTCTTGGCGAGGCGAGCTTCGACGCCGAGCAGGATCGACGTCGCCATCATCAATCCCGCCAGCAGCGCCGCGCGACGCGAGACGAAGGAGAGCGCCGTCCAATAGGTCAGCAGCACCGCGCCGATCGCGCCGATCAGCGAGGGGATGCGATAGACCCAGATCGTGTGTTGCGCGTTCGGCATGCCGAGCGCGGTCGCCGCTTTGACCACCCCGGCCTGCAGCCAATAGATGCCGACCGGCTTCTTGTAGCGGACCTCATCCTGGAACCGGATGTCGACGTACTCGCCGGTTTCCAGCATCTGCTTGGTCGCCTGGGCAAAGCGCGCCTCGTCGCGATCGGTCGGGGGGATATGAAAGAAGCCGGGCAGGAACGCGAGCAGCGCCGCCAGCACCAGCACGGCGACGGCGCGGGTGTGCGACGACACCGCGTAATCGACGATCGCGGTCAAGCCGGTCACGCGCAAGGAACCCTGGTTGGAGGCCGCCGTCGTCATCCGCATCCCGCAAATCGCGCCGGACAATAGAGAAATCGCCCGGCGCGGGATAGGACGGCCCGGCAACAGCGAAATTCCAAATTGGGCCGCAGAAATCGGCGCTTTGGGCCCTTATCAGGTCTTATACGAGGGGTCGCGGCGATCGAGCATCCGCTTCAAGGCCGGCCATTCCAGCGAGCCATGCGGGCGATTCTTGCCCTTGGCGTCCGGCGACGGCATCGACATCAGCTGCGCGTTCGACTTGGCGATCACCGATTGCGGCGGCATGTTGATTTCGCTGTTGCAGGCCTGCGCCAGAAGCTGCGTCTGGCAGGCGCGCTCCAGGCGATAAATGCTGTTGAAGGCCTGACCGATGGTCCGGCCGACCGAGAGCAGACCGTGATTGCGCAGGATCATCACCTCGCAATCGCCGAGATCGGCGACCAGCCGCTGCCGCTCGTCGAGCTCGACCGCGACGCCTTCGAAGTCGTGATAGGCGATCTTGCCCCAGCGCATCGCCGTCTGCGTCAGCGGTAACAGTCCGCATTTGAGCGAGGACACCGCCATGCCGGCGTTGGTGTGGGTGTGCAGCACGCAGCCCACGTCGTGGCGCGCGCCGTGGATCGCGCTGTGGATCACGTAGCCAGCCAGGTTGATGCCGTAGCCCGTGGAATTCGAGATGATCTTGCCATCGAGATCGACCTTGATCAGCGAGGACGCCGTGATCTCCTCGTACATCATGCCGAACGGATTGATCAAAAAATGCTCCTCGCGGCCCGGCACCCGCGCCGAGATATGGTTGAGGTGCAGATCGGTCATACCGTAGAAATCGACCAGGCGGTAGCAGGCGGCGAGATCGACGCGGGTCTCCCATTCGGCGGGATCGATGTCCGACGGACGCGCGTTCGCGGTGTCGATCTTCGGGATCTCGTTCATCGCTGCTCTCCGTCAATGGCCTTGAATCAATTGGGCTGGATTTTAGCCTCGCTGATGATGCGGCGCCACACCGTCACATCGGTCTCGTACATCTTTTGCAGGTCCTCGGGCGTGCCGGTGTGCGGTTCCATGATGAGCTCGCGGAAGCGCTTCTGGATCTCCGGCGTCGCAATCGCGTTGTTGATCTCCTTGTTGACCCGCATCACGACGCTACGCGGCGTTTTGGCCGGCAACACCATGCCGTTCCAGGAATAGGTCCAGTAGTTGGGCACGCCGCTTTCGGCGATGGTCGGCACTTCGGGCAGGAACGGCACCCGCTTGTTGGACGACACCGCGATCGCCCGCAAGCTGCCCCCCTGGATCTGGCCGATCACGCCCGGAATGGTCTCGAACGCCGCCTGAATGTTGCCGGACAGGAGCCCGGTCACCACCTCGCCGGTGGAGCGGAACGGCACCGTCGGCACGTTGAGGCCCGCCATCGATACGAAATTCAGGGTCGAGAGGTTCTGCGCGGTGCCGACCGCAATCGAACCGAAGTTGAATTTGTCCGGGGCTTTCTTCGCTGCCTCGATCACGTCGCGGACGGTCTTGAGCGGGCTGTCCTTGTGCACGAACAGCACGAAGTCGAAGGTGGCCATCGGACCGATCGGGGTGAAATCCCGCGACCAGTCATAAGGCAGCGACTTGAACATCGACGGCGCGATGGCGTTCTGGCTGCTCACCCAAAGCATCGAATGGCCATCGGGAGCCGCGCGGGCGACGGCGAGCGCCGCGGTCGCGCCGCCCGCGCCTGGCATGTTCTCGATGATGACCGGTTGCCCGATCGCCTTCGACATCACCTCGCCGATGGCGCGGCCGGCGATATCGCCAAGACCGCCCGGCCCAAACCCCATCACGATCTTCACCGTGCGCGAGGGAAACTCTTGCGCCGCGACAGGCCCGATCAGGACCAGACCGAAGACTGAGGCCGCAAGCCAATGCCGCGATCCGATCACGCTCGTCTCCCAGGTTGTCTCAACGCTTGATCGGCGCAAACGGCGCGGGCGACATCAGCTTGCTCTCCTGCTTGAGCAGGTAGCCGGCCTCGGCATTCATCTCGATATACTTCAGCCACTCCGGGTCCTTGAACAGCGCGGCGCGCTTGCGGTTGCGGTCCTCGGCGTCCTCATAGACCCAGATATGCACGTAGCTGTTGACGTCGCCGGTCTCGCTTACGAGCCAGGCGAGCGGTTCGCCGAAGTGGCGCTTCTGATGGGCCAGGCCGTGCTTTTCATAGAGCGCGAGCTGCTTGCGCAGCGCGCCGGCGCGCACGGTGTAGGTGCGGTGATCGATCAGCATGATGGGCCCTCCCCGGCTTCGGGGCGGACGTTACAACGCCGATGGGATGGTGGAAACGCGCTTTATTGCAGACGGACCATGACGCTGTCGGCTGCGCCCCGGGCGTCGATTACGGTCAGCCGCAGGAAGCCCGGCCCGTCGGGCGCGACGAACAGGGTGCGGCGATCGGCCCGCGCCGTGGTCGGCAGGCCGTTGACCAGCACGGTGAGCGGTTCGACGCCGCCGGAGATCTTCAGCGCCAGCGGATCGGGCTTGCCGTCCAGGCTTGTGAGCTCGACCCGTGAATTGTTCGGTGGGAACATGATACGGAGCGGCGGCGAGCCACTGTCGCTTGCGACCGTACCGTTCGGGCGGAAATGCCGGAGCGGCGGCGGCAATTTCGCACTCGTCGAGAACAGCGCGCCGCGCGGCGCGTGTGGCAACGGCACCGATTTCTCGCCGGTGCGGGCGAAGGCGTCGAACAGGATCGGCGCGGCAGCCACGCGCCCGATCAGTCCTGCGACCGGCGCCCCGTCGGGCCGCCCGACCCAGACGCCGATCGTTCGCTTGCCATCGAAGCCGACCGACCAGGCGTCGCGGTAGCCGTAGGACGTGCCGGTCTTATAGGCGATGCGGCCGCCGGCGGCGTTCTCCGGTGGCGGGGTGCCGATCAGGATGTTGCCGATGTACCAGGCCGCGACCGGATCGAGCAGCCGGCGCGACGCGGCAGGCTCCGCACCCGCAATGCGTTCGGTGAGCGGAACGGTATTGCCGCCACGTGCCAGGCCGACGTAGAGCATCGTCAGGTCGGAGAGCTTGATGCCGAGGCCGCCGAGCGCCATGGCGAGACCGGGCGCCTCGCCCTTCGGCAGCACCAAGGTGCCGCCGGCCTGCGAAATCCGCGCGTTCAGGCGGCTCGCGCCGACGCTGTCGAGCAGCGCGACCGCGGGCACGTTGAGCGACATTTGCAAGGCGCGGCGCGCCGTCACCGTGCCCTGGAAGGTCAGATCGAAATTCTCCGGCGCATAAATGCCGTAGCGTACCGGCCGATCCTCGATCAGCGTTTCCGGATGCGCGATGCCGTCCTCGAAGGCGAGCCCGTAGATGAAGGGCTTCAGCGCCGAGCCGGGCGAGCGGAGTGCATCGGTCATATCGACCTGGCCGGCGCGCTGCTCGTCGAAATAATCCGACGACGCCACGCGGGCCAGGATTTCGCCGCTGGCGTTGTCCACCACGACGATGGCGACCGAGAGATTGGGTCCGAGCCCGCGCGCCCGCTCGCGCGCCAAGTCCTCGAGATTCTTCTGCAAGGCCGCGTCGATGGTCAGCCGGTGCAGCTTCTGCTTCGGCGACGCCGCGATAGCCTGATCGGCGGCATGGGGCGCCAGTGCCGGCATCGGCCGCCGTCCAGCCATCACGCCATCGAGCTTGGCGAACGCGATTTCGTCGGCCGGAACCGTTCCGGTTTTGGCGATGCGGTCGAGCACGCGGTCGCGCGCCGCCCGCGGCACGATGGCCGAGCGATCCGGCCGGCGCAACTCCGGCGATTGCGGCAACGCGACCAGCAGCGCCGCCTCCGCGAGCGAAAGCTTTTTCGGCTCCTTGCCGAAATAGGCTAGCGACGCCGCCCGGATGCCTTCGAGGTTGCCTCCGTAGGGCGCCAAGGTCAGGTAAAGCTTGAGCACTCCGTCCTTGCTCAGAGTGCGCTCAAGCTGGATGGCGCGAACCATCTGGCGAAGCTTGGCACCGAGGGTACGTTCGGTACGCGGCTCGAGCAGCCGGGCAACCTGCATGGTCAGGGTCGAGCCGCCGGAAATGATCCGGCCATTGCCGATGAATTGAAACGTCGCCCGCGCCATTGCCAATGGATCGACGCCCCAATGCTGGTGGAAGCGCCGATCCTCGTAGGTCTGCAGCATGTCGACAAAGCGCGGATCGACGTCGCTCACCGTCGCCGGCAGACGCCAGCGGCCGTCCGGCGTCGCATAGGCTCGCAGCAGGCGTCCGTTGCGATCAAGCACCTGCGTCGAAAGCTCGACGTCGGCGAGGCCCGGGACGGGGCCGAGCGTCCGCACCCACCACGCACCGCCGGCCACCGCGGCCAATGCTGCGGTGGCGACGACGGCAAGGATGATGCGGCCGGATTTCATCGCATCACTTCGGCGCGATCTCGATGGTACCCGTGCCGGTCCGCCCGAAGCGGCCCGGCCGGTACATGTCCTCGACATAGGCTTGCGGCAGCACGTAGCGGCCCGGCGACACCGCGCGCACCACGTAGGCCACTGCGAACACCGGCGGGTCCTTCGGCCGCCGTTCGAATGCCGCGCTGAACCGCTCGTCGCGGAATTCCGAGTACGCCGGCTCCTTGGCGTTCTCGATCCACGACAACGTGCCGGTCTCGCCCGACGAGACGAGCCGCGGGTTGTCGATTTCGAAGCCGGCCGGCAGGTAGTCGGCGACCAGCACGCGGCCGAACTGCGCCTCGGGCTCGGTGATCTTGAGCACCACCACGAAACGCTGGTTCTGCTTGGCCTTGGCGGGATTGGCGTCTTCGCCATCGAGCGTGAAATAAAGACGCTCGATCTTGAAGCCGCTCTCTGCCGCGGGCTCCGGCGTGGTCGGCGCGCCGGAGACCGACACCACCGCCTGCAACGCGCCTTCGCCGGTGTTGGTCACTTTCAGCGGCTGCGACAGGTCGCTCGCCTTCACACTGCGGTAGAGAGCGCCTTTGACGTTGTCGCCCGCGACATTGAGCGAGACGCCGCCGGAGTCCTTGGCTATCGCCCGCGCGGCCATAACCAGCCACGCGTTCTCTTGAGTCGAGGTGTAGGGCGCGCGCGCCCTCGCCTCTTCGATCTTGGCGACCGCATTGACGATCATCGGCCGCGAACCGCCGGCTTCGCTCGCGAGCGTCACCAGAGCGGCGGCGTCGCGCAAGGTCGAGCCATAGTCCTCGCGGCTGAACAGTTCAGGCCGCGGCGGCGGCTTGAGATCGTCGAGCGCGGACTTGTAAACCCGCTCGGCGCGGGTGCGGTCGCCCAACAGACCCAGCGCCGCGGCGATCTGCGCCTTGGCGATCGGCGTGCCGAGATCGTCGAGTTTGGCGTCGGCGAGATAGCGCAAATCGCCGAGCGGCACCGTGCCATTCCGCGCCAGCACATAAAGCGCGTAGGCGAGATTGCGGCCGCCGTCCTTGGAGGCATCCGCCGCCGTGCCGACGACGTTGCGGAGCCGGTCGAGCGCCAGCTTGAACGCCGTGTCCGGCACCGCAAAGCCGCGCTCCTTGGCGCGGGTCAGGAAGTCGGTCACATAGGCGTCGAGCCAGGCGTCATCGCCGCCGACACCCCAGAGGCCGAACGAGCCGTTCGACGACTGGCGCGCCAGCACGCGATCGATGGCGTCGCGGATGCGCTGGTCGATGGCGTCGTCGAGCGCCAGATGGGCGGCGCTGGCGAGCTCATTGACGTAGAGCAGCGGCATCGCCCGGCTGGTGATCTGCTCCGAGCAGCCATACGGATAGCGATCAAGCGCCTTGAGTAAGGATGCGGCGTCGAGCGCGGTCGAAACCCCGACCGACACCGACACATTGCCGGTGCCGGGCACGAGATCGGCGAACAGGTCGTTCGACAGCGTCAGGCTTTCGCCTTTCGCGATTGGCTTTACCGTCCGTCGCGCCAGCACCTGGGTCGCCGGCTTGACGTTCATCACATAGCTTCGCTCCAGCGCGAAGTCGCCGGGGCCTTTGATCGCGACCTTGACGGTCGCAGGCCCGGCGCCCGACGCATTCAACGGCACGACCACGCGGTCGCGCTGCTTGGCGCGCAGTTGCAGGCTTCTCGTTGCGCCGTCGCCGATGGCGACGGGACCCTCGGCGGTGACGGCCAGGCTGTAAGCGCCCGCCGCGCCCTCGACGTTGTCGAGGTCGAGGTTCATCGAGCTCTTGTCGCCGGTGAGCAGGAACCGCGGCAAGGTCGCGGTCAGCACCACCGGATCGCGTACCGTGACGTCGCCGGAGGCCCGGCCGACCCTGTCCTTGCTCCAGGCCACCGCCATGACGCGGACGGTGCCGGCGAAGGCCGGAATGTCGAACGCGACTTCCGCCTGGCCCGAGCGGACCTCGACGATGCCGGAGAAGAACGCCAGCGGCGCCTGCGACGGCGGGCTGCCGTTCAGTTCCGCACCGGCGTCGCCGCCGGTCCTGATCTGGCCGCGGGTGCCCTGCATGCCGTCGATGAGCTGGCCGTAGAGATCGCGCAACTCCGCCGAAAGCTGCCGCTGGCCGAGATAAAATTCGTCGGGCGCCGGCGGCTTATAGTTGGTCAGGTTGAGGATGCCGACATCGACCGCGGCGACGACGACGCGGGCCTGATCGGAGCCGACACCGTCGATCTTGATCGGTACCCGCAAGGTCGTGTTCGGTCGCTGCAGCGCCGGCAGTCTAATGTCGAGCGCCAAGGTGCGCGCTGCGCGATCGATCGAGAACCATTGCACGCCGATGGCGCGCCCCGGCATGCGCTGCTCTTTGGCATCGAGCGGGCGGCGTAGGGTCGCCACCACATAGGCGCCAGTGCCCCAGTCGGAGCCGACCGGGATCTTGATGCTGGCAGTTCCGGGAGTGACCTCCTGGGTCACCGAGCTCAGCAACCTGTCGCCCATGACGTTGAGCGTCACGCGCCCGGCGGTGCGCGCCACTACGGCGATGGTCATCGACTCGCCTGGCTTGTACTCCGGCTTGTCGAGCGCGATCTCCAGCATGTCGGGGGTGTCGGCGCTGGCTTCGGTGTACCAGCCGGCGTCGAAGCCGATCGCGGTGGTCGGTCCGTCGGTGTCCGCGCTCGATACTTCGAGGCGGTAGCGGCCCCACTGCACCGGCGCTGTGATGCGCCCAGGCTTGTCGGGCGTCGCATCGATCCTGCCGTCGGCGACGCGGCGCGTCGACTTGATCGGCTCATATTCCCAGCGGCCGTCACGGCGATAATATTGATAGCGCGACTCGATCTTGAGCAGCTCGTAGCGCAGGCCCTGGCCGGTCAGCATCTTGCCGTCCGGCGCGACGAGCGCGACATCGAACGTCGCATTCTCGCCCTCGCCGAGCGAGCGGCCGGAGAACAACGGCTTGACGCCGACCATGTTGCTCGCGGGCACGACCGGCAGCACGATTTTCTTTTCCACCGCCCGGCCGCCGGCCTCGACGAGACGTATGATGACCTTGGCCTCCAGGGGCCGTGATGTGGCCGGCACCTTGTCGAGCGCGACTTCGAAGCTCGCCTTGCCCTTATCGTCGGTCTGCGGCAGGTCTTCGAGAGGCTTTCGCTCGGTCGTGACCTCCTCGTCGGCGAGGCCAAACTGGTAGCCGGCGAGCCCCGGCCGCTCCTTGGCCGGGCCGATCACGATCTCGCCTTCAAGATCGAGCGCCGAGGCCGGCGCGCCGTAGAGATAGCGGCCATCGACCGTCAGCTTGGCCGCGGCGCTGCGCGAGATTTTGCCATCCGGCGCCGCGAGATCGAATTCCAGGCGGTCGGGCACGTAATCCTCGACCAGGAACGTGGTCTCACCGACCGCAGGACGCTTCGGATCGGTGAAGGCGCGCACCCGCCAGGTGCCGGTCGAGGCCGCCGGATTGATCGGCACGTCAAGGGTGTGGCCGCCGACGCCCTGGTCCGGCACTGCGACACGCCGATATTCGATGCCATCCGGACGCTCGACCACGAGCGTCAGCGGCACGTTCAGCGCCGCCGCGCCCTGGGCGTCGCGGAGCAGCGACATCACGTGCACGGTCTCGCCGGAGCGATAGACGCCGCGTTCGGTGTAGACGAAGGCGTCGAGACCCACCGCGGCCGGGCGGCCCTTGACCCCACGGTCGCTCAGATCGAACGCCGGACCTTTCAGGTTGAGGAAGGCGTAGTCACCCTTGGTGTCGGTCGCGATCAGCATGGCGGGCGACAGCGCGCCCTCGCCGCGCGACAGCCCCGCTTCAAACGCGATACGGCCCTGGGCATCGCTCCTCTTGGTGCTGAGCACTTCGTTGCCGCGTGACATCAGCCGCACTTCGACCTGCCCCTTGGGCTCGGTCGTCGCCAGCGAATTGACGAACACGTTGATGCCGTCGTTGCCCGAATAGGCCGCGAGCCCCATGTCGGAGACGATGAACCATTGCGTCGACAGCGCGTCGGAGTCGTCCGAGGTGATGCCCTTGGCCGCCGCCGTCATCACATAGACGCCGGGCACCATGTCGCCGATCGCCTGATCGACCGGGAATGCGGTGGTGATCTCGGCGTTGAGCGTCTGCTCGACCGCAAGCTCGCCGTTCCACACCTTGATGCCGCGGCTGTCGGTCAGACGCTCCAACTCATAGGGATAGAGGTTGCGCTGGAAATCGCGGCCGAGCACGGTTTCGATCAGGTTGCGGTCGCTGATGCGGTAGACCGCGATATTGACCGCCTTGGTGTTGACGCTGACCAGCGGAATGCCGCGCTGGCCGGTGCGCGGCAGCACATAGGCCTTGCCGCCGAAGCGTGCCATCGCCTTGCGGTCGCGCACATAGACGGTGAGGTCGGCGGATTTCGGCAGCGTCTCCTTGACGGTCGACGGCAATCCGGCGCGCAAGGTCACACTATAGCGTTCGCCGTGCTTGAGCCCTTCGACGCAGAGCTGCTTGTCGTCGGCGGAGAGCGCGAGCTTGTCCTGTCCGGCGATCACCACGAACGGCGAGAAGTCAGTTCGCTTGTTCGGCAACTCCTCGGAGAACTGAAAGCAGGCGCGCGGCGAGGCCGAGTCGGCATCGACCGTGTAATCGAGCAGCCGGAAGCCGTGATCCTCGCGCATCTTCTCGTAGAGGGCTCGCACGTCGGCGGTCTCGCGAAGCTCAAGCGAGATGCGAAGCGCATCGAGCGCCGGCCGCCAGACCCGGCGGTCGCCAAAAGTACGGCCGATGATGACGAGGGCGTCGGCCTCCTCGCCACGGTTCTTGGCGCGTTGATAGGCGATGTAGGCGGCGGTGCCGGCGCGCTCGAGCAGCGCGACGCGGTCGCGATCGATCACCACGCGGACCTGTTGAATGGCGCGGGCGAGCCGCAGCCAGGTGGCGCTGTCGTCGGGCGCCTGGGCGATGATCTGGCCAAGCAGCACCATGCCGTTGCGGACATCGTTTTTCTGGAACGCCGCGTCGGCGTCGCGCCGCAATTGGGCGAGCGGCTTGCTGCCGCTGCCGGCGTCGGTCTTGACCTCGGCTTCGAGCTTGATCGCGGCTTCGTCGAGATCGCCGCGCTGGAAGGCTTTGCCGGCGGCCGACGCCGGAATGGAACTGAAGGCAAAAGACGCAAGGGTGACGAGCGCGGCAACGAAGCCGACGCGGACATGCGCGAGCATGGGCTGAGTTCCTCCTCCCCCCTCCGGCAGGAAATTTCCGAGGGGGCGACCATCCAAGCACAATCCCGAATCGTGTCCAGGTCGTGGCCGAGAAACGGCGGAGATTTGTTGGTGCAGCCAAGCCACCTATGGGCTTGATCCAGCCCGGATTTTCGCCAATTGCCGGCGGACGGACAAGCTCATCCAAATAAAACGACGCGCCCCGAAGGACGCGCCGCATTTCCAGCCGAAGCTGTTAGTCGATGTCGTAGATGACGCGGCGGCTTGCCGGGTCGACGAAGTGCACGCGGTTGTCCGAGTAGATGTACTTGTACTTGCTCACCGACGGACCCCAGTCGCTTGGAACGGTGCGGAGCTCAACATCGGCCGGCAGGGTTGCGCCGACCCGGACCCGCTCCTTGACGGTGACCGGGGCTACCCTTTCCTTGACCACATATTCCTTGATGCGGGTGCGCTGCTCAGGCGCCAATTCGACGCTCACGCTTTGAGCGATGGCTTGGCCGGAAAAAACCACAGCCATTGTCGTTGTGCCGGCTAGAAGTAGACGTCTCATCTCATGCCTCCATGTCAGGATGCCCTGCCAGCCATTGAAATTAACACAGGCGCGTATTTGCAGTTCCGCATGGAACCAACTTGAGCTTTATGGGCGCTCAGGGAGATATTTTTGATTCACCAATTGCGGCAACCCGCTTTGGCGCGAACGCTAGACGCTACTGTTCCCTTCTCAGGGATGAATACCGCGTTCCCTTCGCGGGACATGTTTCTGAATGAACTGTCAGGAAAATAATCGGAACCGGCCGGGGAGATGGGAATTAATTTGGTATCCCAGAGGAGACGTCCCCATGAAGACTCTTATCACCACTGTTGCGGCGGGCCTGCTCGCCGTCTCGTTCAGCGTCAATGCCAACGCCACCACCAAGTCAGAGGCGCGGCAGCATATCGCGCAGCGGGAGGCCGCTTGCAAAGAGCAGGCGGCAAAGAAGGTCTCGGCCATCCACTTCTTGAAGCGGCGCCAGCTTGTCAACGATTGCATGGGCCGCACTGCCCAAGCCAAAGCCGTGAAGACGCACCATGTCAAAGCGGTGAAGATTGAGAAGAAGGCCCAGCCGACCACGACCGGTCAATCGGCCAAGTAAACAGCAAGTAGACAAGCTGCCTAGGAAGCAAGAGCCCCGCATCCCGCGGGGCTTCTTGTTTGCGCGTTACATGAACGGCAGGGCGCCTTACCCTTTTCCAACCCCGTTCCGGATGTCGGTTGAGACCTGCCACATCCTGGGACGCGGTTTTCCACCGGGCCGCGCGAGGACGGGCCGGCGCCCATGGAATGTGATATCTCCTATTCCGCCCGGCCGCACGGCCCCGTAGCTCAGTTGGATAGAGCAGTCGCCTTCTAAGCGACAGGTCGCTGGTTCGAATCCAGCCGGGGTCGCCATTGCCGACACCCCAGCCGACTCATTCAATACCTAGCTTCCGGTTTGTAACTTCTTGTCCCATCGCCGTGTCGGCCAAAGCGGCGCTGGCTGGCCTTGTCGATGTACACCTGCACCTATGACAAGCTGGAGTGTCCGCTGACGTTCATCAGCTCCGGCCCAGTGCAGCCGCGCTCCGCTTCTACATGAGCGGCATAATTGAAAACCACCGGAGCGTTGGCGCTCCGGTGCTGTAACCAAGCTGGGTTAAATTTATCCCCGTGTAGCGATGGGAGCCGGGGCCTTGCCCTTGCCGACGAAGCAGCCGCCCAAACTGACGGAGCAAACGGCCAGCATTAACATCAGCGCGATTGTTTTCATCATGCCTCACTAGCCAGAATGAAAGCGAGGCGGAGCCTAGAAGATTATGGTGAATGAATTGTTAAGATCAGCATCCCCGGGGCGGTACGTCGATCTTCGAAGGTACGTCGCGAGGCGCAGTCCTCCCGCGCCCTACGCTCGACGCGCTACCGCCACATCGGCTGATACCCACCTCGCCCCATGGGCTGATAGGTCGACTGCGGCCGCTGAATGATTGCGGTGGTCGTCGATCCGTTTTCACGCTTGATACTGGTGACGGTCGTGTCGGCGCTGCCTGTCTGTGACGTTGTCGAGGTCGTGGAAGTCGCTGAGCCCGCGTTGTCCGGCAGGACAATCGTCGTCGCATTGGACGGCGGCGCGGCGGCTGGGGAATCGACGTTAGCTGTCCGGGCCGCTGCAGGAAGCGCCAACAACAAGAGGAGGCCGAATAGCGGCACGTTGCGGTTCATGTCCGTCAAACGGCTGGCCACCCGGATTGTTCGCCAGCATGGGCGTTCCGTCGCTGACAAGGTGAACCACTCGTTGACGGGCCCTGCCCATTTGCTCGTTGCCGGCGGCATCGCGCCCGGAACTACGCTTTGGCCGAAGCGTTAGATTGTATGGCCGAACGGCACTCCGAAATCTCCAGCGCAGGAATCCTCGCGATCTCAATCGTCGTTGCGGCAATTGGAGGCACGGCCTACTTGCTCTTGACGCCCATCTCTCCGGCGAAGATGGTTGCCATGGGCCACGCGGCGCTCACTGAGCCCGTTACTCGGTAGGCCCCGCCTGGCTGCCCTCCCCGCGCAGATGATCGGAGCGACAGGGTTTGCAACCCGCCCAAATAGACATTTGATTCAATGGTCGCGGTGACGCCGGTTTGTGCGCGCACCTATTGAAAGTTGGCGCTCCTGTCAGTTCAGCCGGGGTCGCCATCAGAGCCTTGGCATCGTCGATCAAGGATGACCGAGCAATGTCAGCGGCTACAGCCCAGGTAGGCTCGGCACGATAGTCGGCACCGTCCGTTCAACGGCTGGCATGTAGGCCGTCTGTAGATTGCCCCAGCTGTTGTAGGCGTACACCATCGCCCCCAACACCACGGTCACAATGACAGTGAGCAGGATCGGGGCGATGTCATGGTCATCGTCGTCTGAGAAACTCATGACCGAGGCTCCTCTCGGGTTGCGTCGTCTCAATACAACGCGCGGTTCCAGCTGGACGTTCCATCCAGGGCACTCCCGTGTTCTCAAAAAAACCGCACCTGGCGCAGAAAACCCTTAACCGCCGCGCAACGGCGGCCACGAGAAAGGGCGCGTGTCCGAGCGGGGCAACCATGCCGCGAGTTCGGCGCAAGCGGCGTGATGATAAGGAGGGATAACTGTTATGACCTGCGGCGCGCCCGGACGTCCTCCATCGCAATGGGCTTGCCGTCGTAAAGGTTGTTAGGACGACAGAAGCCGCCGAGACCTGAGACAGATGCCCGGCATTGCTCGATGGTCATGAAGTAGCAGCTTTCGCTGCCGAAACCTGCGCCGTATGTCGCGCACCAGCGGTATGGGTCTGCCTGCGCGGGCTCGATGGTCGATGCGGCGGTCAGCGTGAAGAACAAGACGGCGATTGCAGCGCGCATGAGACTCTCCTTGAGTATTCGCCTGAGGGCTCAACTCTTGCCAGCATCCGCTTGCAACGGCACCGGGCACAAGGCCGCCGCTCCCTGGCTCGCGGCAATTTGAACGGGTTCAGTGTCGCGACCCGAGTCCCCATGAAACGAAGTTATCGCCCGCGGAGACAACGGGCGCGTCGCCGTTACCCCGGAGTTTCGGCCTGCTGCGCCAAATCCAGCCATCGTTGCGCCATCTCCATCATGCGGGCGCGGTCGTCTTTGAGCGACATGCGCTGCGCGACTTCAATGCAGCTCGCGGCCATCTTTCGATATTCCTCGGTCTTGTCGTTGGGCTTTTCCATCTGATCGTCAGGACAAGTGCGCGGCGGCCCGCTGCCGCTTCACCGCTCCAGCTCCCAGTCGATGAACGACCGACCGGCCTTGTGACCTTCGCAGCCCGTGCCTTGTCGGGATCGCTGCCACCGCTACACCGTACGGCCAGAGTTAATAGACAGCGCGGCCCTGAGTGATTGCAACACTTCGCTGAACATCGAAACGGTCAGCGATCTTACGGCGTCATCAATGTCGGACGGCGCAATACTGCCCAGCATTTCATCGCCGTGCTGCTCCGGAACGTACCCACCGAACATTGAAAAAACTTGGCCACTATGAGCGGTCTTGCGCATGGGAAATCTCCCAGTTCCGCCCTTGGACGATGGGCGCACGGGGCGCAACTTGAAAGTGCGAAAAGTCACAGCTCGATCGGGGCAGTCAGGTCACCGTGCTTTCACATTCGTCGGCGCCGCCGAATAACGCGGCCGATCCTCACACGACCCGCCGCGTTCCCTAGCTATCGATCCGGAATCTTATGACTTGCCCAGGCCACATGCGCGCAAAACGGTTGACTGTTTAATTTGCGACTGAAGTGCTACGCACTATCCAATCAACTTGTCAGCCCGCCAGCGCAGTCCAGCCGGAATTTCATGTCCGATTTTCTTCGTGGATTTGAGTTGAGGACAAGTTCGGACTTGGTCGGTTGCCGGCCGGCACATTTGCCGGCTTGGGTACGAGGCTGATTTGATCAACCCATAGTTTGGCTTCATCGATGGCGCCCTGCTGGCTAACGTTCGGGGGTAGTGCGGCCATCTCGCTCCCGCCATTGAAAATATGGCATCGATATTCGTCGTGGTCCAGTTGGGGTATCAACGTGCAGCCTTTATAGATTATTCGTCCCGTTTTTTTCAATTCGAGAGCCTCTCGCAAATCGAAAGCCTCCTTTATCGTTGATTTCAGAATTTCGAGCCTGAATGGTTTGACGAGATATCCCTGTGCTCCCGCGCTCTTTGCGGCCGCTGAATTCAGCTCGCTTGATTGGGCGGAGACCAAGATTGTTGGAATATGCTGCAGCGTCGGCGTTTCCCGAATCTTGTTCAATAAATCAAGCCCGGTCATCCCGTCCATCTGCCAGTCAGAAATGACCAGGCCAAATTCCGCTTGCTCCAGTTTCTGAATTGCCTGCTCGGCGTTTTCCACCGCCTCAACAGTTCCGAATCCAAGGCGGTTGAGCATGAGGCAGAGTATGTTCCGCATGCTCGCGACATCGTCGACGACGAGAACACGCACTGAATTATTGATCATTCTACACCTGCCGCTGGTTCGCCCGCAGAAGAGGCCGCCAATGAGACACTTCTATAATTTTTCGTGATCCTTTTAGAACTTAGTTTTCGAGACTTTGCGCGCCACTGCGCACCGGCTCGCCATTGTAGTCGTAGATGAAGCTGGCAATCTCAAAAAAGCTGAAGGGGACGCGCATCCCGATCTCGCGCGCCTTGAGGAAGCTAATGGCCATGTCCGGCGGCGAAACCAGACCGACCTTAAGCTTCCCGGCACTCAAACCGTTGAGAATTTGCGCCCCGTAAATCGCGGCCAGCCGTCCATTGCTTTCAAAGCTGACGCCGATCGCCAGCACGGCTGTCTCCGATCCTTTGGTGACAATTTCCGGCACAACGCTTACGACCGGGACACGATCGGCATGCTGATTGATGGTGCGTATCTCACGAAACACCGACGTGCTGCCGGTAACCCAAAACAGGCTTTTGCTCAGGTCGGGATCGGTTTGGCGCATAGCGCGAACGGCGTCGGGAATGATCTTCGTCAGTTCTTCGCGCGCTTTGGCTGGATTTTGCACGGAGCCCCAGATGACCTGTACGCCTTTCTCCTTCAAATACTGAGCGACCGGCTCCGCCTGAGTCTGTACCGCGCTGATATTTTTGCTATCGACAAGCACGGCGAGATTCTTCAGGTCCGGCCGCAACTCCCGTACATATGACATCTGCACGTCGACCGGCACGTTCAGGGACGTGAACGCGAAGTTATTCCCGCTGCCGCTGTCGTAATCCTTCATCTGCCCGAGCTGGACCGGATCCTTCGAACAGACGGTGACGACCGGCAAGACGCCGCCTTTATAGTTTTCATAAAGCCAAGCCGCCGATTCCGACCCCATCGCAAAAATCAAGTCGACACTGTTCTTTTCCGCCGCCTGAAGCGCAGCTTTGCCGCGGGCGTCGTTCAGCTCGAAATTAACGACTTCAATGTGCGAGTTGATTTCCTTCGCCGCGAAGGTGCGAAGAATTTCTGTGATCGCGATGTCGTAGGCTGAAGATGGCCGAGGATAAAGCACCAGGACCCGCTTGAGCGGCCCCGCCGCGTCCTTGCGGCGCAGCGACACGTACATGGGCTGGGCTGCGTTGCTCGCCACGTCCCACGAATTTTCAATGTCCGGGCTGTATTTGAACCATTTGGAAAACGGGTGAGGTTCCGCGCCAGTTGCGCGCGTTGCGATCGAACAAAACACCGCGGCCACAACGAGTAACGCGGCAGCTTGGCGCCGTTGAACGGCGGCTCCTAACATCATTCCGCAGGCTCCCCTTGCAGCCTAGCCGGCCGCGGCACCAATCGATGCGTGACGAAGAGCAGGCCGAACATCACCACCGCGATCCCGATGCCGCCAATGACGTAGGGGCCCTGCCCCCAAAACAGAAACAACTGGCTGAGCAGGAGAGGCCCCATAATATGACCGCCACGTTCCAGGAAACGATAGGCTGTCGTGGTCGGGTTGGCGCCGATGCGCTGGGCCAGAGCCGTCTGACCGATGTGACTGACGACGGGCGCGTTGATGAAGCCGTGCGCCAATCCGACGATCAAAACGGCGACAACGATGACGCTGGTGCTGAGGAAGCCGTTGCCTACGACTGGAGAGCCCATGAAGCCGACCATCACAAGGCCCACGCCACTCATGATGGCGCCGATCAAGAGAACCCCCTCGGAGTTCTTGGTGCGATCGACGAAGCGAGATGCGTAACCGCTCGACGCCAAAACACCAAGCCCATACAGCATCACCACCTGACCGATATCTTCCGGGCGATACCCGGCCTGACCCAAAATCAACGGCAGAGCAAAGGTGACGACGCCTGTGAGGATCGCTTTGGCCGGCGCACCGATGGTGAACAGGGTTTTCAGGAATTCCAGTTCGGTGACGACCTTTTTGAGGTCGCCCGTCAGTTTTTTCACAGCCGCATGCACACTCGTGGTGGCAGCCTTGCGTTCGGTGCCAGGAACCAGGAACTGAGAATAAATCAAGGTGGCGAGACCGACCCCACCCGCGATGATGAAAACGCCCTTGGTGCCTAGGAAATTGACCATCAGAGAGCCGAGGGCCATGCCCGAGATCAGCGCGGCCTGAAATCCGAAAACGATGATGGCGGCGCCCTGCGTTTTCTTTTCGGGGGATGCGACGGCGAGGATATAGCTCTGCACACCGATCAGCAGCACGCCCTGGCCAATCCCAGAAATAGCGCGCAGGGCTGTCATCTCCCAGATTCCAAGCGGCAGAGCGAGCGCGAGAACGCTCCCTGCGGCAAGGACAAGACCCAACAACATCACCGGCTTGGCCCCCCGCCGATCGCAGAGCACTCCAGCCGGAATGAGGCTCAGCGCAAAGCCCAGGTAGTAGGCCGTGAAGGGGGCCGAGGCGAAGCCCACGGAGACCCCACTGGCTGCCGCCGTTTCCTGCATAAATTTCGGCAGGAACGAGTACGTCAAACTGTCGAGAAATACCGCCAGGAAATAGGCCGGCTTGATAATGACCAACCCGGCATCGCTGGCAGCGGCCTTGCCCTCCGGCGAATCAACTTCAGCCTCACGGGAACGTTGCAACGACGACGCGACTTGCAAGAACAGCCCGGACAGGAATGCCGACGCGATGAACAACGCCGCGAAGTTCTTTACGCTGCGCGCGACACGCTCGAACACAACGCTCTTCGGCACCGTAGTGAGCAGACTGATGTATTGGGGCTTGTCAGGAGCAGAGAGATCAATGCGGTACTCGAAATTGCTGGAATCTGAAACCCACTTCTTGCCTAGCCGGCGAGGGTCGGTGGTGATCTCGATCGAGTTGTCGACCAACAAAGCGGCTTCGCTGATCTCCGAATTTAAACCGCGGAACTCGCGGAACGCCCGGTCGATCCCGTCCAGGTCTTTGAAGCCCAATCGAAATTCGACGATGTCGTTCAGACGCTGCGACAGTGTAAACGCCGAGGCCTTGGCTTTGCCTTCGACGCCATCGAAATACAGTCCGATCAGCGTGCCAACGACCAGCGCCGCCATGGTGAGAAAGGTCATACCGTAGCTGATCTGCAGCCATGGTTTTTTCGATCTGGCGAAGTACGGCTTTGCCGCGACTATGAGGATGGCAAACAGTACCGAAAGCGCGATGCCGACGAACACCAATGGCAGAAAGCTGGCGTACAGCCTCTTGGTCACCTGGTCGTTCGGCGCCACCACGACGACGCTGCCGACGGTCTCGAACTTCGACCGCAGCGGCAAAATGATCTGATAGTGGGTGTCGCCATAGTCGACTTTGATCGATTCGCTGACACCATGGACCGAAGGCGGAGGTGGTAGCGCCGGCCTTCGTTTATCTATCGCACTAAAAACCTGCGCCCCTTTCTGGTCGTAAACGAGCAATGCATCCACATCCTCGCCTTCGAGGACCGGCGCTGCGAGTTTGGAAAACCCGGCGTATTGCTTGAGCGGGAGACCATCACGCACGAATTTTTCTATGGTGTTTTGGAGATAGAGTCCCTGCGAGGTCAACTTCTCGATATGCGTCAATTCATACGTGCGCTTGCCGTCGCCGAACCCAATGTAGAGCAACAGGAACAGCGATGCCGCCGCCACGATGAACATCGTGGCGCCTTCGAACAACCACCGTAAGAGCTTGTCAGCCGTCATTCAGTCGCCCGCGCGTTGCGGCGTCATGGTGTGACCTGTGACACCGATAAAGATCAGCGTGAGCGGCCCCAGTCCTTAACGCTGGGTTACGATCTTAGATTTGAGGTATGAAAGTTCGCTTAATCCGTCCGAAATTTGATTCGGATGCGCGTCAAAAAACCAGCATTTCAAATGCGTTTTACGCGGCTCAGCTATGAAATGCGGCTTTTGGTAGCAACGGTTCGCTGGCTTTGTCGCTGACCTTCTGCAAGAAAGCTCCGATCTCCTCACGAAGACTGAGCGCCGCGACTTCCACCGCATCTGACGCCTGGAGAACCGATCGGGCAGAATCGGAGGTAGCTGTGGCGTCACTGGAAACCTGAGTGAGAACTTCCAGCACCGTCTTGGCACTTCCGGACGCCCCGACCACGCATTCGGAGATTTCGCGGGTCGCCCGGCCCTGCTGCTCGACTGAAGCCGACGCTTCCGAAGAGAATACGTTGATATCTTGAACCTGCTTGGTGATGGCCCGAATCGAATCAATAGCGTTGTGAGTCGACAGTTGCACGGTGCCGATCTGGCGGGCGATATCTTCGGCCGCCGCGGCGCTTTGCACGGACAGCGACTTTACTTCCGCTGCCACCACTGAGAAACCGTTGCCCGCAGCGCCGGCTCTGGCGGCTTCAATCGCGGCGTTCAGCGCCAAAAGCTTAATTTGTCCGGCTATGTGTTGAATGAGCTTTACGACGTCACCGATTTTCTGAGCGGCATCGCCAAGCGCAGCAATTTCGGAATCGGACTTCGCCGCTCTGGTTACTGCCGCACTGACCGCTTCCACGGTATGGTTGAGCTGTCGGTTAATTTCCGTGATGGATGCTGAAAGTTCTCGGGCCGCAGAAGCGGCCGAATCCGTTCCGGCCGAAGCCTCATGCGAACTGTCGAGCGCAGCCTGGGCATTTTCGGATGTTCGTGCGGACATCTTCAGAAGGGTCTGCGCGACCGAGTTCATCGCGCCACTGCTTTGCATGACCATCTGCAGCGTCGTCTCCGCTCTCGCGCGGAACGACGAGATCGCCTCTTCTATCCAAACGCGCCGCTGATCGCGTGCCACCGAGAGAGAATGTTCTTGCTCGGCTTGTTTGCGCTCCGAGATATTCTCATGAATGGCGACCCAACCACCACCCGCCATCGGATGGGTTGAAACCGAGATAAAACGCCCATCCACCAACCGGGGTTCGCGATGCGTGGCGCTACCCGTTTGCAGCGCTTTCCGAAGATTGGCCAAGTATTGTTGGGGATCTTCGCGGAACGTCCCGTTATCAGTGCGAAATTTCAACAAGCTGGTGAGCGTGCCGAGGCCCGGCGCAACCACATGACCAGGAACCCCATACATTTCTTGATATGGCTTATTGCAAACCAGAATCCGCTCGTCGGCATCGAATATCAAAAGCCCGATGGAAAGTGTGTCGAGTGCGCCGGCCAGTCTCTGGCCCTGTAGGTTCTGTCCACCACCAAG
>Ga0070689_100000404_pt1 | contig 25404 bp, 28 predicted proteins | sample KBSS23HmetaG_FD_64669 | JGI IMG/M metagenome (GOLD analysis project Ga0070689, IMG submission 64669) | Switchgrass rhizosphere microbial communities from Kellogg Biological Station, Michigan, USA - KBS S2-3H metaG | ecosystem: Host-associated > Plants > Roots > Rhizosphere ...
AAAGGGATTCCAGGGATTTGAAAGTATTGTTGGTTGAGGATTTCGAGGACACGCGCCTTTTCATGCGCCTCGAACTCGAAGACCTGGGCTTCATCGTGTTTGAAGCTGAAAACGGGAAGGTGGCGGTCGAGACTGCGATTCGCGAGACGCCCGACGTAATACTGATGGACCTCACGCTCCCGCTAATGGATGGGTTCGCCGCAACGAAGTTGATCCGTCAAAACGAGAACCTCAAGACCGTCCCCATCATCGCCGTGACCGCGCACCAGGAAGACGACTTCCGTTCCGACGCAAAAGCCTCCGGCTTTGACGCCTACGTCACGAAACCAATCGACGTAAACTGGTTAAAAGAACTGATTGCAGGTCTATTGATCTAAATCCGTCCTTCGATCATGCTTGCCTGACCCAACGCAGCGCTTCCGGAATCGACGCGCGCTTGCCATACATCAGCATCCCCACCCGATACACGCGCGCCGCCACCCACATTATTGCCAGTACACTGCCAAACCCTATCAGCAACGACAGCGCGATCTGCCAGAACGGCGGTGTCTGCGTCACGATACGGACCAGCATCGCGATCGGCGCGGACAACGGAATCATCGAAACCCAAAACGAAAAAGTCGAGTCGGGAGCGCGGCTCACCGGGAAGAACACATAAAAGCTGACAACCAGTATCAGAACAATCGGCACTGCCAACTGCCCGCCTTCCTGTGCGGTTGTCACCATCGATCCGACGAGGGCATAAATCGTTGCATAAACAAAGTAACCAAGCAGGAAAAAGAGACCGAAGTAAATGTACTGTGAAAACGGAATGTTGGGAATGTTCGCACTAATTCCCCTCGAGGCGAGTACACCGGCGCCGTACAACGCAAAGACGCTGAACGCCAGTCCCCAGATTGTAAGTTGCGTCAACGCCACGAGGGAAACGCCAACTAACTTGCCCATCATCAGCGTGAACGGTTTCACTGACGAGAACAGGATCTCAGCGATACGCGTTTCCTTCTCTTCGATCACCGCGCCAAGGACTATCTGGCCATACATCAGGATCGCGATATACATTACGAATCCGACGCCGAACACGAGCGCGAAACTTTCACCCGAATCGCGTTCCCGTCCGCCCGCTCCGATCTTCACAGCCTGCACCTGTACCGGCTCGAAGAGCCCCTCTCGGGTCCTGGAATCAACGTTCGCTTCGATCAGTCGTTGTTGCCGCAATGCGCGGTTCAAAGCTGACACAAGCCTGCCCCGCGAAAAAACATCACCGGGATTGCGATTAAAGAATTCGGTTTTTCCGGTAGTGAGGAAGTCCGGCGCCAGGATTATATATCCATCGATTTCCCTGGCACGTAGTCGCTGGTCCAGATCGGCCCGGATCTGCTCATCCGAGCGATCCCCGGCACTTACCTCTTCGAACCTGAAATCTCCAGCGGCCAGGCGGCTAATGTCGCGACGATCATTTGTGTTACCGCTTGCTGCATCCTCCGACTGCTCGTTGGCAAAAGATTGTCGCAGTTGTCCAAACATCTTTCCTGTTCTATCAACCACGGCCACGCGCAGGGGCGGCGTCTTGATACCCAGAATGATCGCCGGCACGATGCCAAATAGCGACATCACGAGGGGCAGCAGAATGGTTGAGACGATGAACATCTTCGCGCGCACACGCTGCACGTATTCGCGTTTGACGACGGTCAAAAACTTCCTCATGCCGGTTCAGTCACTTTCGTGATGAAGATATCGTTGAGACTCGGTTCGACCATTTCAAACTTTCCGATAACGGCGCCGGAGTCGATCAATCGTTTTAGCAGAACTTGTGCGTCGGCTCCCGCTGCGAGCAGTGCCTGCGCTTCATCGGCGTGACGCACAACCTTGCTCACGAGCGCCGGATCGTCCAGCACGCCGTCGCCACCCTCGCAACGGACTGCGACTGAATTGCGTCCGAAGCTGCGTTTGATCTCACGCAAACTTCCTTCAAACACTTTCTGCGATCGATTGAGCAGACAGATGTCGTCACAGATCTTCTCTGCGACTTCCATCTGGTGCGTGGAAAAGATGATCGTCTTTCCCGCACGTTTGAGATCCAGCACGATCTCTTTCAGCAGCTCGACGTTGATCGGATCGAGTCCGGAAAACGGTTCGTCAAGGATCAGCAGATCGGGATCGTGAATGACAGACGTGATGAACTGGATCTTCTGCTGCATCCCTTTTGACAACTCCATCGACCGTTTGTTCTTCCACTCGGAGAGTTTGACGCGTGCCAGCCACTCGTCGACCTTCGCTTCAACTGCCTTGCCGCGAAAGTTCCTCAGTTCCGCGAAGAATCGCAACTGGTCCGAGATGCGCATGCGCCGGTAGAGCCCGCGTTCTTCCGGGAGGTAACCGATGCGGTCCTGTACCCGTGGGTCGAGCTTTTGGCCAAACAAAAGAATGCTTCCCGAATCGGGTGCGGTGATGTTGACGATCATCCGGATCGTCGTGGTCTTGCCGGCGCCATTCGGCCCCAATAGCCCGAACACTCGCCCGGCGCGCACGTCGAGACTCAGTTCTTTAACCGCGGTGAACTCGCCAAAACTCTTCGTCACCCGATCGAGTTTTACGGTTATCTCACTAGCAGCCATGTGTTATCCCAAGTTTCTCCCGCAAAGGCGCAAAGAAGAGCCATAGAAACCGGTTTTTCTTTGCGCCTTTGCGCCTTTGCGTGAGAAATCATCCTGCGAAGCCTAACAGATGACGGTTTTCCATTGCCACCAGTAGCACATCTGATACATATTTAAAGCACGTCACCCCCTGCATTTCGGTTATTCGAACGCATTTATGTCGGCTCATCGCAATTCTTCCAAATACCTGGTGTTGTTGTTTGTGTTGACCATGTGGTCGTCAACACTGGCTCAACAAACCACGCCACCGCCTCCGCAGAAGCAGGACGACGTCGTACGTGTTTACACCGAGCTCGTCCAGACCGACGTGATGGTTTTCGACAAGCAGGGGAAATTTGTTAACGGCCTCACCGCTGACAATTTCGAGTTGCGTATCGACGGCAAGCCGCGGCCTATTCAGAGCTTCGAACAGATCACAGCCGGCAGTAATGAAGAAAGCCAGTTAGCAGCCGCACGTGGCACGAACACAATCAATCTCAAACGTCCGGCGCCTTTGGATCGCGGTCGCATCGTCTTCTTCTTCATCGACGATTTTCACATGGACCTGGCCGGTATCCACGCGGTGAAGAAAGTTATCACATCGTTCATCGACAAAGAGATGGGCCAAAACGATCAGGCCGCGATCGCGTCCGCCAGCGGACAGATCGGATTTCTGCAGCAACTGACAAGCGATCGCATGGTGCTGCGTCTTGCGTTGGATCGCCTCAAAGTAAAGCCCTACAGCGCTCGCGATGGCCAGCGACCTGCCATGAGCGAGTATGAAGCGGAGTTGATCGAGCGCTACGATCGCGAGGTTCTCGAAATCTTTGTCAGCGAAACAATAAAGCTCAACCCGGGGATTACGCGTGATCAAGCCGAAGCAATCGTAACTTCACGCGCATCACAAATACAGACCTACGCCGCGCACGTGAGTCAGAACTCGCTGGTAACTCTCGAGAGCCTGATCAAAACAGCCAAAAACCTGCCGGGCCGCAAAGTCGTCTTCCTGCTTTCCGGAGGATTTCTGATTCAGAACCGGCGTGGCGATCTCATGGGGAAAATGCGCGACATCACCAACGCCGCCGCCAAAAGCGGTGTGGTTATCTATTCGATGGACACTCGCGGGCTCGTCGCTTCGCTGAGTGATATCAGTGCGGAAGGAATATTTGATCCATCCGGTCGACTTGAAAGAGCTTCGCACGGTGAGCTCACAGCCACGCAGGACGGCATGAACGCGCTGGCAGTCGACACCGGCGGCAAGACCATCTTCAACACCAACGATCTGCGACGTGGACTCGCGCCCGCACTCAAAGAAACCTCGACGTATTACCTGATTGCGTGGAAGCCCGATGCCGAGGTGCAGAAGCAAAGTCGATTCAGGAACGTTGAAGTGAAGGTGATCGGTCGTCCGGAGCTCACTGTCAGAGTTCGCAAAGGTTATTACGACTTGGATCCTCCGGCTCCGCCGGCCGTCGCGAAAACAACAGCACAACCGCTCGCGCCGCAGAGTGCGCCGGCGAAGCTGCGTGAGTCGCTCACCGCGCCCTATCCCGAGCGATCGTTGCCGGTGTTGTTGAGTGCCGACTACTACGACGTCGCCGACAAAGGACCGGTGCTCTCTACTGCGATCCAGATGCCCGGTGAGTTTTTGGTGTTTGGTGAACAGCCGGACGGAAAGATCCAGGCGATCATCGATCTGAGCGGCATCTTTCTTGACGACAAAGGCGTGGTCAAAACGAGTTTCATTGAGCGAATCGTGACCACCGCGCCGAATCTCGAAGCCACAAAAGACAATCGCGGCGACATCACGTTTACTTATCCGACGAAGTTGCCGCCGGGACTTTACCAGGTGCGAATCGCGGCGCGTGACGATAAGAGCGGCAAGATCGGAAGCGCACACGCGTGGATCGAGATACCGGACCTGGCGAAGAAGAAGTTGACAATGAGCAGTTTGCTGCTGGGTGAACGCACGCAGGGGATGATGACCAATGTGTCGAATTCTGGAGGTGTCAGCCCGGTTGCAATCAGTGCCAGTCACCGGTTCCGGCGCGAATCGACGTTGCGCTTTCTCATCTTCGTTTACAACGCACAACTTTCGACTGCAGACCAAAAGCCTGATGTTGCGGTTCAGGTCCAGGTCATACGTGATGATCAACCAGTGCTGACAACTGCTTTGCGGAAAGTGAGTGCCGAGGGTGTGCTCGATCTCGCGCGACTTCCTTACGCCGCGGAGATTCCTTTGAGCGAGTTGTTGCCGGGTCGTTACCTGCTGCAAGTGTCGCTAATCGATCGCGTGTCAAAACAAAGCACCACACGACAAACTCATTTCGACGTCTACTGATCCTCACTCGTGCCTAAGCCCTGGAAACCGACAAAGGAACAGCTCCTCGCGGCCACTGAAAAGACGGTCCGCGACGTGATCGCTCCAAACCTGCGCGTGCTCTTTTGCGGCATCAATCCGGGACTCTACACCGCCGCGGTGGGCCATCACTTCGCGCGCCCCGGCAATCGATTCTGGCCCGCACTCTACGCCGCCGGATTTACCGATCGTCTGTTATCGCCCTTTGATGAACGCGAATTGCTGAAGAGTGGCTACGGCATCACGAACGTCGTTCCCCGAACAACGGCAACCGCCGATTTGTTAATCAAAGAAGAGATCATTGCAGGCGGAGAACGATTGCGAGCGAAAGTACTTCGTTACCATCCAAAAGTCCTGGCCATCCTCGGCCTCGGCGCCTACCGCACAGCATTTAATCAACCCAAAGCCATCGTAGGCCGCCAGCCAGCCCTCATCGGCCAAACTGTATTGTGGGTCCTCCCCAACCCAAGCGGCCTAAACGCCAACTACCAACCCGCCGCCCTCGCACGGTTATTTCGAGAGCTGAAAGAATCTGTGTAAATCCGTGTCTTTAAGATCCGACGCATCTGTGGCTGTAACCAGATGAAGGCGTGGTTTGGATTCATGAATGGATACGTCAGGGTTGTAGTAGTCGCCCTTGGTCTTCCACTCTTTAAGATCGAATTGACGATGCACACCACAGCGCAGACAGACGCGATAGGTTTCTCCGTCGCGAGTGAAGGGCCTGGACATTTTGCGATGCCAACAAAAGAACAGCGGCAGGAACAGGTAGCGTAGTTTCCCAAGCAGTCGCAGGGCTCGATGCTTCCGTTCACCCGCGTGAATCTCTTTGAGCAACGTCGGATGCAATCTTTGTCCATATGCACTCATCGGGGTACCTCCTGAAAAACATTTGTGCCTTATGGGCCTTTTTGCGGCTCACTTCAGCTCTCCTAGTTTGATCTTCAGACCAGTGGTCAAAATAAGATCGTTTTTCTCGAAGCCGAAAGGGGGATTAGACAGGTAACGATCGCTAAGAGTTAGTTGCCAGCCGATGCGCCGCGTGATGTCGGTCACGAGACTGCTATCAAAGTTGATTCGATACTCACCTCCGCGCGTCAGGTTGGGAAAGAAAAACAACTGCTCCTTTAAAGAAAGGCGCGAGCTGAATCGATGCTCGAGCGTCTGACCTGCCTGCGCCTCCGCGGAACTACGATTGTTGGAGTCGCCTTTGAAGTATTCGCGGTTCCATGCGAACCCGCCGAGCAGATCTAATTTAGTTCGTTCGTTTCGAATGGCGTGGTAGCCGATTCCACCACCAGGCACGAGGCGCAACGTCAGGTCCTGCAAGCCGTTGTGCTCAAGATCGACGAAGCCGTAAGCAAACCAGCGACGGTTGAAGTCGCGGTCATAGCGCACGCCGCCGCGAATCGTGTTGGCGACAGTCCGTGATTCGCCGCTCGTGCTGTCGCGGTTGTAAACCGAGGCCGCGTAAATAGTGGTCTTGTCTCTACGGGTTTCACGGGTCATGCCAAGGCCGAGGGCAAAGGTTGTTGTGTCGGAGTTTCCCGAAGTCAAAGCGAAGCCGATATCCGCGCCGCCGCTCCAATAGTCAAACCAGCCCGGATCGAGTGAACGCTCATAGGCGAGATGTTCTGCCTCGGATCTGATGAAACGAATAGCCGATCGATCGATGGAAACCGCCTTTGAGTTTGCCGCGCGCAACTCGGCTTTGTTTTCAGATACAGTCATGATTCCGGAGACGGTTCGTCCATCGTCAAGCGTCACGTAGAGCGGTTGATCGCTGGTGATGCTGTTAACGGCCGACAGATCGACACTCACCTCGCCGACTAGTTCAGTCTGGACCACCAACTTGCTGCCATCTGATTTGACTATCTTGCCGGTCAATCGATCGCCGTTCTTGAGTACGATCTGATCCGCGATTGCCTGACCGGAGAGGAGGAGTAGAAAAATCGTGAGAGTAATTGCTTTTCTCATACCCATAACGCCTTTATGTTTACGATTGAGGAATCGAGTAACGCGCAACGATAGCTGTGATGTTGTCGTGCCCTCCGCTACTCAAAGCTAAATTCACCAGACTGCGGCACGCCGACTGCGCCGAATCCGACGTTGTTAATACAGTTTCGATCTCATCGTCCGACACCATGTCCGTCAGGCCATCGGTACAAAGTAGTAGCTGATCGCGATCCTCGAGGAAGTAATCCTGAGTATCAGGGTGGCACTCGCATTCTGGTCCACCAAGAGCCTGCATTAAGACATTTCTCAACTGATTGAGGAGTTGGTCGTTCGCAGGATTGATGCCTTCCTCCAGCATGCGTTCAGCAACAGTATGATCGCGCGTTAATCTTTGGAGCTTTCCGTCGTGAAGCAGATAAGCTCGAGAATCGCCCATGTGGCCGATGATGAGGCACTTGCCATGACTCAGCGCTACCGTCATGGTCGTACACATTCCGTTGAGAGATGCGTGCGCGGTTGCTTGTTGGACCAGTGCGGCATTCACGCGACGAAAGCGGTCCTGCATGCGCCACATAACCGTATTTCTCTCTTCGGGTCCCCATCTGAACTGCCAATCGGGAGTGCGCAAAGCGAGGTTGAGGAGAGTAAAGATTGCCTGGCGGCTCGCAACTTCGCCGCCAGCCTCACCGCCGACGCCATCCGCAACCACGAATCCGTAAGCTGTTTCCTCAAACAGGTCGCCGGCACGATTTCCATGCAGGCTAGTGAAGACGGTTTCCATACCCCTGCTGCCGCGAACAACCAGATGGTGATCCTCATTCGTACTCCTGACGAGTCCCTTGTCTGACAGTGCAAACACATCCACATCTATCAACGACGAAAATGGCTTCGGCAACATTGTTTCCGGCCGAAACTGATCGTCGTTGAAAGGTGGATTGTTACTCATAACTCGAACCTGAGCTTGATCGTTTCTTTGGAAAGAGATGCCACGGGCTTGTCCCGTGGAGTCTTCACGATATCCGCTACACGCCAGCTTAAAAAATCACGCTTGGATGCCACGGGCTTGTCCCGTGGAGGCTCACGCTCGCAGCTATGTAGCTCCAAACGTGAAGCTCCACGGGACAAGCCCGTGGCATCTGAAACTTCGTTTTTGGAGTTTGTTATAGCTGCCATCGTGAAGCTCCACGGGGCAAGCCCGTGGCATCTGTGAAAATTCAAAGGGGGCCGTGGCATCTGTGAAATCCAAAAGGGGCCGTGGCATCTGTGAAATCCAAAAGGGGCCGTGGCATCTGTGAAAATTCAAAGGGGGCCGTGGCATCTGTGAAAATCCAAAGAGGCCGTGGCATATATCACGTAGGGCGATACGCGGGCAGCGAAATCGCCCGGTTCAAGATCACTCCAAACTCCGTTCCTTGTTCAACCTTAGCCTCGTCGCCCTTCTTCAATTTCTTCGTAATGAAACCCACTCCAGCGCCAATTCCCGCACCGATCGCGGCGCCTTTGCCGCCACCAGCAATCGCGCCAATCAATGCTCCGCCGCCGGCGCCTCCGCCGATGAACTTCACATTGCGGTGAGAACTCTTTTTTGCGGACGCCGTACTTTCGTTGTCGCTCGACGTGTTTCCCGAGTTGAGATCGGTAAGTGAGCCGCTCATCGCCGCTGCGCGATTGTTAGGCAGCTTGAGGTTGTAGAAAACCACTGACAGTGTGCCGGGATTACCATCCTTCCTGGCCTTCTCAACCGCAGTGACACGACCACTAATAACGCTGCCCGCCGGAACCAACTCGATTCCATTCGTGGAATACACAGGATCGACAACAGTAGTGGTAAACGTGTCGCCAACACGGGCCTTTCCGGAATTGAGCGTCTGGCCCAGCCTGACATGAAACGTTTGATTTGCACTGATCTGATAGTACTTAATTCGTGGCTTTTTCTTTTGAGCTACGACTGTAGAGCCACACGTAAGACCCACAAACAACAGTACGGGGATCAGAAATCTAATTTGTCGACGCATGGTTTTGTTCCTCTATTGAGATCGAGCTGTTGGAGAGGCTGGGATCTTTACAGACAGGTCGAGGATTTTTCCGGCGCGCAATACACTGCAACGCACAATAGCGCCTACATTCGATCGAGCAATGTTTGAAAAGAGCAACCGGTAAGCACGGCGATCAGCACTAACCACCGAGCCGTTAATTTTGAGAATCACATCTCCGCCAATGAGAAGGATCTCGTTATCGAGGATCGCTTCAACCTGTCCGCCGATTAATCCCATTTGCTCGGCCAGCGATTGGCGCGCGACATTCGTAACCAGAAAGCCTGCCGGTTGCGGCACGTTGAGGGCTCTGGCAACAATGCCTGTTACCAAAACGCCTTCCAGACCGTTAAGAAAAGGATCGCGATCCAATAGCACTGCACGGGCCGTATTGATCGTGGCAGCGAAACCCACGCCGTGAAACTCCTCCGAGTCGCTCACAACACTGCTGACAATGCCCACAACCTCTCCCGCTTTATTGAATACAGGACTGCCGGAATTACCCGGATTGACAGCCGCATCGGTCTGCAGAAATTCATTCGTGCTCAGAATGCCGCCGCGTGCTTCATCAGGTCTGCGCGCACTCACACGTCCCACGGTCAGCGTGTTGCTCAGCCCATACGGCGCTCCCACGACAAAAATGTCATCGCCGGTTTCCACGACGTCCGAATCGCCGAGCTTCGCTGCTACGGCGGCTTCGGGAACACGGTCGACTTGCAACAATGCGAGGTCCGCGGAAGTAGATGATTCGATGATCTGTGCCTTGAGTCTCTGCCCATCAGTAAATTCCACCGTGATTGGTTGTCCACCCTGGACGACGTGAGCGGCAGTGAGGATCTTTCCATCCTTTGAAATCAACACTCCCGAGCCAACACCGGCATCGTCTGCCTGGCCCGCGATTGAAGCAGACTGCTCTCCACCGGTACGAACGATCACAACCGATGACTTAACGCGCCGGAAAGTGTCACGCAGTTCCTGGGCGGAAGCGAAGGTGCAATTCGCGAGGAGAATCAAAAACGTGATCGATAGTCTGTAATTCATGCTTCCCTGCTTGTCACAATCTAAACTTCGCGCCCAGAGTGATCCCGCTCAATGAAGTTCTGTAAATGAATCCTTCATTCACGTAGTCGACTCGCAGGTATCGATAACCACCAATCAGCGCCACCCGCGGCTTAAGTTGAAACCCGACACCACCAAACACCTGTCCCGTAAAATCAGAACCAACACCAAACCCGCCGGCATCGAACTCTCCCATAACAAATGTGCGCGGTGAGAGAGTTGCGGTTCCTCGTGCGCCGACTATCGGGTCAACCCAGTTCCTGCTCCCTTCCACATCAACCAGCGGCCGAATGCGTGGTTGAAAGGTGAGATGGGTGTTGACATGCCAGACGCGGGCGCCTGCCAGCAGATCGATCGATCCGCGTTCAGTTTTCACTGCCCGGTAACCAACTAGTGGAGTGACAATTATTTCCTTCACTTCGACGTCGATATCCGAGAAAAAAGGACTTGGCGTGACTTTCTGACCTGACAGCGACATGTACATGCCGTCAACGAGCACCACCCAGTTTCGTTTGCGCGCTTCGAATGTGCCCATGGCAGCAAAGTCGAGGTTGCGGAAGATGTCGGAGAAACTGGCGTTGACCTCCGCGGTTTCTCCGACTATTCCGATAGTGCCTTTGAGTCGAGGGAGAAAGACATACGGCGTTACCGAGATTTCCCAGTCATCAGGTGATGTAGTTGCCGGCGGCGCGCTCTGAGCGCTCACGACACCCGCAAAACACACCGCTCCGATAATCGCGATTGAAAGTTTCAGAACGAGTCTCCTTGCAGACACGGTTAGCGCAACAAGCATTAGTCGCCTGCCTTTTCCTGAGTTTGTTTACCTGCTCGCGGAATTTTATTTCGGCGGGATAGAACCCGATACTGTTAGAAATAACAGGCGGAATAGCGCCGAAAACGTGGCAAGAATGAGGAATTTTGACGCTGGAGACTTAGATCTTCACGACCTGTTTTCCGAGGTTCTCACCCGAGAACAGGCCGATAAACGCCCGTGGCGTGTTTTCAAAACCTTCCACGATCGACTCTGCGTGTTTCAGCTTGCCTGACATAAACCACTGGGCCAACTGCGCAATGCCTTCCCCGAAGCGGTTCATGTACTGAGTGATGATGAAGCCCTGCATCGTGGCCTTGTGAATGAGAAGAAAGGGTTGAGGACGCGGACCGATGTTGGGCTTGTCGGAGTTGTACATCGAGATCTGGCCGCAAACGACGATACGAGCGAAGTCGTTAATCAACGGCATCACCGCATCCGTCACGTCACCTCCGACGTTGTCGAAGTAAACATCGATGCCGTTTGGGCAAGCTTCCTTGAGTGCTGCAAACATGTTTTCGGTGGTCCTGTAGTTGATCGTCGCGTCGACACCCAATTCACGACGCAGGTATTCATTCTTCTCATCGCTGCCCGCGATACCGACAACACGACAACCCTTCAGCTTTGCGATCTGGCAAACAACGATGCCGACAGCGCCCGCCGCGCCTGACACGACGACAGTCTCGCCTTCCTTTGGCTGACCGATTTCGAGTAGTCCGAAGTAAGCAGTCAGACCGGTTGCGCCAAGGACGCCGAGCGCGGTAGTCGGCGAAACACCTGGCACTACCTTCATCAGGGTTTCAGCCTTGGCAACGTCGTGCAAGCGCCAGCCAAGCTGGCCCGTCACGACGTCGCCGGGCTGGAACTTTGGTGAGCGCGACTCAACCACGTCACCGACGGCGCCGCTCTTGATAACATGGCCCACCTCGAACGGCTCAACGTACGACTTGCCTTCCCGCATCCTGCCGCGCAAATACGGATCGACCGAGATGTAGCGCAGTCGGACCAGCACCTCGCCCTCTGATGGTTGCGGTACTTCCGTGTCTACAAACTGGAAGTTTTCGAGTGTCGGCACACCAGCCGGGCGGCTGGCCAGTCGGATTTCTCTGTTTTGCATGTGAGGATTTTAGATCACAAATACGAGAGCCACCAGTTTCGGCTTCTCTGCTTCACACCGGCGAACCATTTGCACAACGGATAAAGCAGCACGATGCCGGCGATCCACGAGAAATAAACGATGGCGAGATTGAACCCAACTCCCGGTGTGGGACCGAAGTCTATCGGCGACTTCCACAACCAGCTCACCGGTTTGCCAAACGCAGCATGCAACAGAATCGAGAGGAGATGCGCCGCGAACCACTGCAGGACGTAAAAGAAAAGCGGTACGACGAGCGGAACGTCATATGAGGAACGGTTCGGTTGGGGGCTAGCGGCCATGGGAGTTTTATGAACTTTTCGCTACGGCCACAGATTACACGGATGAAAACGGATTGAATCTATAACTCGATCGGCTGTGCGGAAATGACTTGTTCCAGCGAACGCAGCGATTGCAGCGTTTCTTTACTCAACGGAGCGTCGACTTCAATCACGGCCAATGCTTCACCACCACGCTCGCGGCGTCCGAGATGAAAGCGACTGATATTCACGCCACCCTGCCCCAGGATCGTTCCGATGCCACCAATCACGCCGGGCACGTCGTTATTGCGCGTCACGATCATGTGGCCGTGTGGTGTCGCCTCGAGATTGAAACCGTCGATCTCCGTTATACGTCCTTCGCGCCGCTGTTCGCCATAGCCAAAGAGCGTTCCTGCCAGACTGTGTTTTGACTGGCCGGCAGTTACTTCAGTGCGAATTGCGGGCAACATGTCGCCGCCGGTTCGAACGTAAGTGGTAGTCACCTTCATGCCGCGCTCGTCCGCGATCAGAAACGCGTTGACGACGTTTACACGTGCACTGATATCACGCAGCATTCCCGCAAGAAACGCGCGCGTGGCCGGCGCTGCATCGACATCCACAATCTCGCCCGCGTATTCGATCCTGACTTCGCTCACTGCCTTGTCGACAAGCTGCGCCTGGAATCGACCCATACTCTCCGCCAGCGCGACGTAAGGGTGAATCAGGTGAAACTCTTTCGTGCTGATCGCCGGCACATTGACGGCTCCGCGCAAAACTCCAGTCAGGAAAAAGTCGCGCATCTGCTCGGCGACGGTGAACGCGACTCCTTCCTGCGCTTCCTTAGTTGAAGCGCCGAGATGCGGCGTCACGATCACTTGATCGAGTTGTAGCAACTTGTGATCGGGAGGTGGCGGCTCTTCGCTGAAAACATCCAAAGCGGCGCCTGCGATTGCGCCACTTGTTAACGCTTCGTAAAGCGCTTCTTCGTCGACCAGACCACCGCGCGCGCAGTTGATGATCCGTGCGCCACGCTTCATCTTGCCGATCGCGTCGCGACCGACGAGGCCGCGTGTTTCTGAAGTCAACGGAGTATGGACCGTGAGAAAGTCGGCGCGCGCATAGACTTCATCGAGCGGAGCCAGGTCAATTTCCAGATCGCGCGCCTGCTCGATTGCGATAAACGGATCGTAAGCGACAATCAACATACCGAGTGCGCGTGCGCGTGAAGCAACGACACGCCCGATGCGACCCAGGCCCACGATACCGAGCGTCTTGCCCTGTAGCTCGACGCCGATAAACTTCTTGCGATCCCAGCGACCGGATTTAAGGCTGCTGCTCGCCTGCGGAATCGAGCGCGCCAGCGCGATGAGCATCGCGATGGTGTGTTCGGCGGTGGTGATGGTGTTACCATCGGGCGCGTTCATGACGACCACGCCACGAATCGTCGCCGCGGGAACATCGATGTTATCGACGCCAACTCCCGCACGTCCGATCACGCGCAGGCTAGTGGCTTCGTCGAGCAGGTCGGCAGTTACTTTTGTTTCGCTGCGGACGATGAGTCCTTCACAATCCTTCAGAGCTTCACGCAATTCAGGCGGGGCCAGTCCGGGCCGTTTCTCTACTGTGAAACCCGAGGAACGCAGTGGCCCAAGACCGCTCTCGCTCACGTCATCCGCCACAAATATTTTTGTAGTCATAGTGCTTGCCAGTGAAAGCTTGGTATGGTAACAGTGCTGCCTTGATTGCGCCACAAAGCAGCACTTCGGTATTGGTACAGTTTGATCATGTTTCACGCAAAGGCGCAAAGACAGTAAAGAAATCCTCCTTTGCGACTTCTTTATTATCTTTGCGCCTTTGCGTGAAACTTAGGAGATGAGTATGGAGATTCTTGTTTATCAAAAGGGCGTGCCCAGGATTCAAGAGAACTTTACGGATGCGGATCTTCCGGAGTTGCTGAAGGACGAACACGCCGTGATCTGGGTCGACATGGAATCGCCGACTGAGGCCGATGAACAAGTGCTCCTTAATGTTTTTAAATTTCATCCGCTGACCGTCGAGGACTGCCGCGAGAATCGCCACTATCCGAAGGTTGAAGAGTTTGACAATTACATTTATTTCATCGTCCACGGCGTGACCGCAGACATCAGCCCCGATCGATTCAACACCATCGAGCTGGACGGTTTTCTAGGGCGCAACTATGTGATCACCTATCACCACGATATGTTTCGCAGCATCAACAACGTGAAGCAACAGTTGCGCACAACGCCGGTTGCCTGCCAGCGCGGCCCCGCTTACCTGTTGCACCAGATTCTGGACCAGGTAGTCGATTTTTATTCGCCCGTGCTTGATGATTTCGACGATCGCATTGATAAGCTCGAGGAAGACATCTTTACTTTGAGGCGACCGAATAACGAGATCCTCACGCAGGTTATGGCTCTGAAGCGGAGTGTATTGCGTCTGCGGCGAATCTCAGGCAAACAGATGGATATTCTTCATCGCATGAGTCGCGGTGAGTTTTTGTTGATACCTGAGGACATGCGGCCGTTTTATCGCGACGTTTACGATCACCTGGTTCGCGTGGTTGATCTGTCGGAGAGTTATCGCGATCTGATCAGCGGCTCGCTGGAGGCTTACCTGTCCGTGGTGTCAAACCGGTTGAATGAAATCATGAAGGTGTTGACGATCTTCTCCGCGATCATGCTGCCGTTGACGTTTATCGCGGGTGTTTACGGCATGAACTTCGAAAACATGCCCGAGCTGCACTCGCGCTACGGCTATTATGCGACCTGGGGGATCATGATTGTGGTGGCGGTAGCAATGTTACTGTTCTTCAGGCGACGTGGATGGATTGGCGGCGGCTCGAACGATGAAGAGGAAACGCCGGAAAGTTGATCACACCGGATCGGCGTCTTTCAAGTCATCTGATTCATCAAACGCGCCATCCGGACTAGGCAAATCTGTACTGTCTGACTGGTCCTTAACCGATGCCTGGTTCTCTTCCAGGTCTTGCAGCGTCTCTTTGCTGGTCGCGTCCTTGCCGATAGATTCTTTACGTTCCATATTTCGCTCCTAAAAAAACCTCATGAAGATCGTTACGAGCACCGCCGCATAAACTCCCGCGACAAGATCGTCAAACATTATCCCGGCGCCGCCCTTGAGATCCTGAAGTCTATTGGCAGGATATGGCTTAACAATGTCGAAAAAGCGGAAAAGAACAAACGAAACCATTACCGCCGCGATGGACCATTGCTTTACAAACACCAACGGCAGTGTCGCGATCAACTGGCCCGCGACTTCATCGACGACAACCTTGCCCGGATCCTTTCGCCCCGCAAGCTCTTCAGTTCGGGAACCTGCCCAAATGCCCGCGAATGTAACCGCGACAATGGCAACAACGAGACCCGCTGCTGTTCGACTGAGCAGTAAAAAGATCCCCACTCCGACCAACGATCCGAACGTGCCCGGAATGAGCGGCAAATAACCGACACCACACGTCGCAATCGCAAGGGCGAGATAGTCAACCCGGCTTTTATCCGTGTTATCCGTGGCTAACTATTCTCCCAACTAAGTCGTACTCGTGACCTTCTGTTATCTCGACACTCACAAGCTCTCCTTCGGCGGGGACCATCCCATCCGGAACGTCGTTAATCAGCACACACCCATCAATATCAGGCGCCTGCGTTTCCATTCTTCCCTGCCACAGCAGTTCGCTTTCCTTTGACTCACCTTCAAACAACACCGGGACCACTTCGCCGACTCGCGCTTTATTCTTCCGGCGCGAGATCTTCGCCTGCTCTTTCATCAACGCATTACGACGTCGCGCCGCAATCCTATGCGGAACTTTCTCAGCCAGCGCGAACGCCGGCGTGCCTTCTTCATCCGAATAAGTAAAAACACCGACGCGATCGAATTCAACATTCTTGATGAACGACATCAACTCCTTGAAATCATCCTCAGTTTCACCCGGAAAGCCGGAAATGAACGTGGTTCGCACCGCGATACCGGGAACACGTTGCCGCACGCGCTCGATCAGTCGCTCCAGACTTTTGCGATTGCCGCCACGCTTCATCAGTCTCAGAACGTTTTGCGAAGCGTGTTGCAAAGGCATGTCGAGATACTTCACCGCCTTCGGCTCTTCGGCCAGCACGTCGAGAAAGGCGTCGCTGATGTGCGTCGGATAGGTGTACATGACGCGCACCCATTCGATACCGTCGACGTGCGAGAGTTCGCGCAACAGGCGCGCAAGTGCATCCTGTTTCCCGAGATCTTCGCCGTAGCGTGACGAATCCTGTGCCACGAGAATGATCTCCTTGATGCCTTCTTCAGCAAGCTGGTGCACCTCAGCCACGATCGATCCGAAGCGGCGGCTGCGAAAGTGCCCGCGCATCTGCGGAATGAAGCAGAACGCGCACGGCCGATCACAGCCTTCCGCGATCTTTACAAACGCATAGTGCGATGGCGTGGCCAACACACGTGGCGTCGATTCGTCGTAAAGATACGTCGCACTCTGATTGCCGATCGGCACGACCGGAAGCGAACGCGTATTGGTTTTGGGGTCGCAAACAGCGAGTATATCGTTGATTTGATTGGTGCCGATGAAAGCGTCGACTTCCGGAATCGCCGCCTTCAACTCATCTCGATAACGCTCAACCAAACAACCCGCAACGATGATCCGCCTGGCCTGTCCGTTGGTTTTGAGTTGCGCGGCTTCGAGGATCGTGTCGATGGATTCCTTTTTAGCGGAGTCGATAAAACCACACGTGTTGATAACAACCGTCTCCGCGTCTGCGGCGTCTGCTGTGATCTGGTAACCGTTTTGTTTGAGATGGCCCATCATGACCTCGCTGTCGACGAGATTCTTGGGACATCCAAGACTGATAAATCCGACTTTCTTCATGCGCGTTTATCTGCGTCAATCTGCGGCTGAACGGCTTCTAACGCAAACAGTGCCCTTTCTACTTCCTTCTTTTCTGTGGCTGATAAATGCTCACCGCCAAATCTCACACGGTTGTAAGCGCGCGTGACTAAAAGCACATCGCGCGACTTCAATGAGTCCGCAAATTCAAGCGGCGTTAGATGCTTGTCGCGAGCGAGACCGCGTCGCTCCATCAACGAAATCAGCCGCTCGTAAAACTGGACGTTCGAAACGGCACGTCCATCCTCTGACGATTTCCTCAGTCCGCCGCGCATCAATAGCCAGATCTTCCTGCCGCAGAAGACTATGGCCACTACCAGTCCCAATCCAATCACGATGACTACCACCGAGAGCACGTCGCTGGTGAGATAACTGCGAATCGTCGCGAGCAGGTTTGTAACAGTGCGACCGTAATCAAACACCTGGTTGTGCAGGGACGTCGCCAGTGTGCGCTGCTCCTGCTTGTCGTAACCGACGACGTATTGGAACCAAACGAGCTCCAGGGCTTCAGCGTATTTTTGCAACTGCGCCGTCAGGCCCGTGCGCACCGGCTCGGTGCGTCCGGCTGAAGGCGTCGGATCAAAAGTGACCCACGATTGTGTTTCCGGAAAGTAAACTTCAACCCACGAATGAGCGTCGCTTTGCCTGACGGTGTAAGCGCCCGCTGCTTCGTTGTACTCGCCCGGCAGAAAACCATTCACGACACGCGCCGCAACGCCGCGCGTCCTCAACATGACCGCCATCGCAGTCGAGAAATACTCGCAATGACCTGCTTTGACGTTAAAAAGAAAATCGGCGACCGGATCTGGCCCACTGGCTTTCATTTCCAGCGAGTAACCGTATTCACGCTGTAAATACGACTCAATCGCTTTCGCGGCGTCGTAGCGATTGCTCGCGTTTGCGTGCAGGATGATCGCGATGGCGAGCTGGCTGATACGGTGGTCGAGATCGTCCGGCAGTTGCAGGTAACGATAGTAAGACACAGGCAGCGGCCGCACATCGTTGCGCAACAGATCCATGCGCGGCTCGTTCGTGTCAGAGAGCGCCTTGTACATGATCCGCTCGAAGTCGTGACGGCGTGACTGAGCTGATCCTTCACCGTCAGTACGAACGAATGGCAGGTCTCCCTGCACGGCCACCACGCGCGGCGCAGCGAAGAGCACTGGTGATTCCAGCGGCTCGAGAAAAAATGTTTGCGTGGTGAGACGATGTATTGCGTCAGTCGTGCCAACCGGAAACAATCCGCCACGCTCGTCGATTTGCTTCAACTGCCGCGCCGCGCTCGACTTCCTCCAACCGACGCCCGTGAACTCGTCGAGGGCGACGCCGCGCCAGCGCAATTCGCGTTGCGGCTGAGGATCTTCAACACGCACGCGCATCACGATGCCATCGTCGCGCTTGAGCGTTCCGATCTGGCCGAGCGTTACGTTTTCCGAGAAGCCGATGAAGTTTGACAGGCCGCCACCATTACGCGTCAGCGCCGCGGCGCCGGATCGAGGCGCGATCAGAAAGAGCGGCAGTGCCAGCACGAAGATCAAAATCAACAACGACACCGCGACGAACGGAAGTCGCGCCGCTTCGGTGGTGCGCCATGAACGTCGTCCGGATTTTTTGAAGACGCGTGAATCAGGAGGTACCAGCAAACGCGTTTCCGTGTAAACGACGGAGCGCCGCGCTTTCTGAATCTCGAACGCAGTGACCGCCGATAGACCGCACAACAAGTAAAGCGTGAGTGTGCCCAGGAACACTGGACTGAAACTCAAACCCGCTGCCAGCAAAACTTCAAAGAACGAGATCAGGTAAAGAAAAACCCAGTCGCGATCTTTCTTCACTTGCAGGAGCTTCACTGCTGAAAGGAAGACGATCAGGTGCGCGAGCGCTGTGACACCCAGGCGCTCCGCCGGTTCTCCCATCTCTCTCTGGATTTGCCAGTCAACATAAAAAAGCGGAATTGACAGCAGCACGATCCCGAGGCCGTAACGTTCGGGGAGTTGCCACTTCGTTTTCTCAAGCGTCCAGCTGACGATCATGACGACCAGAAACATGAGCGCCAGTGGGACGCTCAGACCTCCAGCCAACACGAGCGCCAGCATCGCCACCGCAATCATGGCGTAAGAGAATGCTCGGAAGTACGTGAGAAAGTTCATGCTACATCTAACGCCGAAGGCGTTCGCTAATTTCAGCCTAGGGTTGGAGCGTTAGCGACAACCCTGGGTGAACAGCCTAGAATATTTTTTGAACCCTGAAAGGGTTCGCCCCGCAACAAACCCCTTCAGGGTTTGAAAGGATTTTTGTTAATGCTTACCCAGGGTTGTCGCTGCGCTCCAACCCTGGGCTGGAATTAGCCAACGCCTTCGGCGTTATTTTTTTACTCTGATCTCAAACAGTCTGGGCCAAAGCTTGCCCGTTACGAATAATTTGTTGTTTGCCTGATCGTACGCAATGCCGTTCAACACTGCTTCCGGATTGTCCCGTAAGTCCTCTTTCGGTATCAGGCCCGTCAGGTCGATCCACGAATTCACGCGGCCACTTTGCGGATCGATCGTCGCGATCCTGTCGTCGTGCCAGATGTTTGCGTAAATCTCCCCTTGCACAAATTCGAGTTCGTTCAGCTCGCGAATCGGCGTCGTGCCGTCGAGCACGTTGATCGTCTTTGTGACCTGAAAGTTTGAGGGGTCAATGAATCTGAGACGATTCGATCCATCACTCAAAATCAACGACTTCCCGTCAGTCGTAAGCCCCCAACCCTCGCCGCTGTAATTAAATTGCCCCACGCGTTCGAACGTCTGCGAATCGTAGACAAAGCCCAAATGGTGCTGCCAGGTAAGCTGGTACACTTTTCCATTCAGCACAGCGAGGCCCTCGGCGAAGTAAGGCTCGGGGACGTCGACTTTTTTCAGGATTTTCCCGGTTTCCAGCTCGACACTGCGGAGGCTCGAACGGCCTTCCTGACCGGTGCTTTCCAGCAGTTTGCCGTCCATTAGGATTAGTCCCTGCGTGAAAGCGTTGCTGTCGTGCGGCCAAATATTAACTATTTGATAGCCGTATTTGGGGACGACTGCGTTTGGGGTGGCAGTGTTGGCGGGGCGATCGCCGTTAGCGCCGGCCTGGCACTGGAAACAGGACAGGGCCATGCCAAGCACCAGAACCAGACGGATTTTGAATATGAGTGGCATGTGGGCATTGTGCGCAAAGATGCACCAAAGTACAAACGACCGTTGTGGCTCAATCTGAGATGACTACGGGCTCGTCCCTGGCTCGTTTTTCCAGGTAGCCGGCGAGTCGTTCGCGGTCTGCGTCTGACATTTGTTGGATGTTCACGCCGAGCATCCATCTCCTCCTTGCGCCTTCGCCGCCGCGCTCGGAGTTCACGATGGTGACTACCGCTTCGATCGGTCCCTCGGGCAGGTCGATGCGGACGAACAGCAGCCTGCCGAGTTGAGACAATTCTGTTTCGGTGAAGCGAGTTCCGACGAGTGACAGTCGCATTCCAAACTTGCTGATAGTCTGGCACTGACCGCGCGAAGGTTGGGAATACGAGGCTTTGCCCCCACCTTTTTCGTCAATTAGCGAGATGGCGGCAGCCAAGTGAGCATAATAGCGTGGCGCACGACGACGGTTTCGCACCTGTCGTTGTTTTTTCTCGGACGGCGCGCGCTTCCGCGTGCCCAGCGGGTCGAATGCTTTAAAGACTAGTCCGCAGTTGTTACAGAGGAGTTTCTGCATACCAACCATGCGGAGAAAAAAGACGGCATCATCGTAATCCCTCTGAATCCGCTCGCTCTTGCACCTCGGGCACTGCATCGGTCCATTCTAACAGGGTTCGAGAACACCCTTGGGCTATAATGTCCGCGATGAAGGATTCGCCCGAAAAAGTAAAGGATCTCGATCCTGTCATTGAGGCCTACAAGAAAGACGTCGATGTTACATTGATTCGGGAAAACCTACGCCTCACAGTGGATCAGCGCTTTCAGCAACTAATGAAACTTCAACAATTCGCTGAGGAACTTCGCCGCGCCGGAAGAAAGGCACGCGAAAAGTGACCGACTTCAACGCACTGCTTCGTTTGCTCACTGAAAATGAAGTCGAGTTCATTATTGTCGGCGGCGCGGCCGCAACAGCACACGGCTCGGCACGGCTGACTCTCGATCTCGACGTTGTCTACAAACGAAGCAGCGAAAATATTGCGCGAGTCGTTAATGCCCTTAGACCACTCAAACCATATCTTCGTGGCGCACCGGCCGGACTTCCATTCGATTGGAGTATCGAAACGATTGCAAAGGGTCTGAACTTCACACTGATAACTACGCTTGGAGCCTTGGATCTGCTTGGTGAAATCGTGGGCGGTGGAGGCTACGAGCAGTTGTTTACTGAAACCATTGAAGTCGAGATTGCCGGGGTCAATTGCCTGTGCCTCAACCTGGAAGGTTTAATCAAAGTGAAGCGCGCCGCAGGCCGTCCGAAGGACTTAGAAACAATCGCTGAGTTACAGCAGATTTTGGACGAGACATCTTAGTCTCAGTAGGTTTTTCATCTAAATAACCCGCTCAAAATCGCCAACATCCGACCGACAGAGAATCTCCGAAGGGACGGTAAATCCCTTCGGAGGTTCGCGGGTCTGCTGGATTTAGAAAGGTGCCGTTAGGGCAATATTAACCGTTCGGATAAGTGATGGTTCCGCCGCCGTCGGGATTTCCGCCTTGACCGCCTACTGTACCGGTAAAACCAAGTTGGGATTGCCCGTCACTATTACCACCAAGAGCAACCCCTGCGCCACCTTGAGAAGGAGAGGTCTCACCGACACCCGGGTTGCTGGTCTCATGGCCCAAAGTGAAGCCACTCGTCGACCCGATCTGGCCCCCTGTCATGCCCCATCCGCCGATGCATGGGCAATTCACGGTCATTGATTTTCCACCTAAGCCGCCGGTACCACTGGCAGCCAGTACCTCACCGCCATTAACTAAGATCGCGACACCAAGAATCAGCACCTTCAAAACATTATTCGCATTCGTTTTCATTCGTGTTTTGTCCTCCTACTGAGTTTGTCGTGACATCCCTCTCCAACTTCACTCGAATGGTCAACAACGTCGCCATCAGTCTCTCAGTCGTTGCACCACTCGTGAATTCGTGAGGCTGAGATATCACCTTTCGCCATAAGACTGTCGTTTTTCCGGGTCGCAAGCGATAGTCAGGTTCGATCCGAATGTCGTGTCTGACCTCCACCCCCGGTATGTGAACTTGACTCCCAAAGACCTGAACACCGATTTGGTATTTGGATGCTGGTCTAATTCAATCCTCCCTTCTTTCTGACCGGCAGAATGTGCGGGCATCCTGCCGGTCGGTCGCATCACAACTCGCGTCATGGTCGTTAGCGGAAAGGAACTGATGTTCCTGGACTACCGTTTGTTTAGGCTGCCTTGCGAATCTGTTGCTCGGTCTCGGGTCTCTGCGATTCGCTCATGGACACACACGACAACATGGGTGACGGTTGTTTGTAATGCTTGAATGATCCAATGCCGATACCGATTACCCACACTACCGCAAACAAGCCAAGGACAATCACGCCGAAGTACATGGCGAGCACTATCCATGACAACACACTCACGATCGCAGCAAGAGGAAATTGAATTTCCCTGACGGAACCGTCGTGTTCGTCATTGTGCAGTGGCTCATTCGGCCTGCGCATTGGAACTACATTGTTCATTACTTACCTCCTTAATCTTATAGAGGGAAATCAGAGCAGGATTTTGCGATTCATTTTTCAGACCGGCGGACGGCAAATGAATAGAGAAAATTTTTTCGAAAATTCAGGCAAGAAAAACAGTCTATCTAAATGAGGGGGGCGGTTGCTCTCGCGATCACTCCTTTCGGGTGAAACACTGAAGGGAGAGAGATTCTTATGACTTCTGAGGCCCAGGCACTTTCTGCAAACGCAACCTTCTGGGAAGAAACTTATGGTCGCCACTTTCAAAAACTTTGCTCTCGCGCTTGTAAAAAACTAACGCGAGGCCGGATGGCCGAAGCTGAAGACATTGTGAGTGAGACCTTCATGAAGATCATGCTCACCAAGGAAAACGCCGATGATATTAGTCACCCGTTACAGTATCTCTGGACCGCGATCCAACGCGCCTGGTTCTCGCAACAAGCTCGCCGGGAAGTTGCCAATACAGAGCCGTTGGAGGACATCACCATGAAGACGCTGGAAAAACAAGCCAGTGTAAAACTGGAGCCGAAGGTGCTCGAAAAGCTCGAACGCGAAGAGTCGCTGAATGAGCTGATGTACAACTTCGGTCCAATGTCACTCAAGGAAAGAACGATGGTGACAATGAATCTCGAGGGTTATTCTTTCGGTGAGATCGCCACAGCATTGGGCGAAGATTTGAAGACTACTCGACTGCGGTGGCGAAACCTGATCGCGAGACAACGTACTCGCTGTTGGTCCAACCGCGCTAAGTCACACCAACGATAAACAACGAAGGAGTTAACCAGACGAACATGACAGCCAATGCCAGTGCCAGCCCTGAATCTGCCCCCGGCGCTCACCGGAGCGGGAGCAGTGATCTTCACCACACTGTTCTCGCTCATTCCCCAATAAGACCTCCGAACTCTCTCAGCAACACGCAACAGTAGCGACTCCGCTTCCTGAGAAACCAGTTAGGTTTCTGAGATTGCGGAGTTGTCTCTTTAAGTGGCCGCCAAAAGCCGCTAGAATCCAAACCTGTCTGACTAGGAGGCGCTGAAATACATGGATTTTGACGATTTTATTGTCGACCTGGTTCGAAAGGCGGAGCCTGATATTGACGCTCGATTGGAAAGCCAGGCCGAAGCTCTGAAAGAACTCGAATGCACTGACCCTGTTCTTGGAAGATGGATTGACGAATACGACGTTGAGTATCTGATAGCAGCTTTCAATTTAGACGACGATGAATTCTCCTCGACATTCCCCGCGATGGCTAACCTCAACCAACATGATAGAAGCCAGATTATTGAAGCGCTTGAAAATCACTTTGATCAATGTCCACATTGTTTCTTGAAACGCGGATATGACACTGAAATGAACGCTCGCATGGAACGCGCGTACCGCGACAACAATGCCGCCGTGGTGCAACAGTTATCGCAAGAAGAGATACCCTCAGCTAAAGTCGCAGCCGCAAAGCGATCGCGTATTTAGTTAGCTTTAGCTTTATCTAAAAATAAATCCCGCCCGAAACGGATCTTCGGGATCGAAGTAAAACTCGTTGCGACCGGTGATGGCTGAAGTCCCGGTGACTTCAGGTATCACCGCGTCGTATGGTCCAAACGTTGTAACCTCCGCAACTTTCACTGACATGGTGCTGCCCAGAATGCTCTCGATCGTGATCCGTTGATTTAGCCTTAGCTCGCCGGCTGCAAAGTGTAATGCGGCCCGCGCGCTGACGCCGCTTCCGGTTGCCGAACGGTCAAGTTCGCCCTCGGCGAAGATACAGACGTTTCGACTGTGATGTGTTGGATCGACGGGCGGTCCAGTGAATATCGTGCCGTAAAGAAAGCTCAAATCTTCTTCAAATGGGTGCGTGATCGGGAACCGGGACATCACCGCGTGCTTGATCATTCGACCGTGTTCAATGAGCTGATTTGTCTGACTTGGCTCGAGTCGTAGCCCAACATCCTGCGCGCTGACGAACGCGTAAAAAGCGCCGCCATAAGCAACGTCGAAGCGCACTGAACCAATTCCCGGAACGTCAACGCGCTGGGCGCGCAGGTAAATAAACGAAGGAACGTTCCGAAATGACGTTTCAAGGACCTGTCCATCTACAACAGAAGCCCTCGCCAGGATCCGGCCGGCAGGCACGTTGAAGGTTATCTCGTCCTTCTCGACAAGCCTCGTCTCGACCACGAGTTTTGTCAGCGCAATGATCGCGTGTCCGCACATCGTGCTGTAGCCTTCGTTGTGCAGGAAGAAAACATCGAAATCAGCATCGGCGGACGGCGTGATAACAGCACCGTACATATCGGCGTGGCCGCGCGGCTCCCAAATCAGACCAGTGCGCAGGTAGTCATAGTGCTCGCGAAAGTAGCGTCGCTTCTCGAGCACCGTCCGACCCTCGATCGGCGGCAAACCATCAACGACAACGCGCAGTGGCTCACCACCGGTGTGCATGTCAATGGTAGTAATCCGCATCCATCGTTCAGGCGGTCGCCAGTCGGAGAGTTTGGTTAAATCCGTGTTCATCTGTGGCCCAAATCCTCAGAGTGATATACTA
>Ga0070689_100000413_pt1 | contig 25186 bp, 17 predicted proteins | sample KBSS23HmetaG_FD_64669 | JGI IMG/M metagenome (GOLD analysis project Ga0070689, IMG submission 64669) | Switchgrass rhizosphere microbial communities from Kellogg Biological Station, Michigan, USA - KBS S2-3H metaG | ecosystem: Host-associated > Plants > Roots > Rhizosphere ...
AAGCTGATCGAAAGTCGGTTGATTGATGTCTGGCTGACGAATCAAATGGCGCCCGAGATTTCCGACGTAAGCAGCCTCGGCGAAGATGCCATGCGGAAGCTCGCGTTGCACGCTGAGGCTGTAGCCCATCGTATAAGGCGTGTCGAGATCCGGATTGACCGCGTTGATCTGAGCAAACGGCGCGGCTGTCGTTGAACCGCCGGTGATGTTGCTCAGGTTTGCGTTTTGAAACTGCGCGCTCGTCGCGTAAGGCGGATTGCTGAGCGACGGGAAGATCAGATTTCCTTCGATGCGATCGTAGTACATACCAAAGCCGCCGCGAATCGAAGTCTTGTTGTCGTCAAAAGGTGAATAAGCGAAACCGACGCGCGGCATGATGTAGTGATGGCCTTCGTATAGACCACGCGGCGCGCCTGCCGGCACCGCTCGCACGTCAGCGCTATCGCCACCCGGCACACGCGCGAGCTCTTCCGGCGGCACGCCGTTGCCCGCGCGAACCAGACCGTTAAAGCGATTGCCGCCTTTCGACGTGTCGATGTTTCCGTTCGCAAGAATCGTGACTGCCTGCGCCGGGTTGTAAAGCGAAGGATCGAAGTTGGCCAGGTTGTTTGCCTGCGTGTAGATCGGCATTCCATACTGGTAGCGCATGCCGAGCTCGAGACTCAGCTTCCGGTTTACTTTCCAGCTGTCGGCGACAAAGGCTTCCGTCTGCGTAAAGCGGAAGAAGCCTAACGGATCAAGCGCTTGTTCGCTGTAAGTGCGGAAGTTTCCGAGCAGCGCATCGGCGAAGGAGTTGTTGCTCGTGCGCGTGTTACCGCCGGTGTTGAAGTCGACCTGTCCGGCGTAAGTCGTGCGCGCGTTTTGATCGATGCGGTTGCGAGTGACGCTCAGGCCGGTCTTGAACGTGTGATTGCCGCGAACCCACGTGACGGTGTCGCTCACATTGATGTCGGTCGTCGGCGACACCAGAGAGCGCGCGGCGCCGAAGAAACTCGCGAAGCCGTTGATGGTTGTATCCGGGATCGAGTTTTCAAACCTGCCGCCGCCTAAAAAGAGCTGCTGGAATTGGAAGCCGTAGGTTTCGCGTTTCCAGAGATCGCCGTCAGGCGGGATTCGTTGGGCCACGATCGCGCCCGTCGCCTTTGCCTCGTTAATAAAGGTCGAGCTGATCATCCACGTGTGCGAGAGCTGGATCGAAGTTCCCGGCCGCCTGCGGAGACTGGGAATGGTCGGCAACTGCGTGGTGATGAAAGTACCGAACGGATCGATCAGGACGTTCTTGTCGTGAATGTAACGACCGTAGAGCGTGTGCTTCTCGTTGATGCGATAGTCGATGCGCAGCAGGTCTTCGCGATAATCGAGCGGATTTGGTTGTTGAAAAGTTACGTTATTGCCGACGGGGCTGTTGGTAAAGGCAGTTGCAAGACCAATCGCTGTGCGATAGACATTGGCGATCGCGAGACCATCGGTGGTGATGCGATTCGTGGGAATGATGTTGCGGAGAGCGACGTTAGTGCCTCCGAAGCATCCGGCACGATTTGCGGTGGTGCATGGCAGCGTGCTATTTGGATCACGCAGCAGACCATCATCGTTTGTGCCTACGATCCCGTCGGCGCCTCTTAGCCGGAAAGAAAAATCGCCATTCAACTCCGGTAATGTTGGCACTGTGCGTCGTTGTGCAGTGGAGAGCCTGCGAATGTACTTCCACTCCTGCCCACCGAAGAAGAACAGTTTGTCTTTGAAGATTGGACCACCGAAGCTGTAACCGAAATCATTGAATCGCAGCGTTGGCCTGATTGGCGCAAAGAAAGAGCGCGCATCGAGTTTGTCGTTCCTGATGAACTCGAAGGCGCTGCCGTGAAAGTCGTTGCCGCCACTGCGCGTCGCCAAACTCACTTGCGCGCCGGAGTTGCGGCCGTACTCGGCGGAGAAGTTCGAGGTCTGGATCTTGACTTCCTGGATGTAATCGATGCCGATGTTGTTAATCTGGCTCGCGTTGCTGCCCGATTGCAGGTTGAAGCCGCCGTCGACTGTGACGTTGTTTGTCTGGCCGCGGTTGCCGTTGATCGACTGGTTGTTGGTGGCAAGACTGGTGGTCAACTCGAGCTGATCGTCGTTCACCAACGCGACGCCGGGAACGAGTGAAAGAAGCTGAATGTAGTTGCGACCGTTGAGCGCGAGGTTCTGCACCTGCTGTTGATCGATGACGCGCGAGACTTCGCCGGAGGTCGTGTTGACAGTCTCGCCGGCGGCGCCGACGATCTCGACCGTTTCAGAAACTTCGCCGACTTCGAGTTTTAGATCGACGGTGAGTCGCGCGTCAGCGGTGACGCTTTGACCTGAGACAAGGGCCTTCTTGTATCCCTTTCGCTCGGCCTCGATGGTGTAAGTGCCGACCGCCAGATTGGTAACGGTGTAAAAGCCGTCTTCATCAGTCGTCACCGTGCGCTCTGAATTGTTCGCGTTGTTTGTGACTTTGACCGATGCGTTGGGAATGCTGGCCCCATTCGAATCCTGCACCGTGCCTGAAATGCGACCAACGACGGTTTGTGCGAACGTAATTTGAAAAGCGACGATGGTGAGCAACAGGACACTGCAAATCCGAAGTGATTTTGTGCGTCGCATCGATCTGAACCTCCACAGATTTTCGCTGGGCTTCGCCAGACGGATTTTTCTAGAGCTCTTAAGCGACCATGGGGGCGGCGAATGCCGGGGCCGCCACTAACGCCACCGCGCCGCGCAGGCGCGGGTGATCTTCAGCAGGGACAACGTGGATTTCTGTAGTGCCGCCGAATTCGGTTAACGTTCGTTCGCGCAAAGCACTGCGCACGATCGGTTCAATCAGGCTCCACGCTGTCGTTATTTCGCCGCCGATAAAAATGCGCGCCGGATCGAGCGCGTTGACAATCGACGCCAGGCCAAGTCCGAGATAACGCGCGGTGGAGTTGATCGCTGCGAGTGCCTTCGCATCGCCGGCACGCGCACGCGCGATCAAGTCTTCGACTGTGAAGTTTGCGGTTTCAGTGTCGCGTGGTCGCGGCTCAGATATGTCCTGACCGAGATAGCGGGACAGCGTTGCCAGGTTTGAAATGTAAGCTTCCCAGCAACCCGTCGCGCCGCATGAACACTTTGGTCCATCGATGCTCAGCGGCACGTGGCCAAACTCGCCGGCTGTGTTATGACGCCCGCGCAACACTTCGCCGTTAACTACAATGCCGGTGCCGACACCGTCAGAGACGCTCACAAATACCGAATTGCCCGAAGCGATGATGTCGCTGCGCGTAGCCCATAGTTGGGCCAATGCGCACGCCTTACCGGAGTTCTCGATGTGAACCGGAATGCCGAGAGCGACCGAAAGCGGATCGCGCAGGTTGACGTCGCGCCATGAAAGCGTCGGCGCATGTAGCACGCGGCCCTTTGCCGGATCGACCATGCCGGGCACCGCGACACCAACACCTTCGCAAGCGCCGATCTCTTTGTAGTCGCCGAGTATCTGCTTGATGCGACGCGCCAGCTCCTGGATCAAAACACTCTCGTCGCGGTTCGTTTGAAAACTGCTGACAACGCCGAGCTGTCGTCCCATCAAATCGGTGACGAGGATGTACGTGCGCGAAGCGCGAATATCGACGCCGACGACGCAACGCTGGCGCGAGTCGATATAAAGAAATGTTGGGCGGCGACCGCGCCCGACGGACTCACCGAGCGCACCTTCGAAGATTAGCGACTCGCCGAGTAGCTCGCTGACGAGTAGGCTGGCGACGCCACGACGGACGTTCATCAGCCGCGCCAGGTCGGCGCGTGAAATTGGCTGGTGAGCGCGGATCAGATTGAGTGCAATTTGCCGGTTAATTTCACGGCTGGTACCACGCCGTGCGACCGTGAAATCGTGTGGATTGATCTTTCGCATAAGGTATTTGTTCTTTATTAAGACTAATTAGGCGAACTATTTACAGGCAGAAGAACAGGCCTGATTTGCTTGGTTTTACTTGGGTAACTGGGACGAATGAATTTGTCTAAACGCGGAACATATACACTCCGACTGCGAGGCTGTCAAGAGTTTTCTTGGTTTTAAGGTGCACAAAGTCATTATTGGTGTCTTGGTGCCTTTGTGGTTAAGAACGTGCTGAGCGCCAACGATCGATAGCAACCGCAATAACGATAATCGCGCCGATAATGATCTCCTGAATGTAGTTGGGCCAACCTACCTGCTGGCACCCATTCCGCAAAAACGCCATTATCAAAGCGCCGATCATCGATCCGAGAATACTTCCCTCGCCGCCATTCAAACTGCCGCCGCCGATCACCACCGCCGCAATGATGTCCAACTCAGCCCCCGCGGCGACTGTCGGATCGCCCTGTCGCAAACGCGACATCTGCATCACGCCCGCCAACCCGAAGAGCAATCCGGCTAGCCCGTAGATCCAGACCTTTAATCGATCGGTAGCGATACCACACGCGCGCGCCGCTGCTTCGTTTGATCCAAGCGCAAACACACGCCGTCCAAAAACTGTGTTGCGCAAAACGATCGCCGCCAGCACTGCCAGAACGATCGCGATCCACACACCCGGCGCGACGAGCAGCCACGACGGATTCGGAAACATCACCAACAGCTCGTTCAACCACGTGCCCGGTATGTTGACTGTTTGTTGATTCGCTAACCACTTCGCAACGCCACGCCCGACGCCGAGCATTCCCAACGTCGCGATAAAAGGAACGACTTTCAAACGCGTGATCACCAGGCCGTTCACGACGCCCACCAGTCCGCCCACAAGAATCCCACTCAATAACGCCACTGACGGTGGCAGTCCGGCGTTGATCGCGAGCGCCGTGATAACGCCGGTAAGAGCGATCGTCGACCCGACGGCGAGATCGATCCCACCGCTGATGATGATCAGCGTCATACCAATCGCGCCGATGGCCACGATCACTGTTTGCGAGAGAACGATGCGCAGATTGTTAGGCGAGAGGAACCGTGACGGTGTATCCATCAACAGTGAGAAGATGCCGATCACCAAAAGCAGACCGAGTACCGGCCCGACGCGATTCAGCCACAGATTTACACGGATAAAAGACGGATTCACTTCAAGTACTGATCTAGAGGAGGATGTAACAGAGCTTTCACTTCTGGTGACTCCATGTTGTCTTTCGTGACGAGCATCACGCCCGTGTCGATCTTTTTGTTGACCGGTTTGCCTTGCAGGCTCTCGACCATCGTGCGCACGCCGAGATAGCCCATGTTGAATGGGTTCTGCACGACGATGCCGTGCAACTGGTTTGCGTTGAGCGCATCGATGAATGTCTGGCTGGAGTCGAAACCGACAAACGAAACTTTACCGGCCTTGCCGATGTCTTGCAGCGCCAGAAGCATGCCCGCGGTGGAAGATTCGTTCGGAGTAAAGATGCCCTGCACCTGGTCGCCAAACTGGTTCAGCAGATTCTCGGAAGCACGTTTCGCTGTGTCGCGCGTGGCGCCCGCGTATTGATTTGTCGAGACCAGTTCGATGCCGGGAAATTTTTCTTTTATCTGACTCAGGAACCCTTCTTCGCGTTCGGTGGTGCTGGCTGAGCCTTCCGCATAGCGCAGCACGAGCACCTTTCCTTTGCCGTTCAGCAGTTGGCCCATGCGATCCGCGGCGAGTGTGCCGCCTTTGCGATTGTCGGTAGCGACGAAACTGACGAACTCGTCCGACTCCAAACCGGAATCGATGATCACTGTCGGCACGCCGGCGCGACCGGCGTCAGACACGGGACGCACTAACGCGCGATTGTCGAGTGGCGCGAGCACAATGCCGCTCACGCCTTGTGCGGCAAAACCTTCGACGACTTGAATCTGCTGTTCGCGATCATCTTCGCGCAGCGGGCCTTTCCAGATGACCTCAACCTCGGTGCCCTGGGCGGTGAGCTCATTGGCGGCCTTGATGCTGCCGGCGTGAATGCTCTTCCAGAATTCGTGAGTCGTGCCTTTCGGGATGACGGCAATAGTGAGTTTCTTCTTCGCGTTCGGAGCGGGGCCGTTCGACTTAGTACAAGCGGCTACTAAAGTTAGAGCGAGAAAAAACAGAAGCAATTTACGCATAGTCTTTTCCTGTTAAGAGTTTTCTCCCGCAAAGGCGCAAAGACGCAAAGACGCAAAGTAAGACTCGGATTCTTGTTTTTCCTTTGCGCCTTTGCGCCTTTGCGGGAAATATTATTCCGATTCACTAACTACGGGATTCCCCAGGCCACCCATGCCTTCGATCAGCACTTCCATTTCGTCGCCGGGTTTGAGAAACACCGGCGGGTTGCGCGCGAAGCCGACGCCCGGCGGCGTTCCGGTCGCGATCACGTCTCCCGGCTCGAGCGTTATCGACTGCGATAGAAACTCTATCAATGCCGGTACTCCAAAAATCAGTTGATCGGTATTCGAGTCCTGCATTGTCTGGCCGTTTAGCACGAGTTTAATTGAGAGCTTGTGTGGATCCGTGATCGTGTCGGTAGTGACTATCGTCTGGCCCATCGGCGCGAACGTGTCGCACGATTTTCCACGCTGCCACTGCCCGTCGGCAAACTGAAAATCACGCGCCGTCACGTCGTTGAAAGCCGTGTAGCCAAGCACGTAATCATACGCGCGATCCGCGCTGACGTGCTTCGCGCGACGGCCAATCACCACCGCGAGCTCTGCTTCGTAGTCGACTTGTTGACTCGTCGACGGCAGCACCACAGGCTCACCCGGCGCAATCACGGCGGTCGAGAATTTAGAAAACACGATTGGCTTTTCGGGGATCGGCATCTTGCTCTCCGCCGCGTGGTCACGGTAGTTGAGCCCGATGCAGATGATCTTTCCCGGTCGCGGAACTGGTGCAAACCAGTAAGCATCCCCGCTCGGCACGAGCCAACCCTTATCGTTCGCCTCCGCGAGTGCTTTTTCGTCACGCACGAGTGTGTCGTGCGTTTCGCGTGCTTTCTGAAACCATGGACCATCCATGTCGAACCACGCTAAAGGGTTCGCAGGCAGTTCAGCTTTATCAAACAACTTTTCGCAGTCGAGGCGGTATCCGGTGTCGTGATCGCCGGCGTGCAAGATAATCCCCATGCGCGGGGAACGCCAGTTTGTTTCTTTAGTTGCGAAGGAAATGATGTGCATCGGGGTTATTGGTTGATGATCACGTAGAGCTCCTGCGGGCCATGTACTCCGATTGTCAGTATCAGCTCGATGTCGCCTGTGCGCGATGGGCCGGTGATGATGGTGACCGCCGGGCTCAGCTCTTTGCCGTTTTGCAACATCGCTAACGTTTCGCCGAGAGTTTCGTAGATCGTTGAAGCGTCGACGATGGCGATGTGAACTGGCGGCACGAGCGAGACGAGTCGATGGCGTTCGCGGGCGCTGTCGAGCACTAACGTTCCTGTTTCAGCAATGGCTGCCTGCGCAGTGGTGATCCCGACGTCGAAGTTGAATATTTCTGAAGAGTTCGGCGCTATGCCGAGCTCTTCGATCTCGAGATCGGTCATGTGCATCAGACGCTCCACTTCGGGTGCATCGGAGATGGCGATGCGCTGGGCACGGAGCTTTGTTTTTTGCAGAGCGCTGATGATTTGCGTGAGTGCGTTCGCGATTTCAGCTTTGCCGTGCGCAATGATGCAGTGTCCGTCCACGGCTTCGAGGTTTTGTTTGAACAAGTCGACGAGATTTGAAGCGCGCGGTTGAGCAGGCAAAGTTACAGGATGATCAACCGGCGTTTCACGCGCGTCGAACGGCGCACTGGCCGCGAGGTGCGTGGCGATAGAGCTGAGAATCTCTTGTCGCGCTTCGTTATTCATCAGACCACAACTCGTGAAAACTCCTGCTCTCAATCGGGCGCAGATCACGTCCACTCGTCCATGCTTTCGAGACCGGAACTACGCGCTGAAGCAAACGTCCGGTAACCGCACTCATCTTGTACAACGCCGGGCTCATCATAACCCTGGCCCACAACTTGAACACCAATCGCTCGCCGGCACTGCCCTTGCGCTCTGAGATCTCTCCCCGCAGGTGCAGCAACAACCTTGGTATGTCGATCTTCACCGGACAAACTTCCCGGCACGCGCCACACAAACTCGACGCGTAAGGAAGTTGCGAAGTCTTTTCAATCCCCATCAACTGCGGCGTAATCACCGCTCCAATTGGGCCGGGATAGACCGACCCATAAGCATGTCCGCCAACCTGCTGGTACACGGGACACACATTCAAGCACGCGCCGCAGCGAATACAAGCAAGCGACTGGCGCGTGACCGGATGAGCGAGCATGCGCGAGCGGCCGTTGTCGAGCAAAACGATGTGCAACTCTTCCGGTCCTTCGTCAGTCGCCTGTCGCTTCGTTCCAGTTATGAATGATTGATAAGTCGACAATTTCTGCCCGGTAGCGGAGCGAGGCAAGAGCTTCAGGAACACTTCCAGATCCGCGAACCGCGGTATGACTTTCTCGATACCCATCACCGCGATGTGCACGCGCGGCAAGCTCGTCGTCAGCCGAATGTTGCCTTCATTCTCAATGATGACGATCGTGCCCGTTTCTGCGATCGCGAAGTTCACGCCACTGATACCGATGTCCGCAGCCGCGAAACGATCGCGCAGCGTAGCGCGTGCGGTGCCGGTGAGTTGCGCAATGTCGTCAGTCGGCGGCGCGCCCAGCTCTGAAGTAAACAGCTCCGAGACTTGTCCGCGCGTCTTGTGAATCGCAGGCGCGATGATGTGCGAAGGCGGCTCGTCTGCGAGTTGAATTATGTACTCGCCAAGATCTGTTTCGACCACCTGCATGCCCGCGGCTTCAAGGGCGGTGTTCAGGTGCGTCTCCTCGGTCGTCATGCTCTTGCTTTTGACGATGATGCGCGCTTTGTGTTCCGCGGCCAGCCGGCAAATGATCGTGTTCGCTTCCGCTGCGTCGCGCGCCCAGTGAATCTTGGCGCCGCGACTTTCAGCCGCGCGAACAAAATCTTCGAGATATTTATCGAGATGCGACAGCACCTCGTCTTTGATCGCGCGCGCCTGGCTGCGCAGATCTTCCCAATTCGGAAGACTCGCGGCGGCAGATCTGCGCCGGTCGCCGAAGAGCGAAGTGGCGCTCTTCAACGCGCCGCGCAGTTGCGCATCGGCGAGTGCGGCGTTCGCATTCTCCCGAAATGTCTCGCTGCTCAGATGGTTCATTGTCTATGGCTCAGTAGTTCCGCCAGGTGCATCGTCCGTACCTTCGAACCCTTCCGCGACAACCTTCCGCCAATCTGCATCAAACAACTCGCATCGCCGGATACGACAGCGTCAACACCTGCTCGCTCGATCGCATCGATCTTCTGGTCCAGGATCGCCACCGAGATCTCGGGATACTTCACCGAGAACGTGCCGCCAAAGCCGCAACACGCGTCCGCATGCTCAAGCTCGACAAACTCCGCGCCCTTGACGTTGCGAATCAACGTTCGTGGTTCACTCTTGATATTCAGATCGCGCAAGCCGTGACACGCGTCGTGCCAGGTCAATCGTCCTTTCCACGACGCGCCGACATCTTCGATCTTCAGCACACGAATCAAGAAGGAGCTCAGCTCGTGAGTCTTTGCCGCAACTGCACGCGCGCGTGGCAACCACTCGTCATCGCTCGCAAAAAGTTGCGGGTAATGATGGACCATCGCCGTACACGAGCCCGACGGTGAAACGATCGCGTCAGCGTTGCTCTCCTCAAAGATGCTAATGAACCGCTGCGCAACCTGCCGCGCTTCCTTGAGATAACCGGTGTTATAAGCCGGCTGCGCGCAGCAAGTCTGCCGTTGATCAAACTCTACCTCACACCCAACCCTTCGCAGCACCTCGACACTACTAACGCCGATGCCGGTCCAAAGCTGGTCCACCAGGCACGTTACGAACAGTGAAACCTTCATTGTATTTGTAGGGGCGGCCCTCCGTGGCCGCCCCAGCGTACGAAGTCGGAGACTGGGGCGGCCACGGAGGGCCGCCCCTACAAAACGACTACGCCTTTTACATAATTCGAGCTGTAAATGTCACTCGAGAGTGCTTTTTCGACATCGCTGAAGGTCGTGTATCGATGCGTGATCAGTGGCGCGACGTCGATCTTGTTTTGCTCGATGAGTTTCAATGCGCGCGTGTAGGCCGACGGGCGCCCGTCGCTTTCAAACCCACCGGACGCGCCCACTGTGCTCACCAGCACCGGCTCCTTGAAGAATATGCTGCTCAACACGCTCACATCCGTTCCTGAATGCCCGTGCCCGTACAACAACACGGTCGCCTGTTTGCAAATCAGCCCCGGCATGGAGCGAAACACTTCACCCGATCCCGAAGCCTCGATCAAGTATTCGACACCCTTTCCGCCGGTGTGTTCGTGAACCACTTCCACCAGATCGGAGCCCGCCGGATCGACCGCCTCATCTGCACCGAGCTTCTTCGCCAGATCACGCTTGCGCGCATTCGGATCGCTGACGAGGAGAAAGCCTTCGTAGCCGAGCACGTTGCGCAGGTACTGTGTAAACAACAACCCTGCCGGCCCGGCGCCGCATATTAACACGCTGCGAACGCGACGCTCTGCGCTTTGTCGCGTGCGCGCAGTTTCGACCGTGTCAGACGAATGGATTATGCAGCCCAACGGCTCTACCAGCGCCGCCATAGGCGCTTCCAGCGGCGTCGTTATCTTCACCGCGTTCACCGCCGGCACGGCGATAAACTCGGCCAGACCACCCGGCAATCCGGTGATGCCGTGCTCGCGGTAGAACTCGCATTGATGGCTATTCTCAGTGCGGCAATACTCACAAAGAACCTCGCGCCGCCGGCTGACGCAATTCAGTCCCTGGTCCACCACAACGCGATCACCTTCACTCAGATCGTTAACCGCACTACCCACCTGCTCTACGACACCGGTGATCTCGTGACCAAGAATCTGCGGCTGTACCGTCAGCGGGATTTGTTGACCATACTCGTTGGTGTTGTAGTTTGCATGACCAGCAAAGATGTGCGCATCGGTGCCACACAAACCGACCGCGGCCACGCGAATCAGAACTTCGTATGGCGAGATCGCCGGACGCGGAATGTCTCGCACCTCGAGACGCTGCACGTCGCACAAAACGCTCGCCTTCATCGTCATAACTTCAGACATCGAGATCGCTGGTATCAAGCCGGCCTGCATCACGCAGCACCCCAAATCTGTTCATCGTTTCATGCACGCCGATTTCGAGCGGCGTCGACGGCAATCCGTTCACGACGCGGCGGATGGCGGAGTCGTCCATCGCGGCGGCGATCGGAATAGGTGGACCACCGAAAGTGACCAGATCGCCGTTACTTTGTGAGTTGATGAAATTGGCGATGCGTTCGACCGTCACCGTTTCGCCGTGCAGGTTGAAAACGTGAGCGCCCTCGGGCGCATCGTCTGCACACGCAATAAAAGCGGCCGCGGTATCTGCAACGTACTGAAAATCAGTAGCGCCGCCAAAACGAATGTGAAAAGGACGTCCTAACACGGCTGACTTCATTGCCTTCGTGGGATCGCTGGTCAAGCCCGTATCACGATTGACGCCGTACACAGTCAGCGGGCGAAGACCGACGCTGTCGATGCCGTGATCTAGAAAGTAAACGCGCGCATTGCCTTCATTCGCGCGTTTGAAGACGCCGTAATGCGTGGTGGGGCTACACTGCGCGGTCTCGTCGAGCGCAATATCGTCGTCGTTCATTCCGTAAACGGCGGCCGAACTCGCGTAGACAACTCGCTTAATAGAAATCGTTTTGGCTGCTTCGAAGACGTTGAGCGTGCCGATGACGTTCACCAGTGCGCCGGCGACTGGATCGACTCTGCACGTGGGCACCTGCAAGCCCGCAAGATGAATCACGCGATCGGCGCCGGATTCATCCAACGCCGACCGTACTGACACTCCATCAGTAATGTCGCCGGTGATGAAACGCACTTTCGCGAGTTGCTCGGGATCCATGATGGCGCTGAGCCGGCGCGAATCATCACTGCGATCGAACACGACTGCCGCGTCGCCACGCTCCGTGAGCGCCTTCACGATCCACGAACCGATACAACCCTGTGCGCCGGTGATGAAGTAAGTCTCAGGCATCTGAATTCAAACGATAAAACCTGGCCGCGTTTTTGGAAAATATCTTATCGCGCTCATTATCGGGGAGCAGTTCCTGAAATGACCCGAGCACGCGATCGTAGGAAGCAGCTAGCAAACACACCGGATAGTCGCTGCCAAACATCATCCGATCAGGGCCAAACAATTCCAGCGCGTACTCGACATAGGGACGCAGATCATTTGTTTGCCACGAGCTCCAGTTTGCTTCAGTGACCAAGCCGGAGAGTTTGCAGTGGACGTTTGAATAGCGTGCTACTGGCTTTAGTGCCTGAGACCATTCTTTGATCTCATTGCGCGCGATTGGCGGTTTCGCCATATGATCGATCACCAACGCGAGATCGGGACAACGTTCTGCCACCGGCGGCACGTACTGCAAATGACGCGTATGCACCAGGAGATCGTAAGAAAGCCCGCGCGCCGAAAGCTTTCTTAATCCCGACAGGACGGTAGGCAGTGCGAGCCAATCTTCGTGCGGCTCGCTCTCGACGAGATGCCGCACGCCTTTGAATTTCGGACGCGCGCACAACTCATCCAACTGCGCGTCGATTTCAACGCTCATCAGATCGACCCAACCCACAACGCCCGCAATGAAACTGTTCCCATCAGCAAGATCCAACAGCCAGCGCGATTCGGCGACGCTGTTGCTCGCCTGGACAAGGATGGTTTTTCTGACACCATTCTGCTGCAAGATTGGTGCGAGATCATCCGGAAGATAATCGCGATACAGCACGCCGAGATCTTTCGACATCCACGGGTAATCGAAACGCCCGACCTGCCAGAAATGTTGGTGGGAATCGATCATGTAACACAGATGGACACGGATTTTAAAAACCGATTTAAGCGGTCACGTCGCGAGGTTTCTCGGCGCGTTTGCCCTCGTGGCTCTGCCGAGGTTCGCCGTCGCACTCCAGCTCGAACGTTGTAATGAGCTCTGGCGCGCGTTTTGGTAAACCTGTCAGGCGAATACGAAAATCGTCCTGCACAAACTTTACCTGCTCGTTGCTGCCGTGCATCCTCACTGCACTCACCTTGTTCAGCAGGTTTGCAATGACCACCGTCTCGCCCGGCCAGTAATGAACGTGCGCGTACAACGTATTACCACGGCGCGTATAACTCAAATAATTTCCGCGACGCGGCTGGCAGTTGTCAGAAAGACGAATCGTGTCGCCGTGCTTCGCCATCCAGTCGCCCACAGTCTCCAGCACGCGCACCGACTCGATCGGAATCGAACCATCCTCAGTCGGCCCGATATTCAAAAGATAATTGCCACCATCGCGCGCGCACGTGATCAGGTTGCGAATCACCGTCGTCGGGCTCTTCCAATTACGATCGGCGACGTGATAGCCCCAACTATCGTTCAACGTCATACACGATTCCCACGGTCGATTCATTGACGCTTCGATTCGCTGCTCGGGAGTATCGAAATCTTCCGGGATCTTCGAGCGATTGTTAATGATGATGTCCGGCTGGAGCTTCCGCACCATCGTGTTCATCTTCACTGACTCCCAGCCATTTGCATCCAGCGGCCACGGCACGTCATACCAGAGCACGTCGACCGTGCCGTAGTTCGTCATCAACTCGCGCACCTGGCCGTGAATGTAATCGACAAACCGCCGCCGCGCCGCTTCGTCTTTCGCACAACGAGCGCCATCGGGATGGTGCCAGTCCATCAATGAATAGTAAAAACCAAACCGCAATCCTTCAGCCCGCGCAGCCTCGACGTACTCTCGCACCAGATCCCGGCCCGGCGCCTTTTTGGTGGCGCAGTAGTGCGTCAACTTTGAATCAAAGTTGCAGAAGCCTTCGTGATGTTTGCTGGTGAGCACCATGTATTTCATGCCCGCGCGCTTCGCGAGCCGCGCCCAGTCGCGCGCGAAGTTTGGTTTGGGTTTGAAATTGCCGGCATATTGCTCGTACTCCTTCGCCGGTATGCCCTCGTTTTCCATCACCCACTCGTGACGGCCGAGCGTGCTGTACAAACCCCAGTGAATGAACATGCCAAACTTGGCTTCGTGCCACCACTTCATACGGCGCGCGCGATCCTCGACCGTGGAAGTTGTCGGCGCTCCATCTGTCGCCGGTTGCTGTGCTGAGACAAGGTCGAGCGTGGAAGCGGCTGCGGCTGCGCCCATCAGGGCCAGGTAGTTTCGCCTGTTCATCAAAGAGTTCTCCTCGTTATAAAAATTTTTCCCATGTGGCGAGGATCGTGCGGAGCTCGTCTTCTTCTTCCGGTTTCACGTTCACAAGTGGGGGGCGCACTGGACCACCGTTGAGGCCGACCATGTCCATCATCGCTTTCATTGCCGACACTTCGTAACCTTTGCGTCGACCGCGCAGCGCGTAAAGCGGCACGACGCATCGCTCCAGCAGGTCTGTGAGCGCTTCGGAGTCGCCCGCTTCGCCTAATTCATGGAGCTTCAACGACAATCGCGGAGCAACAGTGGCAATGCTCGAAGTGAAGGCCCTGATGCCGATACTGTAGTAAGCCGCCACAAGGTCGTCCCCTGCGCCGCCGATCCAGTGCAGGCGATCGCCGATGCGATTCATGATCGTTTGCAGGCGGCGGATATCGCCCTGGCCGTCTTTCCATGCAACAAGTGTGGGAATCGAAGTCAAACGTTCCACCATGGCGGGGTTGAAGCTCGTCCAGTCGCGGCTGTAGATAATCATTCCCAAACGCGTCGCTGCACCGATGGCACGGTAGTACTCGAAAAGTCCTTCGTCTTCGGCGTGGAGGTAGTACGGAGGAAAGACGAGGATACCGTCAGCGCCCGCTTTTTCGGCAGCCTGGGCCATCTCGACAGCGAGACGCTGTCCAAAACCGACACCCGCGATCACGGGAACGCGATCCTCGACGGCAAGGGTAGTCAATTCGATGACGCGCGTATATTCAGCGGGCGTTAGCGAATACAGCTCGCCGGTGCCGCCGGCTGCGACGAGTGCGGAGATCGAGTATTGCAGCAGGTTTGTGAGGTTCTCGTGCAGCGCCGGAAGATCGAGCGACAGATCGTCCTTGAACGGCGTCACGGGAAACGCGATCACGCCGGAAAGTTTGTTGCGAAGAGTCGAAGGGTGCATATCTTTGTAGGGGTGGCCCTCCGTGGCCACCCCAGCGCGCGGAGTCGAAGAACTGGGGTGGCCACGGAGGGCCACCCCTACAAATGTACACGTCAATCACAAATCAGCAAGCACCCCGAACGGGCGGGCATGTCTTTGATTTCGAAGACGCCCGAGTGTGTGCCTAAAGCCGTGCCGGTCCAGAAGTCAGTGATGCGGCAAGGTCGATTCAGTCGCACAGAAATGTGTTGGGGAGCGTCGTCCCAGTTCAGCACCGAAATGATTTCACGTTTTCCCACCCGCAGCCGCCCGACACGGAACGAATCGTCTTCAAACCTCGCCGCCACACCTGCGGGCGGCTGTAGCTTGCGCAGCATCGACAACTTCTCCGCGCTGATCTTCGTGAGATCGTCACCCGACAAAAGCATCCCGCCTGACGCATAGATCGCCGTAGCGTGAAACTGAAATTCGTTGTTCGGCAGATCGCCTGTCAGCACTATCGCATCAGAATCGTTCCACCAGAGCCGTCCGTTTTGCCAGTTGCGACTCAGGTTCTGGCGAGCGGTGGTCTCGATCCGTTCCCACGTGCGTTTGATATCGTTCGAGCTGCGCGAGCCGTGAATCAATCCGAGCGAAGGCCAGATCGGATGGTTGCAGCCAAGCACAAAACTGTTCTCGACGCCGCGCAGGATCGCCTGCATGCCGCGACGATATGCTTCAATGCGCGTGGCGTGCGGATCGTGAAAGCGACCGCCATGAATCGCGCCCCAGAAGTTTGCGTCGAGCTTGAAGTAGGTGCAGCCCCAGTCTCGCTTCATCGTGCGGAAGAATTTTTCGAAGTGTTGTTGTACGGCGAGGTGCGTGCCGTCGAGCACGTACCATGGACCACGCCGCCAACCGCCAAACGTGACGCGATCCGAGCGCAAGGGTTTTCCGTCAGCGTCTTTCACGAACCAGTCAGGATGCTGTTGGAATACGTGTGACTTTTCTTCAGCCACAAACGGCGCCACCCAGATCGCGGGTTCAAAACCGCGCTCGCGAATCTGTTTAAGAGTCCCCTGTACGTCGCCGCCAAACGCCGCGCCAGTCTCGAGCCAGTCGCCCATCGCGGGTTGATAGCCGTCGTCGATCTGCACGTAACGCAGACCGGGCGTGTGTTTGGCGATGAAGTCGAGATTGTCGAGAACCTGTTTGGCGGTGACGCGTGGACCGAAGCAGTACCACGAACACCAACCGGTCGGCGGCGCCGGGAAACGCAACGCTGGATGATTCGTGACGAGCTGTGACGCAAGACTGTCGAATAACTGCTCGCGATCGCTACCGGACTGATAAGTGAACGGCTCGAGCTGCCAGCTTTCACCCGCACGCAATTCACCGCCTTCCGTATCAACCACAACCTTCAACGACGGGTAATTCAGATAAAACTGCCCGATGAAGCGGCGACACGAAGTGAACGCCAGCAGGTGATTATCGCGAGTCGACGGCGACAACATCATCATTCCGTAGAATGCTTTTGCAAGCTTATAGTGTTTGGCGTCGGTGTAATTGCCGAGATCAAGCGGTTGGCCCAACGTGCCGCCGGTCTGCGAAAGCATCTGAAAGCCTTCGCCGTACAGTCGCGTCGTTGCAGGCATCGACAGATTAAGATCAAACAACACGACCTCTTTGATCCTGACCGGCTCCGATCCCTGGTTCACCACGTGCGAGTGACAAACAGATCCCTTCCAGCGCCGCTCAACCTTCACTCGCGAAACGTCCGCGCCTTCAACCAGCGGAACCACAGTGCTCTTCACGTCGAAAAGCGAACTGCGTTGCAACGCTGCCATCAGTGGCGAAACAACAGCTAATTGCAGAATTCTACGTCGCGAAATCATCCTGCTTTTATCTGTGTAAATCCGCGTGCCTTGCATCCACAAAATCCGCGTACATTCTACATGGCGCGCCTCCTGCATAGATTTTTGGCCGCGGATGGCTAAATTCACTAGAAACTAAATTTGATCGCTGCCTGCATCACACGCGGTGTGCGGGCGGCGGTTGGGGCGCCGAAGCGCGTGTTGGTCTGGCGGCCGTTGACGTCGAACACTAAACCCGCATCGATGTCTCTGAAATTTGTGTGATTGAAGACGTTGTAAGCTTCCCAACGCAGTTGCAGCGAGCGCGTCTCACCGATCGGAATGTTCTTGAACAGCGCGACATCGTTGTTGAAGATCGACGGCATGCGCAAGGAGTTTCGCGGCGTGTTGCCGATATCACCGAGCTGCGTCGGCCGTGCAAAGCAATTGACGTTGACTACGTAAGGCGTTCCCGTCGGATCGAAGCCGCTGACGTTGCGCATCGGATCGCAGATCGTATTTGCTCGTGCATTGATGTCGCCGCCAGTGATGTCCGTGACCCCGCCGTTATAGGTGACGGTGACGTTCTTCGGCTTGCCGCTCGCATAAGAAGTCGTTCCGGAAAGCTGCCAGTTATCGAAGATCGCCTTCACGAAGCCATTGTTGAACTTGCGGCTCAACTTCGGCACGTCGTAGATGTAATTGACGGTCAGGATATGCGTCTGATCGAAGTCAGACGGCGCATAGTTGAACTGCTTGAACGGACGCCCAAAGTTTACGTCTGACGAATCGTCGTTCGCATAATCAAACGACTTCGAATACGTGTAAGCTACTCCGTACTGGAAGCCCTGCGTGTAACGACGGCCCACCTGCACCTGCAACGAGTTATAGTTTGAAGTGCCGCCCCACACCACCACGTTGATGTCGGCATAGCCGCGAAACGGCCGGAGGAAGTCGTTACCGATTCGCTGTCCTGTCACGGGATCGATATTGTTCGTACCGAGTCGCGATCCATCCGGCACGCCGTTGATGTTGACTCGTTGGCCCAGGTGGCGAGCGAACGAGCCGACGTAACTAACCTCCATGATGGTGTCGAAGCCGATGTCCTGTTGCAGGCCAAAGGTGAAGTTGTAGATCGACGGCGTGTGGGAATTCACTTCCACCGCGTTGATGTTCGAGGGCCTTGTTAACGCTGTGCCCACCAGGGCTGCGAGGTTATTGATGTTGCCGAAGTCGATGCTAAACGTGCGATTGGCCGGCTGGTTGTTGACGAGGTTTCCACCAGTCGTGCCGCCACCAACGCGCGGAGCGTGATATACGCCCGCCATAAAACGCAACACTGATTTGCCCTGGCCAAACACGTCCCAAGCAAGACCAAAGCGCGGCTCGTAATCGACCGCGCGAGTCGTTCGAAAACCGCGCGGCGTGTTGGGATCGATGCCAAGCTCCAGACCGTTGTTGGGATTGCCACTGTTCGGAACAATCGCGCCGACAAGCCCGGCGTTAGCGCCAACGAGGGGAATCAACTCCCCAGTGATCGGATTTTTCGCGCGACGCTGTGCAGTGGGGCAAGTCGCGGGAGGAGTAAAGCTCACGGCGCAAGCGCTTTCATACAACTTCACTGCCTGTGCTGGATTGAACAGCGACGGATCAAAGTTTGAGCCCTGCCCGTCGATCTGTTCGAACGGCGAGTGATAACCAAATCGCAGCCCGTAGTTGAGCGTTAACCGGCGCGTGATTTTAAACTGGTCCGCGGCGTACCACTGCACCTGCGTCAATCTCAGATTGGTAAACGGACGCGCCGTCGATTCCTGGTAATTTCTGAAATTTCCGATCAGCGCATTGGCATACGCGTAACTCGTGTTGCCGAGAGCAGCAGTGAAGTTGCTATCGTTGCCGGCAAAGTTGAAAACCCCGGACCATTGCCCGCCCGGCGCTTCGCCGTTCAAAATTCTTTCGTAATAGACGCCAAACTTCAGCGTGTGATCGCCGTGCGTGATCGAAAGGTTGTTGGCAAATGATGGTTTGACGTAGTCGTTACCGGTTTCACCCCAGCGATCGAGCCAGTTGATATTGGCGACTCCGTTAGTTGGACCACGCACACCACCCCAGTTTGTGACTCTCGGAATCGTGCCGAGGTGATTGTTTTGCGGGAAGAGTTGCGGAGCCGTGTAGTTCAACGCGCTGCGCTGAACACTCTCGATCTCGCCGTCGCCGGGTATGAAGCCTTCCGAGTCGTGCCGGATGCCGAAGTTGAATTCGTTGACGACGTTCGCACTGATCACCCTGGTCCAATTCGCTGACCAGCCATCGTCTCGGTAGAGGTAGTGCGAATCGATTCCCCAGCGATTGTTGTCGTTGCCGGGCCAGCCGGACGTGCCGGTGCCGAGATTGTCGGAAGTCCACCACTGGTACTTCCAGTAGATCGTATCGTTATTGCTCGGCTTGATGTCGAAACGAAGGGCCTTGCTGCGCTTCGGAATATCCAACGGGCTCTGCGCGACGTAATTGAATGCCGAGCCACCGGAACCGCCAAAGGTGTTCGGCAGTGGAAAATAGTTGAGCAACGCAAATCCACTCGGGTTGAATCGCGAAATGGGAATGATGTTTAGTCCCTGCGGATTCGACGCAGTTGCGCGCGAAGGATCACGGAAGCAGCCACTCGTGTCAGCCGCGGTGCAAGCGCCGGGCAGCAGCGGATCTTTGACGAACACTTTCGCGTTTGCTGAATTGATGGATTGCGAGAAGTCGCCGTTACGCTCGAGCGCGGTTGGCATGGTCACGAAGCGGGGATCCTGCGGCGTGATCTGGTGTGGTTTCTCGTACGCGAAGAAGAAGAACGCTTTGTCTTTCAGCCAGAAGTCGCCACCCTCGCCAAATTTCGGCAGCCACATCGGACCACTGACGTTGCCACCCGGATAAAGGTGACGATAAAGCGGTTTCTTCAAGCCGGCTTTGTTGTTAAAGAACGGCGTAGCGTTGAGTGATTCGTTGCGCAGGAAGTAGTAGACCGAACCGGCGAAGTCTTTACCGCCACCTTTCGAAACGATATTGATGATCGCGCCGCCGTTGTTGCCGTACTCCGCGCCGTAGTTGTTGCGCAGCACTTTCACCTCGGCAACTGCGTCCTGGTTGATCGTAAAGCTCAGCTTGTTTGAACCGCTCGGCTCGCCGGCAAAGAGGCCATCGATCGTGGGAACAGTCGATCGACCGCGCTGGCCGGAGATGTTCGGAAGATCGGTGCCGAAACCGTCGCCGGCGCCCTCGATGTCGTCGTTGTTTGAAGTGCCCGGCAATAAGCGAAGCAGTGAAGTAACATCACGTCCTTTGGTCGCGATCAGGTTGATCTGATCGGCAGTGAGTCGCGCAGTAAGGTCACTGCTCTCGCGTTCGATAATCGCGCCTTCGCTTATAACACTGACGGTCTCACTCACTTGTCCGGGCTGGAGTTTGAGGTCGCCGAGCGCAAGGTTTTCGTTGGCGCTCAGGATCACGCCTCTTTGTTCGAGCGTTTGGAATCCCTGGCGTTCGACTCTCAAAGCGTAGGCGCCGGGTTGCAACGCGGCAAAATTAAAGCGGCCCTCGCTATCGGTAACGGAGCCGCGTACTTGTCCGGTCTTCTCGCTGGTTAGCGTCACGTTTGCGCCGGGAATCATTCCTCCGGTCGAGTCCGTAACATTGCCTGAAATCGAGCCGGTGATTGTTTGGGCGAGCGCCGCAGTGCAAGCGAGCAGGATTGCCAGGACGGTGGTACGGAGACGCGAAAAGGTAAGCATGGGACTCCTCCTTCAAAGTGGACCAAAGCTCCTGGGGTCAAATTGTCCCTACTTGAGACAATTTATGTAAAAGGACGAGGAACTTACTTGTGAACTTTTCAATTCGCTTTGCTTGTTGAATTCCGAGCGACGCTGCTCGGGGAAACCCCTGGACTTTATGTTCGCGATTCGCGGCCGGCCTGTTGCCGCTCTTCCAACGCAAACGCTCGCTGCGCCCGCATGATGTGCTCGCGCATCGCTTCACGAGCCTCTTCCGGTTTGCGTGCGCGGATAGCGCGATAGATGCGCCGGTGCCACTCGACCGCCTCGTTGAAATCATGGGCGCGCGCGATCGTGTCGCGGCGCCGCTCATACAAGACCGTTGAAACCATCTCGACCAACGTTGCAAGCGTCGGATTGCCGGAGGCGGACGCGACCGCGCGATGAAATGCAACGTCGTGCACCAGGAATTGCTGCGGATCGTTCAACGACGCAAACATTTCGGCAATCTCTTCCGACATCGTCGCAAGCTGCTCACCTTCCGCACGCTCCGCCGCGAGTCCCGCGGCGCCAACTTCCAGAATCGATCTCGTCTCGAACATGTGGACGAAACTAAAACCATGTAGCTGGGCCAGCAGGCGCAAAGGCTCGCTGTCGAGTGCCGGCGGTCCGTCGACCAGGAAAGTGCCGGAACCCTGCCGTGACTGAAGTACGCCCATCGAGATCAAAGAACCCAGGCCCGCGCGCAAAGAAGGCCGGCTGATACCCAGTTGTTTTGATAACTCACGCTCCGGCGGCAAACGGTCACCAGGCTTGAGATCCTCCTGCTTTATCAGCTCGTAAACCCGCGCCACCACCTGCTCGGTCGTGTGCCCGGAACGAACCGGCCTGATAATCTTCAGCCTGGTAACTCTTGAATTGGTCATAACAATCTGGAGGTAAGCGCGAAACTTATAATACCAATTTTGTCTCAGGTCAAGACTTTTTCAAAGGAACACTTTGTGGCTGCCACAAGGAGCTGCTGCTGCCTTTGAGCGTTTTGTTCATGAACTTTTCATTCATGATTAGAAATGCGCCGAGGCCGTGAAAGTCGTTTGTGTTTCGCTTGCGCGCGAAATAGTAGGCGAGATCCGCGACGTTGGTGCCTTCGCAGATGTCCGTGATGTTGGTTTGGCCTTCCGGGTCCAGTGAGATCTTTGTTAGTACGCCGGCGTACCCTTTCTCAACTACGCTGCTATATTTCTTTTCTACATAACCGCGATCGACTGCCATCGCAGTGACATAGGTGTACATGCTCGAGCTCGAGGTCTCGAGCCAGTTTGCAGGGTTATCACCCTTATCTACTACCTGGTACCAGAGACCGGTTTTCTCGTCCTGGTAACGACCCCACGCTTTGACGAGTAGTGAGAGATGGCCAATCAAAAGCGGTCGCATCGTATGGTTACGGGGCAATAGTTCAAGCACTTCGATCAAGGTCATGCCAAACCAGCCCATCGCGCGGCACCATTTCTCCGCGGAATGTTTCGTTTCCCTGTCTGCCCAGGTTGATTGTCCGCTCTCGTCGTAGGCGTGAAACATCAGGCCCGTGAACGGATCGTTGAGGTGGAGCCAGTAGGTCAACAATTGAAGGACTGCCTCGTCATTGGCGTACTTACTGTCGCCAAACATGTTTCCGTAGCGCACTAAAAACGGCATCGACATAAAGACGCCGTCGCCCCACAACTGCCATTCGCGCGTTTTGCCGGTGGCGTGCCAGAAGCCGTCGTCTTTCGTGCGCGGGTAGGTATCGAAGCGCTTGCGGATGCGGTCGGCGGCGAGCTTGTACTTTGGTTCTTTGGTTTCCTGGTAGAGCAACAGGAGGAGATTGCCGGGCAGCATGCTGTCGAGATTGTCAAACTTGATTTCCTGCACTTCGCCCTCGGCGTTAGCGCTGCGGACGACGCCTTGATCGTCGACGTGAAGGTCGACCCAGTCTTTGATGTACTTGAGATAGCGTGGATCGCGTGTTCGCTTGTAAACGAGATACTGACCGTAGAGATAAAGCGACTTGGCATAACCCCACGAGCCAAGGTCTTTGGCAGTTGGGTAGCGCTTCATGGTCGACTCAACCATCGCAACCGACCAGTCAGTCTTTTGCGCATGGGCTGTCAGGCAAAACTGGGTCAGAAGTAACGCAGTGATCAAAAATCTCATCGGTGCATCCTCAATTGGGAAGAGTTTTTCCCGCAAAGGCGCCAAGGCGCAAAGAAAATCCTTTGATTCTAATTCTTCTTTGCGCCTTTGCGTCTTTGCGGGAAACTGCTTTGGTGATAATTTATGCCGACCGAAACAATTCGGAGTGCTCGCACCCAAGTCAGAAATGGTTTTACCAATAGCTGTCTTGTCGGCGAACAATAATGAGCACTCGTTTTCTTGTCAAGGGAGAGAAGCGATGACCAAGTCTCGTGATGATCGTGACGAACAGAAACAGCACGACCCCGGCAGACGCAGATTTCTTAAAGGTGTCGGTATCGCCGGCGCAGGCGCCGCGATTGCCGACCACCTCTGGGTCGAGGCAGAGGCTCAAGAGAAACCGGAGGCGCTCGCCGGCAACGTCAAAGTCACGCTTGACGTGAATGGCCTTAAGCGAGACGTTCAGGTTGAGCCGCGCACTACCTTGCTCAACGCGATGCGCAATCATCTCGAGCCCGCGGTTACCGGACCGAAGCTCGTGTGCGACGTTGGAACATGCGGCGCGTGTACCGTCCTGCTCGACGGCAAGCCTGTTTACTCCTGCCTGGTGCTAGCCGTCGACGCAGTGAACAAAAAGGTGACGACGGTCGAGGGACTCGGCTCGCCGGAAAATCCGAACGCAGTGCAAGCCGCGTTTGTGGAAAGCGACGCGTTGATGTGCGGCTTCTGCACGCCCGGATTCGTCACCACGATCTCCGCGTACCTGAAGAAGAACCCTAACCCGTCAATGGCGGAAGTGCGCGAAGCGTGCAAAGGAAACTTCTGCCGCTGTGGAACCTATCCGCGGGTGTTCGAAGCAGCACTGGCGGCCGCAAAGAATCTTTAATAGGTCCTATAGGACATATAGGACCTATTAAGAAACGGAAAAAATCATGCAACAGCAGCCACAAGCACAACCTACGCCGAAACCAAAGAAGAAGATCCGTGTGCCGCGCGTCGTCAACGGCGTCGAACAGATGGTCGAGATCGAAGTCGACGCAGACGCTGGTCCGGGATGGGGGCCAAACGACAAGCACACTTTGCTCAATAAGCGCCTCACGCGTGTTGATGGTTCATTGAAAGCGACGGGCGTCGCGCGTTACACGTACGATCAGCGCCTGCCCGGCATGCTTCACGCGCGCATTCTTCGTTGCCCGCACGGCCACGCGCGCGTCACGAAGCTCGACACCGAAGCCGCGTCGAAGATTCCCGGCGTGAAGGCAATCATCCAGGCACCGCTGACTGAACTTCGTTTCGCCGGTGCTCCGGTCGCGGCAGTCGCCGCAACGACGCCCGAGATCGCGGGCGATGCACTGCGCGCGATCAACGTCACTTACGAAGTGCTGCCGCACGTGGTCCATGCGCACGCTGCTATCAAACCCGACGCGCCCAAAGTCGTCGCCGAAGAAAACAACCTCCAGGAGAAGAATAAAAACGGCGATCCGGCGAAAGCGGAAGCGACGATGGCAACTGCCGATGCGATCGTCGAAGGTGAATACATCTCGCAGCGCGTCCATCACACCTGTCTCGAAACACACGGCATGGTCGTCGATTATCGAGGGGGCGACTCCGCAACGATATACGCATCAACGCAGGGCACGTTCACGATTGCCGCGGATGCTGCGAAAGAGTTGGGACTAACTGAAAGCAACGTGACCGTCAGCGTCGAGCACATGGGCGGTGGCTTTGGTTCGAAGTTTGGCCTCGGCCTTGAAGGCTTGCTCGCGTGCCGGCTGTCGAAACAAACAAAGTTGCCCGTGAAGCTGATGTTTACGCGTTACGACGAGTTTGTGATGGCCGGTAATCGCTCCGGCTCGTGGCAAAAGCTGAAAGCGGGTGTGAAGAACGACGGCACGATCGTCGCACTTCAGGCGCGGCAGTATCGACTCGGCGGCATCGGCCAGGGCTCGCAGGCGGGACAGCCGTACATCTATCGCATGGGCGACACGTATCGCGAGATCTACGCGCTGCACACGAATGAAGACTCGTCGATCGCGATGCGCGCGCCGGGTCATCCGCAGGCGTCGTTTGCGGTCGAGTCGCTTATGGACGAGCTCGCTTACAAGATCAAGATGGATCCGGTCGAGTTTCGCAAAAAGAATTTGACCGATCAGGTGTATCACCGCCAGTTGGATCGCGCCGCGAAGGAGATCGGCTGGTCCAGGAGGAACCCGGTCGCCGGCGGCAATTCTGGTCCTTTGAAGCGCGGGATGGGTTGCGCTGTCGGCACGTGGGGTGGCGGCGGAA
>Ga0070689_100000417_pt1 | contig 25061 bp, 13 predicted proteins | sample KBSS23HmetaG_FD_64669 | JGI IMG/M metagenome (GOLD analysis project Ga0070689, IMG submission 64669) | Switchgrass rhizosphere microbial communities from Kellogg Biological Station, Michigan, USA - KBS S2-3H metaG | ecosystem: Host-associated > Plants > Roots > Rhizosphere ...
CCGGTGAACCACACGCCGCTCGGCGAACCGGGACCCGCACCCGGAAGGCTCGGCGATTTTAACTCGCCTGTTGCTGCTGATCCACATCGGCGAAATGGATCAACGAAGGCGTAACTCATCCCACCATGCGTTTGGATAAGCCATCCATCAAGAAGTCCCTTCTTCTGACAGCGTGTGGGTTTAGTCGAAGCAGCCTAGGATTCCATGCGAACAAAATCCAATGTCAGATCGTGCAGTCGCCGCTCGATTTCATCTTCGTTCGCGATTTCCATGGCGTATCCAGTTACATAGCAGTTGCCCGCGCGGTCCACCGCGATCCCACTGCCACGGTCTTCACCCGCGCCGCCTGCCTTCTTGATCCAGATGACGTTTCCGGTGCTGTCATACTTGGCGACGAAGACATCACCGCCTCCGCCGCTGGTCAGGGTCGTGCTCCCGAACGTTGCTGTCCCGCCGAAATATCCCGCTCAGCCTCCTGAATTTTAAGAAGCCGATGGATTGGCAGATGTCCGTCAGCGCGTCTCCACGATGCGATAAAACTTCAGCGGTCCCGCGCCGAGCGTGTCCACGAATGTCGCCAGATGATTCGTCGTGACGATGGCGATCGGGAAGGTATTCCAGGCCGGTTTGCGCAGATCCGTTTTGTATTCCACCTGGTACGTCTGTCCTGGCGATGCCCGCCAGGTCAGCGCCACCCCTTGATCGGTCAAGGCCACGGCTTCTATCTGCAACGGCACCACGACGCCAACCGTAAAGCTCGTCTCGGCGCTTAACGGCGGCGTGCCGTCGTCGGTCACTCGCACCGTAAACGAATTCGTGCCGGCTTCGCCCTCGGCAGGCACGGTCCAGGTCAATTGGCCCGTTACGGGATCAATCGCCGACCCCGCAGGCGCACCGGGTCCGAGGTTGAAAACAAGCCGATTGGCCGGGAGATCCGGATCGGTGGCGATGCTGGTCACGACCAACGTGGTGCCGACTCGAACGGTCTGATGCCCCACGGGCTCCAGCACGGGTGCTCGATTGACCTCGTTGACCGTCACGGCGAAGTGTTGCGTCGCGCTTCGAGGCGAAGAAGCGTCATCAGTGACGAGCACAACGAAAGCATAGGTTCCCGGGCCTTGCGCCTCGTCCGGGGTCCACGTGACCAGGCCATTGGTGGCGTTGATCGTCGCGCCCATTGGCGGCTCGGCGCCCCATGAGAACGTCAAGGATTGCACCGGCTGATCCGGATCGGATGCCACCGCGGTTAGCGACAATGGTTGGCCTTCGTCGATCGTCCGGTCCGCGATCGGATCGAGTGTCGGCGCCGAATTGGCGGCAATGATGGTCAGCGTAAAGGAGACGCGGGCATTCGTGAGTCCGTCCGAGACAACCATCCGGACGACGGCCGAGCCGAACTGATTCGTCTGCGGCCGGAGTGTCACCGTGCGATTCGTGGTTGTCCCATCAAACAGAATATTCGCGTCGGGAAGCAGATTTGTATTCGAAGAAAACGCGGCGACAACCAAGTCGCTGGCCGGTGTTTCGAGGTCGGACACGGAGAAAGCAATGGCTGGTATCGGAGTGTTCTCTCGGGCGGTCTGGTCGGGAATTGCGGAAAGGATCGGGCTCGCATTGACAACGATTCGCACCGGAGCGGAAGTGACCGTATTGCCGGAATGGTTGGTCATGACCGCGGTGAGAAGGTAGCTGCCGCTCGGGACGTTGGTCCAGAGGATGCCGAACGGGCTCATGGCCGCGCTGCCGACCCGCTGCTCTCCGGCAAAGAAAACCACCGCCTCGGCGGGTTCCCCGTTCTCGGCCGCGCCGGCCGTTATCGCGATGTCGGCCGGCGCGCCAAACACCGCGTCGCGGACGGGTTCGAGAATGCTGATACTGGGAGGAACCACGCGGAACTGGTAAGCCGCGATCCCCCCGGCATCGCTAATGAGCCTCCGCTCGCCGGTCTGGCGGTCCCGCGAGTACCATTCCAGTTGCGCCGGTCCCTGGCCTTCCCACCAGAGCAGGCGGAAGCCGTATAAGCCATTGGTTAATACAACGAACTCGAATTCCTCCGGCACGATCGGAGTGAGGTGGTCGTAAGTGCCTTCGAACCTGCCCAGGATGATTTCTGGCGCGGCCGCCCGCGCGCCGACGGACAACTGGAATCCCTCGTCGTGACTGACTCCAAAGCGGTACACGCCGCTGGTTAACTCGAGGTAAGCCCTCAACTCCATCGCCATGAAATCCGGGTCGTCACCGGTGACCCACGGGAATGAAATGTCACCGCTGAATAATCCGGCATCCCTTCCGTTCTGATCAAAATTCACCAACCCGTCGAGCACGAACGACCCGTCACCATCAGGGCCGGCGGCCTCGTTGCTAAATGCCAAACTGGTCAGCGGATCAATCAAGCGGCCGTCGAGCTGCAGTTCGGCGCGCGCGGCTGTGTTCGAAGAACCGCTCGAACCCACGAACAACTCTGGCGGTGCGTCGTTGCGCGCTTTGTGAATGCGACCGAGAAACCCGCGAGCGCCGCCGCTGCCTGACGGCGCGGCAAGGCTTCCCGGTAAAACGGGAAGATTCGCGACGGTGAAACTCCAATTCGTGTTGATCGCGTTGGCCGACGTGGCCGTGTCGCGAAAGGCGAACTGGACGCTGTACACCCCGTTGGGCTGCAGCAAGGGATTCGGACGGTATCGAACCAACAGTCCCTCGGCGGTCGGCGTAAATTCCGGAGTCACAGCATCGCCATTGATTTGTAGGGCGACGCTGTTCGTGTCCACGGGGAAATCGCCGTTGATGATACCAACCTCCACAATGGCGTCCGGCGGAACATTGCTGCTGTTCGGAACAGGCACCAAGCCGGCGATCGCGGGCGGGACCGTCCGCTGGATTGGAATGAAGACCAGGTAGTTCAGCTCCAGGTCCGAATCCGCGGTCAATGCCGTCAAACGGAAGGTCTGCAAGCCCGGCAGCCTTACGACGGCCAACTGGCCATCGGTCTCGGTGAGCGGAGCGTATGCGAAATCGTGATCTCCAGCCTGAGGTACCACGAACGTGCCGAGCAACGACTCGGTTTGATTGGTTGTCGTCGGATCGCCTCCAACCAATCCCAGGCGAAGTTCCTGTGGGACGATGCTGGCCGCACGCAGGTACACGACGTAATCGCGCTGGGTGAAAGTGCGTGTGTAGTTCAGCCAATCGCCCGCACGCAATTGTGTGACCGCGTAATCCTCGACCCCGGCCTCTTCATACTGTAGCCGGAGAAATTCGTTTGTTGCCACGCGAGTGCCGACGCCGTCGCACGGGCGGAATGCCCGGTCAGGCTGCTCCGGGATGTTGGTTGCACCCGCCGAAAAATCCACTCCGGGCAAACCTGCCAGTCCGAGAAACCCGATGCCGTTGCCATTGACCTGGGTGCCATTGGTGGTGAATCCGGATGGTGGGGGATTGTCCTGAAACAGCCCGCCGTGCGTCGCGGCGGCCGAAAGCACTCCGTTCGAGCAGACGCTATCGCTGTAATTGTAATCTTCGGCTTCAATCACCACGCCGCGGGTGATGTCGAACGTGTCGAAGCTCCATTCCTGAGTCGTCGCCCGGCTCGAGTCATCCGCCACGATCAGCCGCGCCGAATAGATGGTGTCCGGAACCAGTCCGTCGAAACGTCCCGCGCGATTCTGCGGATCGCCGCTCAGTGCCAGGCTCAAAGTCACCTCCACTCCGTTCAGAACGAGCCGGATCGAATCCGTTGGGATGAAGTTCGGGCTCGCCGTGCGGGCGGTGAAGCTCAGGCCGTTGCTGGCAGCGTTGAACGGAGACCCGGGCAACGGCGAAACTGCCAGGATTTGCGGCGCTGCGTTCGTGGCCGCGTCACCCACGGAAATCGCTACCGGCAGGGAAACCGTGACGGCGTCAAGCGAGTCGCTCGCGATCGCGGTCAGAGTGTATTGGCCAGGCAGCACATCCTCCCAGAGAAACACGTACGGGGAGGCGCTAACCTCGCCCAGTTTATTGGTACCTTCGAAAAACTCGACTTTAACGACGCCTTCACTGTCGGAGGCTTGGGCTTCGAGGAGGAGGTTTGTGGGGCCGAAGAATCTCTCGCGGGCAACTGGACGCACCAACTCGATGACCGGCGGGGGATTCGTGACCCGTGTCAGCAGGCGCGCGACATTGTTGCTCTCGCTGGCATCCGGTTCGCCCCGGTGGACGAACGCCGTGTTGGTCATCGTGCCGGGGAAGACTGCTTGCAACGTGACTCCAATGGTTGCATGAGCGCTGTCGGCCAGGGCCCCCAGATCGCAGATCAAGATGCCTTCCTGATTGGTGCACGTTCCCTGCGAGGGCAGCGCCGAGACGAATGCTGCCTCGGACGGAACGACGTTGCTGACTACGACGGCTGAAGCCTCGCCCGGTCCGGTATTGGTTATTGTCAAAATGAAACTGAAAACATTGCTGATTGCGACGGGAGCTGCCGGCCCAGTGGACGACAGCGCCACATCATCGGCTCGGATGACATCCAGGCGGTTGGCAAGACCGGCGTGGCCAAACCGATCGACAGCCCGGATCTCAAGGCTGGCAGTCGGTTCCTGCACGACCAGTGCGCCGTGCCATGCGCCGCTAACGAAGTTCGAGAGCCCCGCCGGCGAGAAGGTCGCCTCGGCAGGAACACCGCTGATTAACGCTCCAAGCGTGACAACCTCGTCAAAGCCGGTCGCAGCGTTTCCGAAAGCGTCCCGCGCCACGAGCGTTGCGAGAAATGGCAGGCCCGCCCGTTGCGGCGAAGAAATCGGGTTCCATTCGAAGTGATCCAGCGGTCCAGGGAGGACTTCAATGGCGCGGCTGTTGCCGGCATGTTCGAGCCCGTCCTCCGCCACAAGGCGGACGTTGGGACTCGCGACGCTCAGGGTAATTGCGCCTGTCCAAACGCCGCTGATGAATGCGCCCGTATGGGTCGGCAGCGCGGGAAGTGGTCCCTCCGGCCCGGCTGCGCGCAATGCCACAGCATTCGTGAAGCCCGTGATTCGATTCGTTGCGATATCTACCGCCGTCACGCTTACAAGAAACGGCACGCCGGCAGTCTGCGGAGATGAAATCTCACCGAAAACAAACCCGTGCACCTCGTTATCCCTGACGATGACAGTCGCCTGGCCGTTGGCAAGGCCCTCCGACTGGGCCGTGACGGCCACGCGCACAGGTCCGTCCGACCGCGGGTCGTCAACGAACGCCAGGTCGAACACCGCATTCGATTGTCCGGCGAATACGATCACAAACTCCGGGACGACCAACTTGTTCGTGTCGCTGCTCAAAAGTGTCACCACCCGGTTGGTCACTGTCAGTCCACCAAGCCGTAGATGGCCGGCACCCGACAGCAGTCCGCTCGTCTCGCTGGTCTCGGCAGGCAAGGTTACCTCGATCACGGCCGGTTCATTGTCACGGGCAATAACCGTGGCGCTGCCCGGAGTCCAATTCTTCACCAGAGCCGTGACGATGACCGGTTGGGGTCCATCGAGCCAGGCGTCATCCAAGACCGCCAGCGGAAAATTCACGGTCCTCTGCCCGGCAGGTATTTTGATGGTCAACGGCACTTGGAGCTGACTCGGGTCGCTCGAAGAAAGATTCACCACCACGTCGTTGGCGGGCGCGGTGCTGACGTCCAGTGTCGCCTGAGTCACCGGATCACCCTCGGTGATTTCCGGCGGAATCGACAGGGTCAGGCGGACGGGCTCGTTGTCGTGAACTGCGATAGCACCCATGCCCTGACGGAAGTCCACCGCGAACGCATACAGCGTGGCGCGCTGCGTGCCGTCCACGCTTGTGTCATCGACGACCGTGATATCAAATGTCGCGTTGGTCTGTCCGGCAGGGATAATGACCGAGTTCGGAACCTTGATTTCCGAATCGTCCACCGAGAACAGAACGACCAGAAGATCCTCAGCCATCGGTCCGGCGATCTCCACCGAGCCACCGTTCGCGAGGGTCCCGTCCCCTTCGTTCGCTTCGGCAGGCACTCGCAGCGTCAGCGTCCGGCTCTCGTTGTCCATCACCTCAATGCTTGCGTTGCCGTCCGTCCAACCGGGCACATGGGCGGTCACGCCGGCTGCGCGCGTGCCGTCGATCGACCTATTGTCAGACAACGTTGCTACGAAAGTGGCCGTGGTCTGTCCGGCCGGAATAAAAACCTCCGGCGGCACCTGAATCTCGTTCGTATTGCTGGAAATCAGGTTCACGGCGATTTCCGAGACAGCGGCCACGCTCGCCGTGACCGTGCCTTCGATGCTCGTGCCCTCGACGCCGCTGGGCGGCAAGTTGACGGACAACTTGCCAGTCTCGTTGTCGAGAACCTCCATGAGGGCGTAAGCGCTTTCACCGTTCTCGCCGTGTGCGGAGAGGTACACGGGCTGAGTCAGGTCCAGCAAATCGTCATCGACAATCAGTAGATCGAATATGGCATTGGTTGTTCCGGCGCGAATGGATACTGAACTGGGCAGGAGCACCTCGTGTGGGTCACTGGAAGCAAGGCTGAACACAAGATCCACGTTCGTTGCCGCCGACAGAACGAGGTTGCCCCGTCCCGCCAGAAGGCCGTCCCCTTCGCGGGCCGCAGCCGGGACAAGCAGCGCCGGCACCGATGGGCAACGCAGAGTTGTGCTCAAGTCGCTTTCGACAAACCCGGCCGACAAGCCCTCGCCGCGCGACAGCCCGACAATGCCCTTGGTGGCGGCGATCTCCAACCAGGTCACGCGGAGCGCTCCATCGAAAAACATCTCCATCTGAAAGCTGTTCCGGTTGGTCTGCGAATATTCCGGGACATCCTGAAAGGTTATCGCCACTCGATCCGGCCACTGGCGCCAGGAGACCGTCCCGCCTGCTTGCGGATCGAGGTCGTCAAAAAGACCCGCGATACGCGGTCGGTCGAAATGTCGCGACAACGTCGCTTCAAACACGGCGTCACCCCCGTCGAAGCTGAGGTAGCCGTTGCTTCCGACATAAAGTGTGTTGGTGGATCGACCGTACATCGAAACTTCCTTTCCGTCCGCCAGGGTGATCTGAACAAAGCTGTCATCGGACAATCCCAAAACATTTCCTCCAATCGGGTCGCTCGGAAACCCCGAAGCGTCGCTACGACACACGGCGTAAAAGCTCGTCGAACCATTCGGAGTGAAAGTCAGCGTCTGAAAGTCCAGGTCCACAGGCCTGTCGCTGAACTCCTCCGTGAAATAATCCAGCGGATACACGCGGAGAGTCACCGGAAAGCTCTGTGTCCGACCGCTGGTCAGGTTCGTGAAGGTGATGAACTCGCGATAGAGGCCTAATCCCAATTGGTTCGCGAACGGATTAAGGAAGACTTCGACGAGTCCGGGGGGCGCGCCGGCCGCGAGGTTGGTGCGCGACAGGGCGAGGCTCAACCACTTGCTGCTTTGCGCCGCCAGCCAGTTTAACTGATTCGTGCCCAGGTTCCAGACCTGGTAGCTCTGCCGCTCCGGCACGAACGGACCACCCACGGGACCACGAAATTCAATTGTCGGTGGACGGACCACCACCAGTTGGTCAGGCAGGTCGAACGCTTCCTGAATACCTATCGTCATCGAGCTCGGCGGGGCTGAACTGCTGGCACCCATTCCCCGTTTCGCGAACGCCTGCCACAGCTCATGAAAATTGGCGCCCTGGTTGTTCACGATGTCGGCCAGCAAGATGGCGTCGCGCGCTTCGATAAAATCCGGATTGGGCGGAGTCAGGTTGAGACCGTCGGTGACCAGGCGAAGGATCAACTCATTTCCGGTTTCAAAGCCCCACCTGGCAATGAGATTGGCGCGCGCCTCCCACAACGTGACGCACCACAATTCGCCCTGGTGATGAACCTCCGCGGGATCGCCGGATAACACCGGGTTGCGGGGCACACCCTGATGCAGACTTGCCACGGTTGGATCAAGGTCTTTGAACGTCAGCGGATTCTTCGAAAGGTCGGTTGAGTACGGATAACGACGGATACCGTAATAATAGTTCTCCTGCAACCCGCCAAGCTGGTAGCTCGCGTACGCCCCAGCCGCGTACGTGGCATTGGGATCGTCCCCCGGCTCGCTCAACAACGTCAACGCATAGAAATCCGACCATCCCTCGCCCAGGCCACGCGATTGCAAGGAGTCGAGTCCGGTGCCGCCGCCGACCCGGCGGTTGCTCAGGCCGTGGGTGTATTCATGGAGAACAACCTCCGCATCGAAGGCCGCGTCCCGCCGCGGAACCGGACCGTCCCACAAAAACATTTCCATCCTGCCGGGTGTACCATCGGGCGGCGACGAGAAAACTGCATTGTTAACGCCTCTGCCGTCCTGGGCGTCCGCCATCACAGGATCGCCTTCCAGACCGCCACGGCCGAAATTGAGTCTTTGAAAATTCCCTGCCGCCTCTGTGAACCCCAAGTCATACAGCCGGTCGTGCATCCAATTGCACAAGTAAAAAAGTTGTACCACCGCGGCATCGCTGGACTGACGCGGGTCCTGTTCCAGGTCGAGTGGAAATTCAAACACACGGAATGGCGAACCTTGCGGCCGCGGCAGGTCGGGCATATCGTCGCCATCCCAATCGCGATGCGCATCCACGTTGTTCCCCGCTGTTTCGTTGTCGCCATCCGTAATCCAGCCCGCGGGCGACGCGTTGGTGGATATCGCGCCCAGCGTGACCGAGGCTCTCGGCACCGTCGGCGGCTGGGTTGACAGCGGCATAGAAAGACCCGGCGAAAACGGCGATGGGCTGTCGCTCGTGAAGACGCGATAGGTCGCTTCGCTCAGAGACTCTGTCAGACCATGCCGCACCCAGATTTCTCCGCTCCGGGCATCGACGAGGAGTAGGAACATTTCACCGCGACTGCGACTGGTGAAAATGACTTGCCAACAAAGTCGCAGCCTGGATGGGTCGAGCGGCAACCACACGAGCGTCGCATCAGCCGGTCCCCGCAGGCCAGGAGCTGCAAACTGGTGATGGCCGCTGGCGGCATCCGTCAGCTCCGAGACCGCTCGCACCTGTTGCACGGGAACCGTTTCTCCTGTGTTTTGCGCTGCAAGCACCACGGCTACCGCTGGAGTAATCGCCGGGGCGGCTCGTAACGCCTGCCGTTGAACCGTGCCCCGATCGGCCGCCTGCGCAGGGTCCGCCACGAATTGGCTGCTCAAGGCTGCGAGTTCGCCGCGACCAGTGATGTGGGCAACCAGCACTGCCTGGAAAACAGGGATTCCGTCCAGTTGCTGTTCCCACACGGTCGTTCTGAGACCATTATGCGGCGTCACGAACTCGCGCTTGATCTTCGCCGCGTCCAACGCCTCCGGACCGTGGCCGAAAACGTCGGAGTGCCGGGCGAGGAACCTGCGCGCCGGCTCATGTCGGTCGGGTCGAGCGCCGACTACGGCGCGTGCCGGCGCCGTGCGGTCGTTTGCTCCAAGCAGAAAACCGTGGGAGGCGCGGATGAATTTCGGCGTTTCCAACAACGGGTCCCAATCCACTCGAGCGTCCGGCAGAAGAGCCTTGAATTCCGCGAAAGCCGCCAACTTCTCCGCAGGCAGCGGGCGAGCGGCGGGGATGCTGTCGCGTCGCTTGTCAAGGTTTGGCAGGCGCTCAGGGGGTTCGGCGCCCAGCGCACCATTGCAGGCAAGCCACAAGAGGCTCACGCAAATGGGAAGCCGCGTTCGACTTGCACCTCGCCTGTTCATGCTCCAATACACAGGCGTCCCGAGTTGCGGCAGATTCGCGCACAACGTGCATCCCGTTGTTTCTTCATGTCATCTCCCTCCGCGCGATGTCCTGGGTGCAGGTCCGGAGATTAACGAGTCTACTTCACTTCGCATCCACGCTCGCGTCGTTCAGCAGCGTCTTGAGCGGAACGAGTTTTGGCAATTAAAAACGCCGGTGCTGACGTGCTCATGTGCGACGTTGAGGATTTCGTCAAAATCGTCGATTCCTTCGGCGACTTGGATTCCGCGTGGAATAACTCCTTTGAGAGTCCGCCAACCTCGTGGCCTTGGTCGAAGACGGTCTGCTGCCGGGCGTCCGGGCCGGGGATCAAATGCTTGGCGTTGTAGGCGTGCCACAGGAGTTTGTGGCACTGAAGGCCCCATAAGAATTTGGATTTTGAGATGTATGGTGTCGTCGGTCTTGGGTCAGCCTGATGACTGTCTGCCTGTATCGGGTTCATCTCAAAGGAATTGCGACCATCGGCCCAAGGTTGACGTGCGGCGAATGCTGCTCAAGGCGCGGATTCGTTGAACGCGGCCTGAAGCAACGGTTCGGGCAGGATGCAGTTCGCGAGGTGGTTCATGGCGCTCTTCGCGTCGGTTACCACCAACTGCATCTCAGTCTCCAAAGGCCAGTTCAATTTCCGGCTCAGCTCACTCAAGTCCTCCCCTTTCGGCAACTCGAAGAGCGACGCCAAATCAGCCGCGGCTGCGTCCGGGTGACTTTGGGCCACCGGCTGGTCCGGCACGGGACGGTTCTGCAGCCAAAGGAACATCAGAAGACACGCTGCAGCGATCGGCCAGCCTGATAAAAATCGTCGTGCTGCCATGCCGGCCCGTTCGGGCTCCTGCCGGAGTTCTGCGATGATCCGGCGTTCGAGCCATGGCGAAGATTGCCACCGGGAAGATTCGGCGCCGGCCACGAGTTCACGCACGATGCGCCTCTGGGTTTCATAAAACGCCGAGCATGTCGCACAATGTTGCACATGCAGGAGCGTTCCCGTCGGCGGCGGGGCGTTGGCATCCAGTCTGCGGGAGAGGATTCTTTTGTGAAACCAGCAAATCATACCATCGGATGCGTCTTCGGGTCGCGCAACGGCAACAGTCGGGCCAACGCTTTGCGCGCGCGGTGCAGCAGGACTTTCACACGAATCTGGCTTGTGTTCATGATGCGGGCGGTTTCGGCGATGGAGAATCCTTCACCGTATCGCAGCCATAACACTTCGTGCTGATTCGGTTTCAGCCTCCGCGCGAGCCGCCACAGAGAATTCTTTTCCTCTTTGTCTTGAAGCACTTTAAACGGATCGAGAGCGTCCGCCTCGCTTTCTTCCGGCAGCTCCTCGGTGGGCCGGGCGGACCGGAAATGGCTGAGGCCCGTCCGCTTAGCGATCACAAACAGCCAACCGGCGAAGCTAAACGCCGGATTGTATCGGTGGATGGTTCGGTACGCCTTCAGAAACGTCTCCTGCGTCAGGTCTTCGGCGTCGTGCCGGTTCCGCGTCAGGTGCCAGAGAAAGTTGAAAACCTGTTGCCCGTGGCGTTCGACGAGCGCTTCGAAGGACTCCCGGCAACCGTTCTGAGCTTTCTCAGCGAGCTGTTCCGAACTCGGTTCTGGCCGGTCGGACTCGTTCACCGGTTGTGCGTCGGAACGACATGCGAGTGCGTCTTCGGCCGGCCGGGCGCAGCACCCGTCTCGCCCGGCTGCCGTGGCGGCGGAGCCCAGCACGGACACAATCCTTGTTTCAATCCACGTGCCGACCATCGAGATTCAGTTGTCTTTCTTCTTCGACGCGCCCGGTTCATCGTCGCGGGAGTTGGCCTTTTTCTCACCCAGTAATCGAATCGCTTTTTCCACCGGGAATTCGACGCCGACGGTGACCATTTTGTCGTCGCCCGACACTTTGACGGATTGGGCCAGTTGCATCAAATCCGGATTCTCCTGCTGGCTGAGCGAGGCCAGGGCGACGGTCCCCTGAATCACCTGCTGCATCTGGGTCATGACCTCCGAGGATTTCGCCTTCAACGCCAGGTTGAGGAAAAGGTTGGCGGCGTTTTCGCCGAGAATCAGCCGCGCGCCCTCGGTCATCTTCAGGACTTTTGCTTGCGGCGGCAGGGGGGCGTCTTCGTTGAATCCTTCGGCGATGGCGAGGAAAAAGAACGCCTTGGGCGTTTCGGGGAATCCGGAGAACGCTTTGCCCGTCGAGAGATTGGCGGACTTTCCACTCAGCACGGCCTCGGCTTTTTCGACGGCTTCGCGCGATTTGCCGAGCACCACGAGCTTGCCTGGCTGGACCGAAATAAATCCTTTTTCATTGTGGAATGAATAGGTTGTCGCCGATTCTCGTTTCTCCCTTTTGACCGGGCCTGCGCCTTCGCCAGCTTCCTTGGCAAATTTTTCAATAAGGCCATCCAAAGCCTTGGTCACATCCAGATCGGTCTTGATCACCAGGACCCCGTTAACATCGGGATGTCGCTGGTAATCCGTGCCGTAGGCGGTGATCGAGCTGATTTTGTTCACATCCAAATCGAAGTTCAGCTCACGCTTCAGATCTTCCTTCGGCTTGCTCAATTTCGCTTCCAGGATTTCCTTGGCGAAGTAGCTGCCGATTTTCGAGGCTCGGAACTGCTCCAGATCAACGTGCAGCAGCCACTTGGCGTCGGCGGCGACCTGCTCCTTTTGCAGCGGGGAAGCCGGGGCGGAGGCGGCGGTTAGGAGCAAGGCGGCGATCAGTGCGGGGGCAACGTATTTCATGATGGTTTTCCCTGAATAGATTTCAGCGGGCGTCAAAGTTTCAATTATTCTTCACGCGCCGGCGCCAGGCTTGCGCGTCAACTACCCTTAATTCGCGAGACAGCGCCAAAAGGTTACAACCATTTTGAAGCGGTCCGAGCTGGGACTGCCTTGAAGGCCCCGCGCAGCCGGAACGCGCCTCATCTAAGTGCTGGAACTCGTTGTGCTGCCACGAGTAGCGCCGCGCAGCGTGCTTGAGATCAGGCCGAGATCAAATCTCGATGATTGTTGTAGCTGCGCTTTCCCGCATATATGAGTAAACAGCGAAAGGTTTTCCGTGAGCGAACACGATCCGAGATCCGAAGAAACGATCTTTTCGATCGCGCTACGCAGTGCGCCCTCCGAGCGGGCTCCCTACCTTGACGCGGCGTGTGCCGGACAGCCCGCATTGCGCCAACGAATCGAGGAACTCCTCAACGCGCAAGCCCAACTCGGGGAATTCATGGAGAACCAGGCCGATATCGGCTCGCCTGGCGCCCCGGAAACGATCCGACTAGCCGTCCCACCCGAAGAGAGGCCGGGCACCCGCATTGGCCGCTACAAGCTGCTGGAAAAGATCGGGGAAGGCGGCGGCGGTGTGGTGTATATGGCGGACCAGGAAGAACCAGTCCGCAGGCGGGTCGCCCTGAAGGTGATCAAGCTTGGCATGGATACCAAGAGCGTGATTGCGCGCTTCGAGGCGGAGCGTCAGGCGCTGGCGATGATGGACCATCCGAACATCGCCAAGGTCCTGGATGGCGGCGCGACGGAAGGTGGCCGGCCTTACTTTGTCATGGAACTGGTTCGGGGCACCAGGATCACCGAGTTCTGCGACCAGAACCGACTTCCCACACGTGAACGGCTCGATCTCTTCATTCAAGTCTGCCAGGCGGTTCAACACGCCCATCAAAAAGGCATCATCCACCGGGACCTGAAGCCGTCGAACATCCTGGTGACCCTCCATGATCCTGGCGCGCCTGGGGTGCCCATGATTATTGATTTCGGGATCGCCAAAGCGACGCAGGGACGGCTCACCGACCAGACGCTTTTCACCGCGTTTGAACAGTTTCTCGGCACGCCGGCCTACATGAGCCCCGAGCAGGCGATGATGACCGCCCTCGACATCGACACGCGCAGCGACATCTATTCGCTGGGGGTGCTGCTCTACGAATTGCTCACGGGCCGCACGCCGTTCGACGCGAAGGAACTCCTCGCCGCCGGCCTTGAGGAAATGCGTCGCACGATCCGGGAGAAAGAACCGCTCCGCCCTTCCACGCGCCTGAGCACGTTGCTCGCGGCCGAACAAACCACCGCCGCCAGTTTTCGTCAGACGGAGCCGCCGAAACTGGTTCACCTCGTGCGCGGCGACCTGGACTGGATCGTAATGAAGTGCCTGGAGAAAGACCGAGCGCGGCGCTACGAGACGGCCAATGCGCTGGCAATGGACGCCACAGCATCGCCGTGCCGACCGACGGCGAGAGTCGTTTCTTCCGCCTGCGTTAATCAAAAATCCAACCAGGAAAACGTCGCGAGACGAGTGCTGAATGGCGCTGCCAATGGACAAGACCAGAACTCCTAGCGTGGTGTAACAGTGCTGGCTTTACAATGGTTCACCATTTCGGCAAAAACAAAATGCGCGCTCGCAGCGCGATCTTTTGAGGAGTCGATCGCGCCCAATTGTAAATCCTTAAAATGAAGTCAGCACCACGGGTAGATTGAGCGTGCAAGCTTTCGCGACCGTGTCGAGTTGAAAGGGTGCAATGCCGCTGCCGCCAATGAAAGCGGCATCAATTTCCATGCTTTGGAACGCCGGAAGAATTTGATTGGCCGTCAGTATCACCGGGGTCGCACCCCAGAGTTCCAGCAGGCGAGCGGCTCCGGGATCCGCGACTCGAATCCGCCGCCCGGCGACGTCCGCGAGGGTGCGAATCGCCCGCCCGCTGCTGACGAGGACCGCCGGTTCCCCGACCCAAAGCCCGAGCGGAATCACCGCGGCATATTCCGGTGCCAGCGTACGAGGAATCCCGTTACCCAGCATGCGGGTCGCCACTCCTGGATCGTGGGCGAGCTCCGGGAGCTCAATCAACCGGGTACGCGGAAAAAGTTCCGGCGTGTAGTTCGGCAACCCGAAGACCAGATCGGCCTCGCGATTGGTCACTCGCTGAAACTGGCGGGCGGGGTCGCTCAAACCCGGGATGATGCGCAAGGTCAGTGCACCTCCGGAGTCGGACAGGAGCCGCGCCGCCAAAGGGACAAACACCGCCCTGTGCATCGGATGATTGGTCGCAACGAAATGGGCCAGCACCAACTCCGTCGCCCGAACGGAAACGGATACGGTCGGCAGGACCATCAATGTCGCCAATCGCAATGCCCTTAGTCCGAGTTCGGCAATCACACGCAATCGACTCCTGGCGGCCTGAATTCGAACCCGGGGATTAGTCACGTCCTGCTTTCGGTATCGTCCATTCCAACTGCAAGCAACAAGAAATGAGATGCTGCCAATTTGCCAGACCCGTCTCTCGCAGCTTCCAAAGCGGTTGGATTTGGCGGCTCCACCCAAGCTCTCAAGGCGCGCGGACGTGGCGGCATTTTGAGGACCTTGAGAACAACTGATACTCGCGCAACAGAAGTGCGGAGGGCGCATTTCAGTTTTTGAACGAAGCGGTTCTAATGCAGGCCTGATTCCAGAGGTATCATTTGCTGATCCCGCGCTCGCTGTTACGGACGAATTGGACAAGGTGCTGGATCTCCGGCAAGGGTGGCAGTTCGGTTTCGATGCGGACCAAGGCGTTGGACACCGTAAGCCCCTCGCGAAAAAGGAATTTGAAAGCCTGGCGCAAAGCTTCTTGCGCGGCTTCAGGCACGCCGCCGCGCTCCAAGCCAGTTTTGTTGATGGTTCGGACCTCCGCCGGGCTGCCGTCCGCCAGCATAAAGGGCGGCATGTCCTGGCGCAGCTTCGAACAGCCGCCCACCATGGAAAACCTGCCCACGCGGCAAAACTGATGCACCGCGACGTAGCCCCCGAGCACCGCGTGGTCCTCGACCTCAACGTGGCCGGCCAGGCCAGCGAAATTGGAGAGAATGATATGGTTGCCGAGCGAACAATTGTGCGCGATGTGGACGTAGGCCAGCAGGTGGTTGTCCGAACCAATCCGGGTGACGCCGCCGTCTTCCGTTGCGCTGTGAACCGTGACGCCTTCTCGAAACGTGTTCCGGTCACCAATTTCAACCCGGGTTAATCCGCCGGCCCACTTTAGGTCTTGCGTCTGCAGACCAAGCGAGGCGAAGGGGAAGATCTGGTTATCGTGCCCGAGGCGCGTGTGGCCGCCCAGCACCACGTGGGAATGTAGGCGGCAGCGATCCCCCAACTCGACGTGCTCCCCGACCAGACAGTATGGACCAATCTCACAATCGGCGCCGAGGCGCGCGTTGGGATGGAGGATCGCCGAGGGGTGGATCTTACCGGTGCTGTTCGGTTGATCTCGACCCGACGTGCCAGCAATGGATCCGTCCTTGCTTCGGAGCAGAATTCGTAATGATTTCAGAACAACCTGCGGAATCGTACCAAATCGAACGCGGGCCGGTTGGCTGACCTGCGCCACGCTTGGTTCCGGCATCTTGACTTCCTTTCGCAGACGGCTGCTGCCTTGCTTCGGATCGTCGTTCATGGTCTAGGTTCTCCTCTCCACTTTTCTTGGGCTAATGCGCTGGGCCTACCGGTTCCAGGCGCGTGATCTTGACGAGTTGACCATCATTCAAGTCGGCCACTTGCGTCTGGTTGGTGCTCGCAGTCATAGCTTCTTTCTTTGGTTCGTCCGTTATTCTGCCCACACAGATAACAGCGAGAATTTCGCAAATGCCACGATTTCATGCCCAAGCGCGACACGCATTAAGAATGGCATTGCCCCTCTCCCGTTCCCTCTCCGCTCTGCTAAAGAGTGGTACATGAAGCGCGGGGAGAGGGTCAGGGTGAGGGGACATGCTCAATTTTATGCAAGGCGAGGATGTATTGTCCAGTAACGTGCTTTTGTCGGTTTGCCGAGTTAGCCCCTCAGCTCCTTTGCCATGACAGCCAACGTCCCATCCATTTCTTCACCTTTGGCGTCAGCCGGGTTCGATTGTAGGCATCGCCGCATTGACGAATGGCTTCGGCCTGCGTCGGGTAGGGGTGAATGACGGAGGCCAGTCTGCCCAGACCAAGGCGAGCCACCATCGCTACGCTGATTTCACTGATCATTTCGCCGGCGTGACGGGCAACGATGGTCGCGCCAAGGATTTCATCCCGACCTTTTCGGACATGCAATTTCACAAAACCCTCTTCCTCACCGTCCAGAACGGCGCGGTCCACATCCTTAAACTCGCGCACATAGGTGACCACTTCCAGGCCGCGTTCGCGGGCATCACGTTCATAGAGCCCAACGTGAGCGATTTCCGGGTCGGTGTAAGTGCACCAGGGCATCGTGAGGGCGCTGGCTTTCTTGCGGCCAAGGAACAGGGCATTCTGAATCACGATTCGGGCGGCGAAATCTGCGGCGTGGGTGAATTTCCAGTCCAGGCAAATATCACCGGCCGCGTAAATGCCGGGGTTGGTGGTTTGGAGACGATCGTTTACCAGCACGCCTTTGCGCGGATCGTACTGGACGCCCACAGTTTCCAGATTGAGCCCTTCGACATTCGGCGCGCGGCCGGCGCCGGCCAGGATCTCATCCACAACGATTGCCTCCTCCTTTCCCTGCGCCTGATAGCAGACACGTTTTTCGCTGCCATTCCGCTCGATGCGAGTAATCCTGGCATTGAGCCGCACGGCCACACCCTCACGGATGAAAGCGCTCTGCACAATCGCGGCAGCGTCCATGTCCTCGCGGTCGAGCAAGTGCGCGTTCTTGTGGAACAGGCTGACCTGGGAACCAAGCCGCTGAAAGGCCTGGGCCAACTCGCAACCAATGGGTCCGCCACCGATCACTGCCAATCGGGCCGGACATTGGGTAAGGTTGAACACGGTTTCATTGGTCAGGTAGCCAGCCTCAACCAGTCCAGGGATAGGCGGTTGTTGGGCTCGCGCGCCGGTTGCGATAACAGCCCGTTTGAACCGCAGCGTCTGTCCTGCGACCTCAACTGTATCCGGACCGGCGAAACGGGCCGCGCCAAGGAACACATCCACACCCAGCTTCGCGAATCGCTCCGCTGAATCGTGGCGGCTGATGTCGGCGCGAAGCTTGCGCATCCGCTCCATGACGGACGGGAAATCCACTTCGGGCGGCGCACTCGAGCGAACGCCGAAATCGCCTGCCATCTTTGAGTCGAAGGCGGCGCGCGAGGAACGAATGACGGATTTTGAGGGAACGCAACCCACATTGAGGCAATCTCCGCCCAGGAGATGCTTCTCGACCAGGGCAACTCTGGCGCCAAGTCCCGCCGCACCGGCCGCGGTAACCAGTCCGGCCGTCCCCGCACCGATGACAACGAGATTATATCGGTGCGCAGGGGTAGGGTTCCGCCATTCGGGCGGGTGAACATTGGAAACGAGGCGCCCGTTGTGAGCGTCGGCCGGCGTGACCAGGACAGATTGGCTGTGGGGGCTCATCAACTCTGCGGCTTACCGCCGGTTTCGGTGCCGATCTTCTTTTCCAAGGCTATCCTCGCCACGCGTGTGACGAATATTGTTACCGCGATCGTGGCCAGCAGGCCAACGCCGTATAATACCCACTCCCCGGTCGTTCGCTGGCGATGTCCGGCGCCGGCATTGACCAGCGAACCGAGATAAACATACATGACCGTGCCTGGCATCATGCCAATCCAGGAAGCCAGCACATAGTGACCCAACCTGACACGCGTGAGGCCAAACGCATAGTTCAGCAGCGTGAACGGGAACACCGGCGAGAGGCGGGTCAGGAACACGATCTTCCATCCCTCATCCGCCACTGCCCGGTCAATGGCAGCGAACTTCTCGTTCTTCTCGATCTTCCGAGCGATCGCATCGCGTGCCAGATAGCGTCCCACGAGAAAGGCGGCCGTCGCACCCAGCGTGGCGCCAATGGAAACACAAATCGAGCCAAAGCCCACGCCGAAGACAGCGCCGGCTCCAAGCGTGAGCACCGAACCCGGGATGAAGAAAACTGTCGCCACAATGTAGATGCCGACGAAAATCACCGGCCCCCACGGCCCAAGCTTGCCAATCCAGTCCAGAGCTTCCTTTAACAAGTTCTGGACATGGAAGTGTTTCGCCGCAACAAGGACCGCGATGGCCGCAATGGCGTACAGAGCCCACGTCCAGCGGGAGCTGATGTGGAAGGCGGCCGCTGACCGCTCAACGGCGCCGCTTTCGGGGTCGGTATTCACGGAAAGGATACCTTTCGATAACATAGTATTGGAACGGAACCAAGCCACTTCGGTGGGTTCGCTTTCGGCCATCGGGAGCCAGACAGCATCCGGACCGAACAAGCAGGATCATTTTGAATGAAGGCCCGCCGAGGCGTCCGCGGCGAGTTCAATTGAAGTTCGATCCGGTGGGCTGCTCTTACGATGAAATCGAAAGGAGGCGCCAAAATTCCCTCGCTCTCGCCAACCAATGTAGCAATCGAAACGTCCCAGACCAACGGACAGAAACGGTTTCAAGTCGTTCAGATTCACCCGAACCGAATAAGTTCCCGACGGAGCGGGCGTTCGGTCTGGAGCAAAAAGGGCAACTCCTTTCGCATTCGCTTTGAAGAGGGACCAATTCCAATGTTTTTCGAAGCAAGCACTTCCCAGCGGAGGATAGAAATTCACATTGTGCCCAAGGTTTCGCATCACATCCCACTTCACCCACGTTTTGCAATTGATGTTGGTAGAATACGGGTGCTCAGAAGTCGCGCCTTCGCCAAAAATGCCGTTGGCATCATTACCAAAGAAATACCATGTCACATGTCGAGGATCATACCAATACATCTGATTTCTCTGGAAGGGAATGAAGTGATAGGCTGAGTGTTCAAGTGCTCGCGCTCTGGTTTCTTGCGCAAGATCTGTTGAAGCCGATCCATCATAATCGTTAATGCACTTGGATGTCTGTTTTCGGTACCCGGCGGAAGCACAGCCTGCTCCTAAGCAAACTATTAACGAATACAGGACGACAGAGAAGGTTCGTAGATGGTTTAGATGAACAGACATGCTGACGTAGCATTCACTTTCCTCGGATCCAATCATAACACAAATGTCGTTAATCTGCAATGACATGAACTCCTTTGGATGCGATCGGAGACGTCGGACTGCAAGGTCCTGGAGTGAACCTTCAGCCAGGGCTCACCCCGACGAAGCCGGGAAGAGCTTCGCGCGAAAGTTTCTCTCCTGGTATTCGAAGAAATCAAAGTCCGCGGGCTTCAATGTCCCGGCCAGATCCTGGCAGGCAAGGCCGACGAATGCACCGGTGAAGTTCGGAAGGCCGGGTGTGTTGGCTTCGTCGGAAAGGATGCTGGCGTCGAATTGTTGCGGCAGCCAACGCCAGTCATTGTCCGCACCATCGACACGATAGGCAAAATGGAGCCGCTCGTAATCCACCTCAACGCGCAAATGCACGGGCTTGCCTGCGGGGATTGCGATGGGCGGCGTGAAGGCGTCGGCTTGCGGCGAGTCCGGCAGGGAGGACATCACACGAAGATGTTTCCCGAGCGCTTCGTCGTGTGAGATGTAGAGGTAATGAAACTTCGTATGGTTGTAGTAGCAGACCAGGCCGGCCAGGTGTTGAAAATGCTCCGGTTCGAACTCAACGGCCGTCGCCGCGCTGAAACAATGCGATTGCTGGCGCCGCGCGACGAGCGATTGCCGAAAGACCGATCCAATCGTCTCGCGGCCGTGCAGTCGGAGGAAACCTGGCCGATCAGTGAGACTGAAGATTTCTTCGGGCCACGGCGTGCGGAGCCATTGAAAATCAATGGGCAATTGAGGTGAGTTGAAATCGTAACGACAAAATGCCTTCGATTTACCGTGAACGTCCTCCTCTCCCCCAGTGGGGGAGAGGGTGTCCGAAGGACGGGTGAGGGGGAATCCGGGCAATCCCGGCGCGGGTGTTTCCAGAGTTGGAATTCCCTGTCCATCCAAGGTGCGCAGCCAGCCGTCCGCGCCCCAAACCATTTTCTGAATCGCCGTTTCCCGACCCAGTGTGCAGCGGCCGCGATTGCGCAAGGGTCTGCCGCAGAGATAAACCAGGTAGGTCTCGCCGTTCTGCGTTTCAACCAGATCGGCGTGGCCCGCGCGTTGCAATTCAGAGTCGGGTCGATGGCGCGCGCTCATGATGGAGATGTCGGGATGCAGTTCGTAAGGTCCGGTAAGATTTCGTGAGCGAGCCATCGTCACCGCGTGCCCCCAGGCGGTGCCGCCTTCCGCCGTGAGCAGGTAATACCAGCCGTTGCGTTTGTAGAGATGCGGCGCTTCGGTGAATCCCAGCGGCGTGCCTGTGAAAATATTCTTCCGTTCGCCAACGAGCCCGCGCTGCGCCACCGAGTACTGCTGCAGCACAATTCCGGCGAAGCGATTGTTCCCGGGCCGATGGTCCCACAGCATGTTCACGAGATACTTGCAGTTGTCGTCGTCGTGAAACAGCGAGGGATCGAATCCGCTGCTGTTGAGATGGACGGGATCCGACCAATCGCCGTCGATGCTCGGGCTGGTGACGAGGTAATTGTGGAAGTCGCGCATGGAGGCGCCGCTCGCGCCGCCAACGCTCGTGCGTCCGAAGCGTTTCACGTCGGTGTAAATCAACCAGAACAATCCGTCCGCGTGAGTTAGGCACGGTGCCCAGACGCCGCAGGAATCGGGATTGCCAAGCAGGTTGAGCTGGCCGGCGCGATTGAGCGGACGCGTGAGCAACCGCCAGTGGACGAGGTCGCGTGAGTGATGGATCTGCACGCCGGGATACCACTCGAAGGTCGAGGTGGCGATGTAGTAGTCGTCACCGACACGAACGATGGACGGGTCGGGATTGAAGCCGGTAAGGATTGGATTGCGGATGGTCATGCGGGACTCGCCTAACTGTTTCTGGTCAACCACGAATGGACACCAATGAACGCCAACAAAGACAGCGCATCGATTGCGATAAGCAGGAACGATGACGGCTCACGAATCAGTGACGTCGGCGCGCAGAACCCAACGCGTACTTCGCAGAACTCCATTCGTGTCAATTCGTGTTTGTTCGTGGTTGTCTGCATGGGCACGGCTAAGGAATTGTGGCGGCGCGCCGTGCGGCGAGTTCCCGTTCGATTTCATCCACGCGCTTTTGATCGAGGGGGTAGATCATGAGCGCGACGGCTTTCAGCACTGCGAACAAAGCGGGTCCGATTGAGAATGAGATGGTGATTCCCAGCAGGGCCTTGGCAGTCTGTGTCGCCGCGCCTTTTTCGTAGCCAAACTGAGCCAGGAACAGCGGGACGAGAAAGCCTCCGATGAGTATGCCAGCCTTGATGGAGAAGAGAGAGGCCGAATAGATCAGGCCGGTGGATCGGCGCCCATATTTGACCTCGCCATAGTCAGCCACGTCGCCATAAAGCGCCCAGGTCAGCGCGGAAGTCGGTCCGGCGCAGAACTGTGCCAGCATATTCACAGCAATCATCAACCCGAATTGTCCCTTCGGAACGAAGAAAAAGGCGAGAAAACAAAGGCCGGTCACCAGACTGAGCCCGGCGGCATAAAATTTCTTGTCAATGTTCCGGGCGATCGGACCAAGGGACAAGGTGCCCAGGACCAATCCGAGGGCCCCGCTGGTCAGAAACACGGTGGTGCGATCCAACCACCAAATGACGGGGCTGGAATCATAGCCCTGCACATATTTGAAATAAAAGATGGTGCTGCCCGATCTCAATGCCGAAAAGGCGTTGGAGAAGATCGAGGTAATGAGCAGCACGACCCAGGGCCAGTTCTTGAAGAGTTCACCCAGCTCCTCGCGCGCGTTGGTTTTCTGCTCGGGCGGGGGCGTCACCCTTTCCTTCGTCGTGGCGAACGTGATCAGGATAAGCACGACCGACACGACGGCGAAAATCGCCATGGTCAGCTGAAACCCTCGAATCTCGCTTTCGGCCCCAAGGTATTTGACCAGCGGACGGACGAAGAGCGAGATCAGGAAGGCCGCTCCGAAGGCACCGACGAAGCGGCAGGTGGAGGCGACGGTGCGCGTGCGCGGCGACGGGGTGATGACGCCCAGCATGGCCGAGTACGGCACATTGATCACCGTGTAGCTGAGCAGCATGAGCGCGTAGGTGATGCAAGCGTAGATGATCTTTCCCTTCGGGCCCAGATCCGGGCCGGCAAACATCAGGTAACCGCAAATACCATAGGGGATGGCTCCAAACAGGAGATAAGGCCTGAATTTACCCCATCGCGTGTTGGTCCGATCGGCAACGAGGCCCATGATCACATCGTCAAACGCGCCAAAGGCCCGCACCAACGGGATCAACCAAAGCAACGCGGTCGCCGGAATGCCCCACACATCCACGTAATAGTAGGTGAGAAAGATGTTGAAGGTCTGAAAGAAGAAATTCGAGGCCGTGTCACCGAGGGCGTAGCCTACGTATTCGCTCGTCTTGAGCCCGTCGTGGGTGGCGGGAGGAGTTGCCTGGGACGCGCTCACGGTTGGGCGGGTGGGCACGCCAACTACTTTAGTTTGGTCAGTCCTTCGGTCAGTTCAATATAGACACCCCAAGGATCGGTAATGAAAGCGATGCTCAGGCTGATCTGCGGCGCCGAACGGTAGGGCACATCCAATTTCACGCCGTCGGCCTGGAGTTTCTTGCAGAACTCCTCCAGATTGGTTACTTCGAAACCAATGTGATCGACCGCACGCCCTCTCGTCCCGGCCAATTTTGAGTCGGCTGGTTTCCAGCGCAAGTTGACTCCAGGAACGCTGGCGGCTTTAAAGCTTCCGCTCATTCCCGGAACGGCGCCGAACATCCTGGCGTACCATTCCCGTTGTTCATCAATCTGTTGGACGGCGAAATGAATGTGATCATGGATGATCGGTTCGGACTGCGTTTTGTTCTCGGTGAATTCCACTTTGATGCCGTCCGGGAACTCGATGATCATTTGTTGTGTCCTGGGATTCTCGATCGAGACCTTGGCCCCTCCGGCGGTGAGTTTCTCTTTCGTTCCAGCCAAATCCTTCACCTTGAATCCCAGATGGTCGACGACACAGCCGTCCGTGCCACCGGATGGGCTGCCTCGGAGCAACCCGATTTGGACACCAGGGAACTGATACAGCTCCAGGCTTCCGGCCTTCACGACCTTGGCACCCAAGGCATCGATCCAAAGTCTTTTGTGGACCTCGGGATCGGCGACCCGCAAATGGATGTGGCCCATAGAGACGCCTTTCTCGTTCCCCGGATAAAGTTGGGCCAGGACGGCGGGAGCAAGCAGCAAGGAAATGAGGAGGCTCTTCATAAGGTTCACAGGTCAGCATCGATTCAAAAAATCACGGGCAACGCTTTCGCCACTTTCGGGCCGAAACTTTGAAAAACGAGGAAAAAATCGCGACAACCACGAATTTTACTTGCGACAGTAATTAGAGGAACCGAAAACCGGGTCATCTGGATCTGCGCGCGGCGACCGCAGCCGATCCCTCCGCTGCGTGAGACGCATTGCAGTCTTTTCAACCACGAATGGACTCGAATTGACACGAATGGTGGAAGGGTAGCACAGGCGACCCGCCTGTTTTGTCCGGCGACCCGCCGGACAAATTGCAAACTCATTCAACGGCAAATAACGCACGGAGCGCGGGACACACTCAACGCTCAACCATCAACCTTCAATCAATCGCCAACCACGGATGAACACATATGGGATGAGCTGCAGACAGCTTGGTCGCAGGGAGTCCGACGCTCACTGTTCGGTGAGTCCAAGGAAACGCCGTCAACGCATCGTGAAGGCCGGTCTTCAATCGCGTCCATTCGCCGGGTCAGTTGCTTCTTGACGGTCTGGCGCTGGGATCGCCCGTGGGCGGCGGAGCGTGATCCGTTCTGGCGGGTGGCCCGAGTATCTCTGTGAAGATGGGTTTCAAGCCGTCTGCCCAAACCTGGTAGCCCTTCAAGCTTGGATGCAGCCTGTCCTTCGAGATGCCCTCGAACAGTTTTCCGTCCCGGTCCGCCAGTTTGTCATTCACGTTGAGATAACGAATCTTCTTTCCGTCAGCCATCCTGGCCAGTTGATCGTTGACTCTGTCGATCGTGGGGATGACCGCCATGTTGTCATTGCGCGGGAAGAGGGCGGTGAGAATGATGACTGCGTTCGCAGCCTTTTGCTGGCAGACCTGCACGAGAGCCTTCAAACCGCGCGTGATGTTCTCCACCTTGGCCTCGCCGCCGGGAACGCTTCCGACGTTGTTGATGCCCGCGAGCACGACGATGATCTTTGGATGAACTCCATCGAGTTCTCCATTCTCCAGCCGCCAGAGCATGTTTTCGATCAGGTCCGCGCCCCAACCAAAATTGGCCGCGTTCCAACCGAAAAAATTGGTGGTCCAGTTCGCGAGGAATTCCGGGTAATCGGTCGCCCCCCACCGCCGAGTGATGGAGTCGCCGAGGAAATAAACGTCGATGCCCCCTTTCCTGGCTTTTTCGAGCAACTGC
>Ga0070689_100000419_pt1 | contig 25025 bp, 18 predicted proteins | sample KBSS23HmetaG_FD_64669 | JGI IMG/M metagenome (GOLD analysis project Ga0070689, IMG submission 64669) | Switchgrass rhizosphere microbial communities from Kellogg Biological Station, Michigan, USA - KBS S2-3H metaG | ecosystem: Host-associated > Plants > Roots > Rhizosphere ...
AACAGTGCCCTTGCTGATAGAAGCACAAATGAATTGATGCTCCAGCGTTGATTTCATTTGTGCTTTCTTTTTACTCGAACGTGGACTCGGATTTGCTCAGTTGGCATTGAAGGTGCAGTGCTCAAACAAAATTGCGCAATGTTTCCCAAATCACTATCACCACTGCGAAGGAATGCTCAGGACATGAGGCAAAAGGTAACCATCGACGGCAACGAAGCAGCGGCACACGTTGCTTATAAGACAAACGAAGTGATCGCCATTTACCCGATCACGCCTTCATCCGCGATGGGTGAATCAGCGGACGCCTGGTCGGCGGCGGATGAGAAGAACATCTGGGGCATAAGGCCAATCGTGCGCGAGATGCAATCGGAAGGCGGCGCTGCGGGCGTAGTCCACGGCAGTTTACAGACCGGATCGTTGACCACAACCTTTACAGCGAGTCAGGGTTTGTTGCTGATGATTCCCAACATGTTCAAGATCGCGGGCGAACTAACCAGTACCGTGTTTCACATCGCGGCCCGGACAATAGCTACTCACGGCCTCTCGATCTTCGGCGATCACAGCGATGTCATGGCAGCACGAGCAACCGGCTGGGCCATGTTGTTTGCCAACTCGGTTCAGGAAGTGATGGATTTTGCATTGATCTCACAGGCAAGCACATTGGAAGCGCGCGTTCCCTTCCTTCACGTCTTCGATGGCTTCCGCACATCACATGAAGTGATGAAGATTACAAAGCTTTCGGATGAAGAGATCAGCGGCATGATGGACGCGGAACTGGTGCGACAACATCGCGCGCGGGCACTCACTCCCGATCGACCAGTAATGCGAGGCACCGCGCAAAATCCTGACGTCTTCTTTCAGTCTCGAGAACGGGCCAATGGCTTCTATCTGAAGATTCCAACAGTTGTTGAAAAGACTATGGAACGGTTCGCGACTCTCACCGGCCGGCGTTATCAACTCTTTGAGTTCGTCGGAGATCCAACTGCTGAGCGTGTGCTGGTAATGATGGGCTCCGGCTGCGAAACGGCGGCAGAGACGGTTGAATCTCTTTGCAGGCGTGGCGAGAAGGTCGGGCTCTTGAAAGTCAGACTTTACCGCCCTTTCTCAGTCTCGCATTTCATTAATTGCCTGCCCGCTTCGACAAAAGCCATCGCCGTTCTCGATCGCACCAAAGAGCCGGGAAGCACTGGAGAGCCGCTGTATCAGGATGTTGTGACTTCAATCGCTGAAACGACCAAATTCACTGGAGTACGCGTGATTGGTGGACGTTATGGTCTATCGTCGAAGGAATTTACACCTGCGATGGTTAAAGGTGTTTTAGACGAACTGAAAAAACCTGAGCCGAAGAACCATTTTTCAATTGGGATCGAAGACGATGTCACTTTCACGAGCATTACATTTGACCCATCTTTCAATACTGAGACAGACGATCAAGTGCGAGCTGTCTTCTGGGGACTGGGCGCGGATGGAACGGTCAGTGCCAACAAAAACTCTATTAAGATCATCGGCGAACAAACTCCAAACTACGCCCAGGGTTATTTTGTTTACGATTCCAAGAAATCCGGTGCGATGACTGTCTCGCACCTGCGTTTTGGTCCTCGTCCAATTCAGAGCACCTATCTCATTCAGCGTGCGAACTTCATCGCCGTCCACCAGTTTTCATTCTTTGACCAGTACGACGTGTTGGAGACAGCCGTTGAAGGCGCGACGCTATTGATCAATAGTCCATACGAAGAGACGGAGGTATGGGAACATCTACCGAATGCCGTTCAGAAGGTGATTATTGCCAGGCGGCTGAAAGTATATTCAATCGATGCGAACGGCGTTGCGAGAAAGAGTCAGCTTGGCAATCGCATTAACACGATCATGCAAACGTGTTTCTTCGCACTGAGCGGAGTGTTGTCACGCGATGAATCGATCACCAAAATCAAGGAGTTCATAAGAAAGAGCTACGGGAAACGTGGTGAACCAGTTGTCCGGCAAAACTTCGCGGCGGTAGATGCGGCCCTTGCTCATCTGCGCGAGATTATTGTTCCCGAAACCGCGACCAGCAGCATTGAGCTCAAATCCAAAATATCTGCCGATGCGCCTGACTTTGTGCGCAACGTGACTGCCGAAATGATCGCCGGGCGCGGTGACCAGCTTCCCGTTAGCGCTTTTCCGGAAGATGGAACTTATCCCGTAGGCACCACGCGTTGGGAAAAGCGCAACATCGCGCAAGACGTGCCTGTGTGGGAACCGGATTTGTGCATCGAGTGTGGCAAGTGCGTGATGGTGTGTCCGCATTCGACGATTCGAGCGAAGGTCTGCTCGGCAAGCGATCTCAGTGATGCGCCGGCGGGATTTAAGCACATGCCCGCAAAGTGGCGAGAGTTTCCCGACAAGCTGTACACGATTCAAGTCGCCGTAGAAGATTGCACCGGCTGCCGGCTGTGCGTTGAAGTCTGTCCGGCTAAAGACAAGAGCAACGTGTCGCGCAAGGCGCTCAACATGCAGCCGCAGTTGCCGTTGCGTGACAGTGAACGAGTCAATTGGGACTACTTTTTGAAGCTCCCCGATCTTCACAAGAACGGAATGATTGCATTCAACTCCGTCAAGAACGTGCAGCTGTTACAGCCATTGTTCGAGTTCTCAGGCGCCTGCGCGGGTTGTGGGGAAACACCTTACATCAAACTCATGACTCAACTCTTCGGCGATCGAGCGATCATCGCAAATGCTACCGGCTGCTCCAGTATCTACGGCGGTAACCTGCCTACCACTCCTTACACCAAAAACGAAGATGGACGTGGGCCCGCCTGGAGTAACTCTCTCTTCGAAGACAACGCCGAATTCGGTCTGGGCATGAGACTCGCCCTGGATCATCAGCAGGCTTACGCAAAGAATCTCATTGATCGATTGCGCGCTCTCATCGGCGAATCACTGGTTGAAAGTCTTCTCAACACGGACCAGTCCACGAACGAGGGCATTAACATTCAGCGCGAATTAGTGGCGGCATTAAAGGCGAAGATTAAACCTATCAATGGTGAGGAAACGCGTGACCTTCTCAGTCTCGCCGACTCGCTGGTCGAGAAAAGTGTTTGGATTGTCGGTGGCGATGGCTGGGCTTACGACATTGGCTACGGTGGCCTGGACCACGTGTTGGCCAGTGGTCAAAACGTAAATATTCTCGTGCTTGACACAGAAGTTTATTCAAATACTGGAGGCCAGGCATCGAAGGCTACCCCACTTGGTGCGGTGGCGAAGTTTGCGTCAGGCGGAAAAACGAGTGCTAAAAAAGACCTGGGAATGACAGCTATGCGCTATGGCGATGTATACATCGCACAGGTGGCAATGGGCGCAAACGACACGCATACGATAAAAGCATTTCTGGAAGCAGAAGCGCACCCTGGACCTTCACTGATCATCGCCTACAGTCAGTGCATTGCTCATGGCATCGACATGGCCAGGGGTATGCACCAACAAAAGCTGGCTGTGGACTCCGGTTACTGGCCCCTGTATCGCTATAACCCGCGACTGGCTGACGAGAAGAAGAACCCGTTCCAACTCGATTCGAGCGATCCGAAGATTTCGCTGCAAGACTACATCTACACCGAAGGTCGTTATCGCATGCTGCAGCAGAGCGAACCGGTGGTAGCGAAGTTCCTCCTGGGCCAGGCGCAGAAAGCGGTTTCGAGGCGATGGCAACAGTATAAGAATCTTTCCGAGCAATCTGTGTAAATCTGTTTACGAAGGAGAGGCGCCATGAACTTAACAACTAACTATCTCGGCTTGCTTTTGAAGAACCCGATTGTGGCCTCTTCGTCGCCGCTCTCTCACACTGTCGATAGTATCCGTCGCCTTGAAGACGCGGGAGCTGCGGCAGTTGTTATGTATTCACTGTTTGAAGAACAGATTGGTTTTGATAGTTATTACATTGATTATCATTTAACTCAGGGTATCGACAGCTACGCAGAGTCGATCAGCTATTTTCCCGATATGCAGAGCTACAACGTTGGTCCTGACGAGTACCTGAATCTGATTCGACGCGCCAGGGAAGCGGTTGATATTCCGATCATCGGGAGTTTGAATGGGACTTCTGTCGGCGGCTGGACTGATTATGCGGCGTTAATCGAGGAAGCAGGTGCTGATGCCCTGGAGCTCAATATTTATTACCTTCCTACCAACGTCGAGATCTCCGGTATTGAGGTCGAACGACTTTATCTGGAAATTCTCTCAGCCGTTCGCGAGGTTGTAACAATTCCGATAGCAGTGAAACTCAGTCCGTTCTTCAGTTCCACAGCGAACATGGCCAGTCGCCTCGCGGATCATGGCGCTGACGGGCTGGTCCTTTTCAATCGCTTCTACCAACCCGACTTTGATTTGGAAAATCTTGAAGTAGCACCGCGCCTGGTCTTGAGTAATTCAGACGAACTACGTTTGCCATTGCGTTGGGTGGCAATCCTGTACGGGCGCCTGAGTGTCGATCTTGCAATCACAAGCGGCATTCACACCTCGCACGACGTCATTAAAGGGTTAATGGCCGGCGCGAAAGTTACGATGATGGCCTCGGAGTTACTTCAGAATGGAGTGCGCCGTATAGGGCAAGTGCTCAATGAACTCGTCACCTGGTTGAATGAGCATGAATACGAGAGCGTCACCCAGATGATCGGCGCTATGAGTCAAAAGCACTGCGCCGAACCCGCCGCGTTTGAAAGAGCGAATTACATGAAGATGCTCCAGTCCTATCGCCCGATCAACTAAACGTCACTGACGTGCTTTGCCTTCGATGACAAAGAAACCAGTCTCGCCACCACCTGAAGAGACGTTGACCACCGGCGAATCTGACAGGCGCACCATCGCACCCTCGACGCGTCCTTTGAATAGAAACGGGTTCGTATCAACGTACATCGGCTGCAGGGCCCAACCGCTTTCGCCGAAGATTGGGAAAACCTCCGTTCGCAGTTCTACCCTTTCCTGCACCACGTAGTCGCCGGCTAACGCCTCCGACAGCGCAGCGTCCCACTCGGATGACGTCAAGCGGTCGCCAAACGCGAGGCCACGACCGCCGTAGTCGTCGTTGGGCTTCAGGATAAACTGCGCCCGGTGCTTTCGGACATATTCAATCAGATCCACTTCGCGCGCTTCGTGCCGGGTCTTTCGCTGGATGAGGCGTCTCGTCCAGGGCACTGTGCGCCGGATGACCTCCCTCTCACGTGCAGTGAACCAGCCTGCATTTGCTTCGTCAGTAAGTAATTCAAATGCCGCTTTCTTATGGACCATCTTGCACCGAAAGGAGTTCACAAGGCAGACATCGCCGGCGAGATAGGCGCGCATGAGCGGATGGGAATCGTCGCAGGCAGCAAGTAATTCGTTGATGATGACACGCTTATAGACAAGATCGATCGGGAAGGAGCCACAACGTAGTCTTCCGTTCTCGTAGTCAAGTTCTTCCGGTGCACAAATGAGTGCCTGGATCCCTTGGCTGGCGAAAAACTGTTCCAACAGGACAAACTCGTCGGCAGTCGGCAGGCCGTTCCAATCCAGTATTGCAATATTCGGCGTACCCGCGCCGCCCCACTCGCGGAAGACGTTAAGCAGCGCGTTCAGCAGATGTTTCTCTGGCGAGAACTGCCTCAGTTGATAGCGCCTCGATACGTCTCGCATTGCGCCAACCTCGAGAAGAATCTCGTTGAGACCGGTCTGGTCTGTGAGACTGGAAGGGTTTTCCGCGTTGTATTCGACGAACTTCACCTCGTGACCGTGAACGAAAGCGTCGAGCCGCGAAGTTACTGTTGAGGTCGAATACTTCGGATCAACGAGCGCTAGTTTGATCTCGCGTTCCGTGAGTCCGACAGTTTCCATCCGAGACGGCTCACTTAGTAGCGCCGAAGCTATTTTTTCAAAGGCTCCAGCGACAACCTCAGATGCATGGGTCAGGATAGCGAACTGGGTTCGGGTGAGCAGATGTGGTCGAAGGGCAATGCCGATTTCGCGAGCGCCGTATAGCAACCGGCGCGCTCGCATCATAGTTTTAAGACGCGCGAAGAACTCCGTTGTCAGACTCTCATCTTCGGCGAGAGACGCGTGATATTCGGCAATCAGCGTTTTGCGCATCGAACTACCTAAAGAGCAGTACGCCGTAACTGAACATAGTGTGGTCGCCACATCTTAATTCTCACCTTTCGCTCCAACATAGCGAGGCTGGTTGTTTCTGCAAGCCCGGCTCGCTGCGCTTCTACTCCGACGGCTACGGCTACTTTGCGTGAGATTTCGCGGACACTGTCCAACGGTGGATATAGCGGCCCGGCGGCGTCAGTCAAAGCGGGAGAAAACTCGCTTAATACACGCGCTGCCGCGGAGAACATCGCGTCTGTGACTCGATCTGCACCTGAGGCAATAACGCCCAACCCGACTCCCGGAAATATGAACACGTTGTTGCACTGACCAATCTTAATCAATCGCCCCGCATAACTTGTAGGTTGGAAGGGGCTGCCCGTTGCGATTAAAGCGCGGCCCTCCGTCCATTCAAGGAGCTCCGAAGGCGTCGCCTCACTCTTCGAGGTTGGATTTGAAAGCGGAAAGATCACGGGACGCTCGACGTGCTCAGCCATCTCGCGAACAATGTCCTCACTGAAAGCTCCATGTTGACCAGATGTGCCGATCAGGATCGTGGGCTGAACATTCCTTACCACATCGAAAAAGCTGAAGCCCGCAGGATCAATCGAACCCATTCGTTCGGTTGGCTGCGCGTATTTACGTTTTGAGTCTTCCAGATTAGTTCGTCCGGTGTGAACCAGGCCCTTGCTGTCAACTAACCACAGCTTCTCTTTAGCATCATGCTCGGAATAGCCTTCCTGAAGCATCGCCGCGACTATCTGATCAGAAATCCCAATTGCAGACGAGCCGGCGCCCAGAATCACGATTCGCTGTTCGCCGAGTTTTGAGTCCAGCAGTTTCATCGCCGCTAATAGTCCAGCAACCGTCACTGCCCCGGTTCCCTGAATATCGTCGTTGAAAGTACAAAGACGATCACGGTAACGCTCAAGCAAGCGCGCGGCGTTGTGCTTTGAAAAGTCTTCCCACTGAAGTAACACGCGAGGAAACTTTTGCCTGACTGCTGCGACAAACGCTTCAATAAAGTCGTCGTACTCCTGTCCTCGCACGCGTGGATGCCGCCAACCCAAATACAATGGATCGTCCAGTAGTTCGCGATTGTCAGTTCCGACATCGAGCATGATCGGAAGAGTCGCAGCCGGATGAATTCCTGCGCAGAGAGAGTAAAGCGAGAGTTTTCCGATGGGGATACCCATGCCTCCCACACCCAGGTCTCCCAGCCCAAGGATTCGCTCGCCATCCGTCACTACAATGACTTCAGTCCTTTCCGGAGGAGCGTTATCGAATAGGCGGGGAATCTCATCACGGTTGGGAAACGAGATGTATAGTCCTCGCGGCCTGCGAAACACATGGCTGTATTGACGGCACCCTTCGCCAACTGTCGGCGTATAAATGATGGGAGTCATTTCACTGGTGTGGTCCAGCAAGAGACGATAAAAGAGTGTCTCGTTGCGGTCCTGCAAAGCCGTCAAAAACACATAACGCTCGAGGTCGGTTTCTTTTCGTTGATAGTTCTCGTAGGTGCGGGCGAGTTGCTCTTCAAGAGTGGAAGAATGTAGTGGAAGCAGTCCCAAAAGACCGAACTCACGTCGCTCATCCTGGGAAAACGCGCTGCCCTTGTTGAGCAACGGATTGTCCAGCAGAAGTTGACCGGCGAGACTGGTTTCCATTAGGGCTTCGCTATGTTGTGCGACCATAGAACTCATTAGTGTCACGCTCCTTTGCAGCGGCCTTTCTTACGGCGCATCAAGTTGATACCTCAAGCTTTCAATCGTGAGAGTGTGCGATTGATGAGTCCGGACAGGTAAACTCATAACGTGCAGAACTGATGATCGCCCTCGACGAGTTTCTGACACTGAAGGCACAGATTCGCTACCGGATCTGCCATCAGACGACCGGACGCGATTTGCTCATTGCACTCCGTGCATTTCCCATAAGTCCCATCCAACAACCGATCCTGAGCGTCAACAATGTCGCGCAGGCGTCCTTCCAGTTGCGCGCGATGACGCCACTCAATATCCCAGGCGTTTGCCTTCGACTCTTCGCCTTCTCGCAAACCAAGAATTTCGGTCTTGCACAACAATCCCTCCCCCAGCAGATCCCGAGAAACTTCCTCTTTTAGACTTTGCAGCCGTTCCCAAGTCTGGATGCCGCTGCTGATGAACGGCGAGTTACCGAGTGAATGTGCACCCGGCGATAAAAGAAGATTCTGCATCGTATTCACCTCACAAATTATGAATGCCAATCCTATCCTGGACTTATCGCGCAAGATTCGTTCCCAACCGGAAGTTAGGAAAGGATCGGCCTTGCGCCTCAGGAGTCCAAAATCATTTTTGGATCGGGCCAGTACAGGGTGCGGTAGCGACCTGGTCCGTGATCAGCATGCTTTATTTCTTAACGATTCTTGACTGCCATGGTTAGACCAGGTCGCTACCGCTCCCTGTACTGACCCGATCCAAGCGCGATTCCTACTTCTAGGCAAAGCCGAAAAGATCCATATTTGCCAGGCTTTCGTTATGTTGAGACCTGCGCAAATTTCCGCCAAACTGCGCGAAATTCCTGTCTTTCCCAGCACGAGACAATCTATTCGGAGGCAAACCATTGAGACATCATCGGGCACGTTCGTTGCACGTACTCAAATGTCATAAAGGAGAACTCTGCGACGGAATGAAAGCTGTGCAAACCAGCAACTTGTGACAGTGAAGATTATCGACGCCGCGCTGAAGGACAGTTCGTTAAGAGACTCAGCCCTAAACCAAGGACAGCAACATGAACAAACAGCATCGCACTGCAAAAGAGAGCTACCGCATACGCACTCACCTGATTCACGGAAATCACGAAAGCAAGCATTGGGATTTCGACCATCACCTGGTCCCGCCAATCTCAGCTTCGACCGCTTACCGGCTGGGCTCAGTGCATCGAGGCGCCCAGGGGTTTGTGGAATTTGCTTCAGACGAAGCGGACGTCAAAGGCCACGTCCCAATTTATGTATACGACCGCTTGGACGAACCGACCCGCAGCATGCTCGAGGAACATCTGGCCTATGCCGAGGGCGGCGAAACCGCCGTCACATTCGCCACCGGAATGGCGGCTATCAGTGCAGCCCTGGGTGTCACCAACAAAGCGGGCACTGAGATTATCGCGCATCACACTCTCTACGGATGCACCTACAGCCTGCTAACAAACTGGCTGCCCCGGTTCGGCATAACCACGAGATTTGTTGACCTGGGAGACGAGCGTAGTTTCAAAGCAGCGGTCACCAACCGCACGCGCGTGGTTTATTTTGAAACCCCGGTGAACCCCACACTCGATCTGATCGACATCGCATTGGTCCGCCAGTGGATGGATGAAGCCAGACCCAAAGCAGGAGAGCAGGATCGACTGCTGATGATTGTCGACAATACTTTCGCTACGCCGTTCTGCCAGAGACCACTGTCACTCGGGGCCGACTTTGTGGTCCACAGCCTGTCCAAAGATATTTGTGGCTTTGGCACAGACATGGGAGGGGCCGTAATTGGTCCACTCAAGTATCATGCGCCGCTGTTGCTGTATCGCAAAGATTTCGGCGGCGTGCTTTCACCCAAAAGTGCCTGGTCCATTCTCGTATACGGCTTGCCCACCCTGGCAACACGGATGGTGAATCAGCAAAAGTCTGCGACCCGCGTGGCCCAGTTTCTGGAGCGTCACCCCAAAGTAGCGTCCGTTCGTTATCCAGGACTGGAAATATTTCCGCAGTACCAACTTGCTCGCCGGCAGATGACAAGTTATGACGGCAAATTTGCGCCTGGAAGCATGGTCTATTTTGTGCTGAAGGGTGACGAGAAAACGGCCGCCGGTGCTGCCGACCGTTTCGTGGATTACATTGCCAATCATGCCTACAGTGTGACGCTGGCAGTGAGCCTCGGACAGATTCGCACCCTCATCGAAGAGCCTTATTCGATGACACATTCGACGTTACCTCCGGAAGTGAAGCGCGCACGCGGTCTCGATCCCGGCGGTATCCGACTTTCAATCGGCCTGGAAGACTGGCACGACATCATTAACGACTTGCAGATCGCATTGGAGCAGATTTGATCACCACAGTTCGCAGTGCAGCGCAAGCTACTCATTGCCCGGCGGAGTTAATCGAAAGAAGAGATATATCAGCGAATCTCGCGATATTTCGGTTTCGCGTTTCGGAACGACCTTCATTCACCGCGGGTCAGTTCGAAACCATTGGCATGGTCGTTGATGGTGAGCTGGTCGAGCGCCCTTACTCGATCGTCTCGTCGCCCCATGAACCATTCCTCGAGTTCTTTATCGAATTAGTGCCCGGGGGCATCATTACACCAAGGCTATGGGAGTTGAAGGTGGGATCCGCCCTTCTGGTCCGGCGCCGGATCGTGGGCCAACTCGTTTTGGACACAGCCTTCACGCGCCACTTGATGCTCAGTACAGTGACCGGCGTCGCTCCGTTTGTCAGCATTTTGAGGACTCAGCAAATTGAGCGGGAGCGTGGCGTGACAAGCAACCATCAATTTGTCGTCATTCATGGCGCAAGCCAGTCTGCCGATTTTGGTCCCTATCGCAGCGAGCTTGAAGAGTTGTCACGCGCAGGATGGCTCACGTACATACCAACCGTTAGCAGGCCGTGGGCAGAACCGAATTGGGACGGCGAAACCGGTCGAATCGAGGATATTGCGCGTAAGTACGCGGATCGGATTGGTTTTGATCACAGTAACTCGGTTGCGTACGCGTGCGGTCACCCTCAGATGGTTGTGAACGTCAGAGCAATACTGGAGCGCGCCCGATTTAGCAGAGACCAAATAAAGGCGGAGACGTACTTTACGATTTGAATCCTCTCGCGTCTTTGCCCTCAGGCGTGTGCTTGGATCGGGTGACAGGGAGCGGTAAGTGGCTCATCTTAAAGGTGGCAAATCATACTTGTTCGATTCAGTTCAATGAAGTCGAAGGCCGTGAACGATTCGACTAACTGATCAATGTTCAACTGAAACAATCTCAGCAGTTCATCGTTTCCGATGTTTCCTGTCGAAACCAGCAACAACGGTACAGTCAAAGCAGAATGACGGCTGTCGATGCTAGAGCTACACATATCGCATTGAAAGCGACCGTGGAAAGTTGATCGGACCAATTGCTTAGTTGGTCGAGTTTCGAGTGAAACGCGGATAGCGTGGTGTCTCATCTTTGGCTCATCGACCAATCGACGTCACGATATGCGGGGTCTAGGGAAAAGAGCAAAGGCTTGCTAGAATTCGAGTTACGGACAACATGCCGGGGTGGCGGAATGGCAGACGCTGCGGACTTAAAATCCGTTGTCCGCAAGGACGTGCGGGTTCGACTCCCGCCCTCGGCACCACTCTCAACCCTTACTGCTACAACAACTTGCATTGTTCCCCGTAATTGCCTCGTGCGCGCTGCTTGACGCGAGATGAGGGAAAGATGAGGGACTCGTGAACTCCGTTGGCTCGAAGTCTGGTTGCAAACGTGCGCCTCAAGTCGTGCCAGATAATGCCGCCTGGAACGGTTTTGCCAAAAGCGATCTCTGCGCGCATGCAGGCTTCTTCGAAACCCCACCGCAATGCGTAGTCGTTCACCTCGTTGGCGTTCTTATCAAAAATGAACTCATCCGATGTTCGATCACGACAGAGATTGGACGGCGTGTCTCTGACTTGACTGTTCATCGGAATAAGCCTGTACTTGTTTCCCTTCCCCTGAACAACTATCAGTTCGGTGGTATCTCCGCACTTCCGCCCCGCATAGGGAAGAACACGGGACGTGAACTAAAATTGAGATGTCCGACTTTCAACATCAGCAATTCAATTACCTTCCGCATTCCCGTACCTAACGTGACGGTGATCGGTGCGTTCAGAAAGCGAGATCGTCTTTCAGCACCGCGAAGAGCCTGGTTTGTTCTTCGATGGTTAGGTATCGAGCTCTACTGTTCTCGGGTTCTTCATCGATCTTGGCTACAAGGGTTAGCGCTCATGAACTCTTCTTTGATCACTCGCTTGCAAACACCTGATAAGAGTGCCATGTAGCGATTGACCGTAGAGCCAGAACGCAACTCGTTGCGAGGAGTCTCGGCCTTGCCAAGTATCGATTTGAACCGTTCGCAGTCTCTAGTGGAAATCTCCCGGACCGGTTGATTTTTAAAGAACGCTTTCAGTTCATAGTTTCAGTGGCGGTGACGGCGCGTACTCTGAAGCCACCCTCGTACCGGGTAGCGATGGAAATTTCTATGGCGTTACCTTGCAAGGCGGTCCAAGTAACAATGGTACAGTGGTTTCGAATAACTCCAAGTGGCATACTTACCACGCTCCACAGTTTTATCTCCAGTGATGGCGCATCTCTTACAACCGCCCTCGTGCAAGCGAGTGATGGCAGTTTCTACGGCACAACGCTCGAAGGTGGGGCAACCGGAAACGGCACAGTGTTCCGAATGACGGAGCGGATCTCGTAGCGTCCGAGTCTTGCGGCTTGGGTAAAATTTATGCAATGCGCCAACGAGACACCGATGCGCAACGTTTCATGCAATATCCCGATATCGCCGGCTCTCATCGCCGGAGAAGGATCAGCAAACCGGCTGCAATCGCGAGTATTGCGAGTGCCATATTGACGGTCGATGAAACTCGTACATTAAGTAGCGGTAACAGTCCGGTAAGAATTAACCAGATAGCGAGCAGCACCATCCCAAGATTTCTACTTGCCAGGGTATTTGTGATCGCCAAAGTTACTCCCTCCTTTGTCCCGTTCCAGAGATTTGATTTTTGTCGACGCAGGACTGTAGCAGATTGTATCGCGTCGAAACTGTGATGACCTTCAAAACGAGTGCCGGCCTTGCTCTAATGTTGACATGAGCGTCACTTCACACGAAGTCCGCACCAGGTTTTATTTTCGCAAATGCCCTCAGCCGGCACTGTAGATCGTGCAAGGAACAAACTGACAAACCGGACGCTCATTCGACCGTGCCGCTCCAGCATCAAGTCAGCAGGTACTCCCTTTAGTAGTTTCTGCTGCGGCCATGGTGGAAGTTTTGGTAGAGAGTAAGGCGGCTGAGTGCTCAACAAATTATCGGCGCAATGCACGGCGAACCATGAACGGTTGTTATGAGAGTTCGGATCATCTTGCCACTGCCCGGGCCGTCAGTTCTGTTGCGTGTGAGGTCCCGGCATAACAAACGTATGACAGTCATTGCAGACTGGTTGGGGTACGTAAGACTCCGGAGACCTCACATATTTCTTGTGGCGCGCTCCTATCTTTTCATTTTGCTTTCGATGCGAGGTAACTTGTTTTGAGAAGCCCCCCTCCTTAGAACGAAGAGATCCTAAAGTCGTCAAAGTTGAAGTTATCGAAGTCACCGCGTACACCGACGCTGCCTGCGGCGTTAATGGGAGGATACTGCGCAGTCGGGTAACTACCCGGCGTGGCGCAACCCGACGTCCAACTCGGGTTCGTCCCTCCCGCGTCGGTCGCTTGGAGGAACGGCGTATTGGGGTTGCTGTCATCGTCGTAAACTTTGATCGTGACGCTCCCGTTGCTGTTGGTCTGGATCGTCACCGAGTAATGCTGCCAAGTCCCTACGGACCACGCGTGCGTGACCGGAGAACTCAGATCCTTATAAAACCCTGCGTTTTCGTTCCCGCACGGCACTTTGCGCTTGATGGCCACCTTGTTGTCAGCACGATTGAGGCTGATGGCGTAGAGATCATACTGCGTCAGATGGCGCAGCCAGATATGCACTCCGTGCCAGCACGTATCGTTCACACTACAGTTGGAGTCGTGGATGTCGCTATTGTTTTTTAAGGCCAGCGAAACTTTGATGTTTCCCGCGAACGTCCTGAACGTGTTGAGCCTGAACACATCAGAATCGGTATGGTCGCTGGAATACTTATTCGACGCCAGCAAGTCGGGCAGACCGGTCCACGCTGCGTTTGACTGGCGGAAGAGTGAACCGCTGGTTACATCCCAGTCGGGCGAGTTGATGCCGTCCGAGTTCCAGTGGGCGTACTCGTTCGTGATCAGACCGTCGGCCCCCGTGAACGTATCCTGAAAGAGCGTGTTGCTGCCGCTGACCACGAGGTTACAGACGCGCGCCGAGCCTGTGGCGCTATCAACAACAAGCCCGTAATTGTTCAGACTGGCGACCGTTGACTGCTCCGTGCGGAATGCGTAGTTGACTCCGACGGTCTGCTCCGTGCCGCCAGCCGGCGTCACGTAGATCGAGTAGGTGTGGGCGGGCACGTTCACTGACAGGCGGAAGTGGTAGGTCGCATTGGGAGCATACGGGATCGAAGACGAGGCGTGATAGATACCGCCGTCGCGCGCGTCAATCGTGCCCGAGGTATTGAAGCGCGTGAGGCACGCGAAACCGGCGAACGAGATCTGCGCTTCGTTCGAGAGGCCCACGACGGCGTCGATATTATTCGCTGACGGCGTTGCGTCCCACTCGGCCGTGAAGGTGCCAGCCTGCGAGGCGAAAGAGTTGTTGGTCCAACTCCCGCCGGCCGTGGCTGTGTAACACGGCGCCGCGAACCCGCAGCCCCGCATCGCCCCCGAGTCGCTAAACAGCGACCAGTTGTTCAAGCTGCCCACAGTCGCCTGCTCCGTGCGGAACGCATAGTTGATTCCGATAGCCTGTTCACTGCTTCCCGGTGGTGTGACGTAAACAGAGTAGGTGTGCGCCGGCACGTTTACGACGAAGCGGAAGTGGTAGGAGGTGTTCGGGCTGTACGATATCTGCGAGAGCGCCGCGTAAGCGCCGCCATTGCGCGCATCAATCTTCCCCTGATTGTTGAAGCGTACGATACACGCGAGGTCCGCGAAGTCGGTCTGCGTCCCGTTTGAGAGACCTATACCCGCGTCGATGTTAGTCCCTTGCGGGGTCGCATTTATTTCGGCGGTGAAGGTGCCCGTCTGGTTCGACGCCAAGGCGCGATTCTGCCAGGCGGCTCCCGTACTATCGACCGTCACGCACTTCGTCTCGCCTATCATCGCCTCACGGATAGCGCCGTAAATTAGATTGCGGAGGTCGTTGTAACCGGACGAGGTGTTGACCAGATCGGCGCGGAATGCCTTGCCCAGTTCAAGTTGGAAGCCAGTGTGACTCGACGTGCGGTTGACGAGATTATCGTCCGCGATGCCGCGTATTTCATCGTCGCCGCAGTCGGTGCCGACGGCTGCCGTAGTCGCGTCGAGCGGCCTTAGAGGGTACGTGTTTGGGTTCGCATTCCACGCCGCGGTGTTATTCGTGACGTAAGAAATGAAGGCGTTGCGCGCGGCGTCGTCCTTACCACCGACGCAGATCACTCCTTTCTTATAGCCGCGCGCGTCAGAGTAACCGTGAATGGCAACGGCCTTCGGCTGCGCGCTCACGAGTTCCACGGCGCGGGGGTCATTAAAATCCGTCGACATGATGTGCAGCTTGTTGCCTTGGTAAGTACCTACCGAGGTGCATGCACTTGTGGCGTGAGCGTTTAAGTCGTAGCGGCTCCAAGCGTACAGATTGCTCAGCGCGTTTGATATTTCGCTCGTATTCGATTCGATGTTTCCGCCATGGAATGAGAGAACGGTGACAGAAGAGTTCTTATTGGAGACTGTGACGTCGTAGTCTGTGCCTGCTCGACAGTTCGAGTCGTTCGAGAGCGTGGGCTCCGCACAAGTTCCATATTGGTAACACTGATAGTAGTCGTTGCTGGCCCGAGCGCCTGCAAGTAAGACGGAAACGCAAAGCGCCGCCAATACGAACGACATTCCCCTCCTAAACCTAAATCCCCTGACACTCGCGATGCCGGCCTTCGCGTTTAAGAGCCGGACGTTATTGCTTCTCCGCTTCATAGCCACCTCCCCGGAATTGCCGATTCGCTAATTCCGCTTACAAGTTCTTCCAAACCAGGGGGTCGATTGATAGGTAAACGGAGGAACTAATTCGATCTGTTGCCGGAGGATTATCCGCGACGATAAAATGGGCGCTCCCTCAAGTATCGTCACGTACCGCGTGATCGCCATTGTGCGGCGCCTATTGGTCAACGTTGTCGCCCGACCGCCGAGTCCGCATCACGCCTCGTCACGTCGCGGACGATACTTTGCAACTTGCTGATTTGTCCTCTGAAACTTACAGGAAAAATCTCTGGAATTTCTCTGGTGCCTCATGAGTAAACCTGACAACAACTTATATGAGTTTGGTTCCTTCCGTTTAGATCCCGCGCAACGCCTGTTGCTGCGCGCAGAGGAACACATCCGGCTATCGCCAAAGATTTTTGACCTGCTGTTGTTCCTCGTTCAAAGGAGCGGGCTGCTGGTGGAAAAGGAGGAAATTATCAAGCACCTCTGGCCGGACAGCTTCGTCGAGGAGGGCAATCTCACTAACAACATTTCGATTCTACGAAAGGAGCTGGGCGATACCGGGAAAGACCCGAAGTATATCGAGACAGTGCCTAAGCACGGCTACCGGTTTGTAGCTGATGTCAAAGTCTTGCACGCCGGCGGAGACGAAGCGGCATCCGAAGGAGGCGCGGCATTTTCGGCAGGCCATAGCGAGGGTGCACGTGTCGGCATCGTCGAGGAAGAGGCTCATACACCAGTGAAACGTCATGCCAAACACCACACGACAAGAAAATCTAAGTTCTTAATAATTGCATCAGCCGTCCTGGTTTTTGTTTTAATTTGCGTCCTCTACTTTTGGCAGAGACGCACGCCAGCACCTGCGGTACCGTCAATTGCCGTGTTGCCGTTTAAGCCGCTGGAAGCCAAGGGCGGGGACCCCTCACTTGCAATAGGCATGACTGACAGCTTGATCATGAAGCTCAGTAACGTCAGCCGGATCACCGTTCTCCCTTTGAGTGCTGTGCGCCGTTATACCGCCCCGGATCAAGATGCGATCAAGGCCGGACGGGAGTTGGGTGTGGAGTCGGTGTTGGACGGCAGTATTCAGTGGTCGCAGGATCGAATCAGAGTGCGCGTTAACCTCACGCGCGTTAGTGACGGGCAGTCGTTGTGGACGGATCAGTTCTACGAGAAGCTCACCGACATATTCACCGTGCAGGATGCAATCTCCGAGAGAGTGGTAGCGGCACTGGAACTCAAGTTAGGCAGCAACGAGACTCGGCAATTGACGAAGCGGTACACGGAAAACACGGACGCCTATCAAGCGTACATGCTTGGACGCTACTTCTGGGGCAATAGGGACGCGGAGAACCTAAGGAAAGCCGTCGAGCAATTCAATTAAGCGCTTGCCCTGGACAATAAATATGCTCTCGCTTTCGCCGGCTTAGCTGACTGCTACAACCTTCTCCCATCCTACGGGGCACTCTCGCCCGCGGAGGCTTACCCCAGGGCCAGGGACGCCGCGACAAGAGCGCTTGAAATCGATAACACACTCTCCGAAGCCCACGCCGCGCTGGCACGGATCAAAGCCAATTACGATTGGGACTGGCCGGGTGCCGAGGCGGAGTTCAAACGCGCCATCGCTCTCAACCCTAACTACTCGAGTGCGCATTACTTTTATGCTCTTAACTATCTGGTTCCAATGGGCAAGCTGGATGAGGCTGCCGCACAATTGCGCCGCGCCCTTGAACTTGAGCGATTCTCGTGGATTATCAACACTAATATAGGTGTGATCTTCTATTATCAAGGTCGGTACGACGAGGCTATTGAGCAATACCGAAAGGCTTTAGAATTAAACCCACGCTTCGTCAGCGCCCGATTGCGTCTGATCGATGTTTATACGGAAACGGGTAGGTATGATGAAGCTCTTGCAGAATATGAATTAATCGTCGAGCCGCGTGGCACTGAAAACCCCAGATATCTGAAGCAGTTAAAAGAGGCTCTGCAGCAGTCAGGTTCTCAGGGCTACTGGCGGAAGCGTCTCGACCAGGCAAAGGAAAAAATAAAAGAGAATGCAGAGTACGTTCCGCCCACCAGCGTAGCCGGGTTCGCCGCGCGACTGGGCGACAACGAGCAAGCGTTCGAGTGGCTCGAAAAAGCTTATGAGCAGCGAGATGATGGATTGACGCGGCTCAAGCTCGATCCGCGTTACAAAAATCTCCGTGCGGATACGAGGTACGCAGACCTCCTGCGGCGCATTCACCTTGGTCCATAATCTCTCTGCTATATTCTAATTGGATCGATAACTGACTTCCGTCAACTGCTCTTCATTTTTTTAGGCAGGAAATCGTACTCCTCAATTATTGGAGGCGGCTCGCTGCCTCGAGACCGCTTTAGAACGCATCCGCATTACCGGTCGGAACCGGTCCTCGTATCAGACAGCAGGGACCTCTTTCAACTCGATTCAATAGCCCAAGTAATTGAAAACCTGAGCGGCGAGTCACCACCAATAAAATCGTTAGATCTTGCGACCTATTAGCCTCGAAAAAGTTGTAGATTGTATCTGGTAAGTGGTCGGGATTTGGCTACGTCAACGCATAAGAATCCTCCAATGAGACTCAACTTCATGACTTCGGAAGTTGAAAAATAGTATGTCGAATGGCCAAACAAAATCGCAGACCGACTTCATAGCAGGTATCGCGGCGTTAGTTGCAGGAGCATTTATCGTTTTTTGGTTGATAGACCCTTATGGTTTATTCACTCAGCCAAAGCCCAGAGTAAGAGTCACGTCGGTAAACGTACCGCGACTTGCAATCGGTGCGGGAAATTTTGCCGCCACTGTCACGGTACTTAATGAGGGAGATACGCCGGCGGAAGATTGTTCTTTACAATCGAGCGATTCTGGTGGACAGCTTGTTCGTTTGTTCTCGGACGTTCAAGAGTTTGGCCTGGCAGCTCAACAAAGTAAAGATATTGTCGTCATGATACCTCCCGTAAATCAAGTACAGAACAAAATCGCCGTGCGCGTTAAATGCCGAAACTATATCTCCGAGGAATACCATACTGAGTTTAGCCTCGCACCCGAGAGCCAATAACCTAAACAAATCTGCTCTCCAAACCTGATAGCGCTGAATTGATACTGCATTGATTGATAGTCAACGGATTGAGAGAAGATCCTCTCGCACGAAATATCCGGTCGTAGAACTTCGACCAACCAGAAGTGAGAAGCAGAAAGCTAAGCCTTAATTCCAGATAGCCAGGCTCCTACTCACTGCAATGAATAATCCGCCTGGAATCGCGTAGTTGAATTAAAAGCTCAGCTCTAAGCCTCGCAGCAGACATCCTAAAAGGCAAAGGTTGACATGGTGAGCAGCGCAATTCGTTTTTAAAAACCACTACACCTTAACGCGCGAACAACGCGAAGGAAGATGCGTCAACTTGTTTTTTGAGGCGAAGGGTGATTTATGAAATGCTCATCAGCTGCACATTATTATGCAGGCGTTGTGACATAGGTCCCTGCTCTGCTCGCAATGGCTACCTGACTGGAGACAGATCTCATATTGTGCGTCGCAGTTGTCATGACACTCGGAGCAGGGATCCTGAGCGTACTGAACGGGGCCGCTATAAGTGAGAAATCCAGTCACCAACAACATGAACGCCGTCAATAACAATCGTCGGTAAGTTTTCTTTGACATGTTTTACTCCGTAAGGGGTGCGGTTGAGATCGAACGCGTTTGACGATACGCCGCGGAGTACAACCTGTCAAATTTTGGGCTAACATATTTTGGGCTAACACGTCTTCACACGGGCCAGACTTAGCGGAGGCGCAAGGGCGCTACTGAGTAGGCGGCAATCTGAAGAGACTTGGGGGGCAGGCAGTGCGATCATGAGATCCTGACCGTGCCGCCCAGACCGGACATTTCATTTGCTAATCTCACCGGACACATCGTGTGCTAACGACACATTGTTATCAGGAGACTGTCGTTATCGGGAGACTTGCAACTCTCAACCATCGGCGTTATAAGTCCGCCTGGAAGTCCTCTCACATCTGCCTTAGATCCGAACCTCAAAGGAGAAGCAATGCAAAGGAAATTAACGCTGCTGCTGCTCACTTGTTTTTTCATCCAACCGGCCGCTGCACAGACAGACAACCAACCGGCTTCGCCGCCTAATCAACCAACCGTCGAATGGATTAGGGCTCATGCCATTCGGCTCAAGACCCCCGAAGCAGGTCATGGTTTCGCTGATATGAAACCTCTGAAAAAGATTATCGGCAACGCCAGAATCGTGTCGCTCGGCGAGGCGACCCACGGCACACGCGAGTTCTTTCAGCTCAAACACCGGATGTTGGAGTTCCTCGCCTCCGAGATGGGTTTCACCATCTTTTCCATCGAAGCCAACATGCCGGAAGCCTATCGGCTGAATGATTACGTACTCAACGGAAACGGCGACCCGGCAAAGCTCCTGAAAGGCATGTATTTCTGGACCTGGGACACTCAGGAAGTTCTGGAGATGATCCGGTGGATGCGTGAGTTCAACAAGTCAGGCAAGGGTCGCGTTCAGTTCACCGGCTTTGATATGCAAACGCCTGACGTAGCGATTGAAAACGTGGGCGGTTTTGTTGCCAGGCACGACACCGCCTTTATCGTAGACCTGCGCCAAGCTTCCGCACAGGCGAAAGCTGCCCGACAGGCCGAAGGACCACCCTTCGCCGTGGCGACAGCTTCTTTCCCGATTGCAGTCGCCGCAGGTAAGCGCATACGCTACAGCGGCTACATCAAAACTCAAGGCATCACCCGCGAATGGGCCGGACTTTGGTGGCGTGTCGATGGTAAATCGGGAGTGCTCGCGTTTGACAACATGCACGATCGCGGCGTGACCGGAACCACCGATTGGAAACGCTATGAAATCGACCTTCAGGTACCAGCGGATGCGACCAACATCAATTTCGGCACGATTCATTCCGGCGATGGCAGTGCATGGTTCGATGGGTTGAGCATAACAGTCGACGGAGAGCCTTACCGGGAGAAGACCAAATTTGATCTCGACTTCGAATCCTCCGCACCAATCGGTTTTTATACAGGCGGCAATGGATATCAAGTCAGGCTCGACAAAAGATTCGTTCACTCCGGCAACCAAAGCCTGCTGATGAGATATGCACCACCACCACCCATCCCTAACGGTGGCGGTGTCGCGTCCGCCTCTTTCCCCGCCGGCAGCGCGGCCGGAAAGCGCGTTCGCTTAAGCGGTTACATCAAGACCCGGGACGTGTCTCAAGGATTTGCCGGACTGTGGTTGCGAATAGATGGTCCTGCTGGTGTCCTGGCATTTGACAACATGCAGGACAGAGGTGTTACGGGAACCACCGACTGGGAACGTTATGAAATTGAATTGCCGGTACCGTCTGAGGCCACACGAGTCGTGTTTGGCGCGCTCTTGCCGGCGAATGGCACTGGCTGGTTCGACTCACTGAAGCTGGAAGTTGATGGCGCTGCTTATCCCGGCAGCGACAACATTGCACTCGATTTTGAATCCTCGACGCCGGTAGGTTTTCACACCCAACACGGAGGCGACGCCTATCAGGTGCAGATCGATCGTGATGTATTTCATACCGGCAAGCAAAGCCTCCGCATGAATTACGTAGTACCACCTTCAGCCACTCCAGAACCGGTTGACCCCAGGGTGGCTATCGCAAGTTGGCAAGCAGTGGTGCGACACCTTGAAGAATCGCGGAGCTTGTATGTGAAACGAGGCGTCGCAGATCGCGATCTCGAATGGGTTATTCAAAACGCGCGCGTGGTGGTCCAATCCATCCAAATGCGAACCAACGAAGTTTCGCGCGACCGCAGCATGGCCGACAACATCAAATGGATTCTCGACCATAATCCGGGCGCGAGGATTGTGCTCTGGGCACATAACGGCCACGTTGCGACCTCTGACATTGTGGGCTACAAACCGATGGGCGCCTCGCTGCGTGAAATGTTCGCGGAAAAAATGGTGGTTTTCGGTTTTGCGTTTAACCAGGGATCATTTCAGGCAATTGAGCGAGATAAGGGCCTCCATGATTTCACCGTTTCTCCAGCGCCGGTTGGCAGCCTCGACGCGACTCTGTCGTCAACCGGAATTTCTTTGTTCGCAATCGATCTCAGGCAGGTCCCCAAAAACAGTTCGGTCGAGACGTGGTTGAGTCAACCACATAAATCTCGCAACATCGGTTCCATGTACTCCAACGATATGGACAATCAGTTTTTAGTTGACGTGCCTGCATCTAAGAGTTTTGATGCGCTGCTTTTTGTAGAAAGGACCACCGCGGCCCGCAAGAATGCACCGGCCCCTTAAGGGAGAGCGATTGCCCTTATCTCTCAATACCTTAATTTCCGACTCGTTAGGATGCTTCGCAACGCAGCCGAGCGAGCGCCTAATGAAGGCTTTAACAAATCATATTGCCTCTGTGTGAAGAATGATCGTAGCCGTTTAATCGCTGGTGCTAAATTTTAGAGTTTTGAAACCAGGGAAGTGATCAAGAAATAGAATATATTTCGCTGGGTTCGATTTAGTTCGGCAAGGCGAAATCGATCTAACGGTGCCAGATCAGGCGTCTAGCGGACCTTGTCCGCCCGCTCAGACTCGCGGGTTGTTCTGTCTTTCGACCAGAGACGAGGAGCGCGGCACGAAAATAGAAGCAATCGAACTGAGCCGAAACCAAAAGCTATTCAGCTCCTTATATTCCTTGGAAGTCCTATCCAATTTGCGTGTGCGAGAACAGAGAGTACCACTCGTCAGACTTCCTTCCGCACGATCAGCATAAACGAGGTAGCTCTCCCCTATACCAAACACCATTCCAGAACATCCACTATCACTCTGAAAAGCGTAGACCCGCACTTCTTGTCCTTCCACTCCTTTGAACTTCTTTTCAACCTTAAATCGCACGACAAAACGCTTCGTGGAATCAATGATTTTTTGCAAAGCCGATGAGACCTTAAGTTTGGGAGGAACGTAGGATGTGTCTTCTGTTACGTCAATGACAGTGCCAGCGAAAACGGCATCCGACCGACGGAATTCTTTTCGATGAGTAATTTGCAAGCAGGTGCAGGAATACGCATTTTGCGCGCTGAAAATTAGCAACCCGACTGTAAGCGTAGCTTGAAATATGGCCCTCATCCAACAACCTCGAAGGTAGAGACGCGGAAACGGTGGAGTTGACGCGCCGGCGCGAATTCAATCGACCAATCCTGATGCGAAACACGTTCCCGCCACTCGCTTGCAACGATTTGTTCGATGGCCTCGATAGATAGAAGGTTTCCCGGCGGGCAAGCCTTCACTCCCTTGAAGAGATCCGTCAAGAAATCGACGCATCGAGCCCAAGCAACTTCAACCGCAGTCCGCGATTCCAGAACCAGTGCCGATAATTGTACGAGACCTCAATGTAGCTCCGGCCCAATGACCTTAGACCCTTTCCGCCCAGACATGTGCGACAGGTCGACGATCATGCCCTTCTTCATGAGTTCGCGGATGTAATCGGGCCCATCATCGGTCAGGCCGAGTTTGTTCATTTGTCCGGCGGGTTCCTGGGATCGTCTGGCTCGTTGTAGGCCGGCAATTAATTTCCGACCAACGATTTGCCTAGTTGTGCCCTCAAAGTCCGCAGAAGCCCGCTTTTTCTAAATAGATTATGAGGTCACAGTAACACCCTTCTTCTCTTTAGATAGGTTTGGCTATGGATTTTGTGGCGTATGTGTCTTGTGCCACTGCCTCTCTCCCAGCAAGAAAACCTTCTACGAGGATGCAAGAGGCCAGGAAATTCTGACAACACGCAAGAAACTCCTTGACCTTGGCTACACCGTCTGTGGCATAGCTCACCCCGGCTGACTCGAGGAGTCATGAGCATAAAAGGAGAGTAGAACTATGGGTAAGAATTGCCCAATTTTGCTTCTGGTATCACTGCTGTTACTCAGTTGTATTTGCCTGGCCCAATCCAGGCGCGGGCCCGCAAAAACAAACAATCCCAAAGTTGACGGGCCGAAGACATCTTCGCCAATAGACGAAACGACTGCCGATGTTGCTGCAACCAACAACCCTGGTCGGGCAAAAACTCCACTTTTGGTTGCACTATCGCGACAGCGACGCTTAGTGATGCTTCCTCCTTCCAACCAGTTCTATGCGGAGCAAATTGCAAGGAGCCTGGGAAGGCAGGATCGACTGGCCGTTAAGTTCGAGCCGCAAAAGGTAAAGGTCGAAGATGCACAAGCTATGCTGCGCGCAAAACCGGGAACTTACATGTTGCTTCTAAGATTCGAAGAATTCGACGATCGGGATGACAGTAAGAGTTGCGACGTTACGGATTCCAAATGGGTGACATCATACAAAATGGATTACACGCTGCTCGCTCCTGAAGGCAGAATCGTAAAAAAGAGAAGTATTCAAACCTTCTTCAGCTGTGCCCGTGATGTAAAACCGCTTTTCGACCTTTTTGTTAAGAATTGCGTCACCCGGTCTCGAAATACGCTGGATGATTCTGCCATACAGTGTATGACTCAGCATGTACTCAATGACCTATACAACGTTGAGAGGTAGGAACAGCAAGGAGAGGGGAAATTTGTTGGAGTGCGATTGGCGTCTCGTATCGGAATCGAACCCGTGTTGCCGCCGTGAAGGAGAAGCGATTTTCAGGAATTCAAAGGAAACCTGCGGCATGGATAGTCACCGTAAGGTAGTTGAAGGTATTCTAAGCAATCGTTATTGGACCCTTAATGGACGCGCGGAAACTTTATTTGGACCATCTTGCTCCCGCATTCGCTGCGTAGTTATTAGAGACCCCACCTTAATTGCTGTTGGTGTTATGCTGCGTTCCCATGGAACGACAGGTAACTCTTCGTGTAATCGTTGAGAGCCCGCCAGGCGATGTTGATTTCGGCGTCCAGGAAGGCCACGGCAACGATTACAAAACCATTCAGAAGCAGAGATATACGAAACAGGATCTGCGATTCGAATTCCTAATTCGCGTTAGAGAAGCGAAAAAATGACAACCGAATTTTCTCGGCTCCTTCGCGCAAGGTCCTGCGAATAATCGTTTCATCTATCTCGACATCGGTACCTACGCCGGACAGACA
>Ga0070689_100000421_pt1 | contig 24985 bp, 18 predicted proteins | sample KBSS23HmetaG_FD_64669 | JGI IMG/M metagenome (GOLD analysis project Ga0070689, IMG submission 64669) | Switchgrass rhizosphere microbial communities from Kellogg Biological Station, Michigan, USA - KBS S2-3H metaG | ecosystem: Host-associated > Plants > Roots > Rhizosphere ...
CGGAAGGCGACGTGCAGCACTGGTGGCTGCCGCACAGCGGCCAGGGCGTGCGCACCCATATCTCCGACGACCGGGTGTGGCTGGCCTTCGTCACCGCGCACTACGTGCAGCTCACCGGCGACCGGGACATTCTCGACGAGATGTTGCCGTTCCTGGACGGACCCGCGCTGCCGCCGGAACGCCACGACGCGTTCTTCGAGCCGACCACATCGGGCGAAACCGCCTCGCTGTTCGAGCACTGCCGGCGCGGACTCGAGGGTGCGAAGCTCAGTCCGCGCGGCCTGCCGCTCATCGGCACCGGCGACTGGAACGACGGCATGAACCGCGTCGGCGAACATGGCCGCGGCGAAAGCGTGTGGCTGGGCTGGTTCCTGCACATGACGCTCATGAGCTTCGCGCCGCTGGCGCGCGAGCGCGGCGAGCTCGCGCTGGCCGGCACCTGGCTGGCGCTCGCGGCAAGGCTGCGCGCCGCCATCGAACAATACGGCTGGGATGGCGAGTGGTACCGGCGCGGATTCTTCGATGACGGCACGCCGCTGGGCTCGGCGCAGAACGACGAATGCCGCATCGATGCGATCGCGCAGTCCTGGGGCGTGATCTCGGGAGCGGCCAACCCGCAACGTGCCGCGCGCGCCATGGAATCGCTGGAATCGCACTTGCTGAAGCGCGATCCGCCACTGGCGCTGCTGTTCACTCCGCCCTTCGAGAAGTCGCGCCAGGAACCGGGTTACGTGAAAGCCTATCCACGCGGCATCCGTGAGAACGGCGGGCAATACACGCATGCGGGCGTGTGGACGCTGATCGCGTTTGCCCTGCAGGGCAAGGCGGAGCGCGCCATGGAAATGTTCCACATGTTGAGCCCGATAACCCGCGCCCCGACACGCGCCGACGCGCAGCGCTACAAGGTCGAGCCCTACGTCGTGGCGGGCGACGTCTATGGCGAAGCGCCGCATGAAGGGCGCGGCGGCTGGACCTGGTACACGGGTTCAGCGGGCTGGCTGTACCGCGCGGGCCTCGAATGGATACTCGGATTCCGATTGCACGGCAGTCAGTTGACGCTCGCTCCGTGCGTACCGGCAAGCTGGCCGGGCTTCACCATCCGTTACCGGCATCGCGGCACGCCCTACGTGATCCGCGTCGACGCAAAGGGCCCGGACACCCTGCCGCAGCTGACCGTCGACGGTCATGTGCAGATCGTGGGCCGCAACGCGGTGGAACTGCTCGCGGACGGGGCCCCGCACACCATCTCCGTCGCATGGCTGGCGGCAAGCCCCAGTGCCGGGATCGCCGTCGCGCCCGGCAATAGCGCCGGCCGCTTGACCTGACTCTCAGCTGCTTTTCCTGCGCGCCGAACTCTTCGGCTCAACTTCGGGGGACCAGGGTTTCCCGGTCCGCTGCTCGATGTAGGCGCGCAGCAACCGCCGGACGACCTGGGACGGCGTCGCGTCCTCCTCGGCGCACAGGCGCTCGAAGACGGCCTTCTTGCGCGGGTCGATGAGGATCGTGAGGCGCGCGGTGCGTTCTTCCATGTGTTAATTGTATGATAATGGCACGCACATTTGAACAGCATCCTGTGCACTGAGTTCCAGAGGCGTGCCGTGACATCTGGGTCGTTCTCATCGTTGGCCACCTGTTCTGCCCTGCTCGCAGGCTGGGGGGTCATTGGCGCGCTCGGATTGTTGCGTCCGGGCAGCGTCGCGCTCGCGCGCAGAGTGTTGTTCCCGCTCGGCGCGCTGGTCGGTGTGGCGGTCGCGACGGTTGCATTCTTTGGTGTGACCGGAGGGACGGAGCAGCTGGTTCTGCCCATCGGCCTGCCGGACCTTCCCGTGCACCTGCGCGGCGATGCGCTCAGCGGTGTGTTCCTGTTCCTGCTGGGTGCGGCGTCGGCCGGCATTTCACTGTTTGGCGCGGGCTACTTTCGCGCCGGCGAAGGCGCGGCCCCCGGCCTGCTGTGCCTGCAATACCACTTGTTCCTCGCGAGCATGGGCTTCGTGCTGCTCGCGGACGACGCTTACAGCTTCATGGTGTGCTGGGAAACGATGGCGCTGTCGTCTTATTTCCTGGTCACCACCCAACACCGCATCCCGGAGATCCGCAGCGCCGGCTTCCTGTACCTGCTGATCGCGCATCTCGGCGCGATCGCAATCCTGTTGTGCTTCGGCGTCATGCAGGGGGGCAGCTGGCAGTTCACGTTCGACGCCATGCGGGCAGCCCATCTTTCGCCCGCCTGGGCGGCAATCGCATTCGCGATGGCCCTGTTCGGCTTCGGCGCCAAGGCGGGGCTCGTGCCGATGCACGTCTGGCTGCCGGAAGCGCACCCGGCAGCGCCCTCTCCCGTGTCGGCGTTGATGAGCGGAGTAATGCTGAAGACCGCGTTGTACGGATTGCTGCGCGTGAGCTTCGACTTGTTAGGTGATCCGGCGTGGTGGTGGGGCCTGCTGCCGATCGCATTCGGCCTGTTCACGGCCATCTATGGGGTGGTATTCGCCGCGGCGCAGGTCGACATGAAGCGCCTGCTGGCGTATTCATCCATCGAGAACATCGGAATCATTTTCACCGGCGTGGGGCTGGCCATCGTCTTCCTCGGCGTGGGCATGACGGTGCTGGCATCGCTGGCGCTGGTCGCGGTGTTGTACCACGCGGTCAATCACGCCTTCATGAAGAGCCTGCTGTTCCTGGGCACGGGCTCGGTGCTGCACGCCACCGGCCAACGCAACCTCGGGCGCCTCGGCGGCCTCATTCATCGCATGCCCTGGGTGGCCTGGCTGACGCTTGTTGGCGTGCTTGCGATCGCCGGCCTGCCGCCGCTCAACGGATTTGTTTCCGAGTGGCTGCTGTTGCAGGCATTCCTTTCGGCTCACGAAATACCGCAGCCTTTCGTCAACATGCTGCTGCCGCTGGGCGCCGCGCTGGTCGCGCTGGCCGCCGCACTCGCCGCCTACGTCATGGTCAAGTTCTTCGGCGTGGTATTCCTTGGACAGCCACGCGAGACTTCGCTGGCCAATGCCCACGACGCCGGATGGTTCGAGCGCCTCGGCTTGCTGTGGCTCGCGCTCGGATGCGTCGCGCTCGGCCTGATGCCGACGCAGGTCATCATGTGGCTCGGCCGCGTGCCGCAGCAGCTCGGCATGATCACGGAAATGCCGGCGGCGTCGAGCTGGTGGCACCTCGTCCCGGTGGCGGGTCGGCAGGCGGCATACGCGCCGCTGGTCTTCCTGCTCGCCATCGTCGTGACCGTCGGCGTCACGTTGCTGCTGGTCAACACGGTCTACCACCGGCGCACCCGCCGCGCCGTGCCATGGGACTGCGGCTTCGCGCGCCTCGATGCCCGCATGCAGGACACGGCGGAAGGTTTCGGACAGCCGATTCGCCACATCTTTCAGCCGTTCTTCGACATGAAGCGCGAATTGCCGACGCCATTCGATCAGCAGCCGAGGTATCGCGTCGAGATCGGCGATCGCATCTGGCGCATTGCCTACCTGCCCCTGGCCCGCGGTGTGCAGCGCGTCGCCGAGGCACTGGCGTGGCTGCAGCAGGGTCGCATCGCCACCTACCTGCTCTACAGCTTCGTGACTCTGCTGGTGTTGCTGGGATTCGTGCTGTGACAATGCTCAACTGGCTCACGCAGATCCTCGAAGTGCTGGCGGCGTTGCTGGCCGCGCCGCTGTTCATCGGCTGGGTCAACCAGTGCCGTGCCTGGCTGCAGAACAAGTCGGCGCCGAGCGCGCTGCTGCCGTACCGGAATCTGCGCAAGCTGTTCCACAAGGAAGCGGTGCTGGCGAACAACGCCTCGCCCTTCTTCCGTCTTGCCCCTTACGTGGTGTTCGGGGCAATGGTCTGCGCCGCCGCCATCATCCCCACGCTTGGCACGCGCTTGCCGTTTTCGAACGCCGCCGACGCGATCGCCCTGGTGGGCCTGTTCGCCACCGCGCGCGTCTTCATGTCGCTCGCGGCATTCGACGTGGGAACTGCGTTCGGCACACTGGGCGCGCGACGCGAGATGCTGGTCGGGTTCCTGGCCGAACCCGCCCTGCTGATGGTCATATTCCTCGCGTCGCTGATCTCCACCAGCACCGCACTGCCGACGATTTCCGAAGGCCTGGCCACACGCGCGCTCGGGCTGTATCCGAGCCTCGCGTTCACGGGCGTGGCCTTTGCGCTGGTACTGCTCGCGGAGAATGCGCGCATTCCGGTCGACAACCCGGCGACACACCTCGAGCTGACGATGATCCACGAAGCCATGCTGCTCGAGTATTCGGCGCGGCACCTCGCGCTGATGGAATGGTCGGCGGCGCTCAAGCTCTTCAACTACGCCTGCATCGGCTTCGCGCTCTTCCTGCCCTGGGGCGTGGCGACCGGCGACGCGCCGAGGCCGCTCGCGCTGCTCGCCGCCATCCCGATCCTTGCATTCAAGCTGTTCGCGGCCGGCGGATTGCTCGCGCTGGTCGAAACCGTCTCCGCCAAGCTGCGCATCTTCCGCGCGCCCGAGTTCCTGGCCACTGCCTTCCTGTTCGCGGTGCTGGGCCTGCTGGTCCACCTGCTGCTAGGGGCGTGAACGATGAATGAGACCGGCTTCGATCTGCAGTTGCTCAACACCTTCGCAGCGCTGCTGCTGTTGTCGTCGTTCGCGATGTTGTCGCAACGGCGCGTGGTGACCATGGTCAACCTGCTCGCGATACAGGGGGTGTTGCTCGGCCTCGCGACCCTGCTGCTCGCCTGGCGCACCGGCAAGGGCCATCTCTACGTATCCGGCGCGATCACGCTGACGCTGAAGGCGGCCTTCCTCCCATGGCTGCTGCATCGCCTGATCCGCCGCCTGGGCGTCTACTGGGACAGCGAACCGTTGCTCAACATCGCCGGCACCATGCTCGTGGGACTGCTCATCGTCATCTTCGCCTTCGGTCTGGCGCAACCGATCGCCGCGCTCGCCACCACCACCACCCGCAGCTCGATCGGCATCGCGGTTGCCGTGGTGCTGCTCGCCTTCCTCACCATGATCACGCGCCGCAAGGCCATGTCGCAGGTCGTCGGATTCCTCTCGATGGAGAATGGACTTTTCTTCGGCGCGATGAGTGCGACCTATGGCATGCCCATGATCATCGAGCTGGGCGTCGCGCTCGACATCCTGGTGGCGATGCTGGTGCTCGGAGTGTTCTTCTTCCAGATCCGCGAGCAGTTCGACAGCCTCGACCTGCATCACCTCGAGTCGTTGAAGGAGGAGAAATAGCGTGAACTTCCTGCTGCTCCTCGGAACGCCGGTCGCGGGCGCCGTGTTGCTGGGCTTTTTCGGCGCGCGCCGGTGGGCTCCCGAGGCGAACGTTGCCATCAGCCTGGCCACTTTCCTGGCTGCCTGTGCGCTCACTGCGCGCGTCATCGGTGCGGGCACGCTCACCGCCGCGGACGAGCAGTTCTTCATCGATCCATTCAACGTCTTCCTGGTGACGCTCACCGCGCTGGTGAGTCTCACCACCTCGCTGTTCTCGCGCCCCTACATGCGTATCGAACGTGAGCACGGCCGCGTCGGCTCGGCGCAGCTGCGTCTCTTCCACAGCATGTACCAGCTGTTCATCGCGGCCATGCTCCTGGCGCTCACCACCAACAACATGGGCCTGATGTGGGTCGCGATGGAGGCCGCCACCTTGTCGACGGTGTTGCTGGTCACGTTGTATCGGACTCCTGCGAGCCTCGAAGCTGGCTGGAAATATTTTATCCTGTGCGGCGTGGGCATCGCGCAGGCGCTGTTCGGCACCATCCTGCTGTACTTCGCCGCGGAGAAGGTCCTGGGTGCAGAGGGGATGAGCGCGCTGCTCTGGACGCATCTCAACGGCGTGAAGGGCCAGCTCGAACCGACGGTGCTGATTCTCGCATTCGTGTTCCTGCTGGTCGGCTACGGGACCAAGGTCGGCCTGGCACCGCTGCACAACTGGCTGCCAGACGCACACGCCGAGGGCCCGACACCGATCTCGGCCGTGTTGTCGGGGCTGCTGCTCAACGTCGCCATCTACGCGGTGGTCCGTTGCAAGGTGCTGGTGGAAGGCGCGCTGCACTCCGCGCTGCCGTCGCAGATGCTCATGGGCTTCGGCCTCGTCTCCGTGGTCCTGGCGGCGTTCTTCCTCTGGCGGCAGCGCGACATAAAGCGCCTGTTCGCGTATTCGTCCATCGAGCACATGGGCATCATAACGTTCGCATTCGGCATGGGCGGCCCGGTGGCGAATTTCGCCGCATTGCTGCACATGACCGTGCATTCGCTGACCAAGTCCGCCATCTTCTTCGCCGTCGGTCACGCCGCGCAGAAGGCGGGCACGCAGATCATGGACGACATCCGCGGCCTGATCACGCTGAGCCCGACGGTGGGCTGGGGCCTGATGCTGGGCACCCTCGCCATACTCGGCCTGCCGCCGTTCGGTGTCTTCGCCAGCGAATTCCTTATTCTCACCACCGCGATGCGCGAGCAGTCCTGGGCCACCCCGATCCTGCTGCTGGCACTCGGCGTGGCATTCGCGGCGATCTTTCGGCGTGTGCAACCCATGGTGTTCGGCGAGACCACCGCACGCCGTCTGCCGCATCCGCCGGCGCTGATGCCGGTGTTCGTGCATCTCACTCTGGTGCTGACACTCGGGTTGTTCATCCCGCCGTACCTCGCCGACTGGTTCCGCCGGGCGGCCGACCTCATCGCGGGAATCTGAGATGCCTTTGCGCAAGTGGATCGAACGAGCGACGCCGATCCCGGGAGCGCCCGGTGTTTGTCGCGTCAACGTGAGCACGGAATCCTGGCATGCCTGCGCCGCGGATGCGGCAGCCGGGGGCGGACGCCTGCTCGCGTTGTGGGCGGACGTGTCGCGTGAGCCGATGATGTTCGCGGCCATATGCGCCGGGCGCGACGTGCTGACGCTGGCGCACGAATTGCCGACGGCCATCTCGACTTATCCGAGTCTTGCCGACCTGTTTCCCGCGGCCGCGCGCATGCAGCGGGCGGTGGCCGACCTGTCCGGTCCGCGGGCGCGCGACTTCGACCAGCGTCCCTGGTTGCGTCACGCGGCCTGGCCTGCCGACTATCTACCGCTGGCGTCCGCGCAGACGTCGCCGGAGCCCACGGCTCCCGCCGCCGACCAGTATGGTTTCATGCGCGTGAGCGGTGACGGCGTACACGAGATCCCGGTCGGGCCGGTGCACGCCGGCATCATCGAACCCGGGCATTTCCGTTTTTCCGTGGTCGGTGAAAAAGTTCTCAAGCTGGAGGAGCGCCTCGGCTACGTGCACAAGGGCATCGAGCGGAAGTTCGGCGAAATGCGTGCCAATGAAGGTCAGCGGCTGGCCGCACGTGTCTCGGGCGATTCGGCCGTGGCGTATTCCTGGGCTTATTGCCAGGCGCTCGAAGGCATTGCGCGCGCGGAAGTGCCGGCGCGCGCCGCGTGGTTGCGCGCGCTGGCGCTGGAGTGCGAGCGCATCGCCAACCACCTCGGAGATCTCGGCGCCCTCGGCAACGACGCCGGGTTCGCATTCGCACTCGCGCAGTTCTCGCGGCTCAAGGAATTGTGGTTGCGCGCGGTGGGGGCCGCGCTCGGCCAGCGTTACCTCTTCGACTTCGTGATTCCCGGCGGCGTCGCCGACAATGTCGACGTATACCGGCTCGCGAATCTCGCCGCGTGCGGCGCGGACATCGCGGCGCAGGCGGCGGTCCTGCGCCGCATCTTCGACGAGCACGCGGGCGTGCGCGATCGCTTCGCGGGCGCGGGCACGGTGCCGCCGGAGCTTGCGGCGCGGCTCGGCCTGTGCGGGCTGGCCGGGCGCGCGAGCGGCCAGTCATTCGACCTGCGTGCGGATCGGCCGTGCCGGCCCTACGACGAGTTGTCGGTGCGCCCGATGGTGCACTTCGAAGGTGACGTGGCGGCGCGGGTAGCGGTGCGATTCGATGAATTGCAGGAGTCCCTGCGGGTCGTTGGCGAAATCTCCCGCCGCCTGCCGGCGGGTCCGTTGCGCATCGCGTTCGCGGATTCCGCCGGCGCGGGGATGGGCATCGGCCTCATCGAAGGCTGGCGCGGGCCGGTGCTCGTCGCGCTGACGATTGCCGCGGATGGCGGCATCCAGCGTTGTCATCCGCACGATCCTTCCTGGCAAAACTGGTCGGTACTCGAGCACGCGATCATCGGCAACATCGTGCCGGATTTCCCGCTCATCAATAAGTCGTTCAATCTCTCCTACAGCGGCCACGACCTTTGAGCATGCTGAAGACGCTCCACACCATCTGCCGCACCGGCATCGTCACCGAACCCGCGCCCGCGAGCGACGCCGCGCTGCGCGTCGGCGACGAATTGCAACAGCGGATCCGCGACATCCTCGGTCGCGCGCTGTGCATACGTCACGTGGACGCCGGTTCCTGCAACGGCTGCGAGCTGGAGATACATGCGCTCAACAACCCCGTCTACAACATCGAAGGACTGGGCATCAAGTTTGTCGCCAGTCCGCGGCACGCCGACCTGCTGCTGGTCACCGGGCCGGTGGCGCGAAACATGGAGCTGGCTCTGCGGCGCGTTCATGACGCCACGCCGGAACCAAAGCTGGTGGTCGCGATCGGCGACTGCGCCTGTACGGGGGGAGTGTTCGGCGAGAGTTACGCGAGCGCGGGACGCGTGGCCAACGTGATTCCCGTGAACGTCGCCGTGGCGGGTTGCCCGCCCCACCCCAACCGGATCCTCACCGCGATCCTGACCTCGATCCAGGCCAGGAACGCCAAGTGACGCGCAAGGCGGACGACGAAGCAGAGTTGGTGGCAATCGAAAGTCCGTGGGAATGCCAGCCCGGCCTGATTCGCCTGCCGCGGCGGCGCGGTGAACCCGCGGCGGACGCACTCGCCCGGTTGCGCTGCCGTGACGGCATGCGGCGCCCCTACATCTTCGAAACGCCCCACGAACGCCGCCTGCACTTCACACAGAACGCCACCCAGAGTGCGATGTCGCACGTCGATCCTTACCTGCTCGTCGCGCCGTACACGCGCAAAATGATGGCGTTCCTGCTGCTGAATCCGAATCCGCGCCACATCGTGATGCTCGGCCTCGGGGGTGGTTCGCTGGTGAAGTTCTGTTATCGGTACCTGCCCAAGACGCGCATAACGGTGGTGGAGATCGACTCCGACGTGATCGCGCTGCGGGACGAATTCCTGATTCCACGCGACGATGCGCGGCTTCGCGTGATCCACGATGACGGCGCACGCTACATCGAGCACACCGACGCGCCCATAGACGCGCTGCTGGTCGACGCCTTCGACGCGGACGGCATCGCCAGCTCGCTGGCCAGCCCCGGCTTCTATGTGAGCGCCTTACGGCGGCTGACCGAGCGCGGGGTATTCGTCATGAATCTCTGGGGAAACACCGACCGTTTCGCGGCCAATGTGCACCATGCGATCGGCGCGTTTGGCGCGAACGCGGTTCTCATCTCGGTTCCCGGCGAACTGAACCTGCTCTTGTTCGGCGCGCGCCGTCCGCCACCCAAGGAGATCACGGAAGAACACGAGATGATCGCGGTGCGCCTGCAGCAGGCATTGCGACTCGATTTTCCGCGCTACCTGCGCCGCATATGCCAGGGGGAGCCACTTCGCGATTGAAGGCGCAGACCTCGCCAGCCCGCCACCCGGGCGTAGTGCAGATTGAGGACAGCTCACGGCTCGATCCGTAGACTGCGCGCATGCAAATGACACATTCATTTCGAGTGTTCGCGTGCCTTTGCGCACTTTCGCGCGTCGTCGACGCCGCATCGCCTGCGCCTGTGAGCGCCGAGAACGGCATGGTCGTCACCGCGCAGGCGTACGCGACGCGCGTCGGGGTGGATGTGCTGAAACGGGGCGGCAACGCCATCGACGCGGCCGTGGCCGTGGGTTACACCCTCGCCGTCGTGTATCCGGCCGCCGGCAATCTCGGCGGCGGCGGCTTCGTCACGCTGCAGCTCGCCGACGGGCGGCGGAGCTTCATCGACTTCCGCGAGACCGCACCGCTCGCCGCGAAACCTTCGATGTTCCTCGATGCGCAGGGCGATGTCATTCCGAACCTGAGCACACGTGGCCATCTCGCAGTCGCCGTGCCGGCCACGGTCGCCGGACTCGAGTACGCACGCGCGAAGTACGGCACCCTGCCGCGCCAGAAGCTCATTGCGCCCGCCATCCGCCTCGCCGAGGAAGGTTTCATTCTCACGCAGGGCGACGTGGACATGCTCAGCGAAGCGACGGAGGATTTCCGTCGAGATCCACCGTCGGCCGCGATTTTCCTCGACCGGGGCAACACATTCGCGCCCGGTGCGCGACTGGTACAGCGCGATCTCGCGCGCACCCTGCGCGACATCTCGGCGCGCGGCGTCGACGGCTTTTACAAAGGCAACACCGCGAAAGCATTGATCGCCGCCAGCAAGCGCGGCGGCGGCATCCTCACGCAGGCGGATTTCGATGCCTACCAGGTACGCGAGCTCGCGCCGCTGGAATGCGACTACCGCGGCTTCCACATCGTCTCGGCGCCGCCGCCGAGCTCGGGCGGCCTGGTGTTGTGCGAGATGCTGAACATCCTGCAGGGCTATCCGCTCGCCGACTACGGCTGGGGCTCGGCGCGCGCGGTGCACTTCGAGATCGAGGCCATGCGCCACGCCTACGTGGACCGCAATCACCTGCTCGGCGACCCGGCCTTCGTGACCAATCCACTGGCGCAGCTGCTCGACCCGCGATACGCCGCGCAAATCCGCGCCAGCATCGATCCGGAACGCGCCGGCGACTCGGCGAAACTGCGTCCCGGCATCGAGCGGGGCGAAGGCACGCACACGACTCACTACTCCATCGCGGACAAATACGGCAATGCGGTGGCCGTGACCTACACGCTCAACGACTGGTTCGGTGCGCGCGTCACGGCGCAGGGCACGGGCGTGCTGCTCAACGACGAGATGGACGATTTCACCGCCAAGGCCGGCGTACCCAACATGTACGGCCTGGTGCAGGACGAAGCGAACCGGATCGAACCCGGCAAACGTCCGCTGAGCTCGATGACCCCGACCATCGTGCTGCGCGATGGCAAACCGTGGATGATTCTCGGCACACCCGGCGGCAGCCGCATCATCACCGCCGTCATGCTCACCATGCTCAACGTGATCGACTACGGCATGAACCTGCAGGAAGCGGTCGACGCGCCACGCATCCACCAGCAATGGCTTCCGGACACCACTTTCGTCGAGCTGCGCGCACTGAGTCCCGACACCGTGGCCCTCCTCGAGTCCATGGGCCACAAGCTCACGGTGCCGCAGCCCGAGAATCACGTCGCCGCGATCCTCATCGAAGGCGAGCGTTTCTTCGGCGCGCTCGATCCGCGGCGCGCCACCGGCCTGGCGCTGGGTTACTGAGGTTCCATCTTGAGAGAGGCGCGCAGGAACTGTTCCGACTGCCTCAGCAGATCGGCGCGCGCCGCGCTGTCGTTCAGATCGTGCGCGAGTCCGGGATAGACCACCAGCCTGCTCGACCTGCCCGCCTGGCGCAGTTCGCGATCCATGCGCCGCGAATGACTCACGTCGACGTTTAGGTCGGCATCGCCATGGAACAGGAGCACGGGCGCCTTGAACGCCTTCGGATTGTGTGCCGGCGAACCTTCCTTGATGTGCGGTCCGTTGCCGACGTAGTCCGCCAGGACGTATGAATTTGCAAACGCACGGCCGCGGGTCTTCAGCAGCGCGAGATCGCTGATCGGCGCCACCGCGACCGCGGCCTTGAAGAGATCGGGATCGAGGACGTTGGCCTGCAGCGCAGCGTAGCCGCCGTAGGACCAGCCGAACACCGCGAGCCTGGCCGGGTCGGCCAGGCCCTGCGACACCAGCCATCGGCCGCCGTCGCAGATATCACCCACCGAGATCTGCCAGCTGCGGAATCCATTGTTGGCAAACCATTCGTCGCCGTATCCCGCCGAGCCGCGGAAGTTAGGCTGCAGTACCGCGAAGCCGCGGTGCGCGAAGTACTGCGCCTGCCACTGGAAATCCCACTCGTCGCGCTCGTCCGGTCCGCCATGCGGCATGACGATGGCCGGCAGAGCTTTGGGGTCCTCGACGCCGGGCGGCAGCGTGAGATAGCCCGGGATCGGCGTGCCGTCGGCCGCCGGGTACGTGATCGCCCTGACCGGCGACAATGTCATGTCCGCCAGCGCCGGACGCTCGGACATGATGAGCCCCACGGATTTCTTCGCCCGGTCGTAGAGGTACCACTTGCCCGGCTCGACGTCGCTGTGCGCGCGGATCACGAGCGTCTGTTCGTCGGCACTGGCGCTGATGAATTCAATCAGCGGCGTCCTGGGCAGTGCGTGCACGAGCGTGGCGTGGATCTTCCGGTATTCGGGTTCGAAGTACTCGACCTCGCGACGGTCGGTGACGTAGCTCGCGCCGATCACGCGTCCCGCGCGTCCGACGCGTACCACGCCATCGATGTCGACGTCCTTGTCGGCGAACACCAGCTGGCGTTGCATCGCACCGTCGAGCGAAATCCGGTACAACGCGTCGCGGCCCTCCAGTGTCTCGAGCACGTAGGCCGCGTTGCCTAGCGAATCGATGGCCAGCGGCGTCATGCCGCGCCCGCCACGACCGGTGCTGCCGTCGAAGGTGTAGCTGCCCAGTGGCCGCCACAGCCGGTCGTTCGTCAGCCGGTAGAAGTGCTTGTTGATGCCGCGCTGAAAGCTTTGCCCGAAACGCGTTTCCGAACGGATGGCGGGAAGCGGCATCCGTGCGACGAAGGTACGATCGCCCTGGCCGCCCCGCCCGACGGTCACCGTTCCCGATTCGATCGCGGGGCGGGCCGCCGGCGTGTTCAGCGAATCGACCACGAAGTTGGTCGTCATGATGCGGACAGTTCCCGCGCCGTCGGACAGGTATTCGACCACGTCCTTGCCCGGCCGCTCGATCGTCTGCACCTTGCCCGTGCGCGTGTCGATCAGGTCCACGCCGAGACCTTCCTGCTTGCGCGCCAGTAGTTTGCCGGTGGTCTGCTCGTCCGGCATGTAGCTGCGTACCATGAGTACGGTGGCGTCGGTGCCGTTCAACCAGTCGATCACCTTGCCGTCGGTCAGGCGCATGCCCATCTGATCCAGCGTGTCCTTCTGACCGAGGTACAGCTGGTTCTTGCCGTCGGCATCCATGGCCAGCGTGCGAAAGACCGGGGCCGGCGAGCTTTGCAGCATCACTTGTCCATAGAGGCCGCAGACGATGCGATCGGAGGCGGACCAGCCGCAGCTGATCAGACTGAAAGGGTTGGCATCGGCACGGGCGATTCTCCTGGAGATACCCGTGTCGAGGTCGACGACCATCGCGGCCGTGCCGGTGGGATCGTCGGCGCCGACATAGACGAGGTGCTTGCCGTCGGAGGACAGCCCGGCCGTGCGGATGGTTTCCAGGGCACCGAAGGCGGCCGCATCATCCGGCATTGCCGGGGCGCTCGCACCGCCAAAGAAAATTCCCGCCAGCAGTGCGACCTTCGACATCCCCATGCGCGAAAGTCTGCCTCACCCGCCGGTGGCTTTGTATACGGAATCGGCGAGCCGAAGGCGGCGCGCGTTCCCGCGATCGGAGCGAAGCGACTTCCCGCTAGAGTTTCAGGTACTTGCGCAGGAAGGCGTCCGACTTGCGCAACACCTCGGCGCGTACGGTGCTGTCGAGCAGGCCGTGATCGAGATCCTTGTACACGATCAACTCGCTCGACTTGCCGGCGCTTCGCAGCTGCCTGTCCATGACGCGCGACTGGCTGATGTCGACGTTCAAGTCGATGTCGCCCTGGAACATGAGCACCGGAGCCAGGAACGAGTTGGCGTTCTCGGCCGGCGATCCTTCCTTTACGTGCGGGCCGCTGCCGATGAAGTCGGCCTGCACGAAGGCATTCTGGTAGTTCAACGCGCCTTTGGACTTGAGCAGGTCCAGGTCGGTCACGGGCGCGACGGCGATCACTGCCTTGAACAGATCCGGGGCCAGCACATTCGACTGCAGGGCGGCGTAGCCGCCGTACGACCAGCCGAACACGCCGAGTTTCGACGGGTCAGCCATGCCCTGGGACACCAGCCACTTGCCGGCATCGACCACGTCGCCGACCGAGGTCTTCCAGCCACGGAAACCATTGTTCGCGAACCAGGCTTCGCCGTATCCATCCGAGCCGCGGAAGTTGGGCTGCAGTACCACGTAGCCGCGCTGCGCGAAAAACTGCGACAGCCAGTCGAAGCCCCACACATCGCGCGCACCGGGGCCACCGTGCGGCAGCACGATTGCGGGCAGATTCTTCGCTTCCGCGACTCCCGGCGGCAAGGTCAGGTAGGCCGGGATCTGCGTGCCATCGGCCGCCGGATAACTGATGGCCTTCATCGGCGAAAGCGTCCTGCCCTTGAGCTTCGGGCGCGACTCTGAAATCAGGCCGAGCGATTTCTTCGCGCGGTCGTATAGATACCAGTTGCCCGGCTCGACGTCGCTGCTGGCGTGCACCACCAGCACCTGTTCGTCGGCGCTGGCGCTGATGAAATCGATCAACGGCAATTTCGGCAGAGCGCGCGCGATCATGTCGTGCAGCTTCTGGTAGTCGGGATCGAAGTAGTGCACGTAGCGCTTGTCGGTGGTGTACGTGGCGCCGATCACGCGGCCGGCCCGCCCGATGGTGATTACGCCGTCCACGTCCACCTTGTCAGAGGCGAACACCAGCTCGCGCTTCGGGCGCTCTTCGAGCGTGATCTTGTACAACGCGTGGCGGCCGTCGAGAGTGTCGAGAACATAGGCCACGTTGTCGCGCGGATCCACCGCGATCGGAGTAATGCCCTTGCCGCGCCCTCCTTCGTTGCGGTCAATCTCGAAGGTCCCGAGCGGGCGCCACTTGTCGTCATTCACCAGGCGATACGCATGGGATAACTGGCCGCTGAAGTAGCCTGATTCGTTGTTCAACCGGGTGGTGACGATGCGCACATGGCCGAGCCCGTCGGAAATGTATTCGTCGACGTTCTCGCCGGCGCGCTCGATCACGGTGGCCACACCCGTGCGGGTGTCGAGCATATCCACGCCGAAGCCATTGAGGGTGTTGCGACCGACGATACGGCCGGTGGTCGCCTCGCGAATGTAGGTTCGCTGCATCAGCACCTTGCCATCGACGCCGTTCAGCCAGTCGATGACGTGACCATCGTCCAGGCGCACGGCTTCCTGCTCGACGGTGTCTCTCTGGCCGAGGGACACCTGGTGTTTGCCATCGATGTCCATGGCCACGGTGCGCCGGAAGTTGTACAGCACACTCCGGACACGCTGGATGCCCCACAGCGAGCAGACGATACGGTCCGCAGCGGACCAGTCGCAATCGCCGATGTGAATCGGCTTGCCATCTCCCATCGTGGCCTGCGTGACGGCGCCGGTCGACAGGTCGACGACCACGGCGATGGTGTTCCCGCCGACGGCCGCGCCGACGTACACCAGCCGCTTGCCATCCGCGGACAGGTTGATCGAGAAAATCTGTTCCATCTGGCCGAAGGCGTCCGCGTCGTCCGGAGGATCGGCGGGATTCTTCGCCGCGCTCGAGGGTTGGGACAACGTCAGCGCGCAAACGGCTAACAGACCGGCCAGCAGAACGGAGTTGAGCGGTTTCATGGGGCGGTAGTTTGCCCCATCGACGCGCCCCATATAAAGGAGTGCCCACGGAAATGGACACGGTCCAGCCGCACCGGGCCGGGCCTACTCCTTCCAGCCGCCCCCGAGCGCCTGGTAGAGCTGTACGACATTGATGGCGCCCGCCAGCCGCGTGACGATCAGCGCCCGCTGTGCGTCGTACATATCGCGCTGCGCGATCAGTGAGCCGAGGTAGCTATCCACCCCGCCCCGGTAGCGGATGTCGGCCAGTTTGTAGCTGGCTTCTGCCGCATGGGTGAGCGCTTCCTGCGCCTTCACCTGGTCATCGAAAGTGCTGCGGGCGATCAGCCCATCGGCCACTTCGCGGAAGGCCACCTGGATGGACTGTTCGTAACGTGCGATCTCGATGTGCTTGCGCACGTTGGCGAGATCGAGCGACGCCTTGTTGGCGCCGCCCGCGAAGATGGGCAACCGCACCTGGGGCACGAAACTCCAGCTGGTCTGCCCGGACTGGAACAGCGACGACAAGTCGCTGCTCGCATTGCCGTAGAAGCCGGTGAGCTCGATGCTCGGAAAGAACGCGGCGCGTGCCGCGCCGATGTTGGCGTTTGCGGCCTTGAGCGCGTGTTCCGCCGCGCGCACGTCCGGTCGGCGCGTGAGCAATTCGGCGGGCAATCCGGCGGGCAGATCCCGGACGAAGGTCTGAGCCTCGATGGCGTGCGAACCGTTGCCGGTTTCCGGCGGCAGCGGCTCGCCGATCAGCAACGCGAGCGCGTTGCGATCCACCGCCACACGGCGCGTCTGCTGCGCGATGTCGACTTCGGCCTCGCGCCACAACGACTCCGAGCGATGCAGCTCGATCTCGCTGGATACGCCCTGGTCGAAACGCAGTTTGGTGAGGTCGTAGGACTTGCGCTGACTGTCGCGGGTCTCGCTCGCCAGTTGCAGCAGATCGCGATCCGCGATCAGCGTGAGCCAGGCGGTCGCCACTTCGGACACCAGCAGCAGCTGCGCGGCGGTGCGGTTTTCCTCGAGCGCGAAGTATTGCTCCAGGGCCGCATTACGCAGGCTGCGCACCCGCCCAAACAGGTCCAGCTCGAAAGACGGCACGCTGAAACCCGCCGAATACACGCGCGTGAGCTCGCTCGAGCCGGTGCGGGACAGATCCGCCGGCACGCGCTGGCTGTTGGCCGAGCCCGCTGCGTCGATCGGTGGGACGAGATCGGCGCGCTGAATGCGGTATTGCGCGCGCGCCGCCTCGACGTTGAGCGTGGCGATGCGCAGGTCGCGGTTGTTGGTCAACGCGCGAGCGATGAGGTTATGCAGATCGGGATCGGGGAAGAATTCCTTCCAGCCGATTTCTGCAGCCGGAACCGCGGCCGCCGCCGTGTCCGCCTGTTCATAGGCGGGAGCCACGGGCGCCGCCGGCTGTTCGTAGTGCGGCGCGAGCGTGCATGCGGAGAGCGCGGCGGACAGCGCGACGATCACTATTGGGCGCGGGTTCATGCGACACCTGCATACGGCGTGTCGGCCGGCGTCTCGTCCACCTTCATGGTCACCGGCTTGACCTTGAAGAGCCGCATGACAACGACGAAAAACACCGGCACGAAGAACACCGCGAGGAAGGTCGAGGCGAGCATGCCACCGATCACGCCAGTGCCGACCGCGTGCTGGGCGCCCGATCCCGCGCCGCTGGCCAGGGCCAGCGGGAAGACGCCGGACATGAAGGCCAGCGAGGTCATGAGAATAGGCCGCAATCGTTGCCGGGCCGCATGTACCACGGCCTCGACGGCATCGGTGCCGTGATCGTAGGCCTCCTTGGCGAACTCGACGATCAGGATGGCGTTCTTGGCCGCGAGGCCGATGGTGACCAGCAATCCAACCTGGAAGTAGGCGTCTTTGGTGAGTCCCCGTCCCAGCGTTGCGACAACAGCACCCACCACGCCCAGCGGCACGACCAGCAGCACTGTGATCGGAATCGACCAGCTCTCGTAGAGTGCGGCGAGACAGAGAAAGACAATTGCCAGCGACAGCGCGTACAGCAACGGTGCCTGCGATCCGGACTTCTTTTCCTCATAGGACAGGCCGTTCCATTCCAGCCCCACGCCAGCAGGTAGTTTGGAGACGATCTCTTCCATCGCCGCCATGGCCTCGCCCGTGCTGTGGCCCGGTGCCTGAGTGCCCTGGATCTGGAACGCCGGCACGCCGTTGAAGCGCGTCAGCTTTTGCGGACCGTAGGTCCATTCACCGTGCCCGAAAGCGGAGAACGGCACCATGCCGCCCTGCGAATTGCGCACGTACCAGCGGTTCAGGTCTTCGGGCTGCATGCGCGAGGCGGGATCGCCCTGCACGTATACGCGTTTGATGCGGCCGCGATCGAGAAAGTCGTTGACGTAGGTGGAGGCCCAGCCGGTCTGCAGCGTCTGGTTGATGTCGGCGATCGACACGCCAAGCGCGCTGGCCTTTTCGCGGTCGATGTCCAGCTTGAACTGCGGCGCATCTTCCACGCCGTTGGGACGTACGCCGGTGAGCCGCGGGTCCTTGGCGGCCTCGCCCAGCAACTGGTTGCGCGCGGCCAGGAACGCGTCGCGCGGCAGGCCGCCACGGTTCTGCAGCATCAGGTCGAAGCCCGCGGTGTTGCCCAGCTCGAGCACCGCGGGCGGCGGTACCGCAATGATGTTGGCCTCCTTGACGGAGGAGAAATACTTGTTGGCGCGCGCCAGCAGCGCCGGCATCTGCTGCGCGGCTTTCTTGCGCTGGTCCCAGTCCTTGAGCTTGATGAACAGCAGTCCGGAGTTCTGGCCGGTGCCCGCGAAGTTGAAGCCGTTGACGGTGAGCACGCCGTCGACCGTGTCCTTCTCTTTTTCGGTGAAGTATTGCTGCGCCTGGTCGAGCGCCGCCCAGGTGCGCTCCTTGGAGGCGCCCGGCGGAGTCTGCACCTGGCCGTACATGAAGCCGGTGTCTTCGCCCGGCAGGAACGCCGAGGGTATGCGCGTGTACAACACTGCCATCAGCACCGCGATGCCGAGATACACCAGCATCGAGCGGCCGCTGCGCGCCAGCATCGAGTCGAGTCCGCCGGCATGTTTCTCACGGCCGCGGTCGAACCACTTGTTGAACCACTTGAAGAAGCCGGTATGTTCGACATGTCCGGACGGTGGCAGCGGCTTGAGGATCGTGGCGCACAGCGCCGGCGTCAGGATCAGCGCCACCAGCACCGACAGGCCCATCGCCGACACCAGCGTGATGGAGAACTGCCGGTAGATCACCCCGATCGAACCGCCGAAGAACGCCATGGGCACGAACACGGCGGCGAGTACCAGCGCGATGGCCACCAGCGCGCCGGTGATCTGGTCCATGGACTTGCGCGTCGCTTCGCGGGGTCCGAGCCCCTCTTCGCTCATTACGCGTTCCACGTTCTCCACGACCACGATCGCGTCGTCGACCAGCAAGCCGATGGACAGCGCCATGCCGAACATGGTCAGCGTGTTGATCGAGAACCCGAACGCCGCAAGGATGCCGAAAGTACCCAGCAGCACCACCGGCACCGCGATGGTCGGAATGATGGTAGCGCGGGCATTCTGCAGGAACAGGTACATCACCAGGAATACCAGCAGCACGGCTTCGAACAGCGTCTTCACGACCTCCTTGATGGAGGTGCGCACGAACGGCGTGGTGTCGAGCGGATAGACGACCTCGAAGTTCCGCGGGAAGAACGGCGCGAGTCTGTCCAGCGTCTGGTGGATTCCCTTTACGGTCTCCAATGCGTTCTGTCCCGCCGCCAGGCGGATGGCCACGCCGGCCGCGGGCTTGCCGTTGTACTTGGTGTCGCGGATGTAGGTCTCGGAGTTCAGTCCCACACGCGCCACGTCGCCGATGCGCACCTGCGAGCCGTCCGGGTTCACGCGCAGCAGGATGTCGCGGAACTGCTCGGGAGTAGATAGCCGGGTGGGGCCGATGATGCTGGCGTTGATGGCCTGGCCCGGCGCAGCCGGCAGGCCGCCGATAGAGCCCACCGACACCTGTACGTTCTGCGCCTTGATGGCGTTGACGACGTCGCCAGTGGTGAGTCCGTAATTGTTGAGCTTTGAGGGATCGACCCAGACGCGCATGGCATATTGCGCGCCGAAGATGGTGACGTCTCCCACGCCCTTGGTGCGGTTCAACGGATCGAGCAGATTGGTCGCAACGTAGTCCGTGAGGTCCTCGTTGCTCATGCTGTTGTCGGTGGAAATGAACCCCAGCACGATGAGGAAGTTGCGCGCCGGCTTGTTGACCCGCACGCCCGCCTGCTGCACCTCCTGAGGCAGGTTCGGCAGCGCCAGCGACAGTTTGTTCTGCACCTGCACCTGGGCCACGTCCGGATCGGTGCCGATGGTGAAGGTCAGCGTGATGGTGGCGCTGCCGTCGGCATTGGCATCCGACTGCATGTAGTCGAGGTTGTCGATGCCGTTCATCTGCTGCTCGATGACCTGCACTACCGTGTCCTGCAGCGTTTGCGCCGACGCGCCGGCATAGTTCACGCTGATGCCGATGGTCGGCGGCGCGATCGCCGGGAATTGGCGGATCGGCAGGTTGAACACCGAGAGGGTGCCCGCGATCATGATGATCAGCGCGATCACCCACGCGAAGATCGGCCTGTCGATGAAAAATCTCGAAAGCATGCGGACCTGCCTAGCGCTTCGCGACGTCGGCGGCAGCCAGCTCCTCGGCGGCCGGCACCACCTTGACCGGCGAACCGGGCTTGGCCTTCTGCAGGCCGTCGACGATCACGCGGTCGCCCGGCGAAAGCCCGGCGGTGATCAGCCATTCGCCCTCGATGGCGCGGTCGGCGGTCACGATGCGTTCCACCACCTTGTCCTCCTTGTCGACCAGCAGCACCGAAGCTTCACCCTTGGGGTTGTGGGAAACACCGCGTTGCGGCACAAGCAGCGCCGCCGAGCGAGTGCCCTGGGCGAGCTGCGCGCGCACGAACATGCCGGGCAGGAGCTCGCGACGCGGGTTGGGAAACACCGCGCGCAGCAGCACCGAGCCCGTGCTCGGATCCACCGACGCTTCCGAAACTTTCAGCCGGCCGTGCTCGGGATAGACGGTGCCATCCTCGAGGGTGAGCGTGACCTCGGCCTGGTTGTTGGCATCCTTGACGAGTTCGCCGCTCACCATCTGGCGCCTGAGGCGCAGGATCTCGGTGCTCGACTGCGCGATGTCGACGTAGATGGGATCGAGCTGCTGCACGGTGGCGAGCGGCGCCTCCTGCCCGCTCGTGACCAGCGCGCCCTCGGTGACCAGCGTACGCCCGATGCGTCCGTTGATGGGTGACAACACCTGCGTGTACACCACGTTGATGCGCGCCGCGTCCACCGCGGCTTTCGCGGACGCAACGTCGGCTTCGGCGCGCGCGCGCGCGGCGATGGCCTCGTCGTTCTCCTGCTTGGAGACGGCATTGGCGGCGATCAGCGGTTCGTAGCGTTCCGCCAGTAGTTTGGAGGTGATGGCCTGCGCCTCGGCGCGCTTGAGCGCGGCCTCGGCGGAAGACAGCGCGGCGCGATAGCTGCCGGCGTCGATCTGGAACAGCTGTTCACCGGCCTTCACTTCCGAGCCTTCACCGAACAGGCGCTTCTGCACGATGCCGGTCACCTGCGGACGCACCTCCGCCACCTTGAAAGCCGTGGTGCGGCCGGGCAGCTGGTCGGTGATGGCCACCGAGCGTGGCTTGAGCGTGACGATGCTGACTTCGGGCGGCGGCGGCGGACCCTTGTCGTCCTTGCCGCAGGCGGCGAGCAGCAGCGTTGCGGCGGCTGTCAAGGTCACGGCCGAGGCCACGAGAATATTATTTTGCTTCTGCATCGCGGGCTCCGTTGGCCAACATGCGGGACAGAAAAACGTTGAACTGCGCGAGCTCGTCCTTCTTGAATCCTTCGAGATGCACGTGCATGCCGTCGACGACGATGGGCCAGATCTTGTTGGCCACCTTGCGGCCCTTGGCCGTCAGGTGCAGGTTCACCACGCGCCGGTCGGCGTCACTGCGCTCGCGCCGCACCAGGTCCTTTTCTTCCAGGCGATCGAGCATGCGCGACATCGAAGCGTCGCCCATCTGGATGACGCGCGCCAGGCCCGCGACGGTGTCCGCCCTGCCCAGCCAGAGCATCAGTAACGGCTCCCACTGCATGCCGGTGAGCTCGAGCGGCTGCATGTGCAGGTCCACGCGCCGCACCAGCGAGCTGCTGATCAGCTTGAGCTGCCGGCAGATCATGCGGTGCGGATCGTTCTCGGGCAGCGGCACCGAATCGGCGGAATCGCGCAATTTTCGGGCGGCGGCTGTCATGGGAGCTCGGGTGTTACGGGAACGGCCGACAGTTTTCCGTTCCCATGCAATATTTGTCAAGGCAAATATTGCATGGTTACGAGATTGTCACTGCTCAGGCGGCCGCTGCGGCGCGGCGCAGCAGGTCGCCAGTGTCCTGAATCACCACGGAAAATCGGTCGGACAATGCCGCGAGTGTGGCCTGCTGCACCTGTGCCGCGGGGATCACGCCCGCACCGGCAAAGTGCGGCAGGTCGCGCGTTGCGGTCGCGGCTGCCACGACCGTATTCCGGAACCCGTGATCCAGAGCCGAGCGCGCCGTCGCACTGACGCACATGTGCGTGGCGAACCCCGCGATGACGATCTCGCGGCGCCCCGTGTCCCGGATCCGCCCGGCCAGCGGGGTACCGGCGAAGGCATTGGGCAGCGATTTGACCAAGACCGTCTCGCCATCGACGGGAACCAGCGACGGGATGAAGGCCGCGCCATCACCAAGCGGGTCGAACAGCGCGCCGCCCGGGCGGCCGTGATGAATCGCGTGGAAAACCGGCATGGCCCGTGCGCGCGCAAAGGCCAGCAGGCGCGCGCCCTCCTCCACGGCCGCGTCAATCCCGGCGAGCGGCAGCTTGCCGGAGGTGTATTCCCGCTGCCCATCGATGAGCAGCAGCACCGAATTCGCGGCATGCGCGGCCAGTGTGGGGAGCCCGGCGATTTCGGCCAGGGTCTGGGGTACGGGTCTGGATGGCATGTTTGGTTCCTCTTAATGATCGGTCACTAAAGCTTGTGGTTTCGACGGCGGACCGGGGCCCACACTAGGTCCAGCTCAACTTTCGCGGAACTCGCAAAAAATTCACGATGACTGACAAAAAACGCACGGCCCCGGTCGACTGGGAAGACATCCGCTTTTTCACGGCGCTCGCACGCCACGGCACGCTGGCGGCGACCGCGCGCGCGCTCAAGGTCACGCACGCCACAGTGGCGCGCCGCCTCGCCAACTTCGAGGCGGCGCTCGGTCGGCCGCTGTTCACGCGCAACACCAATGGATATGCATTGAACGCGGCCGGGGCCGCGGCGCTGGCCGAAGCGGCACAGATGGAGATGGCCGCCTGCTCGCTCGCGGGCAGTTGTGAAGCGCGCGGCAGTATCGCGGGCGCCGTGCGCATCACGATCGCGCGCGTGCTGGCAGACGGATTCCTCGCGGAACGCCTCGCACCGCTGCAGGCGAAACATCCCGAGCTCGACATCGAGCTCATCGCCACCGCGAAGAACCTGAGCCTGGCGCGGCGCGAGGCCGAGATCGCACTGCGCCTCGCTCGCCCGGCGTCCGGCGAACTGCTGACGCGGCGCGTGATGACCCTCGAGTACGGCTTCTATGCCGCGCCCGAATATCAGAAGCGCCTGGACAGCGGCGAACAACCGGTGTTCATCACCTTCGACGACGCCAGCGATCACGTCCCCGAAGCGGCCTGGGCGCAGCGTTTCATGCACGGCCGGCGCATCCTGCTGCGCGCCAACAGCCAGCTGTCGCAGGCGCTGGCGGCGCGGGCCGGGCGCGGCGTCGCGCTGCTGCCCACGCTGGTGGCGCGGACGCTCGGCGGTCTCGATCCGGTGCCGTTCGACGAGACTCCACCGTCGCGCGAGTTGTGGCTGCTGATGCGCCCGGACGTCTCGCGGCTGGCGCGCGTGCGCGCGGTCGCGGATCACCTGGTCGAACTATTCCATGAGCACCACGATTGACGCGCTGTCCGCGGGTTCCCGTGCGCACTGTACTGCCGCGGGCGGGGCATCGTCGTCGATGATGTCGCGGCCATGACCCAGACTTCCAAACTACCCGGCTTCTTCGACCGGCACGCCATCGCATTCATCGCGGCGGCCGCCGGCATCCTCATGATCACCATGGGCATACGCCAGTCCATGGGTCTGTTCATGGCGCCTATCATCACGAGCACCCACGTCGGTTACGCGGCCATGAGTTTCGCCATGGCCGTGGGCCAGCTCATGTGGGGCGTCGCGCAGCCGACCTTTGGCGTGATTGCCGACCGCTTCGGCGCCTGGCGCGCGTTGCTGGCCGGCGCGCTGATGATGGCGGCGGGCGCGGCACTGACCCCGTTCGCCACAAACGAACTCACGCTGATCGTGACCATCGGCATGCTCACCGCCGCCGGCGCCGGTGCCGGCAGCTTCGGCGTGCTGATCGGCGTGGTGTCGCAGCACGTGCCGGCCAACCGGAGATCGTTCGCGTCCGGCCTCGTCAATGCCGGCGGCAGTCTCGGCCAGTCGGTGTTTGCGCCGCTGTACGATTTCCTGATCCGGAGCATCACGTGGATGGGCGCCATGGGAGCCATGGCATTCGCCGCGCTGGCCACGATTCCATTGTCGCGTCTGTTGTCGCGAAAGATGCCGGGCGCCACATCGGCCGCGGCGCACACCGCCGGCCACGCCGTACCGGCCGCCGCCAGCGCACTCAGCCTGCGCGAGCAACTCGCCATCGCCGCACGGGACAAGAGCTACTGGTGCCTGCACGCGGGATTTTTCACCTGTGGCTTCCACATTGCCTTCCTGGTCACGCACCTGCCGGGCGAAGTGAAGCTCTGCAGCCTGCCGAGCGCCGTGGCGTCGACCTCGCTGTCCATCATCGGTGCCGCGAACGTCGCCGGCAGCCTCTGGGCCGGCTGGGCGGGCGGCGTGTACCGCATGAAGTACCTGCTGTTCTGGAACTACCTGTCGCGCGCCGCGATCATCGCCGTGTACCTCGCCGCGCCCAAGACCGCGCTCACGTTCTATCTATTCGCCGCGGCGCTGGGCTTCACCTGGCTGGCCACCGTGCCGCCGACCGCCGGACTCATCGGCAAGTTGTTCGGCGTGCGTTACCTCGCCACGCTGTTCGGCCTCACCACGCTCACGCACCAGATCGGCGCCTTCTTCGGCGCGTCGCTGGGCGGCATCGCGCTGGTGAAGTTCGGCGATTACTCGTGGATGTGGTACGCGGACATGGCGCTCGCGACGCTCGCCGCGTTCGTGAACCTGCCGATCCGCGAGGCGAAGCTCAAGGCCGCCCTCGCGCCCGCCTGAGCCCCGAGTAGCGCGGTAGCT
>Ga0070689_100000424_pt1 | contig 24930 bp, 23 predicted proteins | sample KBSS23HmetaG_FD_64669 | JGI IMG/M metagenome (GOLD analysis project Ga0070689, IMG submission 64669) | Switchgrass rhizosphere microbial communities from Kellogg Biological Station, Michigan, USA - KBS S2-3H metaG | ecosystem: Host-associated > Plants > Roots > Rhizosphere ...
GAGAACGGCCGAGCGCGAGGAGGGAGCCTGCCCATGAGCGAGCTGCGCGCCGCGTTGCCTGCCCACGCATTCGATGATGTGAGACGGAACGGACGTGGCACGCTCACGTCCGATACGCGCTACCGGCTGCTGCTCGAGGTCTTCCACAGCACGCGCGGCACACTCGACCTGCACGAGACGCTCGACCGATTGCTGGATGCGCTCCAGCTCCTCGTGCCGTTCGACGCCGCGGGCATCTTCGTCCTGCGCGACGAGGTCGCGCCGCCGCGCGTGGGCGGGCTCGTCGAACAGATCGCCGGCGTGAGCTGGCGGGGATTCCCGCCGCGCTCGCCGCTCACGGACCCGATGCTGCGTGACGGCAAGGGCATCGTCGGCCACGTCATCCGCACCGGAGAGGTGGTGTGCGCCGCCGACGTGCGCCTCGATCCGCGCTACATCGAGGGGCGCGAAGCGACGCGCTCCGAGGTCGCGGTCCCGATCCAGCTCGACGGCCGCACCATCGGCGCCTTCAACCTGGAGAGCGACGTGCCGGCCGCGTTCCGCTCCAAGGACGTCGAGGTGCTGAGCTTCTTCGCCGAGGCCACGGCGATGGCCGTGGAGAAGGCGGTGCTGCACCAGCGGCTGACGTCCGCCGACGAGCTCGACCGGCAGATCCGCACCGCGCAGCGCGTGCAGGAGCGCCTGCTCCCCACCGAGCTGCCCGACGTGCCGGGCCACGAGCTGGCGGGGATCTGCCTCCCCAGCACCCGCGTGGGCGGAGACTACTTCGACTTCGTGCCCGTCCCCGGCGGACAGATGGGGCTCATCGTCGCCGACGTCTCGGGCCACGGGCTCTCGGCCGCGATCATCATGTCGGCGTTCCGAGCACTCGCCCGAAACTGCCTGCGCGCCGGCCAGCCGTTGGACAAGGTCGCGGAGACCCTCGATCGGGAGCTGCCCGACACCACGGCGGGTGGGGCGTTCGTGACCGCGGTGCTGGCGATGTACGACCCCGAGAGCGGGCTATTGCGCTACGTGAACTGCGGGCACCACCCGCCGCTCCTGGACCGAGCCGGCCAGCCTCCGCGCTGGCTCACCGAAGGCGGCCCGCTGCTCGGGCTCATCGAGGGCGCGAGCTTCGAGATCGGCGAGGTCCAGTTGGTCCCGGACGACCAGCTCGTCATCTTCACCGACGGGATCGTCGAGGCGCGCAGCAGCGCTGGCGTGTGGTTCGGCAAGGAGCGGCTCGCCGAGGCCGTCGCTGCGAACCGCGACCAGCGCGCCCGCGAGCTGGTCGAGCGCGTGGTGCTCGAGGCGCGCGCGCTCTCTGGCGGCCACGGGCTCGAGGACGACGCCACCATGCTGCTGCTGCGGCGGACGTCCGCTCGCGCGCGCTGACGCAACCTGGAGGCCGCGAGCACGTATCAGGGGCATGACGCCTGGAGCAGTGGTCCGCCTCGCCGGCGCATGGCTGGCACTGCTGTCGTTGGGCCTTCCGTCGGAAGGCGCTTCCGCGCCATCGAAGAGCACGGGTGAGATCCGCCTCGAGTTCGACTACAGCGCGGCGGAGCGGATGGTCGAGGCCATCGAACGCCCGGCGTTGAGCGAGCCGGAGGCCCGCGCGCTGCTCGAGAACCGCGGCATCGCGGCCATGGTCGCGAAGACCAGCGTGTTCTCGCCCGGGAACACGCCCGCGACCTTTGTCACCGACATGCAGTCGTTCGTCGCCACCCACAAGTACCCGACCGGTGACTTCGCGCTGGACTGGATCTACAAGTTCCGGGACCAGGTGCTCGCGCTCGTGAGAGAGTTGCGCGCTGACGAGGGCTCGATGCGCGCCCGCATCGCGGGCAGGCTGGGGCGTTACGCGCCGCGCACCCGGCCGGTCACCGTCCGGGTCTACTTCGTCGCCGGCGGCATGTCGGACGGATTCGTCCTCGACGGCGACCCCGAGCTGGCGCTGTTCGTGGCGCTGGAGAAAGCGAGCGGCGACAAGGATGGCGTCGAGCAGAACCTCACGCACGAGCTCTACCACGTGCTCCAGAAGGCCTCGGCGGCGCAGAAGCCGGCGGCGGTGAAGTTCGCGGCGACGCTCGAGAAGCAGCCTCCGCTCCAGCAACTCCTCGCCACGACTTTGTGGGAGGGGACGGCGAACTTCGCCGCGGACGCGAGAGAGACACCGGGACCGGGCCCCTATGTCTCCATGTGGCGGGATCGCTACCTGCAGAACCTGACGCCAGAACGCATCCGCGCCAACTTCCAGCTCTTCGATTCCGTGCTCGTCGAGCTCGATCGAGGGAAGACCGACTGGGCTGCCGCCTACAGCCGCGGCTTCGGCAACGGGTCACGCCTCTACTTCGTCGGTATGGAGATGGCTCGCGCCCTGACCTCCGTGCGGGGCGCGGACTACCTCGGGGAGGCGTTCGCCCGTCCCCCGACGCGGTTCTTCCGCGACTATCTCCAACTCAGCGCCGCCGACCCGTCGCTGCCGCGATTCTCGGCCGACACGCGCCGCGTCCTCGAGCATCTCCCCGCGACCTGGTGACGCTCGAGGCTGTGCGCGCGGCCGTGGTCGCCGCACATCGCACAACGGCCCTCCTCCGGAATGAGCGGCCCGGCTCACTCCGACGCCGCTCCGTTGCTCTTCACGTCCTGCTCCTGGCCCGGCAGTGGGATACCGGCTTCCCTCAGTTGCCCGACGAGTCGCGCGACATCCTCTTCGAGGATGAGGACGTGGTCGAGCAGCTCCTGCACGCGGGTCGCGAGCAGACGGATCAGGCCGATGCCGATCTCCGGGTTGTCCGAGATGCTGTCGAACAGCTCCTCGACCGTGACCCAGATCAGGTGCGTGTGCTCGAGGGCGAGGACGCTGACCGTGGTCGGATCTCCTTCCCGCACCTCGAGCTGGCCGAACCCCTCCCCCGTGTCGACGATGCGGAAGAACTTGTCCCGCTTCCTGACCTCCAGCTTGCCCTCCACCACGAGGATCGTGGCGCGGTTGGGATCGCCCTCGCGCCAGACGTAGGTGCCGGCGTCGAAGTGCCGCTCCTGCGTCCTCGCGGCCAGCACCGCCAGCGCCTCCGTCGGCACGGCCCCGAACACGGGGTAGGCCTTCAACATCGCCGTCTTCTCCACGAGCGTCAGCACCGCTTCCATGGCCGTCACACTCCGGCGAGCGCGAGGTGCGCCCAGCGTGCCGCATCGCGCACGCGCGGATCGGTCATGCCCAGGTTGGAGTCCACCAGCGGCTCCATCCCCCGCTCGTGCCGTGTGCCGACGACGTAGAGGGCCACGGCGCGGAGCCAGGCATCGTCCCCCTGGAGGATCGCGGCGAGCGAGTCTGCGAACGGCATCGGGCCCAGCTTGTAATGAGCGGACACGAACTTGAGCCGCGCGTCCTCGCTCGCCTCGACCAGCGGCAGCACGACGCTGCGATGTTCGGAACGCAGGGCGTTCTCCAGGTACTCGACCGCGTTGCCTCGCTGCTTCGCGGTATCCGACGTCACCCCGCGATATGCGGCGAGGATGTCGGTGGGCGGGTAGAGCAGCCCCAGGCGCCGGAAGACGCGGATGAGTGCCTGGTCCATGCGCTCCCGGAGCGCGATGCCGAACAGCCGCTCCGCCGCCGAAGCGGATTCGAGCCGGCCCGAGTGGTGGTGGACCAGCGCGCGCGCGTATTCGTGCGCGTCGCGCTCCAGGTCCTCCGTGACCAGCGCCGCCGGGAACTGGATGCCCGCGCTTGCGGATCGGATCCGGTTCGAGGCCTTGAGGATCCGGTAGGTGAGCCGCACGTCCGAGCGATCGCGGGTGCGGAACAGCGCGTTCACCGCTTCCGGCGTGCCCACGTCGCTCAGCACGTAGGGGATCTCCCAGCGCAGCGCGAGGTCCACGCTCGAGTCGCTCAGGTAGTCCCCCAGCGTGCCCACCACGCGCTCGCCGAACGCGGCCAGACCGGCGCGTGCCGCGCGGCTCGTCTCCTTCCGCCCGAGCGCATCGATGAGCCGGAGCACGTGCTCGCGGCGGCGCGCCGCGCCCGCCGACCGCAACGCCGCGCGGCGCACGCGCAGGTCGGCATCGTCGAGCAGGGGTGAGAGCAGCTGGAAGAGCGCGTCGGAACGGGCGCGGGCTCCGAGGCCCTCGGCGACGCACACGCGATCCTGCGGGGGCGAGTTCCGGAGCACGTCCTCCAGCACCTCGCGGGCGCGGTCCGCCTCGCTCGGCCCCACGTACTGGGTCACGCAGCGGATCGCCGCGCCGCGAAGCCCCGCGTCGTCCGAGCGCAGCATCTGCTCGAGCCGATCGAGGATGCCCACGCGCCGCAGCGCGCACCAGGTGACGAGGGTCTCCCCGCGCACGCCGGGATCGGGATCCTGCATCAGCGGCAGGACCAGCTCGATAGGGGCGTCCGGACGATGGGCGCGAATCCACTGCAGCGTGCGGATCCGCACCGCCGTGGAACGATGGTGGAGCAGCCCGGGCAGGTGCGCATCGAGCACGTCGGGCGCGTTCTCCTCCAGCATCTCGACGCTCTGCAGCACGACGCGCTCGTACGGGCTCTGGAGCTGGCGCGAGACCTCCCGGATCACACCCGCCTCGCGCAGCGACACGCGCATGCGCTCGTGGCCCAGGCTCAGACGCCGCACGTTGCGTCCCAGCTCCACCAGGTATCCGCGGCGGACGCCCATCCACGCCGCTACCCAGGCGACGAGGATCACCGCGGCCGCGATGCCGAGCGTGCGCGTGGTCGCGCCCGCGAACATCCCGATCCCGAGGATGAGCAGGCCGGCGACGCCTTCGCCGAGGCGCTCGACCGCCGCCTCGATGAACGACTTCACGCGCCGCCTGAGCCCCGGCTCCAGCGGGAAGAAGGAGATCTCCTGGCCGACCTTGGCGATGGAAAGCCCCATGGCCTGGTCCCAGAGCCGGGTCGCGGTGGCGGCTGCGAGCCCCGGCAGCGCGATCGCGAACGCGGTTCCGACCGCGAGCCCCGCCGGCAGCAGCGCGACCGAGCCCGCGGAGCCCAGGTGCGTCATCAGCCATCGCGCCACGAACAGCTGCAGGATCAGCGCCACCACGTTCACCATCGAGTGGAACATGCCGAGGTAGGTGGCGAGCTGGCCGCGATCGCTGAAGCGGCGCTGGATCTCGAGCTTGAACTGGTAGTCGACGAGTGCGCTCACCATCACCGAGCACAGCGCCGCGAGCACGAGCCAGCGCACGTACGTCCGGCTGAAGAGCGGCGTGTCTTCACCCGGCTGTTCGCCCTCGGGCTCGGGCTGGCCGACGATCCCCTGCCCCACCGACAGCCGCAGCAGCGGCACCGCGGCGATGAGGAGGATCGCCGCGGCCATGACCAGCGCGCTCAAGCTCCACATGCGGGCGAGCGGCGCGGCGATGAGACCGCCGAACAGGCCGCCCAGGAGCCCGCCGACGCCGATCACGCCGAACGTGCGGCGTGCTTCACGCGGGTCGGAGAGGCTCGCCGCGAACGCCCAGAACTGCGACATGAGGATGAGGCCGTAGACGTTCGCCCACAGGTAGAAGGCGATCGTCACCCATCGCGCCTGCAGGCGGAACAGCCACGCGAACACGAGCAGCGACAGCCCGCAGCTCACCGCTCCGGCCGCGAGCGCCTGCCAGTTCGCGAGGCGCTGGGTGAGGCGGCCGAACACGAGCGTCGCGCCCAGGGTGAGGAGCCCGACCACGACGAGCACGTAGGGCAGCACGCTCACGGGCAGCTCGGCGAGGAAGTCCGCGTCGCGCGCGGTCTTGACCAGGGTGTACGAGCCGACGAGCGCGAACAGGATCGCGCCGAGGGCGTGCGCACGCCGCGCCTCGTCGGGGTCGAGCTGGAAGCGTCGCGCAAGCCCGCGGCTCATCAGGGACCCCCAAGGTGATCGTCGCCGGACTATAGAGCATCCCCGACCGCGGCCAAGCGGTCAGAGACTGTCGTTGACGCTGACCCGGGCAGCGGCGGATAGTCCCGGCCCTTGATGACTTCCGGCCGTGCCGTTCTCGTGCGCATGCTCATCGCGACGGCCTGCATGGCGGCGGGCGCGTCGGGCATGGCGCGCGCGCAGCAGGCGACTCCTGCGCCGGCAGCCGCCGCGCCCGTCGACTCCGCGCAGGCGTCGCCCTCGAGCGACCTCGCGCCCTCGACCGCTCCGCCCTGGAACCCGCCCGAGCCCGAGTCGGGCAAGCGGCTCTGGGAGTCGTTGCTCGAGCTGCCGGGGCGTGTCGTCACGCTGCCGCTCTCGGCACTCGGCTACGGCGCGCGCAACTACCTGCTGTTCGCCGAGGCGAACAGCGTGGTGCCGCGCGCGAAGGCGATCCTCGCATCGTCCCCGCGGTTCGGCGTCTACGCCATCCCCGCGAGCCTCGGGGATCACACCGGTACGGGCGTCGCGCTCGAACTGCGTCCGCCCCGGCTCCGCGAATTCCTCACCGGTGAGCTGAGCGCATCCACGCAGCACTACCACCGCACGCGGGTGCAGCTGGCGCTCGGGCCGCTCGGCGCCGAATACCAGTACGAGTGGCGGCCGCGCGACCAGTTCTACGGTCTCGGCCCCGGCTCCAGCCTCGATGACCTTTCCGAGTACGCGGTGCAGGGCCAGGCCATCCGCGCGCAGCTCGCGTTCCCGTGGCAGCGACGCAAGCAGAAGGCGCCGCCCGCACAGGTGAGCGCGTACGTGGGAACGCGCCAGCTCGTGATGCGGAACAGCCGCGGCCAGGAGCGCTCGTTCGAGCAGGTGTTCCCCGTGATCGGCGCGTCGCAGCTGAACGAGCAGGTGGAGAACCTGCTCACCGGCGTCCGTGGCTACTTCGACACCCGCGGCGGCAAGCCACATTGGACGCAGGGCGTGCGCGTGGAAGCGCAGCTCGATCACTTCGGCAGCTCGAGCGAGAAGGTGCTCGCGTTCCAGGACGCCAGCACCGACGCGCCCGAGTTCACGCGCTACTCGGGTGCCGTCACGACCGGCTTCTCGTTCATGCGCGACCCGAGGACCATCCGGTTGGCGCTGCACGGGGCGCACCAGGATGTCGCCCATCGTTCCGAGGCCATGCGCATCTACGACCTCTCCGGACTGGGCGGCGGGCGCGGCCTCTACGGGTTCGAGCCGGGCCGCTTCAAGGACCTCGATATGGTCGTGGGCCAGGTCTCCTACATCTTCCCGCTCGCGCAGCATTTCGAGATGGACGTCCACACCGAGCTCGGCAATGTCTATCGCGACGTGTTCGAGGCGCCGACGTGGAGCTCGCTGCGCCAGTCGTACGGCGTCAACCTGCGGCCGCGCAACCATGACTCGCCGCTCGGTTTCGTCGGCGTGGACTGGAGCAACGAGGGCATCCGCTTCCGGTTCTCGATCGGGAGCGTCGAATGAGCCGCCGGTGCGCGCCGCTGCTGTTCGTCGCGCTGCTCGCCGCGCCCTCGTGGGCGGGCGATGCGACGCCCCCCAAGGAGACCGACATCTCCTATTTCTACGACCTCTTCGAGCATTCGCTCGTACGCCCGATGACGCGCATGCTGGACCCGGCGCTGTGGGTGCGCAAAGCGACCGGGAGCCCGCGCGAGGCGATGAACGTCGACGAGCGCGATCAGGTCCGGCTGCCGAGCACGTGGTGGCAGCCGCGCGCCGGCTTCCGCCCGCTCGCTGCGGAGCAGATGCTGCGCGGGCCGGGCCCGGGCGGACCGATGCCCGGGCGGTGGACCGTGACGCGGGCCAAGACGCAGGGCGTCACCCCCGGCTTCTTCGTCAAGGACGCCGCGGGGACGCGCTTCATCATCAAGTTCGACCCGCCCGCCTGCCCCGAGATGGCCACCGGCGCCGACGTCGTCTCGAGTTACCTGTTCTGGGCGGCCGGATACAACGTGCCTTCCAACTCGATCGTCCGCTTCCGGGCGGAGTCGCTGCTCGTCGCCACCGACGCCGTCGTGGTCGACAATCGCGGGCGCAAGGTACCGATGACGGACGCGTTCCTGAAGCAGCTGCTGTCGCGCGTGCGGCGCGAGCCCGACGGCACCTACCGCGCGATGGCGAGCCGGTTGCTCGCCGGCAAGCCGCTGGGGCCGTTCGAGTACGACGGCCGCCGCAAGGACGATCCCGAGGATCGCATCCCGCACCAGCACCGCCGCGAGCTGCGCGGGCTGTGGACGTTGTGCGCGTGGCTCGGGCATGCCGACTCGCGCGGCCCCAACTCGCTCGACATGTGGGTCGAGGACGGCGGCCGGACGTTCGTGCGCCACCACCTGATCGACTTCGGCTCGTGCCTGGGCTCGGGCGCGATAGCGAAGCGCTCGTACCAGACCGGCCACGAGTACTTCGTCGACTACGGCACGATGACGCGCTCGGCGCTCACGCTGGGCCTCGTGCCCGCGAGGTGGGAAGCATCCGAGGATCCGGGGCTTCCGGCGGTCGGCTTCATCGATTCCAAGACGTTCGACCCCAAGGGCTGGCGCCCGGACTACCCGAACCCGGCGTTCGACGAGCGCACCGATCGAGACATCCGCTGGGGGGCGCGCATCGTGGCCGCGATGAGCGACAGCCTGATCCGCGCGGCCGTCGAGCAGGGACGGTTCGAGGACCCGCGCGCGACCGAGTACCTGACGCGGGTGCTGATCGAGCGTCGCGACAAGATCGTCCAGGCGTGGTTCGCCGGCGACACGCAGGTCTCGGAGCGGCAACGGTGAGGTGTGCCGCGCGCCTCGTTCCCCTCACGCTGCTCGTGATCGGCGCCTGCGCGCCCGTCGCCTCCTATCGCGGGCCGGTCCCGGCGCCGGGGAGCCAGGCCACGGTGCTCGAGGCCACGGCCGCGCGCGCGGAGCCCGGCGTCACGCCGCGGCGGAAGCTCGTCGGTGCCGGTAGCACGGCGGACCCTTCGCCGGCGCGCGACTCGGTCACGGTGCTGCTCTATGGCGACAACCGCGGCGGCTTCCGCATGCAGTACCACACCACCGAGTACCGCGCCGTCACGCGCATGTTCCAGACCGGCATCCACGGGTTCGTGAAGGGGCTGTTGTTCACGCCGGTCCTCTTGGTCGAGGCGTTCATCCCCGCACTCGACGGCCCGCGCGACGTGGTCACGATGTTCACGCGCAACACGCGGGCGGGCGGCGAGGCGCGCGTGGTGGAGGCGATGCAGCCGTACCTGCCCGCCGACCTCGTGATCTCGACCGGGGACATCGTCACCGACGGACGGCGCGGCCGGCTCTGGGAGCAGTTCGAGGCGCGCCACCGCGCACTGCGCACGCAGAACCTCTACCTCGCAGCACCCGGCAATCACGAGCACCTCTACGACCCCGACGCGGCCCGGAGCTGGGACGCGGCGATCGGTACGCCGCCCGCTCCCGGCCGCCACTGGTACCACGCCGACCTGCCCGATCTCGGGGCGCGCTTCGTGATCCTCGACTCGGACCTGCTCTCCGACGTCCACGGGAACTACGGGGACTCGACGTGGATGGCGCGCGCGAACGCGCAGCTCGAGTTCGCGGACGCCGCGCTGGCCTCGCCCATGAAGTGGAAGTTCGTCGTGCTCCATCATCCCCCGGTGACGAGCGGCCACTATGAAGAAGACTGGCTCCCCGACCGGCCGGGCGACCCCGTGCCCGCCCGCCGCACGCGCCTGCTCGAGATGTGCGCGCGCCACCGCGTCACCGCCGTCCTGGCCGGGCACGAGCACCTCTATCACCGCTCGTACATCGCGGACACGACCGGGGCCGGCTTCTGGGAGGTGATCTCGGGCGGGGGCGGAGCGCCGCTCTACCCGATCGAGAAGGCGGCGCTCGAGCAGTCGCTGCTCGAAGCGCTGCCGGGCGGGTTGCGCGTGGTGCCGGGCTCGGCACACGGTCGCTCGACCTTCCACTTCTGCCGCATCACGTTCCCCGGCTCGGGGAACGGCCCGCTGCGCATGGAGGTCTTCCGCGCGCTGCCGGGCGGGAGGTCCGAGCGCATCGACGACGTCGACCTCGCCTCTCCGCCTGCCACCCTGGGATCCGGCTCGTGAGCACGACCACCGCCCTGCCCGCCCGCACGCGCAACCCGCTCGAGCGTTTCCTCGGGCTGTTCGCCGACGTGCGCCCCGGGGAGGGCACCACGGTCGTGCTGCTCATGCTCAACGTGTTCCTGCTGCTGTGCTGCTATTACATCATCAAGCCCGTGCGCGAGGCGCTCATCCTCGGCGGCGAGAGCGCCGAGGTGAAGAGCTATACCTCGGCGGCGATGGCGGCCGTGCTCGTCGTGCTGGTGCCCGCCTACGGAAACTTCGCCAGCCGTGTCAATCGCATGCGACTCATCGCCGTGGTGTCCATGGTCTTCGTCGTGAACCTGGTGCTGTTCTATGTCCTCGGACGAATGAACATTCCGCACCTTGGGATCGCGTTCTTCGTCTGGGTGGGCGTTTACAACCTCATGATCATGGCCCAGTTCTGGTCGTTCGCGAACGACATCTACACGCGGGAAGAGGGCGAGAGGCTGTTCGGGGTGGTGGCCTTCGGCGCGAGTCTGGGTGCGGTCCTCGGGGGACGCGTGGCGAAGGTCCTGTTCCATGCGCTCGGCGCCTACAACCTGCTGCTGATCGCGGCGGCGCTGCTCGCAGCGTCGCTGCTCATCACCGCGGCGGTGAACCGGAGCGAAGCCAGGGCGCATGATGCCCGCAGCCGCGAGGCCGCGCAGGCGCCGCTCGGGCGCGAGGGCGGGTTCGGCCTCGTGCTCTCCAACCGCTACCTCCTCTACATCGCGCTGCTCGCGCTCGTGCTCAACATCGTCAACACGAACGGCGAGTACATCCTCGGCAAGACGCTCTCCGAGGCGGCGGACAGGATGATCGCGCGGGACGCGATCAGCGACGCCGCCGAGTTCAAGCGCAACTTCATCGGCACCTACTATGCCGGGTTCTTCACTTGGGTGAACACGGTGGGCGCCGTGGTCCAGCTGTTCGTGGTCTCACGCCTGATCCAGAAGATCGGCGTGCGCGCGGCACTGTTCGTGATGCCGTGCATCGCGCTGGGCGGCTACGCGTTGCTCGCCGTGGCGCCGGTGATCGGCTACATCCGCGCGGTCAAGATCGCGGAGAACTCCACCGACTACTCGCTCCAGAACACGGCGCGGCAAGCGCTGTTCCTGCCCACGTCGCGCGAGGCGAAGTACAAGGCCAAGGCGGCGATCGACACGTTCTTCGTGCGCGCCGGCGACGTGCTCTCCGCCGGTGTCGTGCTCGCGGTCACCGCGCTCGCGCTCACCACGCGCACGGTGGCGGCGATCAACATCGCCCTCGTGCTCGTGTGGCTGGTGCTCGTGGCCGCGATCGGCCGCCAGCACAAGAAGCTCACCGCGGGACCGGGAACGGCAGGCTGAGTCCGGCCGGCGCGCGCCACCGCTACCGCAGCACCGGCTCCTCGATCGGGCCCTGCGACTGCGCCTGCCGCTGCACCATCTCGTAGTAGCTGCCCCTCGCCGCCATCAGGTCGTCGTGCTTCCCGCGCTCGACCACGCGGCCGTCCTCCATCACCAGGATCAGGTCCGCGCGGTGCACCGTGGACAGGCGGTGGGCGATGATGAACGTCGTCCGCCCGGCGAGCAGTCCCTCCATCGCCGCCTGGATCAACTGCTCGCTCTCGGTGTCGAGATTGCTCGTGGCCTCGTCGAGGATCAGGATCTCCGGCCGCTTGAGGATCGCGCGCGCGATGGCGAGGCGCTGCTGCTGGCCGCCGGAGAGCTTCACGCCACGCTCGCCGATGAACGTGTCGTACTGCAACGGCAGCCGCACGATGAACTCGTGCGCGTTGGCGCGCCGGGCTGCGTCCTCGACGTCGGCCTCGCTCGCGGTGTGGCAGCCGTAGGCGATGTTCTCGCGCACCGAGCCGTCGAACAGGAACACATCCTGCTGCACGAGCGCGAGGAGATCGCGATAGGTCTTGAGCTGGAACTCGCGAATGTCGGTGCCGTTGAGGAGGATCCGGCCGTGGCTCGGGTCCTGGAAGCGCGCCACGAGATCGGTCACGGTGGTCTTTCCGGCGCCGCTCCTGCCCACGAGCGCGATCACCGAGCCGCTGGGCACGTTGCCGCTGAAGTCCTTCACCACGGGCTGGCCCTCGCGGTACTCGAAGGTGACGTTCTCGAAGCGCAGCTCGCGCACCTTCTGCGGCGCGGGCCGCGCCCCGGGGCGGTCGGGCTTGTCGGCGGCCATGCCGAGCACCTCGAACACCCGCTCCATCGCCGCCAGCGAGCGCTGCAGTTCCGAGAACGTGTTGACGATGTTCCACACCGGGCCGAGCAGCAGCCATACGTACCACTGGAACGCCATGATGTCGCCGATCGAGGCGCCGCCGTGCAGCGCGAGCAGGCCGCCGTACCAGACGATGACGACGTTGATCGCGCCCATGATCAGGCCCCACGTCGTCCAGATCACCATCTCGCGCCGCTGCGCGAACATCTCCTTGCGCAGCACCATGTGGCGGCCGCGCATGTACTCGAGCAGCTCGCTCACCTCGCGCCGGAACGCGCGCACGACGCGGATCCCCGAGAACGTCTCGCCCACGCGGCCGTCGATGCGCTCGACGTCCTTGCGGATCGATCGGTAGATGGGCCGGATCCGCTTGGACGAGATGAAGCTGATCACCACGATGCCGGGGATGATCGCCATCGCGGTCAAGGCGAGCCGCCAGTTGAGCGCGAACAGGATGCCGATGGCGATGCCGAGGCGCAGGAGCGCGATCGACGGCGACACGATCGCCATCTGCAGGAAGCCGGTGGTGGTGTCGACGTCGCCGGTGAGCCGCGACAGGATGCCGCCCGTCTTCATGTCGTGGAGCTTCGCCAGCGGCAGGTGGAGCATGCGATGGAACAGCGTGCGCCGGAGCGCCAGCATCAGGCGCGTGTTCAGGAGCCGCTGGCGGTTCTCCTTGAACGCGTTGAGGAGGTTCGAGCCCACGATCAAGGTCAGGAACGCGGTCCCGGTGAAGTTGAGCCGCGCCAGGCGCTGCGCCGTTTCCAGCGTCTTGTTGAGCAGGACCTTGTCGACCATGAACCGCATGAACAGCGGCTCGATCATCTCCAGCCCGGCGCGCGCCAGCGCGAGCACGATGAACGCAACGACCGCGCTGCGGTGCGGCTTCAACCAGCGGAAGTACTCGCCCAGGTAGCGCCGGCGGCGCGCGCTCCGGGCCGCCTTCGCGGCGGCCGAGTCCTGCGGCGCCACCCCGTCGCCATCCGGCGACTCGGCATTCGGCCGCTCCTCGCGCTCGAGCAGCGCGTCCAGCCGTTTCGCCTTGTAGTTCTCGACGAACTGGCGGTAGCGGCGCCGTGACGAACGTGAGCGGTTCTGGCTCATACGCGGGTCTCAGATGCATGGGATGCCGTCGTAACCGGTGCCGCGAAGCTGCTCCGGAAGCATGACGGAGCGCGTCCCGAGGGGTCAACCCCCGCCTATTCACCCCGCGACCGTACCCGAGGGTCACTCCCAGGAGGGTGATGAACGAGGAAGCGCGGTGGTAGCCTGCGCGCCCTGTCCCCCCGCACTTCCGACTTCCCGATCGACGGCGATGGCCGGATCCTCCGGTCGCCCTAACGACCTCCTGTCCTTGGCGGTCCTGCATGAAAGCTGGCGGGGACGAACCAGCCGACGAGGTCCTGGTCGCCCGCGTGCGCGCGGGCGACGTCGCGGCCGCGGATCAGCTCGTGCGCCGGCACCTGCCGCTCGCCTACACCATCGCGCTCGCGGTGCTCGGCGGACGCACGGACGCGGACGACGTCTGCCAGGACGCGATGGTGCGCGCGCTGGAGAAGATCGATGACTGCCGGTCGCCGTCCCGGTTCCGCTTCTGGCTCGCGCAGATCGTCCGCAATCACGCGCGGAATGCGCTGGCCAAACGCCGTGTGCGCGGCGGGCCGTCGCTGGACGAGATCGGGGAGCACCCGGCGCCCGGCCACACCAGCGAATCCGCCGAGCGCGGCGAGCTGCGCGCCGCACTGCTCGCCGCACTCGACCGGCTCCCCCCGGTCCAGCGCGAGGTGGTGCTGCTCAAGGACCTCGAGGGTTGGGATCACCGTATGATCGCGGCCGCGCTCGGGGTGTCCGAGGGGATGTCGCGACAGCATCTGTTCGTGGCCCGGGGTGCGCTGCGCACGGCGCTCGGGGCCGAAGCACGCAGGGACCACCTGGAGGGACCCCGTCATGGATGACGATCGTCTCGACCTCTCGCCGCTCAAGCCCGATCCGGAACGCGTCGATCGTGCCGCCGGCGCGGTCATGGCTCGCGCCCGGGGAACGCTCGACGGCCGTCGCCGCATGCGGGGTTCGGTGTGGAGGGAGATCCCCGGATGGGAGCGGCCGCTGCTCGCGACGGCAGCCATCGCCGCGATAGTCTCGATCGTCGTGTTGCTGCGCGTGCATCCCGTGGTGCAGCGTGGCCACGTGGCGACCCTGAGCGAGCAAGCGGGCGTGCCCGCCCCGATCGCCTCGTGGGTGGATTCGGACCAGCCTCCGGATCCGGCAGCGCTGCTCGAATGGTGACCACGCGAGCGAACGGAGAACCATGAACGAAGAACTCGAATACGGCCGTCGCGCCCGGATGAGGAGTCTCATCCTGCTCGTGGTCGTGCTCCTCGTCGGCATGCTTCTCGGCGCTGCGGAGGAGCGCTACGTCATCGGGCGCGCTTCCGCTCGCGAGCGCACTTATCCGGGCGCATTGGGACGCATGAAGCTCACCGCCTCGCAGCGCGCCACCATCGACTCGCTGCTCGAGGTCGAGCGGCCGCGCCTCGACGCGATCGTGCAGCGGGTGCTCCCCGACCTGCGTGCGGAGGCGGACTCGTTGCGGGCGATGATCCGCCCGGTGCTCACCTCCGAGCAGCAGCGCACATTCGATCGTGAGCCGCGAGCGCAGGGCGCGGAGCTCCTCCGGCGATTCAGCAAGGTGGCCGCGCCGCCGTCCTCCGCCGAGTCACCTAAGTAGGTCCCGCGTCGCTCACGATCCACCGACGCCCGCGCATCTCCATGGATCGCGCGGCGATATCGCGATCCCGCGCCGACCGGCTAACGAGCGCCACCTCTCCTCTGTCTGGTGAGGGAATCGGGATCGTGCATGGCCAGGCGGTTCCGGCCGTCGATTCCCCCGGGGACCGCCTGGCCGCACGAGGACCCGGAACTCACCAAGACCATGGAGGCTCGATGAACCGGGAACTGATGCGCACGTTGGTCGTCGTCGCTGGGCTCTCCGCGCTCGTCGCGGGGTGTGGCAAGAGCAACAAGTCCGTGTCGCCGTCCGAGACCGTTGGCTCGAACGCCACGCAGGCGCCCGCGGCCGGACTCGATGCCCTCACCGGCTGGGGCCGCTCCGATGTCACTGCCGGCCTTCCCTTCGGCGTCAGCTGGCCCTTCGGCCTGCCGCAGTCGATTCCCGCGGGCTGCCCGTACGACGCGAGCTCGCAGAGCTTCGTCTGCGGCCCGAACACGCTGCCGAACGGCCTCATCGAGACGCACAGCTACCAGTTCCTCGATGCCAACAACGTCCCGCAGAGCGCGTTCGACTCGCTCACGACCGAGTCGATCCACTTCCAGTCGCAGCTGAGCGGCACCACCACGGGCCGCTGGTCGAAGGTCGATGACCAGCACGACCTGGTGGTGAGCGGTCTCGCCGGCGTCGAGACCTCCCGGACGTGGAACGGCACCGGCACGTCGTCGCACCAGGACTCGCTCGGTCGCGCGCTCATCGAGACGCACGTCAACACCACGATCACGAACGTCGTCGTTCCCGCGGGCCACGCGACCCCGTATCCGCTGTCGGGCACGATCGCGACGCACACGACCGTGAGCGGCGGCCTGATGCCGATCGACCAGGCAGCGTCGCTCAGCTTCAACGGCACGCGCTACGCCACGCTCACCATCAACGGCAGGACGTACACGATCGACCTCGGCAAGATCCCGCACCTTCCGGTTACCGGCGGGCCGCTGGCGAACTACAACTAGCCAATCCCCCCTCCCAGCGATCCCGTCACCGAGCCCGTCGGGGAAACCCGGCGGGCTCGTCTGTTTGCTAGGGCTTCGAGCCCGTGGCCACCGCTCGCGTGGGGACGCTGCACCAGTCGCTCCACGAGCCCTCGTAGAGCAGCGCGTCGCGGAAGCCCGCGAGCTCGAGCGCGAACACCGTCTGGCAGGCGTTCACACCGCTGCCGCAGTAGCAGGCCACGGGCTCGCCGCTCCGGGCGCCCAGCTGCTCGAACGCGGACTCGAGCTCTGCCGCGGGCAGGAAGCGCGGGTCGGCGGCGGATCTCACGTTCGTGGGATAGGGACGGTTCCTGGCCCCGGGGACGTGGCCCGCGACCGGATCGATCGGCTCGCGCAAGCCCTCGTAGCGCTCCGGCATGCGCACGTCGATCACCAGCGCGCCGGGTTGCTTTCGCAGCCGCTCGATCGCCTCCGCATCCGCGACGAGTCCGGTCCGTGGCACGGGCTCGAAGCTGGCCGGCGCATACGACGGCACGCGGCTCTCGACCGGCCGGCCTTCGGCAACCCAGCGCGCCATGCCGCCGTCCAGCACCGACGCCCGCTCGTGCCCGAAGTAGCGAAGCAGCCACCACAGGCGTGCCGCGGTCGAGCCGTCGCCGAAGTCGTACGCGACGACGTGCGTCCCCTGGCCGATGCCCGCGCGCGACATCGCCGCCGCGAACGCCGCGGGCGCGGGCAGCGGATGGCGCCCGGGGCCCTGCCCGCGCGGCGCGGCGAGATCGGTGTCGACGTCGAGGAACACCGCGCCGGGAACGTGGCCGTCGCGATAGGCGGTGCGGCCCTTGTCCTTCTCCATCAATGACCAGCGCGTATCCGCGACGCGCACGTCGGGGTCGTTGGCGTGGCCAGCGAGCCATTCGCAGGAGACGAGGAGCGGTACGGTCACGGCTCTCGACGCTAGGCGAACGCCGGGTCATCGGCAATCTTGCCGCGCGCGGGCCGGACGCGGCGCGGTTCTGGCGTAGGATGGTGCGCATGATGGGCCGGCACATCCCTCTCATCCCCTCCGCCGCGTGCGCGCTCGCGCTCGCCTGCGTCGCCGCCCCGCTCCGGGCCACGACCGTGCCGCGGGTCAGCGTGGACGATCCCTCGTGGCGCCTGGAGTCGTCCTCGGACGGCATCGCGCTCTACACCAGCACGATCCCCGACCTCCGCGTGGTCCCGCTCAAGGTGATCATGACCATCCCGGGGACGATCGAGGATGTCGCCCTGGTGCTGGAGGACATCTCGCGGCGGGGCGATTGGATCAGCAACTTCAGCCAGAGCGTGCTGCTCGAGCGGCCGAACGACTACGAGCAGACGGAGTACCTGCGCGTCGACGTGCCCTGGCCGGCGGGCGACCGCTCCGCCGTGGTCCGCGTCCGCGTCATCGTGAGCGACGACCTGCGGCGCGCCGTCATCGCCGCCGAGTCGGTGGAGTCGCCGCTCGCGAGCAAGCTGCCGAAGCTCGTGCGCGCGCAGGTGTACGCGAGCACGTTCCAGATGACCCAGGTCGGGCCGCGCGTGGAAGTGGTGGCGCTGGTCTTCATCGATCCGTGCGGCAGCGTCCCCAGGTGGATCGTCAACTACTTCACGCGGCGCGGCGCCCGTGTCACCCTGACGGGACTCCGCCGGCAGGTGGCGCGGAGGCTCTATTCGCCCACACAGGTGATGGCCATGCGACACCGCATCGAGGGGTACAAAGCGTTCCGGGACCGCGGCGCCGCGGTGGCCCAGCCATGACGCGCTCCCGGATCCTCGCCGGGGCCGGCTTCCTCGTCGCCGCGCTCGCGGCCGCGGCGCCGCGCGACATCGAGACGCGCCAGGCGAGCACGCACCCGATGCGCTATCACCTGTCGCTGCCGGCCGGCTGGTCGTCGACGCGCGAATGGCCGGTGCTGGTGGTCATCCCCGACGCGGGGCGCGATTTCGTTGCCAACCTCACGTGGTTCATCACCGCACGCGGGGATCGACCGTACATCCTGGTGGCGCCCGAGGTGCTCACCTGCGGCGGCGCTGGCTCGCGCGTGCTGGACCACTACACCTACTCGAAGGCGGTGTGGGACTCGCTCCAGGGCCACGACGACTTCGCCTTCGACGACGATGGCGTCGCGGCGGTGCTGGCGGACGTCCGCCGGCAGTTCCGCTCGGAGTCCACGGCGTTCCTCACCGGCTGGGAGGCCGGCGGCCACACCGTGTGGGCGCTGACGTTCCGCCATCCCGAGCGCTGGCGAGGGGTGGCTCCCGTGTGCACGAACTACCAGCGCCGCGGCCTCGATCCGGCTTCGTTCTCCAAGGCGCCCGCGCGCACGAAGCTCCCGATCCAGGTGCTTCGCGAACCCACGCCCGCGGGCGAGGCGGGGCCGGTGACGTTCTTCGAGCAGCAGACCGCGCAGGCGCTGGCCGATGCGCGGGCGCACGGCTATTCGCCGAACCCGGTGCACGTGGTCGCTGGCGCCGTCCACGGTCCGATCGCGCCAGCGGTGCTCGCGTGGTGCGACTCGGTGCGCACCCGCCACTGAGCTCGCGGGCCGGCGCGGATCAGCGCGGGACCTCGACCTCGACCTCGCTCAGGTACTGGTCCCTCGGCGAACCGAGGACCTTGATCCGGTAGCGGTAGCTCTGCCCGGGCACCACGCCGGTGTCGTCGATCTCGATCAGCCCGGCCACCGGCACCGCCGTCCAGAAGTGCTTCCACGGCTCGAGGCGGTTCTGGCGCAGGATCTCGAACTGGCGGCCGGCGGCGTTCTGCACCGACCACACGATCTGCACGCGGTCGCGCTTCGCCACGTTCGTGACCAGGGTCACGTTGAGCGGCGGCAGCGCCGTGGACTGCGTGGGCTCATCGATGGGCGCGCACGCCGCGAGCAGCAGCAGAAGGAGAGGCGTGAAGCGCATGGGAGCCTCCCGGCGAAGGGCACGGCCGGTCGGACACCATCGTAGCCCCGGCGGGCCGGCGGCCGCCACGCCCGAAGCACATGACCGCGGACCGTGGCGGCCGAGCCACACACCGTGGCGGTCGGCGACGCGTTCTGCCCTCGGGAGGTCACCAAAAGGCGGGCAGACGGTCGCGGGCGGCTGGCACGCCCCTTGTTTGCTGCGCACGCCGGACCCGAGGACGTTCCCATGCGAGCGGTCGCGATCGGCATCCTGGCGCTCTGTTGCGGCGGCTGTGCGGCGCCGGCGTTCGACCTCGTGTCCCGCGACCCCGAGTCGCCCTGGCTCACCGGCCAGCAGTGGGTGCGCACCGAGTCCAGTGTCGCCACGGTCAGCGCCTCGTTCGACCGCCACTGGCTCGACCACATGGTGTTCGACGTCGAGGTCGTGAACCAGTCCGACGCCCCGCTGCTGGTGGATCCGAAGCAGTTCACGTTCACGCTCGCCAGCTCCGGCAATGACCTGCCCCGCTCGCTGCGCCAGCGCTTCGCCGCCGAAGACCCGGACAAGGTGCGCAGGATGCTCGAGCGGGCGACCCCGGGCGGCGAGAGCCCCTTCGACGCCCTGATGTTCGTCGGGTGTGTGGCCGTGGTGGCGCTCGCGGTGCTGGCGGGGACGATCGATGCGTCTCCCAACCAGGACTCGGCCTGCGAGGACCCGGGCTTCCGCGGCGGGACCGACCCCGGCGCCATGCCCGCGAGCTGCCCGGCGCGACCCGATCTGCAGCCGGCGCCCGACGAGCGGGCGTTGGCCACGTCCTTCGAGTACGAGCGCGGGCGCTCGATCCGGGACCTCCTGCCGCGAATGGAGCTGGCACCCAGGCAGTCCGTGCGCGGCGAGGTGTGGCTGCCGGCGCGCGTGCTGCGGAAGGTGCTGGTCAGCGAGCCGGGCGGGCACGGGATCACCGCGACGCCGCCACGCGCGCGCACCGATCACGCGCTCACGCTGCGCACGCCCGACGCGCTGGGCGGGCAGGAGATCGACTACTCGATCGCGACCGAGTACTAGCCGGGCCGTGCGCCGGCGGCCGGCAGCCGGCCCAGCGCGCCGCCGCCGCCGGCCCGGCTCAGTGCATCATGAGTTGCTCGTAGGTCAGCTCGAATGCGCCTGGCCCGAGGCCGAGCTGGCCCTGGAACGGCCGGTCGAGCGCCACGATCAGGAAGATGACGACGCCGATGAGCGTGGCGAGCAGCGACACCTGCGCGGCGTGGACGCGGAAGTCCTCGACCGGGAAGTAGAACGAGGACAGCAGGCTGATCGCCGCGCCCGCCAGCACCACGAGCCACATCACGCCCGGCAGGTGGATCTCCACCGCATCCAGGCGCATCCGCCGCACCTCGATCATGTCGTGATAGGCGCTGAGCGCCTCGGCGGCGAGTAGCTTCTCCGCTTCGGTCTTGGGCTCGTACTGCATCAGCGTCGCCTGGAAGCGATCGAGCCGCTTGATGCCGCGAACCGGCACGATCCCCTGGCGCTGCATGGGCCACGCTTCGTGGATCGTGTAGTCCGCATAGTCCTTGAGCCCGGCCTGGAGCAGCGAGCGCGTGGGCTCGGGGTACTCGCCGATGTCGCGCCACAGGATGGCGAGGCACGCGGCCTCACGCGTGACCACCCTCTCCACGTCCTCGTAGGTCTCCCACACGTGCACGGCCGTCAACGCCAGCGCGAGCCCGTAGAACACCATGATCGAGGCGACCATGGCGCCGCTGAAGTGGGCGTCGCTGTGGCCGAACCGGAGCTTCGGCAGCTGGAAGCGGCGGAACAGCGCCAGGCCGCCGAGTCCGAAGGCGACGAGCAGGAGGATGATGCCGGGTCCGACGACGATCAGCGGGAGCTTGAACACGAAGCTCATGGGCGGCTCTCCAGCGTCCTGGTCCGGGGCCACCTTTGGGCCCGTGTCGAGCGCGGCATCATAGGGGATGCGCGGCGCAGCGCACCACGCGATGCCGTCAGAACCGGCTCACGAGCCTCGCTTCGAACCCCTCGAACGGCTGCACCACGTAGCACGTGCCCGCCGTGCAGGCGAGGCCGCCGCGGCGCCGGCCAAGGAACAGCACCGCCTCGTTGCCGTCGCTGATGCGCGCGCTCGCGTTCCAGCTGAAGAGGTGGAGGGGCGTCGTGCGCCCGGGATCCCACGACGGATCCAGCTCGTCGGTGGTGCGGTCCCAGGTGAAGCCGGCGCTGCCCACGTCGGCGAGCGTGGCGACCAGCGACACGTGCACGTCCTCGAAGTGCGTGAGCCCGATGCTCGAGGTCGCGGCGATGAAGCTCTTCCGCTCCGAGGTCTGCCGCTCGACGTCGAGCCTGGCCGACCAGCGCGAGCGCCAGCGCCCGGTGACGTCGAACCCGTAGGTGTCGCGCCGGGTGATGGCGGTGGTGCTGTCGGCACCGCGGTCGTAGAACACGCCGCCGTCGGCGCCGCGGCCACCGCGCGGCAGCGCTCGCAGGCCTGCGTACCACTCCTCGTAGCGGTCGTCGCGCGCGCCGTCGGCGCGCGAGCGGTTCAGGACCAGCGTCGCCCACGCCAGCGGCGACCACGAGCCCTCCACCTGGTAGCCGGTCTCGTCGTTCGCGACCAGCACGTGCGTGGTGCGGTTGAGGAGAACCTCCGTGTGCTCGGGCACCAGCGACGGCGGGTCGTTCGTACCCAGCCGGAACTGGGAGTAGTCCTTCCACTCGAGCGACAGCGTGAACGCGCGCCAGAGCAGGTTCGTCCCCGCGTAGAGCGCGTGCGGCGTGGGATCGCTGGTGTCGAACGCCCACCACTGTCCGAACGTGCGGTCCTCCTGCGCGTACTCGAAATAGCTCGGGAACGCCGGACCGCCGAGGCCGAGCACCCGCAACGGGTCCAGGTCCACGAACCCGGAGCCGATCGTGTGCTGCTGCGGCAGGTTCGTCGCCGGATCGATGCCGCCCGGGCTCCGCATCGCGATCGCGCCCACCGCGGCCTGGCGTGGAAGCGTGAGCACGCCCTGGCCGCCGGCGATGTGGCCGCGGTGCCTGGGCACGCCGAGGATCTCCTCGTATGCGAGCGACACGTCGCCCTCGCTCGGAGCGCCTCCGATGGCGCGCAGGGCCACCGGTCCGCGCGCGAACTCGGCGAGCACGCCATCCACGTCCCGAACCGGGGTGAACCGCGTGCGAAAGCCGGTCTCCTCGAGCACCACGCCGGGCAGCTCGAACGAGCGGTGCACGAGCCCGCGGCCGAGGATGGTGGTGCAGTTGCCCACGCGCAGGTGGAGGCCGTTGTCGTCGTGCCAGTCCACGAAGCGCTGGGTGAATCCCGCGTACTCGTTCTCGACATCGCTGTTGCGGTCGGTCTCGAAGCGCACGCCGGCGAGCGCGGACCCGGAGACGTACTGGACGTCCAGTCGATCGTAGAAGCTCTCGCGGTCGGGCGTGCCACGGTCGGGCATCGAGGGCGGCCAGTTGCCGAGCTGGAACAGCAGCAGGTTCGAGGCCGCGAGCTGCGCGTGCGCGGGTGAAGCCAGCGCCGCGCAGGCGAGGGCGAGAGCGAGCAGCCGGCCGCGCGACCGCGCCGCGGACCTCAACGCGCGCTGCCGGCCGCCGTGGTGTCGGCCTTGAACTGCGTCTCGATGCGGCTCGCGAACGAGGTGTCGCCGCGCCGGTAGCCGACGCGGATCGCGGCGATGTTCCCCGCCGCGTCGACGAGGAACGCCGTCGGCATCTGGTTCGCCTGGTAGAGCCGCTGCAGGCGCTGGTCCTCGTCGATCACCACCGGGTAGTGGACGTGGAGACGCATCACGTAGGGCCGCACCTTGGAGATGTTGCGCGGGCCGTCCACCGAGACGGCGACGATCGAGAGCCCGCGCGGGCCGTACTGCTTGCGCCAGTCCTCGAGCTCGGTGAGCGCCTCCCGGCAGGGCTCGCACCACGTCGCCCAGAACTCCACGATCACGGGCCCGTGGGCGCGGAGCGACGCGAGCCGGAGGTCCCTGCTATCGAGTGAGCGCACCTTGAAATCGGGCGCGGGCGCGCGCGGGGTACCCACCGAAGGTGGGTCCGCCGGCGCCGCGGCCGCGAGCGAGCAGCCGAGCACGAGGCCGGCGAACGCCACCGCGGCCCGGGACACGCCGCTTCGCCTCACCGCGTCAGCGCCACGCGCCGGATGAGCCGTCGTCCGTGGATGTCCGCCTCGACCAGGTACACCCCCGGCGGCAGCGATCCCCCGCGGGCACTGCGCGCGTCCCAGTAGACGCGCGTGGTCCCGCTGCGCGCGAGCGCTGGCGGCAGCTCGGCCACCAGCCGTCCGGAGAGGTCGAGAACGCGCACGCGCGCGGGCTCCTCGACGGCGGTGGGATTGGCGAGCATGAGCGTCACCAGCCCGCGGGCGGGGTTCGGCGACGCTTCCAGCGACCAGGCCCGCGCCTTGACGCCGCCGGCGTCCACCGTGTGCGTCACCAGCGAGTCGATGGTGGCGAGGATCTCGTCCGCGTGGAACCGGTTGCCGAACTCCCACACGTCGGCGGCGTGGTAGCGGATGATGCCCTGCTTGTTGATGACCACGTAGTTCTCACGCTCGAAGTAGGGCTTGAGCAGGTTCGTGTCCGCCAGCGCGCTGCCGTCGGCACAGTCTCGCAGCAGCGGGAACGACAGCCCGCCGACGATGACGTCGAACTGCCGCAGCGTGTTGCCGTTGGTGCCCGAGTTCATCACGTCCGGCCCCAGCACCATCACCTGCGCAGGGTAGGCACCCTGGACGTAGGACCAGATCTGGTGCTCGACGGACGGACCGTCCGCCATGCAGTCGCTTCAGGTGCTTCCGAGCACGAACAGGACGATGACCTCCCCGGCGAAGTCGGAGAGGTGGATCGAGTTCCCGTCCAGGTCGGTACCGCGGAAGTCGGGAGCCTTGTCCCCGGCATGGAGCCTGGCCGCGGCGGGCACGGGGGCGCCGAGCCCGCAGACGGCGAGCAGGCTGGCAAGGAGCAGCAGGCGGCGGGGCATCAGGGACCTCCGGCTCGAGGGAGCGGCCTCCCGATGGCGGGGATGGTATCACCGCCCGGAAACCGGGCGCGGGGAAAGGCGCGCTCACCCGCCCCGGTGGGACTGCCAGACCCAGAGCAGCACCAGCAGCGAGCCGCTCGAGAGCCACATCGCGGTGCGCAGCGAGCGCGGCACCGCCTGCCCGGGGGGCGGCGAGCCATCGGGGGCGCCGAACGCGCGGCGGATCTCGAGGGCGGCGACGGCGAACGCGGCGAGCCAGGCGAGCATGACGCCGAAGAGGAGCCCCGGCCGGCGATGGTCCGCGAGCGTGCGCGCGACGTCGAGCCACAGGTACATGCCGGGCGTGCCCGGCGCGCCCGCGAGCGAGAGCAGCCCGTAGCCACCCGCCACCCCGCTCCACGGATGCCGGCGGAACAGCACCGAGGCGCGCTCGTCGGGACCCGCCGTGGCGGGCAGGAAGCGCGACAGCAGCGTCGCGCCGGTGGCCGCGAGCAGCATGTGGCCCGCCCAGAGCGCCAACCCGCCGTGGTCGGCAAACGGCTCGCGCTGCGGCGCCGCGGCGAGCGAGGCGAGCACGAGCCCGCCCTGGAGGCTCACGAGTGCGCCCACGCGCCGCTCGGGCCGCGTCTGGTAGCCGAGCGTGGCCGCGCCCCCGGCCAGCGCCGCGGCGCTCGCGAGTGTCAGGAGCGAGCGCACGAGCATGGCGGCGTCGTTGAACGCGGCGATGCCGTCCAGGTGGCGCAGCAGCCAAGCCGCCCCCGCCAACTGCAGCGTCGCGGCCACGAACGGCGCCACGTGCGCGCGCGCGCCGTGGAAGAGATCGCCCGGCCAGAAGTGGAACGGCGCTCCGCCGAGGAGCACGAGCCCGGCGATCAACGACAGCGATAGCGCCGCGGACCAGAGGGCATAAGGGTCGAGCGCCAGCGCCAGTGCCGGCCACTGCTCGCGCGCGCGAGCGCTGCCCGAGGCCATCGCCAGCAGCGCATCGCCCGCCCAGGAGAGCGCGAACGCCGCGGTCAGCACCCACATGATCTTGAGCGCCACCTCGGTCTGCGGCAGGTCGCG
>Ga0070689_100000425_pt1 | contig 24906 bp, 23 predicted proteins | sample KBSS23HmetaG_FD_64669 | JGI IMG/M metagenome (GOLD analysis project Ga0070689, IMG submission 64669) | Switchgrass rhizosphere microbial communities from Kellogg Biological Station, Michigan, USA - KBS S2-3H metaG | ecosystem: Host-associated > Plants > Roots > Rhizosphere ...
GCGATGGCCTACCATTTCCGTAAGTTGAACGAATCCTACGGCGATACGTGATCCGGGCTTGGCCACAAAGAGGCACAAAAGACACAAAATGTAGGACAAACCATTTTGTGTCTTTTGTGCTTTTTTGTGGCTTAACTCTGAGGCAAAGCCCGTGAGCTCTCCCAATTCCGCATTTGCTGCTTTACGTCACCGCGATTTTCGGCTTCTTTGGATGGGCCAGATTGTGTCTGTGACCGGATCACAGATGCAGTTCGTTGCGATCAACTGGCACGTTTACCTCCTCACAAAATCTGCATTCGCTCTCGGACTGGTGGGTCTCTTCCGCGGCGTGCCGATCATTCTGTGTTCGCTGGCAGGCGGCGTCGTGGCCGATGCTGTCGATCGAAAACGGTTGATGGTGGTGACGCAGTTCATCATGCTGGTGAGCGCGGCGCTGCTGACGGTTGGCACACTCGCCGGGATGGAGAGTGTTTGGCCCATCTACATACTCAGTGGATTTGCATCCGCGGCAACTGCCTTCGACACTCCCGCGCGGCAGTCGCTGATGCCCACGCTCGTGCCGCCGGAGGATTTTCCAAACGCAGTGAGTTTGGGAATACTGGTCTTCAACGTCGCGACCATCGGTGGACCTGCCATCGCAGGCTTTTTGCTTGCTGAAAGGGGTCCGGCAGTGATTTACGGGCTCAACGCGCTCTCGTTTCTGGCGGTGATCGCAGCTTTAATTGCGATGCGCGCGAGTGGCAGAGCCGATGACGAGCGCGAACGCAAAGATGCGTTGAGCATCGCGGCGCTCAAAGAGGGACTAAAATTTGTCTGGCACACTCCGATCATCGTGCAGACAATGACGCTCGACTTTGTCGCGACATTCTTTGCGTCCGCGACGTTGCTACTGCCAATCTTCGCGCAGGAACGGTTGCACGTCGGCGCTCGTGGTTACGGCTTTCTGGCCGCCGCGCCGGCGATCGGATCGGTGTTGACTGCATTGGTGATGGCGCGTTTTGGAAGCTTTCGCAAACAGGGACGACTGGTGGTTTGGTCTGTTGCAGTGTTTGGCCTCGCGACCGCGGCGTTCGGAGTCTCGACCGTGTACTGGTTATCGTTATTGATGCTGGCGGTCACCGGCGCGGCGGATACTGTCAGCACGGTTTTGCGCCAGACGATTCGTCAGCTCGTCACGCCAAATCATCTGCGCGGCCGCATGACGTCGATCAATATGATGTTCTTCATGGGTGGGCCACAGCTTGGCGAGCTCGAAGCGGGCTCGCTTGCGGCGCTTATCGGCGCTCCGCTGTCGGTGGTGACTGGTGGTTTGGGTTCACTCATCTGCGCTGCAATCGCCGCGGTTAAGTCGAAGAGCTTAATGGAATTTGAGATATGACCTGGACTGCGGCCGAAACGAATACACATCAGGATCACGTGATCGCGCACGTCATCGGCGCCACGCCTGTAGGTCACTTCGTCTGGGACGAAACCGCTTACATCGTGCTCGACATCGGATTCATCTGGAACATCTATCTCGATATGGAGATGGGTTTGGTTCCGCACCGTCTTGCGATCTCTGAATTGGAAGTCAGCGATGAGAAGAAAAAAGAGTTGTCGGAAGTGAGAAACGTAGAGTCGAGTCCGATTGAGTCGGTTGAATTGTTTGAGAACGGAGATGAGCGGCGATTGGTGTTGAATTGTGAGGTCGACAGCCTGGTTATCGAAACATCATTAAGCCACAGATGGACACGGATCAAGTGATCCGTGTCCATCCGTGTACTTACTAATCGGCGAGGACAGTGATTTGATTGTCGACTTCCTTTACACCCTTGATCTGTTTCACCATTCTTTCAATCCGCGTCTTCAGCTCTGCGGTCTTCACTGTTCCGACCAGCATCACTTTGCCGTTCAAAACAGTCGCCGTAATACCGAGCGTTGAGATCTCCGGATCGTCCGAAATTCTCTTATCGACTACCGTCTGAATCGTCGAATCAATGTTCACGCTTTCAGCCGGCACAGTCGAACCACCAGTTGGGACCGGTGGCGTCACGACGATTGGCGCGGGCTGTGTTGCCGGCGCCGGCTGTTGAATGATCACCGGAGGTTGTTGTACCGGTGCCGGCTGCTGCACAACCGTCGTCGGCTGTTGGGCCGCCAGATTTGCATTGTCGGTTGTGGGCTGACTGCTCAACCAGAATAGGACCAGCATCGTTATCAACGCGATAGCTACCACAACAAGTACGCCGACCATTCCCGCAGAAATGCCACTGCTGTCCGGCGTTCGCACCGACTGTGAACTCACGACCTCACGTCTTTCGTTTGGTGTTTCCACTACTACTCGGCTTCTTCTTGCCTGCTCTTCATCGTATGCCATCACTTAGCCTCCGTTTGTTCGAAACAGTTTGTCGAGATTGATTAATTTGAATTAGTAACGTCTGTGATAACGCTTGCGACGCGTATAGATATAAGAACCTGCTGCGCCTGCGCCCGCGCCGATCGCTGCGGCGCGTTTTCCACCAGCGGCTGCGCCAACACCGGCGCCTAACGCTGTTCCGCTAAGCACGGTTCCGGCCGTGCGTGTCTTTCCTTTGAAGTGACGTCGCGCCGCGCGCCGGTTGAATGCATACAAACCTGCGCCTCCCGCTCCCATCGCTGCGCCTTTCTTCCCTGCAACTAAAGCACCGACACCGGCTCCGCCTGCGATGATTGCTGCTGTGCGCGCCTTGCGCCCAAACTTCGATTTCCTGCGACGTGTTTGACCGTCCGCCGATACGATCGTTCCGGTGATGACGAGCAAGGTCCACACTAGTATTAAGGCGAGTAATCTCTTCATTCCTGACCTCCTTAGAAACCTGACTTGTTGCATGCTGACCTTGGTCTTCGACCTGTACTTGGCAAACCCTATTCCAACGCGTAAAGCCCGGAATTGTTTGAAGAGGAGTAGAAATCGGAGGATTAGCGTACACGTGCGAACTATTGAGCAGCGCCCGTCTCGTTTGAAATCGGTACGGTAACTGTAGGGGCGGCCCTCCGTGGCCGCCCCAGCGTTGAAATCAGGAGTGGGGCGGCCACAGAGTGCCGCCCCTACAAATATGTTACTTTGTCTTCTTAAAGCACATGACAACAGCCATCGTTCATCATCCAGTCTTTCGTGAACACGACACCGGACCCGGCCATCCTGAAAATCCCTCGCGCTACAGCGTTGTAATGGATGCGTTGCGTGGCGACACTGAGCTCTGGTCCGGCTTGCGCGAAGTTGAGGCGAGAGAAGCGCCGCGCGGCGATATCCAGGCTGCTCACTCACCGCAACTCTACAAACACGTCGAGCGAGCAGTCGCCGAAGGCATTGGTTATCTCGATCCGGACACAGTCGTCTCGATGCGTTCGTTCGACGCTGCCAAACGTGCGGCTGGCGCTCCGTGCCAGGCGATTGATTTGATCATGACGGGCGAAGTGAAGAATGCTTTCGTGCCCGTGCGTCCTCCCGGACACCACGCGACCGAAGAGCGTGCGATGGGGTTTTGTCTCTTCAACAACGTGGCCGTCGCAGCACGTTACGCGCAACAGAAGTATCCGGAGATTGAGAAGGTAGCGATCATCGACTGGGATGTTCATCACGGCAACGGCACGCAGGGGATCTTCTACGGCGACCCATCCGTCTTCTTCTTCTCGGCGCACCAGTATCCGTGGTATCCGGGCACCGGCTCGCGCGGCGAGAAGGGCACCGGACGTGGACTTGGATACACGTTGAATCTTCCGCTGCGTGCGGCTACGCCCGCAGTCGAACACAAACGAGGCTTTGAAGCCGCGCTGGAGGAGATGTCGGCTAACTTTAATCCTGACCTGATCATCATCTCGGCGGGCTTTGATTCTCACCTCGGCGATCCGCTGGGTCAGTTGCTGCTGGTGGACGAAGACTTTGTCGACATGACCAGGGCTTTGAAACAGTGGGCCGCGAGCAGTTGTCAGGGTCGATTGGTTTCCTGTCTGGAAGGTGGTTACAACCTGGAGACACTCGGCGAGACGGTGCGCAGACACGTCGTCGAGCTATCCACAGATTAATAGAGATGCCACGGGCTTGCCCCGTGGAGCTTCACGCTCGCAGCTACAGAGATCAAAAAAACCAAAATAGCAGATGCCACGGGCTTGTCCCGTGGAGTGTTACGTTTGGAGCTACATAGCTGCGAACATGAACCTCCACGGCCCAAGGCCGTGGCATCCAAGCGGAAATTTAAACTGGCGTGTAGCGGATGTCGTGAGACTCCACGGGACAAGCCCGTGGCATCTCTTCACGATTTGTGTAAGCCTTACAGATCACTTGTTTGACATGCTCAGACCACCTTTCTATGATCACCTCACATGCCTGCCCTTGAACGTGTTTTCCTGATCGACTCGATGTCGCACATCTTTCGGGCTTTCTTTGCGCCGATGGTGAATCGTGCGGCGCCACTCGCCACTTCGCAGGGGCTGGTGACGCAAGCCGCCTATATCTTTACCAACATGCTCCTCAAGCTGTTGCGTGAAGAGAAGCCTGACTACATCGCCGCCATTTTCGAATCGCGCGAAAAGACGTTCCGGCACGAGACCTTCGCCGACTACAAGGCGAACCGTGTCGCGATGCCCGACGACCTCTCGAAACAGATGCCGTACATCTTCCGGCTTTGCGAGGCTTTAAATATTCCCACTATTAATTATCCCGGCTACGAAGCGGACGACGTGATCGGCACCCTCGCAAAACAGGTTGCCGACAGGAAAATGCAGGCGGTGATCGTTTCAAACGACAAGGACATGTGCCAGCTCGTGCGCGATCCTTATGTCATCTGCATGCGACAGAACTCGCAAGTCGTGAAGCGTAAAGACCCTGTGCCGCCGGTCGAGTGGTGCGACGAAGCGTGGGTGGAGAACAAATTTGGCGTCACGGCTGACAAGCTGGTCGATTTGCTCGGCTTGATGGGCGACTCGATCGACAACATCCCAGGCGCGCCGGGCATCGGTTCCAAAGGAGCGGTGCAGCTTATTCAGCAGTTTGGATCGATAGAGGCAGCACTCGAAAATTGGGAGTCAGTCAAGCACAAAACTTACCGCGAGTCGTTGCGCAACAACGCCGATCTGATTCGACAGTCACGCGAGCTGGCGCGCATCCGTCTCGATATCGACATGCAGCTGGATCTCGAGCAGATCAAAGCACGTCCTCCCGATCGGGCCGCTGCGTACGAGCTCTTTCACGAACTGGAATTCACCCTTCTCCAGAAAGAATATGCTGACGCTGCTGTCGTGCGGCCTGCGAGTGCCGAGGCCGCGCGCAATTACCGCATCGTGCAGACGAAGAGTGATTTGGACAATCTCGTGCGGACCTTGTTCGACGCGGAAAGAGTCGGAGTGGCCGTTGCCGATTCAACTCCCGCGGGAACAGGCGAGCAGGAATGCTTCACCGAGTTGGAAGCGACTCGCGGAATCGCCTTTTCAACAAAAGCCGGTGTCTCGGCTTACGTGGACCTCGAAAAATTCTCAGACGGAGTTGATAGTGCGATCGGAACACTGCGCGACGTGCTGTCGAATGGTTTGATCGAAAAGTCGGTTCACGATCTGAAACGCGCAGTTGGTCTGCTCGATCGTTTCAATATCACGCTTGAGGGCGTTAAAGACGATACATACCTCGCCGCATATCTTCTCGATCCGAACCGCAGCAAGTATGAGCTTGCTGATCTAGCGCGGGAAGCGCTCGGACTAGACATTAGTCCGACGCCGGCGGCGAATTGGCCTGAGACTGCCTGGCAAACTGCCGTTGCCGCCGACTTGACTGTGCAAACCGCGCACGTGCTGCGTAACCGGATTCTCGACAAGAACCTCGAGACGATCTACTCGGAAGTAGAACTGCCGCTGGCGCCGTTGCTCTATCGCATGGAGCGGGCTGGACTAAAAGTCGATCCAAAAGTTCTCGCCGATCTTTCGAGCTACATCGGCCAGGAGCTGCACAAGCTCACGATCCAGATCTATCAACTCGCAGGACGCGAGTTCAATATCGGTTCGCCGAAGCAGGTGGGCGAGGTGCTCGCGGAGTTGAACATCGATATGGGAAGAAAGACTTCAACCGGTCGCGTTTCAACCAGTAAGGCTGTTCTTGAAGAACTGGCACAGCAGTTTGAGTTGCCGCGGTTGATCATCGATTATCGCGAGCTGGACAAGCTGAAGAGCGTCTACACAGACGCGCTGCCGCATCAGATCGCGACCGACGGGCGCATTCATTGCCAGCTAAATCAGGCTGTTGCTGCGACGGGTCGTCTCTCGTCGAGCGATCCGAATCTTCAGAACATTCCGATTCGCAGCGAGATGGGGCGGCGTATTCGTCGTGCGTTTGTAGCGGAGAAAGGAAACAAGATTATTTCCGCCGACTACTCGCAACTCGAGTTGCGGTTGCTGGCCCACATCACGCAGGACCCCGTGATGCTCGAGGCGTTTCAGAAGGGCGACGACATTCATGCGCGCACGGCGCGGCTCGTCTTCGGTGCGAAGACTGACGAAGAGCTGAAAGAAGCGCGGCGGTTTGCAAAGATCGTCAACTTCGCAATCGCGTACGCAATCGAGCCGTGGGGATTGTCGCAACGCGTGGGCATCTCTCGACAGGAAGCGAAGATAGTCATCGCGGATTATTACGACACTTACAAGGGTGTGCGGCGTTACATGGAGGAAGTGCCGGTTCGCGCGCGCGAGCACGGTTACGTGCGCTCGATTTATGGTCGCATCAGGCCGCTGCCGGGTATCACCGATCGTAACGCTAACATTCGCAAAGCGGCAGAGCGCGAGGCGATAAACATGCCGATCCAAGGGACGGCAAGCGATATCGTGAAGATCGCGATGCTGAAGGTTGAAGAGGAGTTCAAACGTGCCGGGCTCGCTTCGCGGTTGTTGATGCAAGTTCATGACGAGTTGTTGGTGGAAGTCCCGGAGAAAGAGGTGTCGAAGGTGATGGAGATCCTGAAGCACGAGATGGAGACGGCTGTTTCCATCGACGTGCCTCTTGTAGCTGATGTGGGTGTAGGCGACAATTGGATGGATGCGAAGCCTTAGAGATTTCGAATGAAGCCTGCGCCAGACAAACATCCTGAGGTGGTTTACCGGCGTACGCAGGAAGCCACTGCGGCGGTTCGACCTAGCATATTAGAATCATGGCGCCGCGTATTGGCACCCGCGGTGACACCCTTAATCATTGGGTTTCTGCTGTTGCTCGGACTCATTTCTGCCGTTGGTCTTTGGAGCGTGAGGCTGATGGATGCAGTCAGCAATGAGGCACTTGATGTCGGCCGACAGAGATCTGCACGATTGACTCTGCTTTGGGATCTTCATACCGGCGTTACCAAACTCGATAACGAAGCAAGGGCACGCGCGCGGGTTGAGGCTGTACGAGGTAGTCTTGCCCCTCCCTTTGACTTGCAATTGAATGCAGCTCGGAGCGAGGTTGTCGAATCGTCAAAGCGGTTGGATTCACCGCCACTTTCCAATAATCAAGCCTGGATCCAATTACGCGAGGATTTGAAAGCCTACGTTGATGTAACACAGGACTCGAAGCGTTACAGCCTCGAAGGCTTCACACAGTTTCACACAGTTGATAAAGAACTTAATGATCTGTTTCTCACAGTGCAGAACGAAAAAGACGAGATCCTTGATCGTGTGTTGAACAGTCAGATAGCCTCTCGAAAATCAATAAGTAGTTGGACGGTATTCGCGCTTCTTGTCGGCGCTCTCGTCGCGGCCGGAACAGTCTGGCAAGTGCAGCGACATTTCAGTGATATGCGTCGCAGCATGTTGGAAGCGCGCCGTGAACGCACCTTCACCACTCAACTGCTTGAAGGAATGGTGAGCGCCGTCGCAGCCATCGACAATGAGGATCGCATTCGCAGCGCCAATGCCGCTTTCTTCCGAATCTTTCCGAACGCGAGTATCGGTGCGTCAGTGCTCGAAAAACTCGGTCGGGATGACGCGATGAAGATGTTGGAAACGGTGACGTCTATTCGCGTCACCAAAGCTACATATCACGGCCGCTCGGTCGTGCAGTTGGAAGAGGAAGACAAGGCATTCGACGTTTACTCATCGCCTCTGGCAATTAACGGTGAGCGAGGCCAGATCGTAACACTCGTTGACGCCACTGAAGTAGCCGAATCTGAGCGTACTCTGCGTCGCAATGAATCACTCGCCGCAGTCGGACAGGCAACCACACAGGTCGCACATGAGATTCGCAATCCACTCGGCAGCATTCGTCTCGGCGTGTCGATGCTGCGCGACAGCGTCTCAGATCAGGATGCGCTGAACACGATCGAGCTCGTAGAGCGCGGCATCAAACACCTCAACAAGCTCGTCGTTGACGTGACGCAGTATTCCCGTCAGAAGGAGCTGGAACGATCCAATGTCGATCTGCACGATTCGCTTGAACGAAGTATCGATCTCGTCTCTGACAAGATCCTCGAGAAGAACACGACGGTCGAAAAACGCTTTGCGGGCAACACGATTGTGGGCCATTGGGATCCGTACCAGCTGCGACAGGTGTTTGTGAACGTGATTGCCAACGCGGTTGACGCCAGTCACGAAAACTCCGAAGTGCTGATCTCGACTGAGCTGCTCCGGCCGGACACTGACGGCAACGGACAGCCGCCGAAGCATTACGCCCGCGTCACCATTTCGGACAACGGCAGGGGAATGGACAAGGCCACGCGCGATCGGATCTTTGAGCCATTCTTCTCAACCAAGAAGCGTGGCACCGGACTCGGATTGGCGATCGTGAAGCAGATCGTCGAACTGCACGGCGGGCGTATCAGCGTTGATAGCGAGCCGGGCAAGGGTTCGAAGTTCCGGATTGACTTACCGGTTTAAGCCACGGATGCCACAGATTTTCTTGCCGCGTCAATAGTGCGTTCAATTACTTCATCCGTATGGGCAAGGCTGACAAACGCAGCCTCGAACTGTGACGGCGCCAGATACACTCCTTCATCCAGCATCGCGTGAAAGAACTTTCCGTAGCGCTGCCGATCGCACTTGTTTGCGCTGTCCCAATCCACTACCGGCTCACTCGTAAAGAAATTGGTCCACATCGAACCGACACGGTTCGTCACCGTTTCTACGCCCGCTTCCTGAGCTGCGGCTGCAAGTCCGTCGCATAATTTCTTAGTCGATTTTTCCAGTCGATCGTACACAGTTGTGTCTCGCAGACGCCGCAACGTCACCAGTCCCGCGGTCATCGAGAGCGGATTTCCTGACAACGTCCCCGCCTGGTAAACAGCTCCCGCGGGCGCGACGTTGTTCATGATGTCGCGACTGCCGCCGTAAGCTCCGACCGGCAAGCCTCCGCCGATGATCTTCCCGAGCGTCGTGATGTCAGGCGTGATGCCGTAACGCTCCTGCGCGCCGCCGCGCGCGATGCGAAATCCGGTCATCACCTCGTCGAAGATCAAGAGCGCTCCGTGAGATCTAGTCAGCGTGCGCACCGCTTCGAGATATCCGGGTTGCGGCGGCACACATCCCATGTTTCCGACGACGGGTTCGATAATGACTGCCGCGATGTCAGCGTGCTCGGCGAAGACCTGTTCGAGTGCGGCGACACTGTTAAAGGGAAGAGTGAGTGTGTTTTGAGCGAGCGCAGCGGGAACTCCCGGGCTATCGGGCAGTCCGAGGGTCGCTACGCCGGAACCGGCTTTGACCAGCAGACTGTCCCCGTGACCGTGGTAACAACCTTCGAACTTCACCAGTTTGGTCCGGCCTGTGACGCCACGTGCGAGGCGAATGGCTGACATCGTCGCCTCGGTGCCACTGCTCACCATGCGCACCATCTCGATCGACGGCACAGCGTCAATCACTTCCTGCGCGAGTTCGACTTCGAGCTCACTGGGCGCGCCGAAGCTTGTGCCCCTGGCTGCGACCTCCTGGATGGCGGCGACAACTTCTTCGTCAGCATGGCCCAGGATCACCGGACCCCATGAGCCGACGTAGTCGATGTAGGTCTTGCCGTCGACATCTGTGATGGTTGCGCCGCGCGCGGATTGTATGAAGCGCGGCGTCCCGCCAACGCCGCGAAAAGCGCGGACGGGCGAATTAACGCCGCCGGGTATTAGATTTTGTGCGATTTTGAATAGCTGTTCAGATTTCATTTGTCCAAAGGATATCATTTGTAGGGGTGGCCCTCCGTGGCCACCCCACTCTTTGACTCCACGCTGGGGTGGCCACGGAGAGCCACCCCTACAATCGTTCGATGGCTTCCTTGGGTTCTACTGTGATTGAACGGAAGCGTGACAGCCGTACCAGTCCGGGTGCGGCGCCTTTTGGCTTCGACAAGAATTTTCGTTCTGTGTAGTGCACGACAACTTTTGAATCTTCGCTGGCTTGGCTGAAGCGGCCGGCAAGCTGGGCCGCCTCGATGATTGTCCGTTGCGGAATCTCTTTGCGCGTCGGATTGCGCACGACGACGTGCGAGCCGGGATAGTCGCCCGTGTGCATCCAGAGATCGTTGGGTTGGGCCACGCGGAAAGTGAGGTTGTCGTTGTCACGCGCCGCGCGCCCGACGAGGATCTCGTAGCCGTCGGTGGAAAGGTAACGGCGCACGCCCGCGATCTTTTCCGGTTTGGAAGTCTTCTTTGCCGGGACTTTCGGAGCGGGCGCCGGCTTCTCGAAACCGTTTAGAGCCGCTTCATCTCTTGACTGGATGATCTCGTCGAGTTGTTGGAGGCGGTGCTCAAGTGCAGCTATTTCGCGATCGATTTGCTGCAATCGTTCCGCGATCTCTTCGGCGGCTCGTTTTGCTTTGGTGTACTGGCGAAAGCGAGCGGCGGCTTCATCCTGGAGCGATCGGTTCTCGTCGATTTCGATCTCTACCGTTGGAGCATCTTCGGCGTAGTAGTCCGTAAGGCTGACTTTATGGCCATCGCGCACAGCCGTAGCGATATTCGCCAGCAACAAATCGCCGATTCGCTTGTGTGCTTCAGGGTCGCCGTGGCGAACAAGGTCTTCATGAAGATGCTCTTTCAACGTGCGTTGCTGGCGAATCGTTTTGGTTAGTCGGGAGCGCATGCCTTTGGCGCGTGAATCAAATGCTTTGGCAGCATCGAGTGATGAGAAGTAAGCGTCGAGCTGAGCGGCATCGATGTTCAACTCTTCGCGCGGATCTTTTAGCGGGCGTGGTGGTGGATGGTAAACCTCGTGCGTTCTCGATTGTCCCTGTTCCCGCAACACGGCCATGATGCGGTTGAGCTCATCGAGAACAAAGATGTTGGCAGTTCTGCCGGTCAGTTGAAAAACCAGCCTGCGAAAGATGGGACCGTCGTCGATGCGGAAAGTGAGACGAACAATGCGGTCCGACGGGTCATTTGAGATATTGACGAGAGACGCGCCGGCGAGTCTTGACCGCATGAACTGGCCGAACGCGGTCAACGGCATTGATTGCTTCTCTAAATCTCTTGTGCGGCGACGAATTAAATAAAGACGAGGACTCGCAGGATCGACGCTGACAAACAGGAACTCTCCGCGCAGCCCGAAATCGAAGGCAAAGGAGAGTGGCGTGAGCTGAAAAATCTTCCCAAAGAACCTTCCAGGCAGAATTGTCCGGAGATCCTCGACGACACGTTGGATCAGTGCCTGGTGCATGTTTTATTTAACCACGGATTACACAGATGATCTTACGTGGTGACGACAGCCGTGCGGGTGAAGCGATCATGGGCCGTATAACCTTCGCGGCTGACAAGCGCGAAGAAGATGCCGACGAGTGTAGGCAACGAGACGAGATAGAAAAAGGATCGCCCGATTGCCTGGCCACCGGTTGGAATTAGTCCTGTTTTGGTATCGATCACGCGCAACGAAAGCAGGCGCATGGCCCAGGTGCGACCGGTGAGAGCAGTCATTAGTGTCAGGTAAATAAACGTAACCACGATCACACTTCCTGCCAACACGGCGATCACGCGCATCTCCTGCAAATTGCTGCCGGTCAAATACATCGCTCCCGCAATCGGCGCACTCAGCAACGCACAGAAGATCAGATCGAGCAAAGCACAAAATACGCGACGAAAAGCCGACGCGCTTCGCCGTTCCAACTCATCAACACGGAGGTTCTTGGCAATCGAGTCGAGATAGTTGAGCGCTGGATCGTTTGGATCGTCTTTGATCAAACGTTTCGGTGGCCGCACCGGCTCCTCGACTTTTTCAACAACCGGCACGACCGCGAGGTGAGAAACTTTCTCCTCGATAACCGGTGTTTCAACGACAGAAATTTCCGGCTCAAACGCGAGTTGCTGGTTGGGGGAAACCGTTTCGCTCATCTCGTTTTCTTCTCGTTCCGGTGCGTACGCAACGGCAGTCGCCAACGTCGTTCCTGGCTGACGATTTTCGGCGGGCGCAGGTTGGTGTGCTCTTTCGATTCGTTTGAGAGCAGCCGCGACCAGAGGATTCATGGCCGGCATTGGCGTGGGTGGCAATAATTCGAGTTGTGGAGGGTTGATCGCGGTCTCCATCCGCTTCCGCTCAGATTCGGCAGCCTCGCGTGCCGCTTCGCGTGCGCGCTTTTCCTGTACTTCGCGCACCCTTTCGCTCAACTCTTTACGCCACTCGGGCAGAGAATTTCGTGACACTCCCGGAAACTCGATCAGTGTAGATCTCTTTTCAGTTGTTCGAGTTGAATCGTTGGGGGATGCGTCCATTACGAGGCCGCATACTATCAGGAATAACTTTAAGTGGTCAATGAGAAAATAAAGCAGGAGTAAGGGTTAACCAATCCGTGTTTATCCGTGGCTAAAGCGGTGTTCTTCCAGCGAAACCAGCGTCGACGTCGTGCCACCACTCCAGTTCGTCACCCTCGCCAAGCTGCCAGCAAAGGAGGACCACGCGGCCATCGCGCAATGATGGAAAGTCGACCAGACCGCGCTCGAAGTCTTTGAGTTGGACGCCAAGTGCTTCCAGTCCTGCGAGTTGCGTCGTGAGTTGTGTTAGGACGGTGGCATAGGCCACTCCATTAGCCATTCCGCCACCGCCGTGTTCCGCGCCTTCCGCAGCTTTTTTCGCGTCGTCACGAAACTGCGAAAGCTTCCGATGCGCTCGCTGGATCTTTCCGGCGATGATTCTTACCTCCGGAAGTAGCGCGTTTGCTTCCTGTACGGTGAAGATTTTCATTTTAGTGGTCGTCAGTGATCCGGATGAACTCCGTCGCTGCTTCGAACTCCGCCGCCTCCTCTTCAATCTCCGCCTCGATCACAACGCGCATCGCCGCCTCAAAACTGCCGGGCTGTGATTTCTGCATCTCCAGTTGATCGTGCAGGTATTGCGCGGGCAATGGTTCGTGCAAGTCACGCTCGTCGTAACGAGTTCCGTGCGTAACTTCTTTGCGCACCTTGTCCGCGATCTCACCGAGATCGATGAAGTAGTCGGAAACGTCGATCAGCTTGGGCGCCGTGTTTGATCTGAAGCCGGCGATCTCCACGCGACATCCTTTGTAAGCAACGGCATTAACGGCGTAGACAAAGTCTTCGTCACCCGAAACCAGCACCGCGGTATCGTAACGACCGGCGAGCGAAAGCATATCAACCGCAATCTCGACGTCAAGGTTAGCTTTCCTGGTTCCGTCGTAAAAGGTCTTGAGCTCCTTCTGGATCACGCGAAAACCATTGCGACGCATCCAGAGAAGAAATCCCTGCTGTCGTTCGGCGCCGATATCGACACCCGTGTAAAAGAAGGCCCGCAACAGTCGTCCGTCTCCTAACAGGACACGTAACAGTTTGTTGTAATCGATGTCGATGTTGTGAAAACGGGCTGCATGGAAAAGATTGTTACCGTCAATAAAAACCGCCACTCTGCCGCGATGACCAAGCTGCCATGAAATATTATTTGTAGGATCGAAATTATGCATAAACTGACTCCGAAATACCCTTGGGCTCTTAAGCTTTAGGATGCTGTTTTACAGTTCACTGGTCAAGTTGAGACGCCGTATGGACCGATGATCACGATGTTGCAATTATTTCATCAGATATTGCGTCCAGGTAGACCCACTTTATGGGACCATTGGTGACCTCGATTTCCCATGCGAGCCTTATTTGCAGGCCGCTGGACGGGTCTTTTGAGGGCTGGGCGTAAATTACGAGCTGCCGCGCTTCGACTGTCGCGCTTGCCGGCAACGACACGGTTGGTTGGTTTTTGACGTGATCGACCGCTTGCTCTCCGGTCAACTTCGGCGTCAGACCGTTGAGCGTTGCCTGAATTTGATCGGCGTTGGGAATGCAGTTGCTGGAGAATCCGACTAGCTGGCCGTTACTGCGAAAGCGAATCACAAGCGTTCCATAACCACCACGCAATGGATAGCGAAACGGACGTTGTTCGTAACGAGCGACTTTGACACCCGATGATTCGTCGGTCCTTTCCACAAGTGACAGTTGATTTGGTTCTGCGCCGATCAGTCGTTGCCATTCGACGATAAAGCGGCGCAACGATTCGCGTGTCTCTTCTTCAGTCGGATTTGTTTCTGAGCCGACTTTCGGGAGATATATCGGCGCCGGGAGATTCGCGGGCAGGCTCTCGATCGTTGCAGTGTAGGGATGAAGGTTCGCTTCAGTCTTGCCGGGAAGACCGTAGCGTTGTGACAACTGGTACCAGGCAACGGACGCTTCTTCGAGCCTCGGCCCAACATCGGACAATCCGATAGGATATTGTGGCGCGTTAGCTGTTGGACCGTTGGCGTCGATGGGCTGAAAGGCTGCGCACGCGCCCACGGCCAGCAACGCGATCAGGGCCACCGTCAGTATCAAACCCCTTGCAATAAAAGAACGAGCACACATTCTCTTAGCCTCGGATTCTCGTCGTATAATCAAAATACTTGGAGGAGCTGTTGCCTAAAGATAACGAAAACATTCCCTTCCTTGGACCAATCGAACCTTCGGAGCCACAGGGTTTTTCGGCAGAACAAATGATTCGCTGCGAGGAGTGCTTGAGAGCCAATCCTCCTACACGGGTAAGTTGTCTTTACTGTGTCGCGCCGTTGCCCATAACTGAAGCCGCGGCGCGCCTGCGAAAGCCGGTCCTGCGTCCCCCCGAGAAACATCAGTTGGGTTATAACAACATCCTGCTGCCGCGGGATCAAGTTGCGCCGGAGGATGTGATTAGTGAAGCCGCGAAGTTGTTGAAACTGAGTGGGGAGAATGTGCGGGAGCTTATGTCTCAAAGCGGACCGGTGCCGGTAGCGCGTACGGCAAGTCGCGAAGAAGCGGAGCTGGTGTCTGCACGACTGCGAGATCTGGGTTTCGATTGTTTGACGCTGAGTGACGAGGAGCTTGGTTCTGACAACGTTGTGAAGCGTGTGCGATCGATGACGTTCGACGATGAGCGCGTGACGATTTATCAGGCGGGTGCGGCGGAAGTGCAAGCTGCGTGGGCTGACATTGTTTTGATCGTCCCTGGACGGCTGTTTGAAAGGAGGCTGGAGATCAAAGAGCGAAAGACGGGTAAGACTGAGAACGAGATTCTTGACACGAGTGAGTTCTTCAGAGACGAAACGGTGATTGATTTTTATACGGTGAATCATTCGTCGACGTGGCGTGTAAGTGCTGGTGGGTTCGACTTCTCGTGTCTCGGTCGTGAGAAGGCACTGGTTGCAAACGAGAACATTGGCAAGCTGCAACGGTTGATCGTTAGTAAGGCTGTGAATGCACAGGTTGATGATTCGTATGCGCGGATGAGAAACCTTCTGGAGCTCGCGTGGAGCACACAACAGGAAACGCAGTCGAGTGGCTGGCGACGCGAGCGACCCGGCAAGCTCAGTGTCGGCATGGCGACAACGAGAAGCAATGAAAGCCAATTTACCCGTTACTCGCGATTACGTTACTTATTAAGAAACCACAGATGAACGCAGAAAAAAGCAGATTAGATCTGATCTATGGACCAAACGCAGTGCTGGAGGCGTTGCGGGCGGGGAAGAGACAGATTGAGACGATCACGGTTCTCGAGAGTGCACGGCCTGAGCGTTTGAAAGCGCTGCTTGAGCTTGCGCGTGAGAAGGGTGTGCCTGTTCATCGTGTGCCGCGACTGGATCTGGATCGCTCGCTTGGCGACGTGAGACATCAGGGAGTTGTGGCTCGGATCGCGGCTGCTCGTTATGCTGATCCGGACGAACTGTTGGACCAACTCGAAAGCAAGATTGGAACAGCAGATCCGCCGCTCGTGTTGGGCCTCGACGGGATCGAAGATCCACATAACATGGGCTCGATCTTGCGCACCGCCGAGTGCGCTGGCGCTCATGGAGTTTTTATCGCCGAGCGACGTGCCGTGGGTCTGACCAGCGTCGTCGCCAAGGTCGCGGCTGGCGCGCTCGAATACGTGCCGGTGGCGCGCGTCACTAACCTCGTTAGATTGATAGAGCAGTTGAAAGAACGTAACATTTGGGTAGTTGGAGCAGCCGCGGAAGCAAAGCAGTTGTACACGGACTGGGACTGGAAGCTGCCGGCCGCGATGTTTCTAGGCAGTGAAGGTCACGGTTTGCACCGGTTGGTTCGAGAACACTGCGACACTCTGGTACGTATACCAGTCTCCGGTAGGTTGGAATCATTGAACGTGTCGGTGGCGGCAGGCGTGCTGTTATACGAAGCAAAACGCCAGCGAGACACAAAGTGAAAGGAATCTGAATGTTCTGTCCTAAGTGCGCAACACAAAATCTCGAAGGCGCGAGTTTTTGTCGCGGGTGCGGAGCGAATATCAGCCTTGTGTCACAGGCGTTGGCGGGGCAAATGACTCAACCCCAGCCACCTGCTGCGCAGGAAGTTGATGAGAGTGGCGGCTTTTGCGGGACCAAGCGGAGACGGGGCCGCAAGGAAGCAACGCTGGATCAAGCGTTCAAGAATGCCTTCATGGGCATTGCATTTGTGCTCATTGCGATAGCGCTCTCGCTCTCGAGAGTGGGACAGGGCTGGTGGTTCTGGATGTTGCTGCCGGCGTTTTCATTGATGGGCACTGGCTTGGCGCAGTACATCCGCCTCAAGGAAAGTCAAAAGCAAGCCTCACTTGTCGCGCCGCCAATGCAACGGAGCTTTGCCGAGCCGGTGCGAAATCATGATGAACTCCGCGCTCCCGTTGCGAGTGTTACTGAAGGGACGACTCGTCATCTCGGAGTTGAGGCGCCTACGCGGCACCTGGATGCAAGCGAACGCAGGTAACAAGACGACAACCCGAATTTGCGTTCCGGTGTGCGAGAAGAATCTCGATGCACTGCGGAGCGCTTTTGAGCGAGCTGTCGCGTGGACCGACTTCGTAGAGTTGCGTTTGGATTGTCTGGACCACGAACCTTCGAACATTGCTGAACTACTGCACGGCCGTCCAGTGATTCTCACCTTTCGTCCTTCCGAACAAGGCGGACACCGCAACTTAACTCGCGAAGAAAGAGAAGCTTTCTGGAAGACAGTTCCACGCGGCGACACTGTTTGGTGGGACGTGGAAGGCGAGCTGGTCCATGATCTTTCGCCTGATTGGTCCCGCGTCATCGCTTCTCATCATGATTTCTCGGGCGTGCCGAGTGATCTCCAACAGATCTACGAACGGCTCGCCAAAACGCCAGCGCACGTTTTGAAGATCGCCGTCCAGGCACACGACATCGTCGATTGCATTCCTGTATTCCAACTACTCGATCGCGCGCGTCGCGAGGGCAGGGAAATCATCGCCATCGCCATGGGCAACGCGGGCATCGCGACTCGCATACTTGGTCCATCGCGAGGCGCGTTTTTAACCTACGGCGCCCTGGATGACGAGAGCGCCACCGCGCCCGGTCAAGTCAACGCTCCCAAACTCCGTTCCCTTTACCACATCGATCAGATCGACGACGAAACAATGATCTGCGGTTTGATTGGTCTGCCGGTGATGCACTCCGTCTCGCCGCACATCCACAACGCGGCTTTTGCCGCAGAAGGAATCAATGGCGTTTATCTTCCGTTTGAAGTCAAAGACGTCGATTCGTTCTTCAGACGCATGGTCGATCCGCGCACGAGGGAACTGGACTGGAGTCTGAGAGGCTTGAGTGTTACTGCGCCGCACAAGCAATCAGTGATGAAACATCTCGACTGGATCGAACCCAACGCAAAAGAGATCGGCGCTGTTAACACCGTCGTTATCGAGAACGATCGACTGCTCGGCTACAACACGGATGCGGCCGGCTTGATCGAGCCTCTATTGCAGCGCCTTGGCTCGTTAGCCGATCAAAAGGTGGCGATAATCGGCGCGGGCGGCGCGGCACGGGCAGCGATTTGGGCGTTGCAGCAACAGAAAGCCCGAGTGACGCTCTTCGCGCGCAACGCCGAAAAAGCACAAACGCTTGCCGAGTTATTCAATATTTCGTGCGAGTCGCTCTCGTCCGCAAAATTCGCGGGCTACGATCTGGTAGTCAACACGACGCCCTTGGGATCCGGCGAACACATTGACAAATCACCCGCCACTGCGGGACAACTAAACGGAGCGCGCTGCATCTACGATCTCATCTACAATCCGATCGAGACGAAGCTCATGCGCGAAGCGCGTCAGGCTGGTTGCGAAACGCTCGGTGGAATGGAAATGCTGGTGGCGCAAGCCAAACTCCAGTTTGAATTGTGGACTGGAAAGCAAGCCCGTCTGCATCGCGATCAGTCCTTTTGGTCACAAAGTACTCCCCGCCCAGGTTAGTGAAGCGTTATATGGTCGGAATTGCTGCGCCAGACCTCCCGTGCCCAACGCCGATTCGAGTCAAAGATGAGTAACCCTTCCAGCTACGATGACGATCAAACCCTGCTGTCCAGGCCACTGGTGCGTTACGGCTTGATCTTGGGAATTTGGACGATTGTCACATTCTTTTTCAGCAGTCAGGCGTACGTGATGAATCTGTCGGCGGAGAAGCCGGCTCCCTACCTGCGGCTTTTGCTTTCACAGGCATCCGTTTGCTATCTCTCGGCAATTGCCACGCCTTTAATCCTGTGGCTTGCGAGTCGCTATCGTATCGAACGTCACAATTGGCTGCGACGCTTGCTGCTTCATCTTCTGTTCAGTCTCGTTGTGGTTAGCGCCATCCTGATAGTCAATTACCCCATTTTTATGGCTATTTGGGGACGAGCCGGGAGCATTACGGCATGGGGGATCTTTCGCTTTCTTTACAACAACCTCGATCGTTGGCTCCTCATTTACTGGGTAATCCTGATGATTAGCCATGCCTTCAACTATTACAGCAATTACCGCAAAGGTGAGTTGAAGGCTTCGGAGCTTCGCACGCAGCTCGTCCAATCCCAGTTGGAAGCTCTGAAGATGCAGGTCCATCCTCACTTTCTCTTCAACACGCTCCACTCGATTTCGGCCATGCTGAGCAAAGATACCGAGGGTGCGCGCAAGATGATCACGAGGCTCGGCGATTTCCTGAGGCTGACGCTGGAGAACTCCGGCTCGATGGAGGTCACGCTGAAACAGGAAATCGAGTTTTTAAACGGTTATCTCGAGATTGAGCGCATACGCTTCCAGGATCGTCTCACGACCGACATTCGCGTCGATCCCGAGGTGCTCGACGTTCGCGTTCCTAATCTGATCCTTCAGCCACTCGTGGAAAACGCGATGCGACACGCCGTAGGAAACTCGAAGTCGGGTCGAGTCGAGGTAGTGGCCGCGCCGCGGAATGGCGTGGTTCGCATCGAGGTAAGGGACAATGGGCCGGGCATTCCGTCGGACGGAGTTCTCGATGTGGGTCGCGGCCGCGGGGTGGGTTTGGCTAACACCCAGGCGCGGTTGGCCGGGCTTTACGGCGACGCCGCAACCTTTGAGCTGAGCAATAACCCCTCGGGAGGGCTCGTCGTTACCCTGGAAATTCCTCGAGAGCCAGATAAGTAACGGATTTATATTTGCAATCTCCGATTTTTCGTTCCATCTCATCCACGAAACCTCGCATCCAAAATTATCGTAAACGGTTTGCTGTGTGATCTCACTCACACCCAATTCTTTTTGCGTTGTTCACAACTTGTTAGGGAGGCATAGTGACGAACGCAAGCCGTATTCGTGCCTTGGTCGTCGACGATGAACCACTCGCTCGCGACATGATTCGCGAGATGCTGGAGAATGATTCGGACGTCGAGATAGTCGCGGAGTGTACGAATGGTCGTGAAGCAGTTGAGGCGATCAAATCGTTAAAGCCCGACCTCGTCTTTCTGGACGTACAAATGCCGGAGCTGGGCGGCTTCGAAGTGCTCGAGTCGTTCGACCGCGATTCAACTCCTTATGTCATCTTCGTAACTGCTTACGATCAGTATGCCGTGCGTGCCTTCGAGGTACACGCGTTCGACTACCTGTTGAAGCCTTTCGATCACGAGCGCTTCGACGCGGCTTGGCACCGAGTCAAGGAACAGATCAAACTCGATCAGGGCGGCGAGCGAGATCGCCACATTCTCGCCTTACTCGAAGAACTGAAGTCCGGTCCGCGCCATCTCGAGAGACTGGTGATCAAGAATGGCGGTCGCGTTTTCTTTCTAAACGTCGACGACGTTCACTGCATCGAGTCAGAAGGAAATTACGTGCGCGTCTTTGATAATCAGAAGGGCTACCTGCTGCGCGAGACGATCAGCAGTCTTGAAGAACAGCTCGACCCCCGGCAGTTTCGACGCATACATCGTTCAGCCATCGTGAAGATCGACAAGATCAAAGAGATGCAGCCGTGGTTTCACGGCGAGTATCGAGTCATCATGGAGAACGGCAAACAACTCACCCTGAGCCGCAACTATCGCTCTAACTTCCAGGGCGCGGTGGGAAACAGCATCTAGCCGCAAAAGGCACATAAAGCACAAAAGCAAGTCATCATTCGCACTGAACGATTTCGCCATTTCAGTAAATCTTTTTTGTGCCTTGTGTGCCTTTTTGTGGCTATTAATCCCTTCCATCACAAGTTTGCGCCGTTCCGTCACAGAGCAAATTCGCTCCTTTGCGGAGTTTGAGATTATTTCACTCGTAGCCGCCCCCACGACTCCCCGGTAGGACAGCGGCGAAGTTTAAGGTTGTCTCTGGAGGAGAGTTATGTCGAGCGAATCGATTTTGGGATTGGAAACAAATGGGTCCGACTCAGTCGCACCAGCTCTCGCTGATTCAAGTGTTGACGCGCGGCTAAACACCCTGCGCGAAACGGTGCTACAGCTTTTGGATGAAGTTGAGTGTCTGGCGATCTCGAAGCCCGTGGATATCAAGAACGGCGCACGTTTTTCCGACGAAGTAAGACAGTTTGAAATGAGCCTGATCCGAACCGCCCTGGGCCGCACTTCGGGCAGCCAGACGCGTGCTGCCAAGTTGCTGGGGTTGAAGCCCACCACCCTCAACGCGAAGATTAAGCGATACGGGATTATGGCGTAAGTCACGTCTGGCGATTGTTCACTGCTATACTGACGTGCGGTGGACGATCGGTACAGCAGACAGATTCTCTTTAGTGGAATTGGCGATGAAGGACAGCGGCGGTTGCTCGCCGCGCGCATCCTGGTTATCGGGTGCGGGGCGTTAGGTTCGGCCCACACTGAATCGTTGGCGCGTGCGGGTGTGGGCCACCTGCGCATTGTCGATCGCGATTTTGTTGAGCCTTCAAATCTGCAGCGGCAGACGATGTTCACGGAAAGTGATGCCGAGAAGCGTCTGCCGAAAGCCATTGCCGCCGCGAACCACCTGCGCGAAATCAATTCAACAATAGACATCGAGCCTCACATCGTCGACGTCAATCATTCAAACATCGAGCAACTGATCGACGGTTGTGACGTCGTCATTGACGGCACGGACAATTTCGCCATTCGCTACCTCATCAACGATGCCTGCGTAAAGCACGAGACGAACTGGATCTACGGAGCCGCGGTCGGATCTTACGGCGTGACGATGACGATCCGCCCGCACGTGACCGCCTGTTTGCGTTGCGTGTTTGAAGAAGCTCCGCCCGCGGCCAGTGCGCCGACGTGTGATACCGCCGGAGTGATCATGCCGATCATCAATATTGTGTCGGCGGTGCAGGTCGCGGAAGCGTTCAAGCTGATCGCCGGCCGGCTCGAAGATCTACATGGATCGTTAATGCAGTTTGACGTGTGGCGAAACGAATGGAGAAGAATCGGAACCGGAACGCGTCGCGCGGACTGTCCGACGTGCGAACTCGCGCTTTACGAAACTCTGTCGAGCGCGCCAGAAGGCGCCGCCGTGCTCTGTGGCCGCGACGCAATTCAGATCTCGCCGTCACAACCAACGCGCATCAACTTTTCATCACTCGCGGAACGGCTGCGACGCGCGGGTGAAGTGAAGTTCAACGAATACCTGCTGCGCTTCAAAACAGGAAACTTCGAACTCACTGTCTTCCAGGACGCACGCTCCATCATTCGCGGTACAGACGAAATCGCAGTCGCTCGCTCGCTTTACGCTAAGTACATAGGAACCTGACTCAAAGATGATCATCAAACAACCCGGCAGTCTTGCCATTATCACAGCGCTTCTTCTCATTTCATTTATGACCCCCGCACAGGCAGGTCAGCCGGTGGTTTGGGAAACCAGCGGTCGCACGGAACTGTTGAAGGGCGACTCGCGCGGAGTCTCGATCAGCGACACGGGCTTGCTGATGCTCGCGCCAAAGCTCACGGAAGTTTTCAACACACAGCAAACGTACGTGTGGTCCAGTGCTGTTGATAATCAAGGCAACGTGTATCTCGGCACCGGCCACGACGGCAAGACTTACAAGATCACAGCCGCCGGCGCGGGCTCACTGCTCTACGACGCGGCCGAGCTCGATGTGACGGCGCTCGCGGTCGGTCGCGATGGAGCGCTTTTCGCCGGTACGTCTCCGGACGGCAAGGTCTATCGCATCACTGCCGACGGTAAGGCTGATGTCTATTTCGATCCGGGCGACAAGTACATCTGGTCTCTGGCGGTCATGTCTGATGGTTCACTGGCCGTTGGCACAGGCGACACCGGCAAGCTCTATCGCGTCCGCGCCGCGGGCGCCTCCGCGGAATCGTCTCTCTTGGTTAGCACCAATCAAACACACGTGATCTCGCTCGCCGTAACACCGCAGGGCGATCTCATCGCCGGCACTGATTCTGGAGGACTGGTGTTGAGAGTTTCTCCTGAAGGAAAGACGTTCGCACTCTTCGACACACAGCTTCGCGAAATCCATGCGCTCGCGCCTGCTGCTGACGGATCGATCTACGCTCTGGCGCTCAGCGATGCAGCGGCGAGCGCGCGTGTGCCTTCAACACCAGCGGCGGCGCAGCCACAGTCTACGGAAGGCACCACGCCGACTACTTCCGTCACCATCACGGCGATCGACGAGACTGGCGCGCCGATTCAAGGGCAATCGGGACAGACACGCAGCCGCAGTGACCTCTCAACCGCTCGCAGCGCCGTGTTTCGAATACTCCCCGATGGCGCTACTGACGTCGTGTGGAGTTCTCCAACTGTAACTGCTTTCGCTATCGCTCCCGGATTGCAACCTGGCAGTGTGCTCATTGGTACGGCTGACAAGGGACGGATTTATTCGGTGACGAATGATGGTCGCGACACGCTGCTGTTGCAGTCTCCGGAAGGACAGATCTCTTCGTTGCTGGTCAGGAACAATCAGATCTATGCAGCCTCCAGTAATCAGGGAAAGCTCTTTCGTTTTGGCAATGAACTGGTGAGTGAAGGGACGTTTGAATCACCGGTCAGAGACGCAAAATTGACAGCATCGTGGGGCCGGATCTGGTGGCGCGGCGCCGGCACTGTCGAGGTTCAAACACGCACTGGCAATGGTGAACGGCCTGACGCGACGTGGAGTGATTGGAGCACTGTTTATCGAGATCCGGAAGGGAACCAGATCGCAAGTCCGCGCGCTCGTTTTATTCAGTGGCGCGCTACCGTTCGTGGTTCTGGTTCGACGAGCGCGCAGTCGTGGGTTGAAGACGTGAGTGTTGCTTACCTGCCTCGCAACGTTGCGCCTGAAGTGCTTTCGATCACCGCGTTGCCGATCGGAGTCGGGTTGCAGCAGATTGTGCAGGTGACAGTGGATCCGAATGTGGAGTCGTCAGGTTTGGATCCGTCGGTGTTTGGTCCAGTGGCCCAGGTGCCGCCGAGACGCTTCTATCAGCGAGGCGCGCGATCGTTTCAATGGCAGGCTGAAGACCGAAACTCCGACACGCTCGAGTATGCGATCTATTACCGCGCTCTGAACGAACAAACGTTCCGGCTGTTGAAAGACAAGCTGCGCGATAACTTCTACACGATCGACGGCGCCACACTCGCCGATGGACGCTACGTTATCAAAGTCGTAGCCTCGGACGCGCCTGACAATCCGCCGGGGCAGAAGTTAACCGCCGAGAGATTGAGTGAACCGGTCGATATCGACAACACGCCGCCGGTAGTGAAGTTAATGGGCCAGCCGCAGGTAAACAGAGACTCAGTGAGGGTCGTTTTCGCGGTTGACGATGCAACCGGTAAGGTCAGGAAGGCTGACGCAAGTCTCGACGGCGCGGCGTGGACGCCGGTCTTTCCGGACGACGGTATCGCCGACAGTGGTCATGAAGTCTACTCCGTGGACTTCGGTTCGCTAGCGCCCGGCGAGCACACAATTTCCTTGCGCACTTTTGACAGCAGTGGGAACATCGGCACCCTTAGCGTCACGGTGCGCCGCTGATTAACCATTGAGGCACTAAGCCACAATGGGGCTTTATGCCTTAGTGGCTTAAGTGGTTGATGAGCTTAGATTTTTGCACGATACGGTGCGGGTTAATGCGAAACCGTGCGATTTTGGGCAGGTATTGCTACACTTTTTCGGCTAAACCATCTGGCATCTATCTTGCTGCCTCCCCGGTGGCGCATCTCTTTCTCCCTCCTGCGCGATAAATAGCATGAGGAGAAAAGGCTCAAAATGATAAAGCTATTCCGAGAATTGTTGGTCATAGCGATGCTGGGGACAGTCTCGGTTGGAGCGTTTGC
>Ga0070689_100000427_pt1 | contig 24803 bp, 23 predicted proteins | sample KBSS23HmetaG_FD_64669 | JGI IMG/M metagenome (GOLD analysis project Ga0070689, IMG submission 64669) | Switchgrass rhizosphere microbial communities from Kellogg Biological Station, Michigan, USA - KBS S2-3H metaG | ecosystem: Host-associated > Plants > Roots > Rhizosphere ...
CGCACCGACGTGTGGGCGGTCGGCTCGCTCATGTTCGCGCTCCTCACCGGGCGCCCGGTGCACGTCGGCGAGGACCTCCACCAGCAGCTCCTCCTCGCCGGGACACGCCCCGCGCCGGCGCTCGACACGATCGTGCCGCACGCGGAAGCGCACGCGGTGGTGATCGTCGCGCGCGCCCTCGCGCTCGAGCGGGACGACCGATACCAGAGCGCGCGGGAGATGCAGGCGGCCGTCGCCGTGGCGCGCGCCGAGCTCTCGTCGATGGCGGCGGTGATGACGACGCACGAGTACCCCGCGGCGGCCGCGTCGGGGCCGGCGACGTCGAAGACGCTCGCCGCCGACTCGACGGCGTCGGTGCCGGGCCCGCGCACGCGGCGGGCGGCGATCGTCGTGATCGCCGCGGTCGCCGTCGCGAGCGCGCTCTCGATCTCCGTGCGGGTCGCGCGCCGCGGCGGCGCCGGTCCCTCGACCACCGACAGCGTCTCGTCGCGCGCTCAAGGGGTGGTCGCTCCAGCGACCGATCACGCCACGCCGGATCTGGCGCCTTCGACGACGCCATCGGATCACGCCGCGGCGAATTCGGCGCCGTCTTCGTCGTCGGACCGGCCCACGGCGGAGCCGCCGAGGCCTCCGGCGGGCGCGGCCGCGGCGCCGTCCGTGCGCGCGCGGCCGGTGCCCGCCGCCCATCCATCCGCGCCACACGCGGCGCCGCCGGCGCGCGCTGGCACGGACGCGGGGAACTGGCTCGATCAGCGTTGAAGCGGCCCCGGATCGGTTACGATACCGGCGCGATGCGAGTGGTGGGGATCGTCGGCTTCGCGCTGGCCGTCGCGGTGTCGTCTTCGCCGGCGCGCGCCGACGAGGCGTCGCGCGCGCGCGCCGACGCGCTGTTCCGCGAGGGACGCGCCGCCGCGCAGGCCGGCGACCACGCCACCGCGTGCGCGAAGTTCGCGGAGAGCCAGCGCGTCGAAGCGTCGACCGGCACGGTCTTCAACCTCGGCGATTGCTCGGAGCACCTCGGCAAGTGGGTCGCAGCCCGCGCGTACTTCCGCGACGCGATCGTGCAGCTCGATCCGGGCGATCGGCGCGCCGCGCCGGCCAAGGAGCGGCTCCGCGCGCTCGAAGGGCGGATGCCGCGCCTCACGGTATCGATCGACGGCGGCGCGGGCGGCGGCACGGTGCGGTGCGACGGCGCCGTGCTCGCGCAAGGCGAGGTCGGGCAGCCGCGGTTGGTCGACCCGGGCGAGCACAGGTGCGTCTTCTCCACCCCTGGCCACGCCGACGCGGCGCGCACCGTCACGGTCCGCGAGGGCGGAGCGGAGCAGATCGCGATCGGCGCGGGCCCGCTGGTCGAGGCGGCGCCGCGCGTCGATCCGCCGGCGCGCCGCGCTCCGCCGCCGCCGAGCGGCCCGCCGACCCTCGGCCTCGTCGCCGGCGGGATCGGCCTCGCCGGGCTCGCCGTCGCCACCGTCTCCGGCCTCGTCCTCTTGAACGAGAAGAGCCGCGCCGACGCCGGGTGCCACGACAAGATCGACTGCAACGACGACGCGCGCCGCGCGATCGACGCGAACAAGACGTGGGTGACGGTCAACACGGCCGCGTGGATCGTGGGCGCCGCGGGGATCGGCGTCGGCGCGTACGCGTTCCTCACGCGCCCCTCGGCGGCGAAGGCGAGCGGTTCGGTGCCGGCTCGCCGCCCGGTGGCGATCCTCGCCGCCGCGCCGCTCCCCGGCGGCGCGGGCGCGAGCGCGACGGTGATCCTCCCGTGAGCGCGCGTCGCGTCGCGCTCGCCGCGCTCGCCGCGCTCGCCACCTCGGCGTGCGCGCTCCTCGGATACGACCTCGGCGACTACGGCGGCGCGTCGGCCGACGGAGGCTCGCCCGGTCCCATCGACGGCGCGTCCGAAGGCAGCACGGGTGACGACGATGGGTCGAGCACCGACGGCGCGGGCGGCGACGGCGGGGGCGGCGGCGACGGGTCGGCGCCCGATGGCGGCCCGGACGATGCGTCGTCCCAGCCCGACGCGCCGTGCACGGTGGGTGCAAACTACAAGCGAGTCTTCGTCACGACCGACGTGTACCCCGCCGACGGCATCGGCGGCATCCAGGAGGCGAACGGATACTGCATCGGCGTCGCGGCCGCCGCCGGGATCATCCAGGGGACGTTCGCCGCCTGGATCAGCACCGACGGCGTGACGGCGACCGATCACCTCACGTTCGCCAACGTCCCGTACGTGCTGGTGGACGGGAAGACGATCGTCGCGTGCTCGGGCGCCGAACTCTTGAGCGGTCATCTCCGTCACCCGATCGATCGCACCGAGGAGAACGGCTTCTACCAGCGCACGACCCAGTGCGGCGCCGGCGCGACCGGCGTGTGGACCGGCACGCTCCCCGACGGCGGCACGTCGCGCCAGACATGCCGTAGCTGGACGGCGAACGACGCCGGCGCCACGCTGGGCGATCCGCACGTCGTCGACGGCGGGTGGACGCAGGCGTGCACCGGAGTGTCCTGCGGCGGTCAGGGTTCCCTCTACTGCATCGAGCAGTAACGCCGGAGCCGGGCGTCAGTCGGCGTACGGATTCGGCGGCGGATCGGGCGCGGTGCGCGACGACGGCGCGGGGGCGCGTCGCGCGTCGCGTGCCGTTCGGGGCGACGGAGGAACGGACTTCGCGGAGGCGGCCGCCGCGGCGGATGGAGACGTGGCGCCGGCCTTTCCCGGTGCGGCGACGTCCGCGGAGCGCGCGTCGGCGGGAGCAGGCCCATCGACGCGCGCGGGCGCATCGGCGTGCGCGGGTGCGTCGGCGCGGGCCGGCGTGGCGTCGCGCGACGGCTCACGCTGATCCATCCACACCAGCGCCGCCGCGACCGCGGCGATCATCGCGATCGCGCCGCGGCCGACCCACCCGAAGCGGGTCATCGGGACCACCGGCGCGTCGCTGCTCACGTCGCGCGCGATCGACGCCGCGGTGCCGGTGGGGGTCGGCGGCGACCACTTCGGATCGGTCGCCACGACGCCGCGGGGCGGCGCGCCGGGGATCGGGAGCGTCGACGTCTGGATCGGCTCGCTCGCCGTGGCGCTCGCGAGCGTCGCCATCGCCGGCGGGTCGAGCGGCGCGGGCGCAGGATCGGCGGAGCGGAGCGTCGATCCGCCGAGCGGCGCAGGCGGCGACGACGTCGCGGCCGGGGGCGGCGTCTCCGGCGACGGCGCGGTGGGAGGGGGGGACGGCGCGGTCGCCGACGACGCGGCGCCGCGCCGCGGCGGATCGTCCACCGTCGACGGGAGCGCCGGGTCCTGGACGCGGGCGCCTGTCGGCGCCGCTGGGACGTCGACCGACGTGACGATCGCGCTTCCCACCGACGGCTCGTGCGCGAGGTGCGCGCGGATCCGCGCGCGCCGCTCTTCGAGCGCCGCGCCCACCGACACCTGCACGAGCTCGGCGACGTCGCTGTGCCCGGCGACGAGCCCCGCCGCGCGCGCGCTCGTCTCGAGCGCCAGCGCCATCGCGCGCGCGTTGTCGAAGCGCTGATCGGGCGACTTGGCGAGCGCCGTCGCGACCACCGCGTCGAGCGCGTGGCCGATCGACGGCACCTCCTCGGACACGGGCGGCGCGGGCTGATCGAGGACGCGCCGCATCGTGTCGGCCTCGTTCTCGCCGCGGAAGAGGCGCCGCCCGCAGACCGCCTCCCACAGGACGACGCCCATGGCGAAGACGTCGTAGCGCCGATCGATCGCCTTCCCTTCGATCGCCTCGGGCGCCATGTACGCGAGCTTCCCTTTGAGGTGCCCGTCGGTCGTGGTCGCGCCGGCCTTCTGCTCGAACTTGGCGATCCCGAAGTCGGTGACGCGCGCGACCCCGTCGAGCCCGACGAGGATGTTCTGCGGCGAGATATCGCGGTGGACGAGGTTCACGCGGCGGCCGCGCTCGTCGATGAGCTCGTGCGCGGCGTGGAGCCCGGCGCACGCGTCGAGCACCATCCGGATCGCGACCGCCGGCGCGACCCCCGGGCCGCCGCTCCGCGCGCACTGCAGGAGCTCGGCGAGGGCCGCCCCCTCGACGTAATCCATGATGAGGCTCACGTCGGCGCCTTCGGCCTCGACGTCGCGCACGTCGACGACGTTGGCGTGGTGGATGAGCGACGCGAGGCGCGCCTCGGTGATCAGAAGGCGCCGGTAGTCGGGATCGGCGAGGAGGTGCGCGTGCGGCTTCTTGATCGCGACGAGCTGGCGGAAGCCGAACGCGCCGCGGACGGTGCCGAGGTACACCGTCGCCATCCCGCCGGCCGCGACGCGGAAGATCGTCTCGTACCGCGCCTTCACCTCCGCGACGGGCATCCTCCGCGATCGTATCAGAACTCGAATTTCCAGGCCCCCGGGGCGGCTGCCTGCCCGCGCGCCGAGGTACCGGGGCGATCGTCGCCGAAGCGCGTGAAGAAGACGCCGGCGACGATCGTGGCGACGCCGACGACCGCCGTACCGGCGAGGAGGACGTTCGTGCGCGTCTCGGCGTCGCGCCCGTCGGTGGCGAGGCGATGGCAGGTCACCGACCCGGCGGCGGCGCAGTCCTGCGCCGCGAAGTCGTCGTGCTTCTGCGACGTGTCGACGCCGCTCCACACGGTGACGCCGCCGATCGCCGCGGTGGCGCCGGCGCCGATCCAGAGGACCCACGGCGGGAGGACGCGCGGCGTCGACGTGCGCGGAGCGTCGGCGCGGAGGGCGAGCGGCGCGCTCGACGCGGACGCGCCCGGCGGGGCCGGGGGCGAAGCGGGCGGAAGGGTGGACGGCGGCGGGGCCTTCGCCGGCGCCATCGGCGTCGCCACGGGAGGCGTCTCGGGCGCGACGTCGAGCACCGGATCGGTGGCGACGTCGACGGTGCGCTGCTCGGTGAAGACGCCGGCGGGCGTCGTCGTCGTGAGCGCGACGGCGTGCGATCCGACCGTGACCCACGCGGGGTCGCGCCCCTCGATCGCGCGCCCGTCGATCGTCGCCTGGCACGTCGCGTCGGCCGGGCACACGACGCGGATGCTCCCGCACCGTGCGCGGAATTTCTTCCGTGCGGCGTCGACCTTCGCCGCGAGCGCCGCGTCGAGCGGCGCGCGCTTCGATCGCTCGACGAGATCCATCCCGAGCGCCGCGTCGTCGGCGCGGATCGCGTCGTCGATCGCCGCGCGGAGCGCGATGGGGCTCGGCGCGAGGTGGTCGGCCAGCGCGAAGTCGGTCGCCGCCTCGGCGAAGCGCCCCGCGCGGTGCTCCGCCAGGGCGCGGTCGTAGGCTTCGCGCGCGCGGGCGCGATCGCCGTCGGCGCGCGCAGCCGGCGCCGCCAACGACAGCGCCGCGATCATCGCGAGCCGGCTACGTGCAGACATTGAACGCACACACATGGCGCGGTGGGTCGCAGGGTTGGCAGCTCGCGCATCCGGCGGCGCGGTATGCGGCAGCCGCGCTTGCATAGTCGCGCGCCGTCTGGCTCTGCGCGTCCTCGACGGGGACCTCGCAGTTGCACTCGTCGAGGACGCTCCCGGCGCACGACGCCGTGCAGCGAAGGATCCGCGCGCGCGCCGTCCCCTCCTGCGCCTCGAGCGCCTGGCACGTCGCGCTGCCGTCGGGCGGCGCCGCATCGCCGCCCGAAGCACCGTCGTTGCTGCCCGCCGCGTCGCCGCCCGCGGCGTCACCAGCGCCGGAGTCGCTCGCCGAGGGCTCGGGCCCCACCGTCCAGTCGAAGCTGCACGCGGCGATCGTCAGCCACGCGGCGCACCCGAAGACCCGCTTCATGCCTCCTACGACTCTATCCGCGCCGCGGAGCCGCATCGACCGCGTTTTCGCGCCCGCCGCCGCGGCGCCGATCGGCCCGGTTCCGAAGGGGCGCTGGAGGACGGTAGACCGGACGTGGCCCCGCGCTACCTGCACGGGGCCCGGTCACGTGCAGCCGCTGCACTGGTGCGTCCCGCTGCTGATGTCCTGACGGCACGACGCGACGCCGTTGCACGTGAGGTCGCACGCACCGCTCGAGCATCGCTGGAAGAACGACTTCGAGCCGATCCCCGTCCCGTCACACGTTCCGCTGGAGCAGTTCTGCACGCAGTTCGCCCCCGCGGCGCAGTCGAGCGTGCACGCTCCGCTCGCGCACGCGAGCGAGCACGTCGAGTTCGCGGCGCAGAACGCGGTGCACGTATCGGTCGCCGAACAGGTGAACGTGCACGTCTCGCCGGCCGCGCAGGCGCAGTCGTGGCCGGGGGTGCACCGGTCGGTGGTCGAGCCGGGCGGCGTAACGTCGCCGCCGGTGCCGGCGTCGCTGCTGCCGCCGCCGCCGTCGGTCGCCGTCGACCCGCCGTCGCCGCCTCCTCCGCCCGATCCGCCGCCGGGTTCCTCACCGGAGCCGCCCGCGCCGCCGCCGCTCCCCCCGCCGCCGTCGCGTCCGTCGTTGACCACCGTCGTGCTCGAGCACGCCGCCGCGACCAGGGCCAAACAAGCTATCCACGCACAAGCATTCGTCTTCGTCATGGTGTTTTGCTCCTCGCTCGACGACTCGAAGAGCAAGCGTCGCGCCGCCCGTCGCGCGCCACCGACCGGCACGAAATCGCGCCGTTTTTCGGCGTGCGCTGCGGCGCGCCCCGCGCCCGCGCGAACCGATCGATCGCGGTGTGCGATCGGATCGATCGCGGAGCGCGATCGATCCGTTCGCTTACTTGGCTTGGCGCGCGCGGATGATCTGGAAGTAGCGGCGCGCGATGCCCGACGCGGCGGCGGCGCGGACGACGCTGCCGGCGTGGCGCGCGAGGACGCGCTCGACGTACCGGCGCTCGAAGTCGTCGATGACGCGCTGGCGCGCGGCGGGGAAGGGGAGGTCGAGCGCGAGGACGTCGTCGACGACGTCGGGCCCCGTGCAGGTAGCACGGGGCCACGTCCGGTCTATCGTCCTCCAGGACGCCGCGACGGGCGGTGGCGCGGCCTCCACCGCGCGCGGCGGGTAGACCGACGCTGGCGCGGGCGCCGGCGCCGCCGGCGGCGGGGCCGCGATCGGCGCGTCGAGGCCGAGCTCGCCGAGCGCGTGGAGGCGCACCACCGCGTTGTAGAGCTCGCGCACGTTGCCCGGCCACGCGTAGTCTTCGGAGCGGCGGACGAGCTCGGCCGGCACCGGCGCGTCACCGCCCTCGAGCGCGCGCCAGAAGTGGCGGCACAAAAGCGGAATATCGCCCGCGCGCTCGCGGAGCGGCGGGAGCTCGATCCGCGCGACGGTGATCCGGAAATAGAGGTCGTCGCGGAAGCGTCCCGCGGCGACCTCGCGATCGAGGTCGCGGCGCGTCGCGCAGAGGACGCGCGCGTCGCAGCGGACGAGCCCCGTCCCGCCCACGCGCTGCACCTCGGAGCGCTCGATCGCGCGGAGGAGCTTCGCCTGGAGGCCGATCTCGAGGTCGCCGATCTCGTCGATGAGCAGCGTCCCGCCGTGCGCCTGCTCGAAGACCCCCTTCCTCGCGGCGACCGCGCCGGTGAACGCGCCGCGCTCGTGGCCGAAGAGCGTCGACTCGAGGAGGTTCGCCGGGACCGCGGTGCAATCGAAGACGACGAACGGTCCGTTCGCGCGCGGCCCCGTCTCGTGGATCGCCTCGGCGAGCATCTCCTTCCCGGTGCCGGTCTCCCCCTCGATGAGCACAGGCATCGTGCTCGCCGCGAGCTTTTCGCACAGCGGATAGAGCCGGCGCATCTCGACGCTCGCGCCGACGACGCGTCCGAACGACGCGCGCGCCTCGCTGGCGGCGGCCGTCGGGCTCGCCGCACCGGCGCCGTCGATCGCGTCGACGCGGATTCGCGTCGCGCCGAGGCGGAGCACCTCGCCTCCTTTGAGGCACGCGTCGAAGACGGAGACGCCGTTCACGAACGTCCCGTTCGTCGAGCCGAGATCGGTCACGCGGAGGCCGCGCGGCGAGACGTCGATCGCCGCGTGGCGGCGGGACACGAGCGGGTCGGAGAGGCGCAGCGCGCACGCGCTGCTCTGTCCCAGAAGGACGCGCGACGGTTCGCTGCCGTCGACGCGGAGCTCGGCGCCGGACCCCGCGCTATCGACGACGCGGAGGAAGAACGCTCGCGCGCGCGGCGGCTCCTCGTCGGGCGGTCCACCGGCGCGCGCGGTGCGGTCGTCGAAGTCGTCCGGCGGAGCCATGGCGGATGGTACCATGTCGGTCCATCGACGACGATTGTAGCGGGCCCCGCTCCGCCGGAGGAGCGGATCGCGCGGTCGCGCCGCCGGATCCTTCGTTGAGCCCGCTCGCGGTGGTGTCCCGGGGAGAGCCAGGAGGTCCAGGTGTATTGCGATACCGCGAACGGTAACGCGATTGCCAACGTCGTGATGAACAGCGGTTATCGCGGTGACCCCATTTCCACAGCCGCGCCGGCGGCGCGTGGGCTCAGTAGTCCGGTTTCGACGGAGCGCGGCCGCTCCCATCGCGCTCCCCAGCCGAGCGAGCGGGGCCGGTTAATCGAAGGAGAACGCCATAGTCCGGTTTCGACGGAGCGCGGCCGCTCCTCTCGAGCCCTCAGCCGATCAAGCGCTTTCCGTGATCTTGGTGGCGCGCTGCGGCCATAGCCAAATCGCAGGTCGATGATCGAGTCCAAAGCAACCTCGGGGAGCGCGCAGGAGGACGAGGGCCCCTGCCTGGGTGCCGAGCTCGTCGAGCTCGGCGAGCTCGGCGCGATCCCTCCGGCCGACGAGATCGTTGCGGCCGAGTCGCCGCGCATGACGCCGCGTACGAAGGCGATCCTCCGCGGAATGTTCGAGCGCGACTTCGCGTTCATCTGGCGCGTCCTCCGCCGCCTCGGCGTGCCGGCGCAGAACGTCGACGACGCGGCGCAGAAGGTCTTCTGCGTCGCGGCGCGGAAGATCGACGTGATCGAAGATGGAAAGGAGCGTTCGTTCCTCCTCAGCATCGCGATCCGCATCGCCGCGGACGCGCGGCGCGCAGCCGCGCGCAGCCGCGAGGTCGCGAGCGACGCGCTCGATCACGAGGCGAGCTCATTACCCGATCCCGAGGAGATGACGGAGAAGCGACGATCGCTCGAGCTCCTCGACGCGATTCTCAAGGCGATGCCGTTCGAGCTCCGCACGGTGTTCGTCCTCTTCGAGGTGGAAGGGATGTCGACGCAGGACATCGCACCGATGCTCGATCTGCCGCGCGGAACGGTCGCCTCGCGGCTGCGCCGCGCGCGCGACGAGTTCCAGGCCATCGCGAAGCGGGAGCAGGCGCGCGCCGCCTCGCGGGCTCCGCGGTCAGCGCGCGAGGAGGAACCATGAACGATCCTCGTCAGCTCGTCGAGGCATCCGATCCGATGATCCGCGACATGCTCGCGGCGGCGATCGACGACGGGCCTCCACGCCGCGCGCGCCACAAGGCGTGGGCGGCGCTCGGCCTCGGTCCGCTCGTCGCGGTGCCCGTCACGGCGACGGCGGGGACGGCGGGCGGCGCCGCTGCGGCCGGGGTGGTCTCCGGCGCCACGGTAGCCGGAAAGTGGATCGGCATCGCGCTCCTCGTGGGCGGCGCGTCCGGCGGGCTCGCGTACGTCACGCCGCCTCCGGTGCGTGAGGCGCCGGCGCCGGTCGCGTCGACCGCGCCACGCGCGCCGCTCTCATCGAGCGGCGCCGCTCGCGCCGTGACGTCGCCGCGCCCGCGCGTCGAGGCCACGAACGCCGTCGTCGCCGCCCCACCGTCCACGGTGTCGACCGCGCCGCGCCGCCCGAAGGCCGCGCCTCCGCCCGCGGAGCCGCCGCCGGCGATCTCGGCGTCGACGCTCGCGCGCGAGATCGCGGCGCTCGACGTCGCGGGCGCCGCGCTCCGCGCGAACGATCCGCCGCGGGCGCTCGCCGCGCTCGACGACTTCGCGCGCGCGTTCCCCGACGGCGCGCTCGCCCCCGAGGCGACGGTGATGCGGATCGACGCGCTCACGCGTCTCGGCGATCCATCGAGCCGCGCCTCGGCCGATCGTCTCGGCGAGGCGTTCCTGCGCGACCGGCCGCGGAGCCTGCTCGCGGCGCGCGTACGCTCGCTCCTCGGCGGGCGGCCCGGGAGGACTCCGTGACCGGCGTGAGGCGAGCGCGCGCCGCGCTGCCGACGCTCGGTGCCGCCGTCGCGAGCGTCATCGCCCTTCACGCGTGCGTGAGCGAGCCGTTGCTCGGCGCGGCGGACCCCGACGCGGGCTCGCGCGACGCGGGCGATGCGGCGGTCTCCACGGGGCCGGTCGGCCCGACCAGCTCGGTGGGCAACGACGCCGGCGAAGCGGGCGGAGGGGACGGCGGCGACCCGACGTGCGACGCGCAGCTCGCGTCGATGCTCGCGGGCGCCCTCGCTCCCCCGTACGTGTACGCAGGGCTCGACCTCGTGCGCGGCACGGACCCGAAGGGTCTCACCGTCGACGAGGTCGACACCGCCGGCTGCGCAAAGCACACGACGACCGCCAGCCCCGGATATCGGTCCGCGAACTGGGGCGGCGTCGAGGGCGTGACGCTCACGTACAACATGGAGTCGCGGATCATCTACGAAATCAGCCTCGGGCGCTCTTACCGCGGCACCATGCAATTCCAGAGCTCGTCGACGAGCCCGTACGGAGCGCACACGTACGAAATGGGCATTTCGTTCCTCCATCGCGACGGCGTCGACATGCCGATCGATTGGAACGATTTGAGCGCTCCATGGGTGAACGAGCTCAACAGGGCGCTCATCTACACGTTCGCCCCGGATCCGTTCGGCGGTCCCACCGACTGCCGCGGAGCGACGACATGCATGGTGCTCGACGACGACGGCGGGGGCGAGTCGCTCTTCGGCGCGCGGTCGATCGGCTTGTACGTCCGCTTCGTCATGGGGACGAGCCAGGTGATCGGGATTTACGACGTCTGGCGCGGAGGGATGGTCGACTGCACGACCCCGCGCGCCGCGCGCGAGGCGATGGACTACGCCCCCATCCTGGACATGGTGAACTACGGCGACCTGTCGATCGGCGGCGTGCGCATCGCCCGCCCGCCGCCGAACGGGATCACGTGGCAGGCGGCCGATGCGCTCCTCTGCGGCGGCGTGAAGATCCCGGCCGAGGACGAAGGCTACGGCGCCATCCAGTGGGGAGAGGGCGGCGAGGTCGAGCTCGAATACAACCTGAAGACCGATATCGCGTACAAGCTGACCGCGAAGAACGGATACCGAGGGACGTACGACGGTCAGGACTCGCACGGAAATACGTATTCGATCGAGATCGGCAAGATCACGAAGAACGGCGCGCCGATCGCGTTCGACCCGTCGAGTCGCGCCGACGTCACGGCGCTCTCGAACGCGTACAGCGGCGCCGACGACGCCGACTGCGTCGCGGCCGGCGACTGCCTGCTCACCGCCGACAACGGCAAAGGCCAGTTGGAGATCGAGCTCGTCCCGGCGCAGGTGCACCTCGTCTTCGCGAAGGGGAACCGGATCGGGCCCGATTCGATTTACATCATCTGGCCCAAAGGAAAATAACGCGTCGAGCGGGCTCCCACCCGCATGGTCGTGATCCTCGAGGGCGATGACGAGCGTGGGGACACTCTCGTCGACGCGGCGGAACGCGGGGCTCGACGCATTCCTGTGGTAGTAGCTCTGCATCGATGCCGACCGAGATTGCACCCTCCGGCCTCACGGTCGGTCGCTACGTGCTTTCGAGCGTGATCGCTGCGGGCGGCATGGCCACGGTGCACCTCGGGCGCGTGGTGGGCGCCGCGGGGTTCACGCGCGTCGTCGCCATCAAGCGACTGCACCCGCATTTCGCCAAGGACCCGGAGTTCGTCTCGATGTTCCTCGACGAGGCCCGCCTCGCCGCGCGCGTCCGACATCCCAACGTCGTCCCGGTGCTCGACGTCGAGCAGCACGACGGTGAGCTGTTCCTCGTGATGGAGTACGTGCACGGCGAGTCGCTCTCGTCGCTCCTCCGCGCCGCGAATGGGCCGATGCCTCCACGGATGGCGCTCGCGATCGCGGCGGGTGTTCTCCATGGTCTGCACGCGGCGCACGAGACGGTCGACGGGCAGGGCCGGCCGCTCGGAATCGTTCACCGCGACGTTTCCCCGCAGAACATCCTCGTGGGTGTCGACGGCGTCGCACGCTTGCTCGATTTCGGCGTCGCCAAGACCGCGTGGAGGCTGCAGACGACGCGCGAGGGGCAGCTCAAAGGAAAGCTCTCGTACATGGCTCCGGAGCAGGTGCAGGGCGCGGTGATCGATCGGCGAGTCGACGTCTACGCGGCGTCGATCGTGCTCTGGGAGTTGCTCTCGAGCGCGCGGCTCTACCCGACGCGCGAGCCGGGCGACGTCATCCTGCGCATCCTGGCGTCGGCCGTGGACCCTCCGAGCGCGCACAACGCGGACGTGCCGGCCGAGATCGACGCGCTCGTCTTGCGCGGACTCTCCCGGAATCCGCAGCGGCGCTTCGCCACCGCCCGCGAAATGGCGAGCGCGATCGAATCCGCGATGCCGCTCGCGTCGGCACCCGAGATCGGAGAGTGGGTGCAGGCGCTCGCCGGCGACGTGCTGGCCGCGCGCGCGACGTCGGTCGCGATGACGGAGCGCGGCGAGATCGAGCCCGTCTCGGTTCGCGCCTCCCCCGACGACGTGGCGACGGCGCCGGCGACGGGAGCCTATGTGGCGTCGAACGATGCGAAGTCGGTGCGGCGCCCGGTCGGGCCCCAGGTCGCGGCGGCGGGCGCGCTCGTGATCGCGGCCACCGCGAGCCTCGGGGCGTACGTCGCGCTGGGACGAGCGAGCTCTGCGCGCGCGCCGTCCGCTCCGGCGTTGGCAGCGTCATCACCGGACGCGAAGGAGGCGCCTCCCGATCCATCGGCGCCCCCCGCGACGGCCCCGCAAGCAGCCATGAGCCCCGCGCCCCCCACGCACCCCCGGCGCGCGCCGAGCCATTCCACGACGTCTCGCAAGAAGAGCTGTGATCCGCCGTATTACGTCGATCCGAGGGGGATCCACGTACCGAAGCCGGAGTGCCTCGAGTGATCCACGGAGCACGCGCGCGACGTGCGCTCGCGGGGACCGCCGCCCTCGCTCTGGCGATCGTCTCCAGCGGGGCTCCCGTGCGCGCGGAGGATCGCGCGGACGGCCGCCAACGATGCGTCGATGCGTACGTCGGCGGGCAGCAGCTCCGACTCGATCGACGGTTGATGCAGACGCGAGACAAGCTGCTCGTCTGCGCGCAGCGTACGTGCCCCGGCTTCATCCAGGCCGAGTGCACTCGGTGGCTCGCCGAGGTGGAGGCGGCGCTGCCCAGCGTCGTCGTCATCGCGCGCGACGAGAGCGGAGCCGCCGTGAGCATCCGCGACCTGCGAATCGATGGTGAGTCCGCGCCGGCGGGGTCCGCGGGGGCCTCCGTGACCGTCGATCCCGGCGAGCACACCTTCGAAATCTGGACTCCGGACGGCGGGCGCGCGAGCTCGCGCGTCGTCGTCCGCGAGGGGGAAAAGAGCCAGCCCATCACGATCGCCGTCCGGCGAGCGACCTTCGCGTCCGCCCAGGAAGGCCGCGAGAAGAAGCCATCGGGCTTGCCCGCGTCGGCTTGGGTGCTCGGTGCTCTCGGCGTCGCGGGGCTCGCGGGCTACGCCTTCTTCGGTATCCAGGGGCTGTCGATGCAGCTCGATCTCCAGTCGAAGTGCTCGCCGCGATGCAGCGCCGCCGAAGTCTCGAGCCTCCGGACGAGATATCTCGCCGCGGACATCGGGCTCGGTGTCGCGGTGGCGGCGGCTTCTGGATTGACGATCGTCCTCCTCCGGCGTCCGAGCAGCGAGCAGCCCGCGAGCGGAGCCTCGCGTCTCGGGCTCGGCGTGGCGTTCGACGGCGGCGGCCTGAGGATGTCGGCGTCGAGCAGCTTCTAAGCGAAAGCAAAGACGGGGCGAATGGCGCGCGAAGGCGACGAGACGAGGACGAGCCCGCTCGCTTCGGGGTCCGGCGAGAGGCGGCTCGTGGTGTCCTGGGACGGCGGCCGTCTGGACATCGACCTGCCCGCCTCGGGAACGCTCGTCGTCGGTCGTTCGCGCGACTGCGACGTCCGGATCGACCACCCGTCCATCTCCCGCAAGCACCTCCACGTCCAGATCCGCCCCGACGTGATCGCGGTCTCCGACGCAGGCAGCGCCAACGGCACGCGGATCCGAGGTCACGTGCTCGCGCCGGGTCGCGCGCAGGCGCTCACGCCCGGCGAAGCCGTCGCCGCGGGCAGCGCGGTGCTGGTCTTTCATTTCGCTCCGGCGCCGCCGCCGGCGAGCGACGCCGCAGGGATCACCGTGGCGGATCCGGCGACGAAGCGGCTCCACGAGCTCGTCGCGCTCGTCGCCCGGGGGGCGATCAACGTCCTCTTGCTCGGGGAGACCGGGACGGGCAAAGAGGTCGTCGCGCGCGCCGTCCACCGGCAATCCGCGCGAGCCGAGCGGCCTTTCGTCGCCATCAACTGCGCGGCGGTGCCCGAGTCGCTCTTCGAGAGCGAGCTCTTCGGCCACGAGCGCGGCGCGTTCACCGGCGCGACGGCGACGAAGACCGGCCTCATCGAGGGGGCCAACACCGGCAGCCTCTTCCTCGACGAGGTCGGCGAGATGCCGCTGGCCGCGCAGGCCAAGCTTTTGCGCGTCATCGAGCAGCGGGAGATCACGCGCATCGGCGCCACGAAGCCGAACCCCATCGACGTTCGGTTCATCGCGGCGACCCACCTCGATCTCGAGGGCGCGGTGGCCGAGGGGCTCTTTCGGCAAGATCTCTTCTATCGGCTCAACGGCGTCACGCTGGTCGTTCCGCCGCTCCGCGAGCGGCCCGCCGAGATCCGATTGCTCGCCGAACGATTCCTGTGGGAAGCGTGCGCCCAGCTCGGAAAGTCGCCGCTCACCATCGGCGACGAGGCGCTGCTCGCGCTCTCCGAGCACGAGTGGCCCGGCAACGTGCGCGAGCTTCGCAACGTGATGGATCGCGCCGCGCTCCTGTGTCCCCACGGCCACGAGGTCGGCCTCGACCACGTGCTGCTCGCCGTTTCCGGGCCGAGGTCGAGCCGCTCGATGAGAGCCTGCGCGCCGGCGGCGTCGTCCACGCCTCCTCCGAGCGCCGCGCCGGCGACGATCCCCACGGAGCTCTTGCGCGGCGAGCTCCACGAGATCGAGCGGCAGCGGATCTTCCAGGCGCTGGAGGAGTGCGGCGGCAATCAAACGCAGGCCGCGAGACGTCTGGGGATATCGCGCCGCCGGCTCCTCAACCGCCTCGACACGTACGGCGCGCCGCGACCGCGCAAGCGCACCTGACTCATTTCGCGTCGCGGACGACGACGTCGTCGAAGCGCGCGTGAGCGTCGTCGACGTACAACCCGATCGTGCCCGCGGCCGGCGTCGTGTCCTCGACCGTCCGCGGCTCCGCACCCTCGTCGAGCCACACCGTGACCTTCGTCCCGACCTGCCGGATGCGCGGGTGCGACCACCTGCCGACGGGGAACGGGTCGGTCCCCGACATCAAGACGACCTGGGTGTCGGAGACGAGGCCTTTGCGACCGATCTCCCATCCGGCCGGGCCGAGCAGCAAGTACAGACAGCGGTCTTCTTCCGCGTCGAGGTGCCATAGCACCTGGGCGACCTCCGTGGGGTCAGGGGCCCGCGACCGAAGCTGCGCCACCGTCTTCACGCGAAGGGTGACGTCGAGATCGCCGAAGCTACGCGTCGTTCGCACGAGCGCGGACTGGCTCTGCCCGGCGGTAGGCGGCTCCGGCGACTCGGTGAGGACTTTGTTGCCGGCGCCGTCCGCCTCCACGCCCGTCGAGCCATCGTCACGATAGGAGCAATACCAATTCGGGCCCTGGTTCGAAGACTCCTCCCAGTCCACGGCGAGGGGGAAGCCCTCGAAGTCCTCCTGGAACACGACGGCGCCGAGCCCGCCGTCGCTCGGCTCGCGCGCGCCTTCCGCGGAGCGCCCGAGATCATCGATCGACATGACGAACGAGCACGCCGAGGCTCCCCCGGCGACCGGGACGATCATCGACGCGACGAGCAAGACGCGGCGCACGGCATCAACGAAGTCGCGAACGACGAGCGCGTCAAGCCGGCGTTCCACGGGTCGCCGCGCTTGTTGCGAAAATGCGCAAACCGCACCGCTTCGGAGCAATCCGGACGAAGACACCGACGGACCGCGCCGAATTCGTGGGGAATGGGCGCGGGCACAGCCGCTGCACTCGGCGTCCGCCCCGAAGGAGGAATCACAATATGGAACGTCGTTTGCGCGGTGCGGGTGTGTGGGCCACTTTCGTGTGCCTGTCGGCAGGATGCAGCATGCAGGCGGGCGAGGGCGGGTCGACTTCGACCGAGGCCCCGGTCGCGTCTTCCCAAGAGACATTCGAATCGGATCACACGACGACCGGGGCGGAAGGTGAGATGAACGCCGCCGCGCCGCCGTCGCTCGGCAGCCGTCTCTACGGCGTCACCGTCGACGACGTGAGCAACTTGAGCGCCATCACGCAAGCTCTCGGCGGACTCTCCAAGAAGCCCACGACGCGCATCGTCTTCGACCAGGGGCAGCCGCCGAGCGCCTACGCGCAGGCGGTCCCCGCGATTCACGCGGTCAGCAACGTCATGGGCGAGATCCTCGACTCCGAAGGCGTGAAGAGCACCTCGACCGCCGCGTACACGCAGCGAACGCGCGACTACCTCGCCGCGTTTCCGAACACCGTCGACATCTGGGAGATCGGCAACGAGATCAACGGCAATTGGCTCGGATCGGCGTCGACGGTCGCGGCGAAAATGAGCGGCGCGTACGACATCGTGAAAGCCGCCGGCAAGCGCACCGCGCTCACGCTCTACGGCTGCAGCGATGCGGGCGCGAGCTTCGACATGTTCAACTGGGTGAGGGCACACGTCCCCACGCGAATGCTCACCGGTCTCGACTACGTGCTCGTGAGCTACTACGAAGGTGATTGCGGCAATCCGCGTTCGGACTGGCAGTCGGCGTTCCAGCAGCTCCGCCAGCTCTTCCCGAACTCGGGGCTCGGCTTCGGCGAGGTCGGCGCGGTCGACTCGAACGGGAGTCCGATCAGGAGCACGGCGACCGCCGGTGCCTACCTCAATAAGTACTACAACATGCAGATCAACGTAACGAACTACGTTGGCGGCTACTTCTGGTGGTACTTCGCCGAAAACATGGTCCCGAAGACGAAGGCGCTCTACCCGATCCTGAGCGACGCGTTCGTCACGATGCCCTGATACCTCCACCACGGTGACCGTCGACTGACGAGGTGAGCCATGGGGCCGCGTGACCACGCGGCCCTGTCGTGCCCCTGCTACGCTGGGCGCCGATGCCGGCGCCCGTGCTCATCGCGTACTCCGTCCGGAGCGGGATCGCTGCGCTGAACTGCGTCACGGGCGCGGTGCCCGGCGACGTCCCGGTGCGCTTCGTCAAGACGCGCGACGACCTCGTCCGCGCCGCCATCGATGCGCGCGAGACCGGTCGTACGCCGTGGGTCGCGTGGTCGTTCTACTCCGTCGACGCCGACGCCGCCGCGGCGGATCTCGCCGCCGTGCGCCCGCTCACGCGTGGCGCGCTCCACGTCGCCGGCGGCGTCCACGCGACGGCCGAGCCCCTCGCGACACTCCGCGCGGGGTTCGATCTCGTCGCCGTGGGAGAAGGGGAGGCGACGGCGCGCGCGCTCTGCGAAGCGCTCGCGCGCGGCGACGATCCGCGCGCGCTCCCCGGGATCGCGCACCTCGACGGCGCGGGACGCCTCGTATCCCATGGCCCCGGCGAACGCCGGCCGCTCGACGACTTTCCGTCGTTCCGTCACGGACGATGGCAGGCGATCGAGATCACGCGCGGCTGCGTCTACGCGTGCGCGTTCTGCCAGACACCGTACGTCTTCAAGGCGCGTTTCCGCCATCGATCCGTCGACAGCGTGCGGCGCCACGTGGAGGACATGGCGCGCGAGGGGGCGCGCTTCGTGCGATTCCTCACGCCCACCGCGCTCTCGTACGGCACCGATGGCGAAACGCCGAACCTCGACGCCGTCGACGAGCTCCTCGGCGCGACGCGCGAGGCGGCGGGTCCTTCGGCGCGCGTCTACTTCGGTACCTTCCCGAGCGAGCTAAGGCCCGAGCACGTGACGCCGGAGGCGCTCGCCGTGCTCCGGCGCTGGGTGGACAACGACACGATCGTGATCGGCGCGCAGTCCGGCTCGGAGCGCGTCCTCGACGCGATGCGCCGCGGTCACGGGGTGGATGACGTCGAGCGCGCCGTGCGCGCGGCGATCCTCGGCGGCTTCCGCCCGGAGGTCGATCTCCTGCTCGGCTTCCCCGGCGAGACGCGCGCCGATCGCGAGGCGTCGCTGCACCTGGCCGATCGCCTCGTCGCGCTCGGCGCGCGCATCCACGCGCACGCGATGCTCCCTCTGCCCGGCACTCCGCTCCGCGACGCCGTCCCCGAGCGGATCGAGGACGACGTCGCGACGCGCCTCGCCCGCCTCGAGGCGAAGGGTGCGGCGTGGGGCGCGTGGCGTCGCCAGGTGATCGCGGGCGATCGACTCGTGCGAAAGCGCCGCGCGGCCCCGTAACCGCGGTCGCGTCGGCGCGCTGTCTTCGCGCGGCTTGACATATTAGCGAAAGCTAATATGTTCCTTCCATGTCACGGAGCGCGAGCGACCAGAGCGTCTTTCACGCGATCGCGTGCCCTACGCGGCGCGCGCTCCTCGACGCGCTCGCCCTCGGAGAGAGCAGCGTCTCCGCGCTCGTCGCGTCGCTCGACGTCACGCAGTCGGCGGTGAGCCAGCAGCTCGCGATCTTGAAGAGCTCCGGCCTCGTCGAAGAGCGCGCCGAGGGGCGCTTTCGCTACTACCGCGCCCGCCTCCAGCCGCTCGCCGAGGTCGACGCGTGGGTCGCTCGGTATCGCGAGTACGTCGAGCGCCAGCTCGATGCCCTCGGCCGCCTGCTCGACGCGATGCCCGATGACGAGACGGACGAGACGGACCAGCCCAAAGGCCGCCCCTCCCGTCCACCGCGGCCACATCGGGGCCGCGTCCCGAACGCTTCACGCCCGACGCCGAAGCGGCGCCCGGCGAAGAGGAGACACCGGATATGATGACCACGATCACCGCCGAACGAACGACCTCGATGAGCGACATCCGCATCGTCCGCGACTATCCGCACCCGCCCGCGAAGGTGTGGCGCGCCCTGACGGACCCCGCCCTGATCCCGTTCTGGGCGATGCGCCCGGAGGGGTTCGCGCCCGTCGTCGGCACGCGCTTCCGATTCGTCGCGAAGCCGCAGCCGGGCTGGCGCGGCTTCGTCGAGTGCGAGGTGCTCGAAGCGCGCGCGCCGTCCGTGCTCCGCTATTCGTGGGTCGGAGACGACGACGGCCGGCCGACGTACGTCACGTTCACGCTCGAGCCGCACGCCGGCGGCACGCGCCTCACGTTCGAGCACGTCGGGTTCACGGGTGTAGGCGGCTTCATCCTCGCGAAGCTGATGATGGGTCCGGGATGGAAGAAGATGCTCGGCGCGCTCATCCCCGCCGTGCTCGCCGACGTCGACGACGACGGCAACCTGAGGCCGGGGAGCACGCTCAGGCCGAAGTACTGACCAGGGCGCGGGCCAAGAACGGGGCGACGGCCTGATGGAAGCCATCGGGATTGTCGCCCGGTACCGAGTGGCCCGCCGCGGAGATCGTGCAGAGCTGGGAGCCGCGGATCATTTGCGTCACGCGCGCGGCGGCGGCTTCGTTCAAGAGGTCGCTCTCCGCGCCGCGAACGACCAGGCTCGGGCGGGAGATCTGCTCGAGCGCCTGCCACATGGTCTCCGGCGAGGCATGGAAGCGCGGGTGCGCGATGAGCCCGGCGGCGTCGACCTTCCAGCGCCACATGCCGTCCGCGCCTTCCGCGAGGCTGTGGCGGAGGCGGGCGCGCAGGTTCTCGAGCGTCCGGCGAGGATTGAACGCGTGCATCGCCGCCACCGAAGCCTCGAAGCTGGGGAAGGCCAGGGCCGCGACCTGGGTGATCGCGTTCACGCCTCGAGCCTCGACGTCCGGCGCCCAATCGACCAGGACCAGCGCGCGGACGCGCTCGGCGTGGCGGACGGCCGTCAACGCGGCGTGGACCGCCCCCATCGACATGCCGACGACCGCGAAGCGATCGATCGAGAGGGCATCGGCGACGCGCACGACGTCGTCGGCCATCGCCTCGCGGGCGTAATCCCCGTCGCGCGCCGGATCGCTATCGCCGTGGCCGCGCTGGTCGAAGGCCACCACACGAAAGCCGTCGTCAGCGAGGCGAGGGGCGAACTCGTCCCACGAGTGACAGGTCTGATTGAAACCATGGAGCAGGATGACTCCGGGGTTTTCGGTCGCGCCGCGCTCCACGTAGCGAAAGCGCCGGCCTGCGAGATCGAGGAAGCTCATGACTCGAAAATACTCATCGACGGGCCGGAGGACTACGCCCGACGAGCTCCGAGCGCGAGCGCGTTCGCGAGGGCCGAGCGGAACTGCGCGGGCGCTTCGAAATGCGGCATGTGCGCGCACTCGTCGAACCACACGAGCTCCTTCGCGGGCGCGTCGAGCGCGTCGTAGAAGCGCGCCGCGAGATCGGGCGGCGCTGCGGCGTCGAGGCGCCCCTGGAGGATCGTGATCGGCACGTCGAGCCGGCGGAGCGCACGGATGTCGAGGCCGACGAAGCTCGGCGCCGCCAGCATCTTCTCCTGCGTCGACCGCATCGCCGCGAGCGCGCGGACGGCCGCGCCGAGCGAATACCACCGCGACGTGAAGAGACGGACCAGCGTCCGGGCGAGCATGCCCGCGAACGAATGCCCGATCGCGATGCCGCCGAGGTTCGTCGCGAGGCGTACCCGGGTGAGGAAGCGATCCGACGGAGCGCGCGACGCGTCGTCCCGCGCCGAGCGCGCGCGAGCAAGGACGGCGCGAAGGCCGCGTCGCAGCGCCTGCTCCTCCACGAACCTCCACGCGTACGCCTCGGCCGCCGTGATATCGATGTCCGGCCCCACGGCGACGACCGATCGCACGCCGCGCGGATCGTGCTGCGCCGCGAGGAGGGCGAGCGTGCCGCCGAGCGAGAAGCCGACCACGTCGACCGCCGTGACGTTCATGCGCGAGGCGACCGCCGCGACGACCGCGACGACGTCGGCGACGAGGCGGTCGATCGAGAGCGGCGCGTCCGGCGCGAGCGAGAGGCCGGTCCCTCGCGGATCGAGATAGACGACGCGGTGATCCGCCTCGAGCCGGAGGCGCGCCTCGAGCGCATCGGCCTCGTGGATCATCGGGAGGCCCGGCCCCGCCTGGAGCAGGAGCACGACCGGCGCGTTCGCGGCGCCGCGAACGAGCGCGTGCAGCGTCACGCCGTCGACCTCGAACGTCTCGTGCCGCTCGACGCGCGCGCTCATGTGGCCGCTCCGGCGAGGCCGTGGAGGAAGAGCGCCTCGAGCGCGCGCGGATCGGGGGCCGGTGTATCGCGCTCGAAGAAGCGGCGCCGCGCGAGCTGGCCGCACGTGCCGAGGAGGAGCGACGTCGAGAGGTCGGCGTCGTGGCTGCCCGGTGCGACGAGGCCGGCGACGTATCGGACGAGCGACTTGCGCCGCAGGGGGCGCGAGACGCGCGGCCAGAACGCGCGCAGGTTCTCGTTCACGAAGAGGACCGCCTCGAGATCCCCCTCCATCAGGGCGCACCACGCGCGGGCGAAGGCGGCGATGCTCCCGGGGAAGGGGACCCCCGCCGTGCGCTCGACGATGCGCTCGTAGATGTGCGCGTAGCAGCGCTCGAAGAGGTGGAGCGCGAGGGCCTCCTTCGACGGAAAGAACTTGTAGAGCGCGGGGTTCGTGTACCCCGCGCGATCGCCGATCGCCCGGATGCTGGTCTCGGAGAGGCCGTCCTTCACGAAGAGGTGGAGCGCCGTGGCGAGGATCTCCCGCTTGGACGGCGCGTCGCCCGGCTCGAGGAGGTACCGCAGGTCCATGCTCAATGGTTAGCATTTGCTAACTACGGTGCAAGGAGGCGGTGCGCCGCACGTCGCGAACGAGGAGCACGAGCGCGACCGGCATCGCGACGAGCACGACCACGGACGCCCAGTCGACGCGCCCCTCGTCGCGCCAGACCGACGCGAGCGCCGTCCCGTGCGAGTAGAGCTGCTGCGCGCACAAGACCGCGAACGCCGCGGCGAAGGCGCGCGAGCGGCGGATCATGCCGGCCGCCGCGACGGCGTTGATCGCGGCGAAGAGGCCGTGCCGCCACGCCGGCGACCCGTCGCCCGCGGCGGGATCGCGCAGCGCCGCGAGGTGGAAGACCGCCGCGACGACGAAGCCGGCCGAGAACAGCTTGAAGACGAGGTTCGTCGGAGAGTTTACGAAATGGCGATTCTCCATGGCATCGAATCGCCATGGTAGGGGAGGCGACCCTCGTCCGCGCGATCCGACTACGGTGCGCCGTAGGTGATGTCGTCGAACGCCAGGTCGGAGGCGCCGTCGGTCGTCGGGCACGTGACGGTGATCGTGACCACCTGCGCCGCCGTCGTCCAGCCCAGCGTCTTGGTCTTGTAGGTACCGTTGATGTCCGTATAGACGCGATCGGTGTTGCCGGGGGAGCTCAGCTTCACCGATGTGGCGGTGCCACCGCTGCCGACCGCGATCTCGAGCGATTTGAGGACTCGGCCGGCGGGCAAGGAGAACGTCGCGACGACCTCGGTCGGAGAGGTCGAATTGATGAACGCGTTCTTCGTATACGTCGAGCCGCCGTCCCATACTCTCCAGCCGCCGCTCCCCGTGCCCCAGGTGATACCGCCGAAGCTGGTGAGCGCCGCGTTGTCGGTCAGCGTCTCGAAATCGACGACCGTATCGGGAGGAGGCGGCGCCGTTCCGACCGTCACTTGAGCGGACCCCGAAATCCCGGCGGCGGTGGCGGTGACGGTGAACGGGCCACCCGGCGTGGCGCCGGCCGTGAACGAGCCCGTCGTGGAGATCGAGCCGCCGCCGCTCGCCGTCCAGGCGAAGGACGGCTGGGGAGAGAGCGAGCCGCCGAACTGGTCGCGTGCAGTGGCGGTGAATTGCTGGGTCCCCGAGGGCGAGACGGTCACCGGATTCGGAGTCACGGCCGTGGTCGTGTGGGTCGGCGCGACGGTCACGTCGACGTTGCTGATCGCCACTTGACCTTCGGCATCGATGACGGTCGCCGTCAGCGTGTACGTACCGGCCGCCGAGAAGGTCGCTACGGTATCTTGCGCTGCGTTCGTGCCGTTGGGAGAGAAGGTGACGCCGGGGGCGTTGGCGGTCCACAAGGTGCGGAGCGCCGTCGCGCCGCTGTCGTCGGCGCCGACCACGTGCGCGGTCGTCGTCGTCCCTGTCGCCGGGCTCGGGGACGCCGACGCTGCCGTGGCGATGGTGGGGGGAGCGCTCGTGGGGACGGCGCCCGGCGCTGGAATGTTGAGCGCAGCGTTGTCGATGACGAGGACCGAGTCCCCGCTCGGCGACGTGAACGCCCTCGTGCCCGTCGTCGCGAACGTCCCGATCAGCGTCGCCGTACCGGTCGCGGGGGCGTACCACCAGGCCTTGGCCTGGGTGCCCGAGACCTTGGTCATATCGATCTTCACCTGCCTGGACGTCGGGATGTACGCGACGATCGTGGAGCCATCCACCGTCCGCGCCGTCGTGGCGTGACTCGTACCCGTGAGGGCGCCGCTCGTCATGACGGAGTTGTTCGTGTCCGGCACGAAGGTGTGCCACGGCCGCGTCGCGAAGAGGCGGTTCAAGAACGAAATGCTGGTCGACCCGGCGCTGTTGAGGTTACCCACCCAGTCCGCCGTGTTGCACCAGCTCGGCGTCGAGCCCATGTGCCATATGGGACAATTGCCGAAGACATGGCCCATGGCGCCCGAGAGGATCGCCCAGTAGGCCTGCGCGCGCAGCGTCGGCGTGTTGACGCCGTTCTCGTGCTCGTAGTTCGACTCGACCTCGAAGAACGGCATGATCGGCGTCGTCGCGTAGACCGCCGCATAGTCCTGATAGATCGATGGATTGTAACTGTACACGTTGTCGATCGTGAGCCAGTTCTGACCGGGCCAGGCCGATCGCGCCGTCGCTTTGTCGTTGTGCGCGGTCATGAGGTGCCGCGTATCCTTTTCACGAATGCCATTGACGACCTCGAGCACCTGGCTCTTCACGGGCGTCGGATCCGTGTCGCCGCCGATCAACCAGACGATGTTGTCGAAGGCGGCGTAGCGCGTGCCTACGTACTGACCCCACGAGTGCAGCTCGGCCGACGTGGCGGCCTGCACCTCGCTGCACCACCCCTCGTCGCCGCACTGGAACCCGAGGTAGAGCGGCGCGAGGAGCACCGTCATGCCGTGCGACGCGGCCGCTCGAATGACGTCGTCCGCGTGGGAGAAATACGCCTCGTTCGGCGTCGCAAACGGCCGTCCGGTGAACGGCGCGTCGTGGGCGATGTCCGCCGGCGCGTGGGTCGCGAACTTGTGCTCGATGAGGTTCACCAGGACGACGTCGAAGCCTTTCGCCTGACGATCGTCGAGGTACTGGTTCGCGTCCGCGAGGGAGAGCTGCGCGATGAGCGACCACGCCGCGTCGCCCGACCAGAAGAAGGGCACACCGTTCTGATCGACGAGATATCGAGTTCCAGCCGGACCGAGCTTGAGGGGGTAGACCGGAGCCCGCACCGCGGAGCTCACCGCGCTCACGTTCTCGCCCGACGGTGCAGGCTTCTCGGAGCTACAGGACAAAGCCAAGAGCGATGATGCCGCTGCGACCGCAATTGCGCGTAGGGTTCTCATACGGAGCCTCTCGTTCG
>Ga0070689_100000428_pt1 | contig 24792 bp, 22 predicted proteins | sample KBSS23HmetaG_FD_64669 | JGI IMG/M metagenome (GOLD analysis project Ga0070689, IMG submission 64669) | Switchgrass rhizosphere microbial communities from Kellogg Biological Station, Michigan, USA - KBS S2-3H metaG | ecosystem: Host-associated > Plants > Roots > Rhizosphere ...
GCTGGAACGGCGGCAATCATCAGGATTCCGACATCAACGAGGAAACCGCGTTCCTCTAATCCATAGAGCTGGTAAGAACCGCCGCCGCAATAAATAATCATGTTCGATTAGACACTCTTGTTTGGCATATGTTCCGGCAAACGCGATAATCCTCGGACTTAAATGGCAAACTGGCCAACCCTCTTCATTATCAAACAGTTTTTCGAGCCACTCGCCTGCGACGCAATTGTCGCCGAACTGAAATCTCTCGACGGCAGAGCCGCGACGATCTACGGACGCACGACGTCAGGATCAGTCGACCAAAACGTACGCCGGACGCTTCGCGTTAAGCCTTCAGATGAAACGATTGAGCTGGTGATGCGGCGTTTGTGGGAGTGTAAGGAAGCGGTTGAAAAGCATTTCGCGGTTACGCTGAACGAATGCGAGGAGGCGCAGTTCCTGAGGTATCGCGAGGGTGATTTCTTCGTCGCACATCAGGATGGAAACACCGGCTTGCTGCAGTTGGACACCGAGCGACGGCTGATTTCGACGGTGATATTTCTGAGCCGCGAATCGGAAACGCCTAAGCCGGATGCTTATTGCGGCGGCTCGCTTGTCTTCAGTGATCTTCGCAACAGCTTTCACATGCGCGCGGAGCCCGGCACGCTCGTGGCCTTTCGCTCAGAGACAACGCATGAAGTCACGCCGGTGACGCACGGCGAGCGCTACTCGATCGCGTCGTGGTACAGGTAACAAACTCATGCCCAGCATTCAAAGCAAGGCGATCAACGTACTGCTGCATCTGCTTCGCATGAAGCGAACGGTCAATCGCCTGCGGCAGAGAGTTGAAAACGGCGATCGAACCTACACTGAGCCTTCACAACGCCTCTACCGCAAGCATCACATCACAAAACGAGAGCTCAACGGTCATCTCGTTTGGACCATCGCGCCGAAACAGAATGCCGGCCGGAAGCACGTCATCTACTTGCACGGCGGCGCGTACGTTAACAGCTTCGCCTCGCAGCACTGGAGCTTCATGTCGAAGCTGGTCGATGCTTTGAATTGCACCGTCACCGCGCCGAATTACCCGCACGCGCCTGAGTATTACGTACACGATGTGTTTGCGTTTATGCTTCCGCTTTACAACGAGCTTGCCGCGCTCGCAGGCGGTTCAAACGTAACGGTTATGGGTGATTCGTCAGGTGGCGGGATCAGTTTGGCGCTGGCGCAACGACTTCGCGATGACGGTCTCGAGCAGCCGGGACGCCTGATTCTTCTGTCGCCGTGGCTCGACGCGACGCTGTCGAATCCGGAGATTCCTGAGTTTGATAAGATCGATCCATTTCTCGGTGTCGAGGGTTTGAAGTATGGTGGTGAAGTTTATGCGCGTGACGTCGATCCGAAGAGTTATCTTGTGAGTCCGGTGTACGGGAGCCTGAAAGACCTCGCGCCTATTTCCGTATTCATCGGCACGCGCGACGTGTTTTGTCCTGATTGCCGGAAGCTCCGAGACAAGGCGGCGGCAGAAGGCGTGCATATCGATTATCGTGAATACGATGGCATGGTCCACGACTGGATGCTCGGACCACTGCCCGAAGCGAAACAGGCAATCAATGAGATCGTCGAAACTATTCGAGCCACGGATTTCACGGATAAAAAACACTGATTAAGTGTTCTATTACTTCCACACGCAATCAAATGCCAGATTGGTTTTATCGAACAGTAACGCAGCCGATCCTTTTCCGTTTACCGGCGCCGCGCGCGCGTGACTTTGCTTTGGGTTTTATCGGGCGCCTCGCGCGTCTGCCGCTTGGACCGTTTCTGATCGACTTCCTCGGCCACATGCGCGCCGATCCTCGCTTGCGGCGCTCGTTGCTCGATACTGATTTTCCTACGGCTGTGGGTTTGAGTCCGTGGCTCGATACGCGCCTGATTGCGACTGAGGCGTTGTCGCGTTTCGGCGTCGGGTTTATTGAGGTTGGGCCGGTGAGTTTGGAGGGAAGTGGCTCCGGCGAGAGTGTGAAGTGTTTGGTTGATCAGCAAGCACTTTGGAGCGGACCCGGCAGCATTTCGCTAGCTGAGTTAAATCGACGTTTAAAGGTGGACGGGCTGAGGGTGCCGTTGATCGTTCGATTGGACCTCGGTTCGGAGCACCTTATTCGTGAACTCCCTGATAGCGTGCGTTTAGTTTCACTGACGACGCTGTCAGCCGAACACCTGGATGCGGCTCTTGAAACAGCGCGAAGCGTTTCGCCGCCGCGACACATACTGCTTTGCATCAACGCCGATCAAGATCTCGACGCGATTGCGCCGGTGATCGAGGCGGCGTTACGTGTGGGTGTGGCGGGTTTGATCGTCGATGGCAGTGTCAAAGCAGAACCAAACGGTCGCGTGGTCGGCCTGCCGGTTCGTGAACTAGCTCTTGAGCAAGTCCGCAAGTTGCGACAGCTCGTGGGTGCACGTGCGCCGATAATCTCATCGGGCGGCGTTCACGAACCCGCACACGCGCTGGAGTTACTATCCAACGGAGCCGATCTGGTCCAGGTTGATACGGGTCTGATTTACACCGGCCCTGGCCTGCCTAAGCGGATCAACGACTGTTTACTCTACGATGCTGCGCGCCAGTCACCTTCGAAAGAACAACCCAGAATCGCCGAGCTCACCTGGTTCTGGACCACGCTCATGGGCGCAGGAATGCTGATCGGCGGACTGCTTGCACTCGCTATCGCTGCCACGAAAGTTGTCCTGCCTTACGACGAAGCATACCTCGGCATCTCGGCCACCCAGTTGACCGCGATCAACTCGCGGCTGCTGGCTTTCATGGCCCACGATCGTGTCACGCTGGCCGGATCGATGGTAGCGATCGGATTGCTATATGTCGTCCTTTCAATGTTTGGCATACGTCGTGGACTGCACTGGGCCAGGCAGGCTGTGCTCGTGTCGGCCTTCACGGGGTTCGCGAGCTTTTTCTTGTTTCTCGGATTCGGTTATCTCGATACGTTCCACGCTTTCGTGACGGCCGCGTTACTTCAGTTGATGTTGCTCGGCGTGCATGCGCGCTTAGGTATTTATACTCCGGCGACACGTCCTGACTTGCGTGGCGATCGCGCGTGGCGCCTGAGTCTGTGGGGGCAGTTGCTGTTGGTTTTCCACGGCTTCGCTTTACTCGCAGCGGGCGTAGTCATCTCGCTCATCGGCGTCACGCAAGTGTTTGTGCATGAAGATCTGATGTTTATGCAGACGACTGCCGCAACGTTGGCGGCGTCAAATTCGCGCCTCATTCCCCTCGTGGCCCATGACCGCGCAACGCTTGGCGGAATGCTGCTGGCAAGTGGTTGGGTGTTTCTACTGCCCGCGCTTTGGGGCTACCGGAGAGGCTCATCGTGGTTGTGGTGGGCGCTGCTCATCGCCGGCAGCATCGCGTATGCGGCAGGGATTGTCGTTCACTATGCTGTCGGGTACCTGAGCTTCAAGCACTTATTGCCGGCGGTCGGCGGTTACGGTCTGTTACTGGTGGGCTTGATATTGTCTTATCCCTTTCTAACCACAAAGACACAAAAGCACTAATTGTATAATTTGTGCCTTAGTGCCTTGGTGGTTAAAGTTTTCCAGGAAAACTATGTACCCTATGATGTTCGCGAATGGAGTGGCTCTCGTAATCTGGTCCTTGAAATGATATAAAAAACTCACGATGAGTCTATCTGTCGACAGAGAAAAGATGCTTTCGGAAATGACACGCGCTGAGAAGGCTGAGCTGCTCCAATGGATCGTGCGAGATCTCGGTGATGACTTTCCCGGCATCGAGAGCAGGCTTGACGTCATGGGTGGCGTGCCTTGCATTACCCGCACCAGGATACCTGTGTGGCTTCTCGAACAGGCACGGCGCCTGGGAACGAGTGAAGCAGATCTGCTGCGCGACTACCCGACTCTTACCGTTCAGGATCTTGCCAATGCGTGGAATTTCGTTCGCTCTCACCGCGCGGAAATCGATGCGCAGATAGAGGCCAATGAGAAAGACAATGATTAATGGCCCTCTATGCTGATGAAAATGTTCCTTTACGATTAGTGGAAGAATTACGCCGGTTAGGCCTTGATGTGCTCACAGCGTTGGAAGATGGGAGAGCAAATCAGTCTGTTACCGATCAGGCTATTCTTGCTAGAGCAACCGAACTTGGGCGAGCGATCCTGACACTCAATCGTAGAGACTTCAAGCGGCTACATCTTCAGGTGGCCGATCATGCCGGAATTATAATCTGCACAGAAGATCCCGATCGGCTCGGGCAAGCGCAAAGGATCGTCGAGTCAATCGCAAATATAGAAGAGTTGCGAGGGCAATTGATTCGTATCTATCGCCGCTGACTGGCTAGTTTCAAGATCTTTAGCCACAAAGAGGCACAAAAAGCACAAAACATTGCCACTGAACGTTCTTAAACGTTTCACTAAACGACAGCACGGTAGTGCGGGGAATATTTGCTTTTGCACGCTCGCGATTCATGCGCCGTATAGGCAGAGGGCGCGGTTGCTTGTCGGTGATGTGACGGAGGTGCCGTGGGTTGTGTTGACCGATGAGCCGGGGGATTTTGAGGGGTTGGAGGTGCAGGCTATTCATCATGTGCCTACTGGTCCGATGGCGGTGGATTTTCTGACGAGGCTGCCGCCGACGGGAACAGGGAGACCGGCTTATCACGATAAGAGATTCGTTTTGCAGGCAGCGCTCAGGGAGTTTGAGACGGCGATTTTTGTCGATGCTGATACGCGCATCAGGTCGTTACCTGAACTGATACGACTGCCGCCTGGCATTGCGGTAACAAAAGCGGTGCAGGCGAGCATTGTGGAGCATTTGAGTCGTTGGGGAACGCAGCGTAAGCCGGTGTTTGAACAACTGGCCGTATATCTCGCGGGCACGACCGAGACGCTTAAGACGGCGCGATGGTGTAGCGAGGCGTTGTTTGCGATAACGAAAGATGGGAATGAGTCGAGGTTCTTCGAGACGTGGGCGCGCGCAGCGGAGTTCCTGCAAAGCAAGGAAATGTTTTCAGGTGAAGGTGGAGTGATAGGGCTGGCGGCAGCGCTTGCGGGTTGGACCATCGATTACGACAGCCTCACCGAGCTGGCAGCTTCAACTCACCACGAAGGACGCGGACCAAAATCAATCTAAAGCAGAGCCACAGATTAACGCGGATTAACGAAGCGCCATTGCTGATCGGACCATGGCTGCGCGTCAGGCAAAGCGTCGCCTACCGCCTTCACGACCTCAGGCCACTTTTGCGTGTCGTAATCGTCACCGGATAACCAGCCACCCAGTTTAACTTTCGGGAGCCAGGCTTCGATGTCGGCTTTGACACTCGCGTAGTCGTGGCGGGCGTCGAGGTGGGCCCAGTCGAGGGAGGCGTCGCTGAATAATCGCGAGGCGCTAACAGAGTCGGAGATGATCAAAACGATCTTGTCTCCAAACCCGCAATCCAACACATTCTTGTGCAACGTGCCTGCAAACGTCCCACCACCATTCTGAACCGCGCCGGCGTGATAGTCCTTGCTACGCGAACCCTCGGGACCATTACCACGGCAAGTGTCGATTCCGATCACGCTGATACTCTTTCCACTGTGCTCGACAACTTCACCGAGCGAGCAAAGACTACGCCCTAAATACGTTCCAACTTCGACAAACCTGCTTCCAGAAGGAAACGAATTCACCGCCTCTTCCTGCGCTGAGCGCCAGTGGAACCAGCCGTCGATCTCATACCAGTAGCGACGTATACCCAGGCGCCCAAGCAGCGACTCACCAAAGATCGACCGCAGCGCGTCGTAATGGCGCGATGAGTAAGTCGCTACAAAGTTCTTGAGTCCCATTTGTGCCTATCGCAAATGCGGAAACGGTTCGCCGGGCGCGCGCTTGTTGAGGAAGCGGCTCAGCTCCGCCCAGCCATCTCCCTTTTCCCACGACACCACCAATAAATCTTTACCCACTCTGTCGCCAAAATACTCGAGCACTTCGCGGTTGTGCCTTTCGTACCGCAACGCTGACTTCTCGTAATCCCAATTCGCCGGTTCAACTTCAAACACCTCGTCCCACCAATGCGGCTTTACGAAATCTTTGTTTCTGATCCCTTCACGCTCGTGATGGCCCTTCAAGCTGGCGACGTAAGTGGCCGTGTCTTTCCTCAACGTTAGAATGAATTTGCTATTAGGAAACTTCTGATCCATTTCGCGGTAGATTGCGAACCACGGCCAGTCTTCAAACGTTTCAAATCTCTCAGCCTCCCGGAGAGCGTCGTCTATCTGATTTCGTTTCACCTTCAAGGCGAGGTCCATGTCGAACGTCCGGTGTTTGAACCCGAAGCGCCTGAAGCAGTATCCCAGTGACGTCGTCCCGGTTTTCGGAAGCCCGATGCCGACAACTTTAGTCGCTCGAACCGGTCTAAGCTGAATCCAATTACTGCGCAGCCGATTTTTGATCCTGGTGGCGATCATATCCATTAGCGTGAAGTACCTCTGAATAATAGCTCAGCAATGAGGCGACGGTTTTCTCCGGCGCGAATTCCTGCATGCGTTGCTTCGCAGCCTCTGCCATCGTTCCCAGACTCGTATCCGTCCACGCCGAGATCATCTTTTCTGCCAACGACGCCGGATCGGCAGGTGGAACGAGGAACCCATTCACACGGTCGGTTATCAATTCATCAAAACTTGTCCCACTCGTGCCGATCACGACTTTACCGAGTCCCATCGCTTCGAGACATGCGTTCGGTGAGTTGTCGATCAATGAAGGCAGGACGACAAAGCGCGCTCCAGCGATTACGGGATACAACTGACTGTGCGGCAGATTTTCCAACATGATCAAACGCGCCGCAGAGCTGCCACACTGCGCCCGCGCGTAACCAGCCATCGACGACGCGAGGCTCGTTTCCATGTCCCGACCAACGCACACAACATGAGCATCCGCACACTCACTCAGAAACCGCGGCAATGCCTGCGCCAGCGTGTGAAAACCCTTGTGCAACTGAAACCGGCCGAAATAAAGCGCGTATTTCTTGTCCTTGAGAAACTGTTCGTACGCCGTGTTGTCCCACTCACGCGTCTCAACATAAAACGGCGTACGAATCACTCGCGCGTCACGCACGCTGGTCTTCATCGCCAACGTCTTCTGCATCGCGCTACTCGGAGCGAAGACGTTGCGCGTGAGTTTGTATTGCAGTGCTTCCAAATGCTCGGTCATCGCCGAATCGAGATTTCGTTTTACTCCAACGGCGTCATTCAAGGCCGGTTGATACGAAGAAGCCCTCACGACGTGCGTTGCGCGCAGAAACGGGATCGAAAACAGCCCACAGAAAGAGTAACTGGGATACTGGATCAAATGAAACGGGTGTTGGCGATGGAGTTGTTTGAGTTTCCGAAAAGCCTGCGTACTGAAGTTGAGCCAGTGCAGCGTGGTCGTTAACGAGTAGCGCGTCACGCGATTAAAGGCGTGCCACACGGGCTTGAGCATTACGCGATGCACCATCACGCCGTCGTGATCAAAATGCTCTTCGTTTTTATGGGACAGTGTTACGACGTGAACGTCATGACCGAGATCGACGAGAAGCTTCGCGAGGCGATTGATGTAATTGGCTAAGCCGCCATCGAAGTGGTCTTCGGTGACGTATTCGGGTGTGGCGAATGCGATCCTCAGTTGGTCTTTCTTAGCCACAGATTTACACGGATGAGGCCCACGGATGTTGCCCGTTGTGCGAAACGTGGTGGCCGTTGCCGGCGACGCGTGAGTAAGTGCTAACGAGCACCGAGAGTACTGCGTCGGGTGCGAACAGTTTGAGATACCGTTCGCGCGCTGCCTGGCCCATGCGCTTGCGAAGCGCCGGATCTGACGCGAGTCGTTGCATCGCATCGGCGAGTGCCGCACTGTCTCCCGGTGGAACGAGTATTCCCGCATCGGGCGTAAGCAGATCCGGCGAGCCACCGACGTTGGTCGTGATGATCGGTAACCCGTGCGCCATCGCCTCGATAACACTCTTCGACGTTCCCTCGGCAAACGAAGGCAGCACAAACACGTCGAGAGTGCGCATGAACGCGCTGCAACCAACAGCCCCCTCATACGAACCGGCAAACTCCCACGATCCGTTAAGTTGTAACTCACGCACGCGCGCTTTTACTTCCTGCGTCGCCGGGCCAGTGCCAGCTAAACGCACCAAGACATCCTGCCGGCTCTGTCGCAACTGCGCCATCGCATCTGCCAACACAAACGGTCCTTTGCCTTCCTCGATTCGCGCCGCGTATCCGAAGATTGTTTCCGGCTTGCCGTTAGAGGCGATTCTCGCCGACACGTTCAGCATCTCGGAGTCGTGCGTGAGTAGCGGCAACACCGAGACAGACGACAAGAACGGAAAGCGCTCTGACCACTGCCGCGCGAGAATCGGCGACAATGCCGCGACTTCCGCACACAACGGCAGGACCTTCTCGAGTCGTTTGTAGTGCGGATCGAGTGCAGGCAGGTAATGCGGCGTGCCCATCTCGTGATAGAGCACCGGAATCCCGGCTTCTTTGCCGGCCCGAATCATCAGCGTCGCGCTCGTGTCGGGTGTGAACACGTGCAGCACGTCATAATCAGAACGAGAGAAATAATCGCGACAATGTTTATAGTGAGCGCGAGAGATGAGATCGATCAGCACCTGCCAGACTCTGCGCAAGCTCGCTTCAGAACGTGGAATCAGCAGGAAGAGCAGTAGGAAACTCGACAACAATCCGCGCACGCTGCGCAGGATCATGAAGGCAATCGAGCGATTGATAACATGGACGACGGGCACGCCCGCTTGCCGCAGTCGCCGGTAAAAGCGATCGCTCTCGGAAGGTTTGTATAAAAGGACCACGTCAACTTCATGTCCGGACTGGTGCAAACTGATGGCGTAGCTAACGAGAATCTCATCAGCGCCGCTAACCGGCCCATAGAAGTGACCCTTGCAAAGACCAATCTTCATAGTTTAATCGGGAAACGCCTGCGGCATATTAACGTAGTCCGCCCAACAACCATAGCAGACGCCCGCTCACGACAGTCCGGAAAGGACGAAAACGAAACGCGTCGAGAATGTTTGCCCTTGCTGATTTGGCGTTGCCTTCGTGAATTGAGTTCGTTGCTTCCGTCATCAATATCTCATACGCGCGGTCGCGAAACTTTCGTCGCACGTGACGACGCTTCGTAGACGCCGACGCCCGGGCGCGTGGGCGATCGAGAGCCATCTGCTGCACACGCAGTGCCTGCTTGCAGAGCGCCGCGGAATTTGAACACATCTGCCCCGATGCAACGGCGGCCTTCCGGTAAATCGCGACCGGCTCCGCTAAGGCCGCGATCAAAAAGCCTTCACTCACACGCAGCCACATGTCCCAATCTTCAATGAGATCCAGATCCGTGTTGAAACAACCTTCTTTGAGCAGGCACGACTTGCGCACTAGCACGGTTGGCATCGGAATGAAATTATGTTCGAGCAAGTCCCAGAAAATGTCGCCCTGCGGACACTCGTGCGGGTAGAACTCGCCCGTTGGAAGCTGGCGACGCGCGTCACCAATCAACGCCTGGCCGTAACACAGCGCGATGTGTTCACCGGCGGTGATGGCGCGCAACTGTTTGTCGAGCGAGCCGGGCAGGCGCAAGTCATCATCGTCGAGGAAAGCGACAAACTCCGCCGAGCTCTCAGCAATCCCGATGTTGCGCGCGTTTGCGAGTCCGCCGTTAGTGCTCAAACGCACGTAGCGAATGCCCGGAATCTGCGCGCAAAGCTGAGGCGTGTCGTCACTCGAGCAATCGTCGACAACGATCACTTCGAGGTCCGTGCCAGCGTTCTGCGCGCTCTCGATCGCGCGCGGCAATAAATGGGAACGGTTGTATGTTGTGATAACAACACTGACAGTTGGAGGCACGAACCAATTATAGCCACAGATAAACACGGATTTCATACACGGATTTTTATTTAAGATCCGTATATGAAATCCGTGTTTATCTGTGGCTTAAACTAGATGCGGCGGCAAAGACCGTTGAGTTGGGCGCCTTCTTCGACGACTAACGCGGGAGCAGCTACCTGTCCTTTGACGTTTGCGGTGCGACCGAGCACGAGCTCTTTGCTGGCGAGGATGTCGCCTTCGACCGTTCCATTGATCTTGGCAACCGCTACCTTGATGACAGCTTTTGTCACTTCCGCTCCAGTGCTGACGATAAGCGTCCCGTTCTGCGAGATGACATTCCCCGAGAAGTGACCGTCGATTCGCAACATCGATTTGAACTGCACTTCGCCAGTGAAATTCACCACGTCGCCCACAAAACCAAGCCAATTATCTTTCACTGGCTACACCTTTCGATTCGTTTCCGCTGTTAAGATTTGGTAGGGTGCTATGCGGACAAGTAAACGCCGCCGGGGTGCCGCTGCCGCTGCTGAAGAAAGAAGAAAACTTGTCTGAACGACACTATAACATTTGCCTCTTGGTGAGGAATGTTACGATTAGATTGCCGTTACGAGACGTGCAGATTAAGAAACTGTTTCATGACCTCCTATCGTTTTCTTTCCGCCACCGACTTCATTCCACTCTACGAATGTTTTCTCGAAGCATTTTCCGACTACCAGGTCGACATGCAGATGTCGCGCGAGCAATTTGAACAACGCATCATGCGCGATGGAGTGCGACTCGAATTCAGCGCCGGCGCGTTTGATAACGGAAAGATGATCGGGTTCTACATGAATGGCCGAGGGATGTGGCAGGGGAAAGAGACAGCTTACGACGCCGGCACGGGCGTTATTCCCGGGTACAGGGGCGGGGGCGTCGCGAAAGAGTTGTTTGCGTTTCTGGTGCCGCGACTGAAGGATATTGGGATCACGCAATATCTGCTCGAGGTTTTGAGCGAGAATGAGCGGGCGGTGGCGTTGTACCGGAAATTGGGGTTTGCAGAGACGAGAGTTCTGGCAGTTTTTCGATCGAATGAGCCGGTGACGGTAGTTGATAAGTTGCCGGACGTGTCGATTCGTGCGCTGGAAGAGCCCGATTGGACGTTGTTTGAATCGTTCTGGGATGGTTATCCGTCGTGGCAGAATTCGAGCAGGGCGGTTGAGCGGGTGGTCGAGCGCACAATCCTGGGAGCGTTTGCCGGTGATAAATGTGTAGGTTATGGCGTTGTGTTTCGACCGTCCGGAAATCTAATGCAACTGGCCGTGGCGCGTGAATACAGACGAAGAGGCATCGGCAGCCGGATCCTGGCGGCGCTTTCTCCTAACGAAGCGCTGAAGGTCAACAACATCGATGAGAACCTGAAGGGAACGTTAGCGTTTTTCGAAGCGAACAAATTCAAGATCGTTTTGAAGCAACACGAGATGATAAAACAACTGTAGGGGCGGCCCTCCGTGGCCGCCCCAGCGTATGAAGTCCGAAACTGGGGCGGCCACGGAGGGCCGCCCCTACAAATACTGCGGAAGAAAAGGAATGAAACTCGACCTTCACACACACTTTTACACCGAAGCATTCTTTCAAACGATTCGAGATCTACCGTCCGAGTTCTCGTTCGACACGAGCTCCAGCGGGCAGACGATCATCACGTATCGCGGCGCGCGCTTTTTCGGCGTCACTCCGGCGATGACTGACGTGTCGAAACGAATCGAAGACATGGACCGTGTGGGTATTGACGTCGAAGTGGTTTCACTCTCGACGCCAAACGTTTTCTTTACTGACGCACAGCACCAGCCTGCTGTCGCAAGGATGATCAACGATTCTTACGCCGAGCTCATCGCGCGACATCCGACACGATTCAAAGGCTTTGCTTCGATCCCGATGGATGCACCTGAAGCTGCTTTGAATGAGCTGCATCGAGTAATTAATGAGTTGAAGCTGAACGGCGTGATCCTGCTCAGCAACATCGGCGGCAAGCCGTTGACATCGCCCGAGTATCGACCATTCTTTGAAGAAGCGAACCGGATGAAGCTCTGCATCTTCCTGCATCCGATGATACCGGCGAATTCCGATGCGTTTCGCGAGTACGTGCTCGGGCCGATCATCGGGTTTCCGTTCGACACGAGTCTCGCGGTCGCGCGTATGTGCTACGACGGTATGTTTGAAGAACTGCCGGACATTCGCTGGATCATCGGGCATCTCGGCGGCGCGGTGCCTTACTTGATGGAGCGGATGGACAATGGCTGGCGCGATTTCGCGGACTGTCGCGTGAAGATCGACAAGCTGCCGAGCGTTTATCTGAAGCGGCTTTATTACGACACGGTGTCGTTCAGCCCGCACACGTTAAAGATGGTGCGCGACATGGTGGGAGCGGATCACATGGTGATGGGCAGCGACTACCCGCACCTGCTCGGCTCAATCGACCGCGCGGTTACGTCGATCGAACAACTCGAGATAAGTGAAGAAGAGAAACAGCAGATCTTTTCCAGCACAGCCGCCAGCATTCTCAACAATTATTAACCGCAGATTACGCAGATTAAAAACGCGGATTTACCGCACGATAAAATCCGCGAGTTGAGAGGCGCTGGTGCCGGCGACGCCGTCGGTCACGATCACTTTTAGATCGTATTTGCCGGGCGCAAGTGTCTTTAATGCGAGCTCTTCGCCGAACGGAATGCGCTCCACATCCTGCCCCGTGCTGCTGACCCTCCGTTGCGGTGAGCTGAGCACCGCCTGGCCGTCGCGCAGCACCTGCGTTTGCACCGTCAGTTGCGGAGCTCCACTCGCGTCACGCTTCGCGTTGTAAACAAACACCCAGTAACCGAGCTGCGACGCGCGCGGGAAACTGTGGTCCACACTCAACTGAACGCGCGGCGTGCCGGCCTTACTTTTATCTTCCAGCACCTGCCCGCCGAGCAGCACGCTACTCAAAGTCAACTGGCTCTTCGCAAGATCCGGAATCACGATCCACTGAATCGCACTGCCAACACGTCCCGACTTCTCATCGCGCGCGGCCACGCGAAACTGATAGATGCCCGGCGCCAGCGGTGTGTGATGATTGTAGAAAATCGCATCTGAGCCACCTGCCTTCGGCGGATCGATATTCAACTGGTTCTTGAAACTCGAAGCGATCTTGCCTTTGTCGTTGAGCACTACACCCGCAAGTTTGATCGACGCCGGCTGTTTACCATCGTCGCCATAGCTCACGTTCCTGCCGGAAATCTCCATGGATGAAGTAACCACCAGACCATTCGCCGGCGTGTTGAGATACGTAAGCGAAAGCATCGTCGGCAAACCGCCGGTCGGATAGAAATCGCTGAGCGCATCTCGTAGTTCCGCGTCCGGTCCTTTCTTACTGCCGGGCTTCTCGCTCGCGGCAACAATCTTCGGCTCCGCCGGTTTCGGAGGACCATTCACGTAGCCGCGCGGCGCCCGCACCGTTAATTCAGGACGACCAACAACAGTGATTTTCACGTTGCGAAACTTCGCGACCTTCTCCTCATCCTTTTCCGGACGCCATGCGACGACGTAGTAGTTTGAAGTCTCATCAAGCACACTCGTCACCCAGCGATCGAAAAAGTTTGTACCGCGAAGGGCGCGGCCGCCGGTGTCGTGCGCGATTCCGTTGAGCGCGTCCTGGTAAGCTTCGAGCTCTCCTATCGAAGCGACATGGAGTCGTTCATCCATCGGTGTTTTGGTGCTGGGATCCAGGTAAGCACTGTTGACCAATCCCGCGGCGTGAATCGTGTAAACAACCACACCCGCACGTTGAGCCGCATCGATTACATGATCGAGTTTGTCGCGAACACCGCCTGCGTTTGGTCCAGCGTCGAAGAGAAACCCGTCTGAGATGAAGAAAGCCAGTTTGCGCCCCGGCGCGCGTCCCAGCGAACGCATTGCTGACTCGAGAGAGTTGTAAGTATTCTGAGTGATCTGCGCCGCCTGCATCAGGATAGCGCGCGCGCTATTCTTAACTTCTGTTTCACAAGCCGCGCGAATAAGAGCCAGGACCATATCTCTCGTTTTCTTGAAGGTGCTTGCTCCTTTCATGCATTCTCCGACGTAGGCGTCCATTACCTTCTTATCGGTCTTGCCGGAATTGATTGTGAAGGCCATAAACTCCGTCATCTTGGCGCTGCCGCCGGCGCTGTAACCGTTCGCGTCGTACGGGCGCGGGACCAATCGACCCAGGGCCGTATCAAGCACGGCCTTGTTGTTCGTGAACTGCTCGAGAAACCCGACCTGGCCGCTGGCAGTGAGAATCGCGATGTTATCTTTCGAGCTCATTTCGCGATCGAGAAAATGCCGAAGCATCATTCTGGTGCGACTCATACTGTCGGGTGTGAGATGAAGATCGTCGACGAAGAAGACAATGGTGCGGCCCGGGACACGCGGCGGCGCCACTGTGGGATTTGCGGTCACCGGATCGTTTGGGTTGCCAAGGTTTGCGAGCTCGCGTTCCCGGGCGCTACCGGAGGCGACGCGTTCGAAGAAAGCCACCGGACGCGGTTTGTCGTCGACGATCAATTCAAACTGATCGCGCTGTAGGCCCTCGACGAAGCTGCCTTTCTTGTCGAGCACGGTGACAGCTGTTTGCACCAGTTCGGTGTTGACGCGGATAACATCGCCTTGCTGCTGCGCATTCGCCGCGGAGCAAAGCGCGACGAGTAGGAGGATCAAGCAGGACTTCATTTTTATTTCTCCCTGACTAACCACCAAGACACGAAGGCACTAAGAAATTTGTGACTTAGTGCCTTTGTGGTTAAGACGGTCGCTTGCCCCAGACGGGCGGTGGCGGCTCTTTAGGTGAGCGATCCACCGGGCGTTCTTTTAGTAAGCGCATCGCTTCCTGCACCGCGCGCTCGAGTTGCGGATCTCGGCCGGCGATGACTTCCTTCGGCCAGTTCTCGATGTCGATGTCGGGCGCGACGCCTTCGTTTTCGACGGCCCACTTTCCGTCGCGCGTGAAGAAACCACCGCGCGGCGCGATCATCGATCCACCATCGATGAATGTCGGCGTGTCGGCCGTGTGAACGAGGCCGCCCCACGTTCGCTTGCCGATTAGCGGCCCAATCTTACGCCGCTTGAACATATAAGGCATCAAATCTCCGCCCGAGCCGGCCATCTCGTTGATGATCATCACCTTCGGCCCCCAGATGCCCGCCGAAGGACTCGTGAACGGGTAACGATCGCCGGCGACGTTGTTGAAGTAACCATCAAAGTCGCGCCCGAGGATCTCGATGATGTAATCAGCCGCGGAGCCGCCGCCGTTGTAGCGTTCGTCGACGACCACGCCTTTCTTGTCCTGTTGCGAGAAGTAGTAGCGATTGAAACTGTTGTAACCGGGCTGGCCGGTGTTCGGCAGGTAAACGTATGCAAGCTGGCCGTCCGAAAGCTTCTCAACCAGACGCCGGTTCGACTCAACCCATGCACGCGTGCGTAACGCTTGTTCGTTCACGACCGGCACGACCGTGACAGTCCGCGCGCCTTCCATCGTAGGCGTGCTATTAACGGTGAGTGTGGTTTGACGATTCGCGGTTCCATCGAGCAAGCGATGAATGTTGTCTGGCGCTCTCAGCTCGATACCGTTGATCGCGAGGATGTAGTCGCCGGCGTTAACGTTTGCGCCGGGCGTTGCGAGTGGCGAACGCAGATCCGGATTCCAACTCTCGTTATCGTAAATCCGCGTCACTTTATAGCGCCCGTTTTCGATTGCGAAATCCGCGCCGAGCAAACCGGCGACCTGCTGTGGCACCGCCGGCATGTCGCCGCCACGAACATACGAGTGCCCGATCGCGATCTCAGCGCCCATCATGTCGAGCAGGTAATTGAGATCGGCGCGATGCATCACGTACGGCAGCAACTGGCCGTACATCTGTTTCATCTTTGGCCAGTCAGCGCCGTGCATGTTTGGCACGTAGAGATAGTCGCGTTGATTGCGCCAGCCTTCGTTGAAGATCTGTTTGAACTCTTCCCTGGGCTCGAGATACATGCGCAGGGCGAAGTTCAAACGTCCAGTGCCTGGTTGTGGGGCCGCGCGATCGGAGTCGACGAGAAACAACTGCGGCGGTGGAGCGTTGCCCGGACCGCCACCTGGACCACCGCCCTGACCGCCACCGCCGGCCGCCGCGCGATAGACCAGCTTGCGACGATCGGCGCTGATTTCGTAAGCCGCAACGTTGCCGGCGAACGTCGAGGCGCGGCGATCGCAGAGACGATAGCGCCACAGATCATTACCACCGCCCGGACCACCCGGACCGGTGTTAGGTCTTGCTTCGAGGAAGAACACCTGGCCATCGACGCCGGTCTGGAGATCCGAGTACGGGCGCTCGGCGATACCGGGTACCGCAACGATTCGCTGTTGCAGCCCGTCAAAATCGATCTGCACTGTAACCGGAGCACGCGGCCCGCGTTGACCGCCGCCACCACCACCACCAGCGCCTTCGCCACCAACGCCTTCAGTGGTGGCACCGATAGGATCGCCGGGACACGCGCCCGGAGGCAGCCGGCGCGTACCAGTGCCGACACCGCGATCTTCGTCACTCTCCGGCAACAATGGGCTCGGATCTGTTTTTCGCAGCACCGCGAAATAAAGCCCGAAAGTCGTTGTGTGATCGTACGAAGTCATGTCGAGCCATTGCGAACGCAGCCCGAAATCTGTTGAAGCGAGAAACCAGAGATACTTCCCGCTTGCATCCCACGCGGGCCAAACGGCATCCGCGAGCCCGTCGGTGATCTGCTTCGTCTCGCCAGTCTCGACGTTGCTCATGAAGATCGAGTGATAGAGCGAACGCAAACGACTCGAATACGCAACCCACTTCGAATCGGGACTCCAAACCGGATTCAACGTGCGCGCCGGCACCATCCACGGATCTTGTCCGACAATCTTCGCCTGCTCCGTCGCAACGTCCAGCACCCAAACCTTCAGGTTCGTGTCAGTGAAAAGGATCTTCTTCGAATCGGGCGACCACGATGGTGTGTAGTAATGCGTCGGCTTTGCGAGCGTGATTTCGCGTGGCGGCGTGAGCCCGTCCTGCGACTCGATCACGAGTTTGTACTCGCCTGATTTGTCGCTGAAGTAAGAAACAAACTTGCCGTCAGGCGACCACGACGGATCGCGCTCAGCCGATCCACTCGAGTTCGTGAGGTTACGCACGTCGCCTTTATCAGCCGGGATCGTGAAGATCTCGCCACGCGCTTCGACGACGACGCGCTTGCCGGTCGGCGACATCGCCATGTTGCTGAGACGATTCGAGACGTCTTCCCAGTTTGGCATCATCCACGGAAAATCACCGGCCGCGACGATGTTTACGATCCGCGTCTTGCCGCTCTTTGGATCGAGCTCGTGAACGTAGCCGGCCTGTTCGAAGACGATCGCACCCGCGCCGGAATCCATCGACTTCACGTCGAAGTCAGTGAATTTCGTAATCTGTGCAAGCTTTTTGCTTTTGGTTTGATACTCCCAGACGTTTGCCACGCCGTCGCGATCGGAGATGAAGAAGACGGAGTCGTCGACCCAAACCGGATTGACGTCCTTCGAATCAGTCCACGGTGGAGAAACGAGATCGTAAGTTTTCAGATCGACGATCCAGATCGGACGATTCTGTCCGCCGCGATAGTTGCGACGTTCTTCGTCCCAGGAGTTGTTCATGCGATAAGCGACGTGGGTACCGTCCGCGGAGATCTTTCCCTGGTAAGCGCGCGGCAACACCATTGGTTCTTCCACGCCGCCTTCAACCGGGACCGTCCAAAACCGCGGCGCGCCGCTCGGCGACCAGGTCGCGCGGTTTGATGAAAAGAGGATTGATTTGCCGTCGGGCGTCCAGCCTTCAACGAGGTCGGCGCCCGGATGCCACGTCAATCTGCGTGGCTCGCCGCCTTCCGAAGGGACGACGTACACGTCGAAGTTACCGGCATACTCGCCGCTGAACGCGATCAATCGTCCGTCAGGCGAGAAATGCGGGTTCGCAGTCTGTCCCTGGAAACTCGTAAGCCGTCGCGCGCTGCCGCCGGCTCTTGGCGCGACCCAAATGTTGTTTGCGTAAGCGAAACCGATCTGGGTTGAGCTGACTGTCGGTGTGCGCAGGAGTCGAGTTTGGCCTCCGTGTCCGTTCTGCGCTCCGGTTTTTGGAGAAAAAACCAAAAAACAGAAGAGCAGGGCGAGCGGGAGAGAGATGCGGCTGGGCATGCGATGTGTCCTCCAAGACTGTGGGCTGAAAAAGGACGACATTATAGGTCAAATAGATCAGATAAGACCTATAGGGCCTATATTGAATTCTCAATTCGTTGTAGAATTCCTGTCAAACCCATTCACGAGGAGAAAGATCATGAGTTCCCTGAAGCGTAGTTCTGTTTCCTTCTTCGCCGTATTGTTTGTGTTGTGCTTTGCCGCTTCGGCATTCGCGCAGATCACTGTGCCGCGCCCGAGCCAGGCCGCGAGCGTGATGCAGAGAATCGGAGTCACCGACGTCACGATCACTTACAGCCGGCCCGGCGTGAAAGGTCGAAAGATCTGGGGTGATCCACTGCCGGAGCAAGCCAAGACCCAGGGTGAGGCCACCCTCGACAATCAGAACGAGCGACCGAAAGATGCTGTCATCGTTCCGTATGGCCATGTTTGGCGCACCGGCGCTAACGAGGCAACGACATTCACTGTTACGGACGACGTTTTGATCAATGGACAGAAGCTTGCCGCCGGAAGTTACAGCCTGCACACGATTCCGACCAAAGACGAGTGGACGATCGTCTTCAATGGCACCGCGAACCAGTGGGGCAGTTTCACCTACGATCCAGCGAAGGACACGTTGCGCGTCAAAGCGAAGCCACAGTGGGTCAACGAAAACCAGGAATGGCTGGCGTTCGACATCGAACCTGTTGGTGAAGACTCCGCGCAGGTAAACATTCGCTGGGAAAAGATCAGCGTTCCGTTCACGGTTAAAGTCGCGGACGTGCCGGCGACGACGATGACCAAACTCAAAGCCACTGTCGGCAACGCCAAACCCGACGATTGGCGCACACGGCTGCAGGCTGGAAATTATCTGCTCAATAACAAAGACACAGCGGATGATGCGCTGGGAATGGAGTGGCTGGACCAGTCGATCAAGGTGAAGGCGACCTTCCAGAACCTCTCAGCAAAGGCGAACGCGTTGTACAAGGCCGGGAAGAAAGAAGAAGCCATCGCGCTTGGCGAACAGGCAATCGAGCGCGGGAAGAGTGACAAGGTCGATACGACAAACTTCGAAAAGCGACTGGCCGACATGAAGGCCGGCAAAATCTAATCTAAAGGTATTTCAACCACGAAGGCACAAAGACACCAATATTAACTTGTGTCTTTGTGCCTTAGTGGTTGGGAATGTGCATGGGAGTAGCGAAGCTTACCGATCAGAACACGATTGTACCCGACAGCAAGTACGCACGCGTCGAGCGTGAGCGACGTTATCTTCTCCGCGATTTGCCGGAGGGAATGACGCGCGCCGATCCGCATCTACAGATCACCGACAACTACATGACTGACTCGCGCCTGCGATTGCGCAAAGTGCGTGAGCCACGCACAAACAAGTGGACCGTCAAGTTCACGCAAAAGTTCGCGCCCAACCCGGACGACTTATCGCGCACCATCATCACGAACACTTACCTCAACGCTCTCGAAGCGGAAGTCTTGTCGTCGCTCTTCAATAGTAACGAGATTCGCAAGAACCGTTATCCATTCGAGTTCGACGGGCGCAACTTCTCGGTCGACATGTTTCTCGGCGATCTCTTCGGCCTGGTTCTCGCCGAAACCAGCTTCGAAACCGACGAAGATCTCGACACCTTCCCCGTACCACCATTCGCGCTTGCCGACGTAACCAACGAGCCATTGTTCAGCGGCGGCAGGCTTTGCGAGCTGACGTTTTCTGACGTTCGTGCTGAGATCGCGAAGCGTCGTCTGCTAAGAGTTTGATAAGATAAGGCGCGATGACTGTTCGCACCTGCTTGATCATCGCGTGTTTAGTTATTTCTCTCGGTTGTCGTAAAACTTCAACCCCTCCGCCAACAGCCCCGCCAGCCGGAACCGCGACTCCGTCGCCGGAGTTGAGTCACGTCGCGGGCGGCGAAACACCGGCGCCGCAGACGAAGTATTTCAAAGGCTCGATCGGCAGCTCGCTCGACCTGCAAATGAAACTCGTGCGCACGGGCGACCAGCTCGCGGGCAGCTACTTTTACCAGAAGGTCGGCACTCGGATTAACCTGCGCGGCAACGTCGACAAAGACGGAAATCTCACGCTCGAAGAATTCGATCAAGCCGGCAAACAGACGGGTTTGTTCAAAGGGATCTGGACTGTTGATGCCGGCGATGGCCTGATCAATCTGGCTGGTAACTGGTCGAAGCCGCCGGGTGAAAAGGGCAGCGAGAAGAAGATCGCGTTCTCAGTTCACGAGGAGCCGATCTCTTTCACTGGCGACGTCGAGATCACGTCAAAGCAGATCAAAGAGAGCAACAAGAAACTGCGGTACGAGATCGCGGCGCAGTATCCGCAAATAACCGGTGGCGCGAATCCGAACTTCGAGAAGTTTAATCAAGTCGCGCGCGCGTTAGTGAATAAGGAAGTCTCAGATTTTAGGAAAGGCATGCAGCCGGAAGGCGAGGAAGCGGAACCTCTCCCAGACGAATCCGGCAGTAGCGATCTGAGCGTCAGTTACACGGTGGCGTTGGCGCAGGACGATCTGGTGAGCGTCAAATTTGACGTTAGTAATTACGAGGCGGGCGCGGCGCATCCGAACCCCTATTCACACGTGCTCAATTACGATCTGAAGAATGGGAAGCAGTTGAAACTGAGCGATCTTTTCAAGCCTGGCGCCAAGTTTCTGCAGACGATCGCGACTTACTGTATCGCCGATCTAAAGAAACAACAGAAAGATTTACCGGTGGATCAGATTGAGAGTGGCGCGGCTGCCAAATCGGACAACTACACAAATTGGACCATCACAAGACGCGGTTTGGGAATCACCTTTGACGCCTACCAGGTCGCTCCGTACGCCGCCGGCCCGCAGTTTGTACTCGTGCCATATTCAACGTTGAAAGATCTAATCAACCCTGACGGTCCTATCGGAGCCACAGATAAACGCTGATCTGTGGAAAATCGATTTACACAGATCTGCGGTTATCCGTGACTAAATAAAACGCGAGAAAGAATGCGATAAGCATTATCCCCGCAGCGGTCCAGAAGGTGACGAAGAGCGATTGGTCGCTCATGTAGTGTGGCAAACCGTCGGCACCGAGATGCGCAATCGAACTGCTGATTAGTATCGCTGCGATAGAAGGACCGACCGCGCGCGCGAGGCTCGCCGTCGATTGAGTAACACCTAACACAACTCCCTGCTGCGCCGGATCGGCACTCTTCGAAGCGAGACTCGTTAGAGCCGGAGTCGCGAGCGAGTTGCCCATTGAAAAGACGCCGCCGCCAATCAGCAGCCCCGCCAATCCACCCGCCGCCGGTCCTACAAACGGAACCGCAAACAAGCTGATCGCGAAACAAAATGCGCCGAAGATCACCAGCGGCATCTCGCCAAAACGCTTCACCAAACGTCCGATCAATCCACCTTGAATAATCACCGCGATCAGTCCGACGTAAGCGAAGAGATAACCGGTGTGTTGCGCGTCGAAGCCGAAGCGAAACATCGTGTACAGCGAGAACGACGTCGTCATGATCGAGAACGCAACAATGAACAGGAAATAGATGACCAGGACAAACGCGAGCCGCGGCTGTTTCAGTGAAAGCATCACGTGGCGCAGGCTGCGACCGCGCGTGGCCGAGTTCTTCGCGGGATGATCCGGCGTGACTGTCTCGGGCAGCGTGAAATAGAGGAGTGTCGCATTCGCGAAGCAGAGAATCGCGGCGAAGATAAACGGCACCGGGATACCCCAGCGGCTCAAAATCCCGCCGATCGCCGGTCCAAAAATAAATCCGAGACCAAACGCAGCGCCGATCATCCCCATTCCTTTGGCGCGATTCTCTTCGGTGGTGATGTCGGCGATGTACGCCTGGGCGGTGGAGATGTTTCCCCCCGTGATACCGTCGAGAATGCGCCCGACGAAAAGCATGAGGATACTTTGCGCGAAGCCGAGTACGAGAAAGCCGATGCCGGTGCCGATGATCGAGAGCAGCAGTACGGGTCGTCGCCCACGTTTGTCTGACAAACCTCCCAGCACGGGGGAGAAGATCAGTTGCATGATCGAATACGACGCGAAGAGCAGGCCGACCGTGCGCGGCGTGGCGTTGAAGGCGGTGCCCTCGGCGTAGTAAGGCAACACCGGAATGACGATGCCGAAGCCAACCAGATCGATAAAGACGGTTGTAAAGATGACGACCAGCGGTGAGCGCTTCATTCGGTTTATCTGCGACCTTTGTTCAACGCGCGATCGACTGATGCTTGTCCGCCGCCTGCAATCAGCAACGCCAGGGCCATTGCCAGCAGGCTTAACGGATACTCGTAACCGCGGTTTGCAGCGAAGAAGCCGCCGGGCAAGTGCACTCCCATGATTGCCGTCAGCATCACGCAGGCGACGAAGAACGCGCCCACGCGAGTCAGGAAGCCGAGACCGATGAGCAGGCCGCCGACCAGTTCGGACAGCGCCGCGGCACTGAGCCATAACCATGTCGGACGCATGAAACTGAAAGGCGTGTTACCGGAGATATATGTGTTGAAACCCGGTCCGTTGAAACTGCCGAGCACCTTTTGCGAGCCGTGCGCAATCATTACGGCCGCCAGCGCCAGGCGAATCGGTATGGTAAACCAGGTCGGAGAGGTAGCGATTAGTCGATTAAGCATCTTTTGTTTTGTTCCTTGTCGGGAAAGACTAACCACAAAGACACAAAGTCACAAATACTGAACTTGTGCCTTCGTGCCTTGGTGGTTAAAAATTCTTCGTGGACTGTAGTAACATTCAATCGCACTTGTCATCAACTTCTCGAAAGACGCTTTATTGAATGCACAGACGCCGAGTAGTAGGTGCAGCCGCGCTGCTGATAATCCTTCCTTTCATCGTTGCGGCGCAAACCCCACCGGAAATCTCGTTCACCGTCGCGATGTCGCGTCCGCACACGCACCTGTTTGAAGTCGACGTCGCCATCAAGCGCGCCGCGAATGGGCCGCAGGAAGAGCGACTCGTGATGCCCGTCTGGACGCCCGGCTCGTACTTGGTGCGAGAGTTTGCGCGCAACGTGCAGGACTTCGCCGCGACCGACGCCGCGGGACAGGCGCTCAAGTGGGAAAAGACGAACAAAGACACGTGGCGCATCGTTACCAACGGCGCGCGTGAGTGGCACGCGCGTTATCGCGTTTACGCAAACGAGCTGTCGGTGCGCACCAGTGAGTTGAACTCGAGTCACGCGTTTTGGAACAACGCAAACATCCTGATGTACCTCGAAGGCTTTTTGAAAAGTCCTTCGACGGTGCGCGTGATCGCGCCAGACGTTTGGAAAGTGGCGACTGGCCTGCCGGCCGTACTCGGCCAGAAGAATACTTTTCGCGCCGAGAACTTCGACATCCTCTACGACTCGCCGTTCGAAGCCAGCAACTTCAAGATGCTGATCTTCAACGTGAAGGGTGTCGCGCACCGGATCGTGATCGACGGTGAAGGGAACTACGATCCGGAACGCATGCGACGCGACGTGCAGAAGATCGTCGAGGCAGAGGTTGAGTTGATGGGCGGCGAGATTCCTTATCGCGACTACACGTTCATTCTTCACCTGCGTGAAAACGCCGGCGGCGGTCTCGAACACCTGAACTCGACAGCCCTTGGTTATCCGCGCTTTGGTTTCCACATCGAACGAGGCGACCGCGCGACTTCAGCCGGACCAAATGCCACCGACACGCTGCCACGCGAATATCGTGGTTTTCTCTCGCTCGTGTCGCACGAGTTTTTCCACCTCTGGAACGTGAAACGAATCAGGCCGGACGCGCTCGGACCTTTTGATTACACTCAGGAAAACTACACAAAGAATCTCTGGGTCGCGGAAGGGATCACTGACTACTACGCTGACCTGGCTTTGCGTCGCGCGGGATTGATCAGCGAGAACGAGTTTCTGGGTGCATCGGCGCGATCGATTCAGTCGTTGCAGAATACGCCGGGACGTTTGGTGCAGAGTGTTGAGGAGTCGAGTTTTGATTCGTGGATCAAGTATTACCGGCAGGATGAGAACTCGATAAACTCGCAGATTTCGTACTACGACAAAGGCGCCATACTCGGGTTGTTGCTCGATCTCGAGATTCGCAAACGCAGCAACGGCGCGAAGTCGCTGGACGACGTGATGCGTTACCTGTACACGGAGTTTTACAAGAAAGATCGCAACTATGCGCCGCTGGATTTTCAGAAGGCGTGTGAGCTGATGGCGGGATCGAGTCTGGAAGATTTCTTCAAACGGTTCGTGCATGGGACAGAGGAGCTCGATTACAACGCTGCGTTCGAGGCGGCAGGGTTGCGTCTCGAGACGAATGGTCCGCCGGGTGGAAATGCGGTGTCGGATCGTATCTTTTTCGGTGCTGATGTTTCGGAGGAAGAAGATCGGTTGATGGTGCGGCGTGTTTACGCTGGCTCGCCCGCGTACGAGCAGGGACTCAACGCCGGCGATCAGATCGTGGCCGCGGACAATATGCGCGTCACCTCGGCTTCCTTCAATGCGCGGCTCGCGGAGAAGAAACCGGGCGACCTCGTGAACCTGACGATCTTTCGCTTCGACGATCTGAGCACGTTGCTCATCAAGCTCGGCGCGCGCCGCGACGGAACGTACCGCATCGTCCCGCTGCCAAACGCGACGCCGGCACAGAAGAAGATTTACCAGGATTGGTTGACGAAGTAATAGGCCCTATAAGTCCTATAGGACCTATTTAAGACGTAATGGCCACTTACCAGAACAT
>Ga0070689_100000433_pt1 | contig 24705 bp, 29 predicted proteins | sample KBSS23HmetaG_FD_64669 | JGI IMG/M metagenome (GOLD analysis project Ga0070689, IMG submission 64669) | Switchgrass rhizosphere microbial communities from Kellogg Biological Station, Michigan, USA - KBS S2-3H metaG | ecosystem: Host-associated > Plants > Roots > Rhizosphere ...
GATTTTATTTTTGTGTCGCAAAGTACACAAGTTTTGTAAAACGTTTTATGATAGATCATTCCTTTCCAATGCCGTGTTTAGTAAACCTCACAGTATCTAGTGAAGTATAAAAACAACAGTCAATATTTTTCTAAATAGCTTATAGCTGCTGCTAGGTTAGTAATACTATCTTGTAATAGACCAATAGCACTGTTGCATTTATGACATAACAAGCCTCTTGGTTTTCCTGTGATGTGATTATGATCAGCACAAAAGTTTACGTTGAACTCACTTCTATGCCGTTTACATATAGCGCAACAATAATTTTGCTCTACTAATATAGCTTGATATAGTTCATCGGTAAATCCATAAAGTTTTTCTCTGTTTCTTTTTGTAGCTATATTGGTATAATAATCTCTATGACTTTCTCTATAAGCCTTAGCATCAGCATTATATTTTTCTTTATTGTTTACCCGCCATGCTTTAGACCTTGCATTTTCTTTTTCTTTGTCTCTTTTTCTCATGACTTTCCTTATACTAATTTGGAGAGCAACTGAAAGAAGGCGCATGCATGCATGCGTAGAGGCTCTATATAGGATGCCTTATATAGATTCAATATTTATTGATTCTTACGCAAAGATATTGAATATAGATTCTCATGTATTATATACATGCATGATTCAATATATTGTTTTGATTCAATAATGATTCCTAATGGGTTAGATATAAGAATCATTATTGAGTTATTATTATAATATACTATAGAGATGCGTTTGTCAAGTTTGGCTTTGTAGTGCGGAACTTGACAAAACTACAGACGTATGTTATACTCCCTGAACAATCAATTTAGACAGCAAGGGAGAAATTATGGCAGATGTGGTTAGCTCTGTTACACGAGTCACCTTTGGAAAGAATACAGAAACTTATCAGTTACCAGATACGGTAGTCATAGATCCTAATGAGATACTAGATGAAACTGAGGGAGTATATAGAGTTTCCATTGGTGCTATGAATGATGCTGCTGAAGTGTATCAGCGGCTTTTTATTACATTAGAACGAAATATGCCCTTTGTAGAGAACATGCATATATGGGTAGATAAACACGAATTGGTATTTAGGCTTGCGTATGTCAGTAAATTAGAGAAACCTTATGGAACTTTTTTTGATATCGAAGCCGCTACACGAAAAGATTTGAAATATATAGAAAGGAACTAACGCTATATGAGGATAGACGAATACCAAATAGCTGCGCTAAAGACATGGAATCCTCCACCAGATAGATCGAAGGTATTGAACTTAGCATATCTTGGTTTAGGTTTAGGAGAAGTGGGAGAAATACAAGGAAAGCTAAAGAAAATCATTCGTGATGATAATAGTGTTATTCGTGACGATAAACGCTTATCTATCGGTGCTGAGTTAGGTGATGCTCTTTGGTATATAACTGTATTAGCTACTGAGCTAGGATTCTCACTTGAAGATATAGCGCAGGAAAATATTGATAAACTAGCGTCACGTAAAGAACGCGGCGTTATACAAGGGAGTGGTGATAATAGATGAAAGTAACCGTAGATAATATAGTGACAATCAATCCTAGTATTGTGCGCGTAAATGTTTATACACATACAGAAGCTACAGATTATAATGATTTCAAGCGTTATGAGTTTGCTATACCTATAACTGATTTTACTGAGAATGATGGTAAAGGTAATATAGCTATTGATGGTGATGTATTTCAGCGCGTAGTAAGTCAGAAGATACTAGACGCTCGTATAGCAGCTAATTTAGCTGTGTATATGAATAACCTTACACTAGAATGGGAACTAATAACAGACGAACAACCACAGTCAACGGAAGAGGAAACAGCAGTAGAGGGAAAGACTTTGGCCTATGGTGGAGATATAAAGTAGATGAATTTAGTAGCCCCTACAGGATATCATTTCTATGGTGGAGCGGATGCCTTAGATGCTTTTCCTGATGCAGATGGATATATCTGGTATGGAGATAATTTCTCAAAAGACAATGATGATGATTTCTTCGAATTCTTTTTATGCCGCATGAAGAATAACATAGTGGAGCGTATTCCATTACCTGAACCTATCAATGGTGCTGGTAGATTGAATTGGACTCCCGCTGGTTTATATGTCGCCGGAACGTACAGAGCAACAGAGAAATCACCAATAGTAGCAAAAACATTCTTCATAAACCAGTATAAGCAATTTACGAATAACTATCCAATAGTACATACTGTTGTAGGTACAGCAGTAACAAGCGTAGATCAGTACGCAAGAGATCTAGCGCAGACAGCTAAGAATGATGCTAAAGACGCAATGAATAGAGCTAATACGGCATTAGCTGTAGCGAATAGCAAACCAAGTATCGATGTAGTATGGCAGAAGATAAATGATAGACTATCTGGACTTATCGAAGCTTTAGCTACTGGTAATAGAACTGATGGATTAGATGCTAGATTTCAAGATGTATTATTTAGTAAGGTCAATGATTGGATATACGGATTTCTAAAAAGTCATGGATTACTCAAGTAAGTAAATAGTGTTTCTTTCTTATGCGCTCATTTAGCATGGGCGCATTTTATTTTTAGTAGAAGTGGAGTGTGCGTGTTGATGTATTTATCAGATCAGTTTATTGACAAGTATAAGAATAAAAGTGTTCCGTTTGGTGGTAATGGATTAGGACATTTCATATATCTACGCACATATAGTAGATGGTTAGATAATGAAATGCGTAGAGAACAATGGTATGAAACAGTAAGAAGAGTAGTTGAATACTCTATGGATTTATATCAAGGGCCAGCTACACAAGAAAAACTAATAAAAGAAGCTGAAGAACTATATGATACGATGTTCAATCTACGTTTGTTTACAGCCGGTAGAACAATGTGGATCGGCGGTACAGAATCAGCTAAAAGATTTGGAGAGGCTAACTTCAATTGTTCTTTCATTGTAGTAGATAAACTAACAGCGTTTGTAGAAACATTCCATCTACTTATGGTAGGAAGTGGTGTAGGCTTCCGTGTTCTAAAAGAAGATGTATCACAACTACCATCATTCAATACAAAAGTAGTTGTAGCGCATAAGCCGTATCATGGCAAACTCAAAACAGAGAGAATAGAAGATACATTAGTATACGAAGATAATACAGATGGAGCAGCATCCATCCTTATTGTTATTGGTGACAGTAAAGGCGGATGGGTAGATGGGCTAAAGCACTACTTGAATGCTATGCTCAGAGATGATGTAGAAAGCATCGTTATAAACTACGATAGTGTTAGACCACAGGGAGAGGAACTAAAGACTTTTGGTGGTAGAGCTAGTGGACACAACGCACTAAAGAGCATGTTTCGCGCGATACACAAAGTAATAACAAACTCGCCGCATGGTAAACTAAGACCAATAGACGCTATGGATATACAAAACCATATAGGTGAAAATGTAGTAGTAGGTGGAGTAAGAAGAACATCAGAAATAGCTTTATTCAGTTATGATGATACAGAAACACTAAACGCTAAAGTAGACCTATGGACAGAAGGATCAAATAACTATGGCAATAACCAGCGTTCAATGAGTAATAATAGTATCTTCTTTGAAGAGAAACCTACGAAGGAAATACTAACAGATATATTCACACGTATACAGAATAATGGAGAGCCAGGATTTGTGAACGCTATAGCAGCTAGAGAACGTAGACCTAACTTCAGTGGATTGAATCCATGTGCTGAAATACTCTTAGCTGATAGAGGCGTATGTAATCTTACTGAAGTAAACATGGCGGGTTTTATTGATCCTACTCAACCAAAAGGTTATGATGAAAGAGCATTATTCCGCGCTGTAGAACTAGCTACTCGTATAGGTCTTAGACAAACAAATGTAAACCTAGACTTGTCTGATTGGGATGCAGTACAGAAAAGAGATAGACTTACTGGAGTATCATTGTCGGGTATCATGGACTTCGAAACAGCATTAGGATGGAATAAGAAAGAGCTACAGAGATGGGATACATATAGTATTAGTGATGAATTAGCTGACTTATTGAAAGACCTAAACTACTCTGCTAATCAACAAGCAATATATTATGCTAAAGAAATGCGAGTGCCTACACCATTACTTGTAACGACTATCAAACCATCAGGTACAATAAGCAAACTACCAATGATTAGTAGTGGAGCGCATATGAGTAGAGCGCCTTACTTCATTAGAAGAGTAAGAATAACAAGTAGTGATCCATTAGCAAAAGTAATGTTAGATGCTGGATATCCTGTTTATCCTTTAGTATTACAAAATGGCCCTACAGAAGCGCAACTAAAAGCAATGCGAACATTCGAATTAGCAGCAGAACTACAGAAAAGTAATACATGGGTAATCGAGTTCCCTGTAGCTACGAATGCTAAGATAAAGAGTAGTGAGCAAACCGCTATTAGTCAATTAGGTAGATACTTAGACTTACAACGTTATTGGACGGATCATAATACATCTATTACCATAGAATTCTCACCTGATGAAGTAGAAGCGCTTATAGATATGTTACTTGAGAATTGGGATGATTACGTTGCGGTTTCTTTTATGCCAAAAGATACAACAGCATATCCACAGTTACCAGAAGAACCTATTACTGAGCAAGAGTATTTAGAAAGAGCCGCAAAGCTTACACATATCGAAACACATACTATCATAGAAGCGCTAAAGGATATAGAGAGAGAAAATAAAATGTCAGAGTTATTAGATGCAGATTGTGATAGTGGCGTATGTCCTATTAGATAGCCTTACTTGACAAATAGTATAAAACATGTTATTATAGAATAGAGGATAAGTCAACAGGGATTTATTCTCTATTTTTATGTCTATAAATAGACAGGAGATACAATGACACAATACAATCAAAATCTCAATCCAGGCGATAGCATTGTAGTAGCTGGCATAGGATCAGGTACATTGAATGTAGCACAAACAGGAAATAACGCTACTCTATCATTTGTAGCTACACCAGATCCTACACCACAGCCTAGCGGTAGTATATCAGGCATATGGTTATCAGCAGCAGAAATAGCTAACTTACCTATGACTGGCGCTGCATGGGATAATGTAAAGAGCAAGGCTTTAGGTTCATGGGGAACTGCTAATCTAAAAGACTTGAATAGTAATCATGATGTTTATACATTAGCTGGCGCGTTATACTACGCTAGAACACATGATAGCGCTATGAGAAGTAAAGTAGCTACAGCAATCATGTCCTGTATAGGAACTGAAGTAGGCGGTAGATCATTAGAACCATCTCGTAATATCGTATCGTATGTAATCAGCGCCGACCTAATATCTTTAGAGACGTATAACACAGCTAATAATAATACATTCAAGAATTGGTTAGATGATGTTAGAACAGAAGTATTAGACGGTAAGACGATTATAAGTACACACGAAGATAGACCTAATAATTGGGGTACTCATGCTGGCGCTACAAGAGTAGCTATAGCAAGATACTTAGGTGATACTGCCGACTTAGCAACAGCAGCTAATGTATTCAAGGGATGGTTAGGAGATAGAGCAGCATATCATGGTTTCGATTATGGTGATCTATCATGGCAAAGTAACCCTTCTACACCAGTAGGTATCAATCCTATCAATGCCACAATACAAGGGCATAATGTAGATGGTGTATTACCAGATGATCAGCGTAGAAGCGGTAGCTTTACATGGCCAGCACCAAAAGAAAACTATGTTTGGGAAGCGTTACAAGGCGCATCAGTACAAGCGCAACTATTATCACGTGCTGGATATGATGTATGGAACTGGAGCGACAAAGCTTTATTACGCGCTGTAACGTGGCTATACAATGTAAATAGTTATCGTCCTACTGGAGATGATGTATATATTCCATGGATAATCAATAAGGCTTATGGCACTAGCTTTGCTACTGTATCACCAGTAGCTATAGGTAAGAATATGAGCTACACGGACTACACACACAAATAGATAAGTGCAACTATTTACTCTTGTCTATCGTATAATCATGGTAGACAAGAGTAGAATAGGAGTCACTATGCATATCATATATGAAGGAATAAACAGGATTACAGGTAAACTATACATCGGTAAAACAAAGCAAGGTTTAGATAAGCGTGTAGCTCAACATATAAAATCAGCTAAAGCTAATAGCAAGCTACATTTACATTCATCTATTAGCAAGTATGGTGCAAATGCATTTACATGGATAGTAATTGAAAGTAATCTGACAGATATAAATGTAGATACAAGAGAACGTTATTGGATACAGCACTTCAAATCATTAGGCTACGATCTATACAACATGTCTGATGGTGGTGAGGGTGGATCAAACTTTTTAGGACATAAACATACCGATGCTACTAGAAAGTTGATAGGTAATAGAAAACCAAGAACAGAAGAATGGAAACGAAATAACGCACTTCAAGTGAAGGCACGTGCTGTAGGTAGAACGTTGTGTAAAGATAATATATGTGTCTATGTTCCTAATGTAGCAGATTGGTGTAAGTCTAATAGTTATGATTACAGCTTAGTTTATAAGATGATTCGTGGCGTGTGTAAACACGCATATGGATGGAGCGTAGAACAGGAAGATAAATGAATGTGTATAGTTATATCAGTATCTACAACACTAGGTATACTGATAGTATATAAAGTTTTAGAAAGTTTAGGTAGTTAGAGGAAAGAGAGTCGTGCTTTATTGTGCGGCTCTCTTTTTTATGGAGATAAGTAAGTAATGCCAAGAAAACCATTAGAAGAAAGAAGATTTGATAGGATACTCGAAGAGTATAAATCAAAGTATAATGTAGAGAGCTTAGACAGTCCTAATGATATAGCAAACCTACATACCATGATCCGTAATCAGATCATTATTGAGAAGCTACAGCAGCAAATGAATGATCTTACAAACTTAGATGAAATAGATCCTGTAGCACTGAAGAAAGTATTAGACAGTTTAGTAGCGCTAAGTGAGAGTAATGTTGTCTACGAAAGAACATTAGGTATAGACCGTAAGAGTAGAAAACAAGAAAGCGCGGAGAGTACAGCAGATTACATAGCAGGACTAAAAGCTAGAGCAAAAGAATGGTTAGATAATGAAGAACGTCTAACAAAAGTATACTGTAAACAGTGTAATATAATGGTAGGTAGAATAAGTGGCGTGTATGATACTACACATTACTCAGCATCATTTCAATGTCCACAATGTAAGAAACAAATAGTTATTACACGTAAAGAAAGAGATGTATTCTTCGATGTAAAAGATGCTGAATGGCGTAAGAAGTATCCAATAGAAGTAGAGCAAGCAAGAAGAGTATCAGCGCCTACATTCGATGACATACCAAATGAACTAAATATAGGTGATGAATAATGCTAAAGCAAAAACTAGATGTAGAAGAACTAGCGCTATTAGAGATAATAGAAGATCCTATATGGTTCGGGGAGTTCTTACGTAGAACAGCAGACGGTGAAATAGATAAGAACGTTTGGCCTAAAGGTGAACCATGGAAGTACAGAGGTTATCAAAAAGAGTTCTTATCAGACACTAGCGAGTTTATTTTATACACTGGTGGTAGAGCTATCGGTAAATGTCAACCATCAGGCGCTAGAGTACTAACAACAAAAGGATACAGAACTATTGGAGAATTAGGACGTGAGAAGTACTTTATTGCTTATGCGTTAGATCCTAAGACGATGGATGTTGTACAGCGCCGCGCTGTTGTTGTAAGAGATAAGTTATCGCCGTGCTATACAATCAGAACAGAAAGTGGACATGAGGTAGTAACTACAGCCTTACATCCTATCCTAACTCCAGAAGGCTTCAAGCTTATGGATGCTTTAGATGTGGGAGATTATGTAGCAGTAGCTACACACTTACCGCACGATAGTATGAATAGCGCATTACAGTGGCATGAGCTACGTATATTAGGATACACGGCATTAGAGCGAGATTTTTCCCCTAATGATACAATAAAGCCGCGTTATAAAAAGATAGGCGCAGAGTTAGAACTTATATCAGATAAACTACTAACAACATGGGTAAAAGACTTCGATGGTAACTATAGATTAGTAGGTAGAAAAGGGGCATATAAACATCCTCTTACCTCTCTATTACAACAGCTAGGTACACACTATGCTATGAGAAAATATGGCTTGCCTAGAATACCTGACATGATAAAAGAAGAAAGTTTAGATAATATACAGGTATTCTTAGAAGCTGTTTTTGCTCAGTTTGCGGATATAAAGACTAAAGAAATTACTCTAGATCTACATCATTTAGAACTAGCTAAGGACTTTCAGGAACTTTTGTTATACTTTTGTGTAGAATCGCGTATAGATACAATAGGAGAAACGTATAGATTATCACTACTCAACTACCGTGCTGTATATCGTTTCTGGAAAACATTCATTATCCCTGGTGTAAGTGTGGGTATATTGGAACCTCCAGTAGAGGGAGATGATTTCTCTGACTCATTACGCTACGAAAAAATAACACATAAGTGGCAATCGCATAAAATAACAGACACATATGCCGTACATGTTTATGAGCATAATAACTACATAGGTGATAATGTCTATGTACATAACTCTGTTGTATTAGAGGATAAGTTAGTTCATGCTATAGTGAATAGTCATACTGAGTTTCCTATTACGCCGGAAATGGTATTTGTAACCGCTAATCAGGCTCAAATGTCCATGCCTCAATCTAGATTTATTAGTCGCTTTACAGCAAGTCCATTACTAAAAGACTTCTTGAAAGGTAAGATAAATAAGTCTATTGGTATTATGGAGTTCCCTAGAAAGAATGGAGGCTCACTAAAGTTTTGGATGCGTATTGCCGGTAGTAATGGTGAACAGAACATGGTAGGTTTACACGTACCACGTATTGTAGGTGATGAAGCACAACTATTCCCATTACCAGCATATACACAGCTAATGCCAGCATATAACTCATGGGAACCTAAAAGACAGCAAGTTTGGGGTGGAGTTCCTAACGGTCTACGTAATAGCGTACTATATCTATTAGATGTACAAACTCCTAAATATAAGAAGTATAGAATACCCGCGCCTAATAATGTCATGGGTTATAACTATGAAAACTATCTAGATGATTTACGTCGTTATGGTGGGGAAGCAGATGATAGGTTTCAACAGCTTGTATTAGGGAAACATGGTGCTGCTGCTTATCAAGTTATACCGCGCGAGAGTATTACAATCGAAACATTCCCATTTTATAACCAGAGATATAATAGCACTCACGTAAGTAAAGGACAGCACTTCACAGACATATTAGAACGTCAATCATTACCTACTGGATTAGATCGTATTATGTTTGCTATAGATCCTGGCTTTGCAGATCCTACCATTATACAAGTACTAGGGAGAGATGCTAAAGGTATATGGCGTACATACATCAGAATACGCTTGACACGTATAGATTTCAATGAGCAGCAAAACGTTATACACTGGCTAGATGACTTCTATCATCCAGATCAGATTGTAATAGATATTGGTGCTGGTGGTAATGGATCATCGATAATGCATAATATGATGTATGGCGAAACATACAAAAATAGAGGATACGATAAACGCTTTCTAGGCGTACAGTTCAAAGAAAATGTATTATCAGGATATGACGATGATGGAGAGGAACTATTTCAGGAAGCTAAACCTTTTGCTGCTACAGAACTAGCACGCATCATACAAGAAGGAAGATTACGCTTCAGTGAAATAGACAACGAAGGATTATCACAGATGGAGCGAGTAGCAAAGAAGAAAAGTATCAACGGTAGAGATACCTTCTTTATCATCTCTGAGAGAGGCGCGTCAGGTAAAGGTGGTGCTGGCGCGGATGACGATGATCACATATTCGCATCCTATATCTGTTTTGTTATGGGCGCTAAAGAGGAAGTAGCAAATCCATACCTGAAGAAACTTGGCAAACCAAAAGGCGCACTTACATAGAATGCCCCTAGACGCTACAGGAAGACCGCAGACGAACGATAGAAGTAAATCCATACTGAGTATAGGGTAGACTTTATTTATTCTTCTACGGGCTTCCTACAAATAGATTTATTGGAGAGACAATGACAATCGATGATCAAATCATAGCAGAGCGTAACTTAGCTGCTGAGTATGATACAGTAAAAGGTAAGTTAGAAAAAGCTGAAGAGAAATTAGCACAGTTTAGCATAACTAAATTGGGCCATGCTAAAGCAGCTACAAACCAGCTAACCATAGGAGATATACCTTTCTATAACGCTGGAAAGAACTATCAGCTAGGGTATGTAAATCCAGATAAGAATAAGAAGAGAACATATCACGATACACTACCGCTAGTAAGATGGTTCTATGAGAATGATCCTATAGCTGGAACGGTAGTAAATAGAATGGCTGAAATGTCCATTACAGTTATACGTAATCGTAAAAAGACAAAGAGAAGTGATACAGAAGTAGCGCCAGAAACACTAGCATTCTACAACGCTCTAGTAGAAGAGTTGAAGCCAGTACTAAAGATAATGGCATTAGAGTATCTACTACATGGTATGGCTATACCACAGTACACAACACAGCGTTTACTAGGTAATAAAATAGCAGAGCAGTTAGGAAGAAAACGTTACACAACTATTGATAAAGTATGGGTACGTAATCCAGAGCATATAGAGTTGAAGCGGCGTCCTACAGGAATGGATCGTCAAGTCTACTATAAAGTGCCACAAGATGAAATAGTCTTTATACAGAACAGTGGTGTTCGTATGGACGGTACAGTAGATAAAGAAGCATATCAATATTTAGTAGATAATTTTCCTGAGTATGTAGCTGATGTAAAACGCGGGAAAATAAAATTCCCACTAGAAGATGTACGTCCTGTATATCGTAAACAAAATAGCTATGATGATTATCCTATACCTTTCTTACAAAATGCTCTCAAAAGTTTACAGCATAAAGAGTATCTAAAGAGCATGGATAGAAGTATAGCAGAGAGAGCTATTGAAGCTATAAGACACGTAAGAGTCGGTGACAAAGACTTTCCTGCTGATGATGATGATATTGATGGTATAAAAGCTACAGTTATTCAGCAGAGCAGTACAGGTGAACGTATATTCAATTTGTTTACTAACCATACTGTAGAGATTGAATGGATCTTTCCTCCATTAGATGCGTTACTAAATGAAGCTAAATATGCTGAACCTAACTCAGATATTTTTCTTGGATTAGGATTCCCGCGTATTCTTACTGTAGGTGAAACTGCTAAGAGTAATGCCGCCGATAATAAAATAGCATCGATAGGGCCAAAAGCTACATTAGAAGATCTAAGAGATGCTTTGATAGTATGGCTAAAAGCATTGTATAAGGAACTAGCAGAGATCAATAATTTTGATACGCTTCCTGAACCTTATTTTAGTCCTATAGCTACTACAGACATGACAGCGCTTATTCAGTTTGCTAATGATACGCTAAATGGTGGATCTATTAGTAAGGATACTGTAGCACAACTATATGGCTCAGACTACGAGACAGAAGCAAAGCAGATTGAAACAGAGATTGAAATGGATGTTCCAAGTCCTACAGAGCTACAGAAGCAGAAGGATCAACAGTTCCAGATGGATACTACTAAGCAGAACCAAGAGTTTACAATGAAGCAGAGCGAAGTAGCACATCAAAGAAATCTTGAGACAATAAAAGCACAGCCAAAACCAGCAGCTAAACCAGTAGCAAAATAGGTAGAGTATATGGCAGATATAATACAACTCGATAAATCAAAACTAGGATTAGGAAATGGATGGGATTACAGACAGCTAAGTAATCCCAAATCCATCATAGTACATTCAACCAATGGCGCTAAAGGCTCAACATATTATAGTGAAGCACGATACATATACACATCAAAAAAGATAAGCGCACATTACATCGTAGGAAAAGAAGGACAAATAACACAGTTCCTTGATACAATGCTAAGAGCATGGCACGCTGGAGCAGTAAATGATCCGCGTTTCAATAACAATAATAGCATCGGTATTGAGTGTCATTATACGCCAGGAGAAGGTATTTGGACAAAAGCTATGCACGACGCGCTCACATGGATAGTCCAAACATTATCAATAAAACATAAAATACTCTTACCAGATCTCATAGAAACACATAGACGTGTAGCTATACCAAAAGGAAGAAAGATAGATCCTAGTGGCTTTACTGACACTGAGTTCTACGTATGGCGTAATAGACTATTTGAAATACCCACAGCTAAACCGTTTATTAGATACAAAGTAATAGCAGACATAGCAAAGATACGAACATCACCACGCATAGCGGATAATGTAGTTCCGTTACGATTGACAAAGGGAGACATAATAGAGTCTGAAGCTACGAAAGTCGATGAAAACGGAACATACATCAATGGAATAAATACATGGGCGCACATTACAAGAGGAAAGCATAACGGAATAACAATAGATGGGTTAGGATTTACACATACGAGTAATCTAACCATTGTAGGATAACATGAAGCAAGAACAGCAAATGAGAAACACATTCGCTATGGCGTTATGGGATTACATAAGTAAGCCATTTCAAATAACGAAAGTATTAGAAATACTTTATATGCTGGACTGGATATGGTATGCTATCCTATCGTATTTACCAGAGAGATATATTAGCGGCTCATTATTCATGACATTGCGTACAGTAATGTCAGGTTTTCAAATAGCTACAGTACTTACATTCATAGCACTCATACATGTTATTGGATTGTATAGTAATGCAGTTTGGTTACGAAAGTTCAATCTACTTCTCAATATAGGCATATTACTTTATCTAACTGCGTACATATTTCAAACTTTCCCTGTAGCTGCTGGTATAGGATACTATATGATTCTGATAGGAATAACAACATTTGCCTTTTGGCGTATGGATGAGAGACACTAATATTACACAATGCGGGTGCAATACATATGGATGCATATCTACCTTTAGTCATATCTCTCGTAGGTACTGTCCTAACTGTAGGCGTAAGCTTGTGGTTAGGCATAGCTAAACAGAGAACAGAAAATAAAACAGCACTACAACAATATGGCGAAGCTGTAAGGGATGATCTACTTGCACTCAATGAGCGTTATGAGAAACAACTAGAACAGAAAGAGGAACAAATACGATTACGTGACGAACGCCTAGAACATAGAAATGAGCAATTATCAGCAGCACAAGTAGTTATAGGTAGTCAATTAGAAAAGATTACCGATCTTACATTGACTGTAAAACAGCTACAGTTTGAAGTAAAGAGTCTAAGAGAAGAACTAGACAAGTTCAATAGAAAAGTATTTTATATTAGTAATCAAGATAATCAAGCGCATGAGGAAAACAAATGAACCTATCAATTGAAGATGCAAAGCTCCTATTAGGCGGTATTAGCGCCGTAGTAATACCCTTTATTATTGCTTGGCTTCCGACTATCAAACTACCCGACTACGTAAAGTTTGCTATATTAGCAGCTTTATCACTAGTCGGAGGTTTCCTAACAGCATATATTAGCGGCTCAATAAACTTTGGCGGCAGTATAATAGCAACAGGATCAGTCATACTAGTAGCAGCGCAAGCCTTCTACTATAGTGCATTTAGACTTTTAGGTTTAGAGCGTGTATTATTCCCACAGCAAGCATTAGCTACTGAAGCAAAAGAGCAAGCGAAAGATGCTACTCCTACAAACATTAGTGATGCTAAAGCTAAGGATATTCTTGATCCTAATACACCATCTACCCTTGAAGTCTCAGCAGTAGTTACTAACAAATAGCTGACTGTAATGCCCTATAGTAATATACTACGGTATGTGCTATAGGGCATTTTTCTTTTTTACCAAATCTTTACTTGACAAATAAGCTGGCGCATGATACACTACGTACATCTTATGGCACGGTCTACAGAGAAGCTAGATAGCTTGGATAAAACAGACACAGCTACGACAGTAGCAACAGACACCATAGAGCTTAATGAAACAGATTCTAGCTTCTCAAAACTGGTACTTGACAAACAGAGGGAGATATGATAGGATGGCTGAAAAGTTATTACAGGCAGTTTCTTTTACATTATTTTTAGTATTGATGGTTATGCTATTTTATGCTTGCCATACTGTAGCTACACATCCATATAATCCTGATTGTGGGAAAGGTTATTTCTATAGTTATGAAGAAAGAGCTTGTATCCCTGGATTTAGACCGTAGAAAACTGGTGCTTGACAAACTGATAAAGGTATGATATAGTGATCATATAGCGAAATTGACGCGGAATACAGTAACGGCTACTGGCGAGTCTCATAAACTTGATATGTCGGTTCGAATCCGGCTTCCGCCACCATAAGGCTCTAACAGCAATCAAATAAAACTTTTCTTTACACGAAAAACAAAATGAGCCTAGTAAAATTTAATATGGGGATGCATAGCTTCGATTGCGTAACGATGCTGAAATAAATGGCTCAGTCATAAGTAAGCAAGTGAAATAACTAAGTGCGTAAGACTGGAGTGCAAACCTCCACATCTCCACCAGAAGCGGTTAGCCATAGACGTGTAGTTAGGAATGGCTAAAAATGGTTTGTGGTGACTATACAACGGAACCACGGTATATGTAGATGTTGAACAGGTGGTGAGTTCCGAAGTCTGTAAAACTTCCGCGAAAGCTTGTAGGTTCGATTCCTATCATCTACACCATGAAATGTTGTAAGTGCTATAGTAACTTTATGGATGTCCTGTTTACAGGTCGCATAAAGATAACAAAAGTAACTTTCAAGTAGGTATAGCATAGATGACGACTTGTATTCTTTAGTGAATGGAGGTAAAGCCTATGAAGGTTGTATTATATCAGTGGACAGCCGTTACACGCTAGTTGCTGGATATAAACGTAAGTCCTTATACTCAATCTTATATTTTATTATATTGATTATTGATTACTTACTAAGTGTTTTGACCGTAAATGATATGAATGCGTAGCACATCGACACTATAAAGAAACGGAGCTTTATAACGCGGCGATTATTCCCTATATACATATAACTGAAGCTTATATGGAAGGAGTCTGGTGGTAATCACTATAATCGCCGCTACAAATACATGTCACATGTGATGTAATGGTTAGCATCCGTAGTTTGGAACTATGTTGTGAGGTTCGAGTCCTACATGTGGCACCATTGACAATAAGGAATAATAAAAAGGAAAGGAAACAAAAACATGAAAGTACAGTTCCCTAATGGAATGGTAGTAGAAGGAACACTAGAGCAAGTTCGTGACGTAGCACGTACACTAGGACAGCGTATACCAGCACTTGATGATGGTATCTGGTATAACTCAACTTCAAAGGGGTTGATTCGTATCGCAGATATGGAGACTACACATCTTCGTAACGCTCTTCTACGTCGTTATCGTGAGGCTGTTGCAAATCTATCTACACTAAGTAATACAGAAGTAGCACGCGAAGTACAGAGTCCTAGTGATAAGACTCTTGTAGGACTTATGGCTGAATTTGTATTACGCGGGAATCGCGGTAGACTATGATAAATGATGTAGTAATATCGTTTGACAGTACAGGCTCTATGAGTCCTGCTATTGCTGAAGTACGCCGTAAGGTGGAGAGCTTTATTACTACATTATTCGATTCTGTTGATGGATTGCGTATAGGAATAATAAATCACGGATCATACTGTGACGGTGATAGACTTATCGATATACACGATCTATCAACAGATAAGGATAGTTTAGTACGATTTCTACGCGCTACAAAGAATACTGCTGGTTGTGATGGTAGACACGCAAGTTATGAGTATGTATTAGATCAATCACAATATCTATCATGGCTAGGTGATACACGCGCGCTTATTCTTATTGGTGATTGTGAGCCACATCCTATGGGATATCCTACACGTAGATATGATATTCCTAGTAATGGATCAGCGCTGAATAACATAAACTGGATAGACCGTGCTAATATCCTAGTCAATCAGCTAGGAGTAAAGTTCTTTCCTATCCAGGCGCTAAATCGTTCGGCTCATACACACTTCTATAAGCAACTAGCAGCGATGACACAATCACCAAAGCTAGACCTTATGCAGTTTAGTGATGTAGCAGAATATTTGACCGCTGTTATATACTCACAACATAGCGTAGAAAAGGTAGAAGAATATGCGGGTAATCTACAAACACAAGGATTATTCAACCGTAATATCTCTACAATGATCAATACACTATTAGGCAAAGAAACAGCATATACGTATGATCCATTGATTACTCGCTCTACTGGTGATACAAAAGACTTGAGAGAAGTAGATCCTGCTAGATTTCAAGTATTACACGTAGATCATAATACACGCATAGATGACTTTGTACGTAGCACTGGAGCTACATTCAGAAAAGGTAGAGGTTTTTATCAACTAACAAAGTCTGAGTTAGTACAAGAGCGTAAAGAAGTAGTGTTAGTAGATAAGAAAACAGGTGATATGTGGTCTGGATTAGCAGCACGTGATCTTATTGGTTTACCTTTAGGTCAACGTGGTACAGTAAGACCGTCATATAGTTTGCCTTATGATGTATATATACAGAGTACATCATCAAACCGCAAGCTAATGGGAAATACCAAGTTTCTTTATGAAGCTAAATAGAAGGGAAAAACATGCAAACTATTGTATTATTGGCAATGATCATACTGTTGAATACAAGTAAAGCAGATACATTGTATGATGTTATTACTTATATTGTAGGCGTAATCCTAATAGTATGGGCATACGCTAAAGCTATAGAGTTTGATAGACGACTCTATCAATTCTTTATAAAGTAACAACGCGGGAAATACAAGCTACTAAAATAGACATGTCTTATCTATTCACAAGTGTATAGATACGTGAACTATAGACTAGCAACATACGTTTACCAGTATCGTGTAATAACTGGTGATATCGGGGATAAGTGTTTAGGTTGCACCCGCGCTTTGGGAGCGTGTAGACAGAGTTCAAATCTCTGATTCCCGACCAGCGAAACAAAAAATGAGTCTCGATACAGTCTCTAACAGCAAGTTATATGAATAATATAACGATCCAAAAGTTTTTCGCACCATATATTTTACTGGTGTAATGTGAGAGTAATCATACGGGAATTTCTAGCGTTTACAACGCGGCGGAATACTTTTCGTCCTAAGAAATTGACAACCACTAATAAAGGATACTTCACTACTCCAGTAGAATAGAATACAGCTATAGCACTACGATATATCTCAAGCTTTATCGTGTGTAGGTTTAGGTAGTGTCTATAGCTTATGCGCTTCTCATTCAATGGTAGGATGATGATCTCCAAAATCATTCATATAGGTTCGAATCCTGTGAGGCGTGCCATTACTATTTAGGGTAATAATCTTAACCAAATTTCTACTTGACAACATGTAGAATTGTGGTAAGATGATTGAGACGCAAACAGCTAATAATATTATTAGCGTCTAGGCTACAATAGTAGCAGAAAAGGAAAGGTGAAACTATGGAAAATTCACTATTGCTAGGACTTCGTAAGCAAGGTAATGTAGCGTACACTGAGAATAACGCTGTGAGTAATCGTAGCACGCTTAGTAGTGTGCTTGATTTCTATTACCATGCATCAGCGCGTAGAGGACAGGACAATACTAAGCTTTTTGCTGATGCGTATGGAGAGGATCAATTGCTTGCGCTAAAGGCAGCTTTCTATACGCGCGATATTCGTGGTGGACAGGGAGAGCGTAATACCTTTAGTCAAGTGCTTCGTTTCCTATTCAAGAATGATCGTGCTACTTTCGAAAAGATTGTAGAGCTAGTTCCTGTGTATGGTCGCTGGCGTGATATTCTTGAGTTTGTAGATAGTGGTCTAGTTGTATTCATGGTGCGTTCACAGCTTAATAAGGATAGTGTAGCTGAACATCCATCATTGCTTGCAAAGTGGATGCCTAGTGAGAATGCAAGTTCAAAGGAAACCGTAACGCTTGCTAATAAGTGGATCAAGGCATTGGAGCTTACACCACGTCAGTATCGTAAGGTACTTACTGTTATTCGTCGTAAGCTAGTACTTGTAGAAACTCTTATGAGTGCTGGTAAGTTTGATCAAATCAATTATGAGCATGTACCTAGCCGTGCATCGATGCTATTGCGTAAAGCATTTAGCAAGCGTGATGCAGAGCGTTATGTAGCTTATCTAGAGTCTGTAAAGAAAGGCGATAAGAAGATCAACGCCGGTACATTGTATCCATATGAGATTGTAGGCAAGGTAATGCGCGGAGAGGATAGCAATACTCTTGAGGCTCAATGGCTTGCACTTCCTAACTTCTGTGAAGGTGATGAAAGTAATTCTTTGGTTATTGCTGATGTAAGTGGTAGCATGGCGGGTACACCTATTGAAGTTTCTATTTCTTTGGCGCTATACATCGCAGAACGCAATAAAGGTGCTTTCCATAACTACTTCATGGTATTCAGTGGTACAAGTGAGCTTATCAAGGTAAAGGGTAAGACCTTGCGTGATAAGATCAATCATATCAAGGCTAGTGACACCACATGGGGTCAGAATACTAATCTACAAGCGGCATTTGATAGTATTCTACGCGCAGCTATGGTAAACAAAGTTCCTGCTAATGAAATGCCTAAGAACCTTTTCATTATCAGTGATATGCAGTTTGATAGTAGCGGATGCCAGCGTACTAACTTCGACGCAATGAAGAATAAGTTTGAGCGTGCTGGATATACACTTCCTACTGTTGTATTCTGGAATGTGGCGAGTCGTGTAAACGAAGCTCCAGTAACGATGGATACAAGAGGCGTATTTCTAGTAAGTGGCGCTTCTCCTAGCATTTTCAAGGCAGCTATCAACGCTAGAGCAACAAATCCTATGGAAATGATGCTTGAAGTATTGAATAGTGATCGCTACGCAGCAGTAGAAGAGGCATTACGGTAAGTAATAGAAAGGTAGAGCGGTAAAGATAATATCAAAGCCGCTCTATACATCTGGCGCATACAGCAAACAAAAATAACAATTGGTTTGATTCCAATAGTCCTTTCGAGGATTACGCCTAATGATAGGGCAACAGACTCATAATCTGTCAAAACAATGCGCCTAGTACATTGTAGTGTATTTTAATGGTAGAAAACCTGTCTCTGAAACAGGACGATGTAAGTTCGAATCTTACCACTACAGCCATAATAGAATGCCCTACAAGGGCCATAGGAAGCCTTTAGAGAGGCGATAGGTTCAAAGCCTTGCCTTATATAGATTGACAAAAATAATAGCTTAGAAAGGCTCTGGTGAATAAATATGAATAGTACCGTATTATATTTTACACAGGAACGTTACGATTACTACGTTTTAGGTAGTATAGTCATACATAATAGTAGACCTATTCGAGTAACTAGTAAAGCGTTACGTCCTGAGTTTGGGGATTATTTCGAGATCACTTATTATTACGTATAATAGTAGACAGTTTCAAATTACCTATTGACATTGGAAAATAAGCATGATATAGTTCCTCTAACGAAACGAACACTATAGAGAAAGGAAACACAAACAGATGAATCGTGAAACGGCTAGTGGTTGTGGTTGTATTGGATGGCTTATGCTCCTAGCGTTCAATCTTACAATCGGCGCTATGTCAGTCAGTTATCTTCTAGGTGTATGGCTTCAAAAGGATATTCCGTGGTGGGGAGATGTACTGATTGGAATGATTGGAGCTGAGATCAGTGTACCAGCGGCAGTTATTACTTGGTTACTACATTATTTCGGCGCTGTATAAAGAAAGGAAAACAATATGGGCTGTGGAACAATCATAGTTATTGGTATTATAGCATGGGCTGTAGTAGAGTTAAAACGAATCAGCCAAAAGTCGTAGAAATTGCCTATTGACAAATGAAGAAAGATCGAGTATAGTGAACACATAGCGGAAACGTAATAGCGAAATGGAGAAAGCAATGAAGATTGTATTCAAGATGAAGCGTGGCACTATTCGCATTGGTAAGAACATTTGGCTTGCTAGTCAATATACCTAATAGATATAACAGTTCTCCGCATAAGATATAGCTGAATGCGGAAAGATACGAAGCCAGCGTAACAAAACGGCTGAGTAAAGACTTTGCAGTATGTTTGTATAAACTGTGGTGTGCTATATCACGATATAGCTAGTAGCCTGTAACTAGGGGTTACACAAAACAGGCTGTATGCTCCATTCGTACAACGGTTAGTATAGAGGTTTTACATACCTTTGACGGCAGTTCGATTCTGTCATGGAGTACCACGAAGAGATTGTGAGTAGCTGTAGACTGAAACTCTCAAGTATAAAGTGCGGCGTTATATTCGAAAGGTCTATGCTGACCACATAGGCATAATAAGAATAAGGCTTCTGGTCAAGGCTTATGCACAGCGCGTTCAGCTAAGTGTGTAGCAATGCATTTTATACAAATCTATTTATGCAGCATTAGTTTATCGGTGAAAACCCGTATCTTATAAATACGTGTGGGTAGTTCGACTCTACCATGCTGTACCATTGCTACTTAGCACAATTGGTAGTTGCGGGTGACTGTTAATCACTTGGTTATAGGTTCGAGTCCTATAGTAGCAGCCAACAATGGCGGTTTTGATACTTTATCGTCTATATAAACACAAAGTATCATAAGCACCTATAGCTAAACTGGATAAAGCAATTCGCTACGAACGAAAAGATTGTGGGTTCAAATCCTGCTAGGTGTACCAAATGCTAAATTGGCGGAAATGGAATACGCGATAGTTTCAAAAACTATTACCAGTGATGGATTAAGAGTTCGAGTCTCTTATTTAGCACCATTAACTTTTATGGAGGGACGAATAATGCATGTATTTATTGTGCGCGTGATTATTCCTGATGGGAAAAATAAAAACACGGTTGAAGAAGAATATACAGCGGCGTCATACTACAAAGATGAAAATAATAACCTTATCCTTGTAGATGAAAATGGAAACCTAGTTGTAGATATCCATACCTATAACTGGTTGAGTATCAAGCCTAAATAAAAGTTAATATGCTGGTGAAGCTATAATGGCATAGCAGCGGTCTTTTAAACCGAAGACAGTAGGTTCGATTCCTATCACCAGTACCAATAGTTTCTACATTCTGTGAACTAAAAATGTAGCGTTAGGGGAAAACGTAAAAGTCTACCGCGTATAATATACGGTAATCTACGAAATGAAAACAGGTATCCGTAACTATCCCCTAATGGCTGAAATAGGCAACAGCACATCATGTGAATGATGGTAGTTATTCTATGGTAGATGGTGGAGTGTACAGTACACCAGTAGAGTAAATAACTTGGTAGTTCGAATCTACGACTGAGGGGGCCAAATCGGTATGTATTCCAACGGCAGAGAAAGCACGCTAAGAACGTGTATAGTGATGGTTCGAATCCATTCATACCGACCAAAGATAGGTAATACTATCCCACAAGCATAGAAACGGCTAATGTGAGCTAGAAGTACGTCTGATACGGAAAATAGCAAGAGAGGATGCTGAGATAAGAAAGTGCGTGCTTGTTAGAAATCAGCTTACTAGTTGCAACACTCATATAGACCTAATCAGGCGATTCTAGTAATAGATGAAGTTATGAGATGTAAGCGGATGGGAGTAAATGTTATAGGAACGGTATTAGTGTGGAGAGGCGACTACCGCGCTATGGAATGCTGACAGAACCGAACAACTGTCTTACTATAACAAGTGTCGTACACTTTTAGGATGTATGTGTCAAATCCTATGGTAGTGCGGTGTATAAACGCGCTTACGTGTGATAGGTTCGTACTAAAGCCGCTTACATTATTAAGGATATACAATGAACAGAAACGGTAAACTATCTCTACAGCAAGGCGCTTTAGGTGAAGCGGCTGTATTGAAAGAACTTATAAAACAAGGTTATACAATATTTACGCAGTTTAGTGGGCATTCACCTTTTGATTTAGTAGCTTATAAAGATTCTATGTTATTTAGAGTTTCAGTAAAATCTACTATTGTTGATGAAGGCTATCCATCTTGGAGAGTAAATCTATATCAAGGATCACATGGTAAGTTTACTGGCTTTGATAAAACATCTGCTGATATATTAGCTGTGTATATTGTTCCAGAAGACAGAGTAGTATTGTTTGATACTAATACTATAACTAATATAAGAAGTATTAGTATACCAAAGGAAGACAAATGAGCAATAGGTATGTGGATAAACTAAAACAAGAGTCACTACAAAGACTTACTGAAAAAGTTATATCAGAGATTATCAACACAGCTTTTTATATTGTTTGGTTGATAGTAACAATAACCTTTGTTTATCTGGTGCGCGATAGTTTACAACAAACGGTACTTATAGCTCTTATTTCTGCTATAAGTATTTATCTAAAAGAGAAGAAATAACACCATATGTTCCTATAACTATTTATATCACACGTATAATAAGAAGTTGAAACAGTTCATTACTGTGTAGGAACACCAAAGAATAATAACTGTGATGAAGTAGCCGGAAATGACAAGGCTTTATGGTTATAGTCTCTCAAGTTCCAGCGTCACTAGCCTAACTAGTCATTAGGTAAACGGTTATTATAAACCATATAATTATGGCTACGTATTCCAACGGCAGAGAAGATACGCTTAGAACGTATACAGTAAGAGTTCGAATCTCTTCGTAGCTACCAAGAGTCTAACGTTTTACTGCTTTTATATTCGCTCTAGATAGAATACAAAGCGGCGGGTTTATATGAAAAGAAGTTTACCGTAAACAAACTTCATATATGGGGCATTGGTGAAACGCGATCACGTTTGTTTTGCACTCAAGAGTCAAGGGTTGGACTCCCTTATGCTCCACCATCAGATACTTGCAGCACTGTAAATCTCTGAGGTAGTGTCAATGGCTAACACGACAGACTTTTAATCTGTAAATGTACGTTCGAATCGTACCCATAGAAAATAAAAAAAAAGGTATCTAGTACACAAAGAAAGGAACTATTATGAAATGGTTTGCAGTTAGTTGTATGTATCATGACAAATCTACAAGTATTACATATCATGTTCCTATGCTACAATTAGCACACAGCAAAGAAGAAGCAGAAGGGATCATGTTGAATATACTAAAATCTGAATATCCAGTAATCAAAGGATACAAAGGACACTCAACTAACGCTCTAGAAATACCTTCAAATCTTTATCAGAAAGGTTAAGTAATATGTATCTCTATACACTGGCTTATTTTTCAATCCGTGGTAATAATGTAAAATATGGCGCTACAAACGTTTGGGCTGATAGTATTCAAGAAGCTAAAGGATACGGTATAGAGTTTGTAGTTCAAAAGTATCCTGTAGCAGAAGGCTTTTCTAATCATTCTGTTCAGGTTTTTCAGATAGATGATACAGTTATTGAGCGTGCGTATAGGCAGATTATTGAGCGTCGTAGTAAGCTTAACTAAATCTTTACTTGACAAATAATCCGCCGCATGATACACTACGTCTATCAGATAAAGAAAGGAAACAAACAAATGACAGTTATTACTTTTACATCTAAAGCAGGAGATAAAGAATTCAAGTTCTGGTCTTTCTTTGCAGAAGCTTTACAGCAAGAATTAGATGCAGTAGTTACACATGTAGAGAATGGTCAATTTACTGTCAAGGTCGCAGATAATGAAGTTCAAAAAGTAGTAAATCATGCACGTAATCTGAACTTTATTTATGCTGGTGAACAGCGAATAAATTGATACTTGACAAATAGAAACCCGCGTGATATACTGGAGAAGTAAGTTAGTCCAAACAAGTAGTTGTTTCTCTGGAGAGCTTGACGCAATCTGTAGCGTAGGGTACAATGTTCCGATAAGCACCTAATCTGACTAGGGTATGAGGCTAATACAAGGCGCGGAATAATTACCTAATCATATCTACTCTGAACACAGGATAAGAGAGAGGGAAACAACCTAACTTACAAAACTTGACAAATGATTGAAAGCATGATATACTGAGCTATATTATATTAGTGAGGTATGTTATGAAGATTTGTACAGTTTGTAAAATAGAAAAAGAAGAAACCGCATTTAATTGGAAGAATAAAGCAAACAATAAACGTCAGTCTAGTTGTAGACAATGTACTAAAGAACAAGTAGATGGAACACGAAAAAATGCAGATGGTACTATAAAAACAAAATATAGCTACCCATTACAAGTAAAGCAACGTAAGTATATCATACGTCAATGGTTTAATGAAAAGAAATCAAAGCTAAGTTGTATGCTTTGTGGATTTTCACATCCAGCAGTATTAGATTTTCATCACAGAGATCCATTGAGTAAAACGCTAGAAATATCTAAAATGGTAGACCATGGTTTTGCGTATGATAAGATAGAACAAGAAATAGCTAAATGTGATGTTTTATGTTCTAATTGCCATAGGATAAAACATTGGAACGAACGTGCTGGTATCGTATAATGGCAAGTACAAAAGACTTTCAATCTTTGAATCGGAGTTCAATTCTCCGTACCAGTACCAAAACATAGGTTCAGACTCTTATCCTGCTAATACCCGTATGAAAGACTAGAATAAAGACTAGCGCGGGTTGAATAGCTAAAAAGAGACTATAGTTTCTGGCATACCTATCTGTTAGATTAACGTAGAAATGCCAGTGGTGCCGATGGGTTTACGGTCATCCTATCACCAAAACCGTATAATATGGTACTATCGTATAGAGGTT
>Ga0070689_100000437_pt1 | contig 24596 bp, 26 predicted proteins | sample KBSS23HmetaG_FD_64669 | JGI IMG/M metagenome (GOLD analysis project Ga0070689, IMG submission 64669) | Switchgrass rhizosphere microbial communities from Kellogg Biological Station, Michigan, USA - KBS S2-3H metaG | ecosystem: Host-associated > Plants > Roots > Rhizosphere ...
GGTTCATGGGTTTGCTCATGATATCCCAGTCAGCCGGTGATGGATGGGAGGTGGCGTCCAGGAACGTCCCGTATTTCCCTACTGACATCTGGTCCTTATCCATCCAAAAGGCATCCAGATAGACCTTGCGCACCGGCTGTTCGTCCGGATCTCCTGCCATACTTCCCATTATAAATTCTCCCGCCGGCACCAGCACCATCGACGAATCATGAACCTTGGTTGACACAGTCTTCCCATGACCCCGTTTATGGCTCTGTGGGATTCTCTGTTGCAATTGGGAGTAGACCAGCTGTTGCTCGTCATCGAGGCCCAGCTTATAGGCAATGTCCAAAGTATCTTCGGCTTGACCGATCTGTTTTGGTGAAGGGTTTGGCTCGTTGATGGTTTGCTTTACATCGTCCAGCAAACGCCAGCCTCTGGCCCTTTTCTCCCGTTGTTTGGCCAAGCCGGCCACCGAGGACTTCTCATCAAGATCCAGAGAGGTCCGGTAATGCTCTTCCGCACAGGCCCAGGCCTTCAGGCCCCGACAGGCATCAGCGAGGTAGAAATGCGCCATAGCATTTCTGGGGTTTTGTAGGAGGTCGGCTTCAAAGGCGGCGCGCGCCTCCTGGTACTTTTGTTGTTTGAGGAATTCATAACCAGAGATGGATTTTTTGGTGGGAGCACCAAGGAGTGCCTCGGCCTTGGTCGGGTCAGCATCTAGTCCGAGCATCGCGACAAGCACGAGGATCTTTTTCATACGTTCCCTCCCCATCAGGTAATAGAGATCGTTAGACCTACTTTCATCCACCCGATGCCGACAAATATATCCGTCGCGCATCAGAAACACAACTGCGGTAGATCATAGGGCATCCATTTAGGCTACCTTTGTACCGATCGCTTATAATAAGCCCAATATGCGGCTAAACAACTCCCCCGCTCATCTCTGTTTGAGTAGGCGCAAATCCCGTACCAGCCACCTTTCAGAAGGCGGACTTACATTTTCCCCACGCTGTTACGACAATTCTCATCACAAGCTAGGAGATCCTTCTACAGCCACAAGTGATTGCGCATTTGTATCGTGAAAAGACCCCTTGGCGCATAGAGAGTGCGGCCCTCGTCCAACCTCGTGCTGAATCAACATAGCTGGATCACAAATGATTCAGACTGCATCATTTCGTATTCGCCATTCAGGATTTTCATTCTTCTTCCTTGAGATAATCTTATTTCTCTCTCTCATCAAGCAGGCGGTCGATCACCTAGCTGAAGGCTGAGGCCGGTTGCGCACCCTTCAAGGCGGTAGCCGTGATCGTACCGTCCCTCGTACTCATCGTAGCCGTTTCGCCAACTCAATCAGCACCCCTTCTCGCAAGCCAAGATCGCTTACTAACACACGGGCCTTCCCGAGCGTTTCCATGATCGTGCGGATGATGATTGCGCCAGACGCTATGACTTCTTCCCGGCCTTTTTCTAGACCAGGCAGGCCTGTGCGGTCGGCCTTCTTCCGGGCAAGAAGGGTGTGCTCAAGTTCACGAATCGAGCTGAGCTGCAACTGATAGTTCTGGATTCTGGCCGGCTCGTAGGAGGGAAGACCCTGAGCCATGCCAGCGAGACTCGTGATCGTACCAGCTGTGCCGACGAAGGCTGCAGTCTGATAGTTACCCATGTCGGCGACTGCTGATTTGGTTTCTCTCGCGACCCACTCACGCGCCTGGCACATTTCTTCACCGGTCGGAGGATCGTGGTGCAAAATCCGTTCGGAAAGACGCACGACCCCGATGTCTATGGATCGCACGACCGGACTCAGGCCAGATCTACTCAGGATGAATTCGGTGCTGCCGCCGCCGATATCGAGCGCCAGCAGGTCAGTCACGCTGGCAGGAAGACCAGAACGAATACCCAGCAACGTTCTACGTGCTTCTTCGTCACCTGTGAGAACCTCGACCTCGAAGCTCGCTTCACGCTTTACACGATCGAGAAATTCATCACGGTTTGTTGCGTCCCGCACGGCACTCGTCGCGACAACTGCCACAGCATCAACAGAAGAAGCATCGATGATCTCGCGCCATTCCCTGAGACATTGCAGCACCCGATCCACTGCTGCATCGTGTAGCCGCCTGGTCTGATCGACAGCCTCACCCAACCGAAGAATTCGTCGATCAGACCATAATTCCTTCAGCCGCCCGTCAGGAGATAGATCGGCAATCAGCAACCGGCAGGTGAGAGTGCCGATATCAATCCCGGCGAGACGCATCCTTCGCGACGGGCCGGTCATGCCTCGCTCCGAATTTCCACCACCTCCGACTCAAGCTTGTCGCGCGTCTCTTTGAGCTCCTGGATCTCCTTGACGAGTCGACCGACTTCCGCGTCGTACAGGACCCGCTCAGCCGATTCGCCTCCCTCGCCCAGGCTGACCGCTCGTTCGCCGACATCCCGATAGAGCTCCTCCAACTTCTGGTCCAGTTTGCGGATTTCGAGCCGGATCCGCAGCAGTTCTGTTTCTTGCAACGCCCGGATCGCCGCCTGCGCCGTACCATGGCGCAACGTCGCAAATCCCGCCTTCAAATCATGCGTCAACCGCTGCAACAACCCCATCTTCCCCTACCTCTGTTCCTCCACCCTGCGCGGATGCGTGGACAAGGCGTCTCCTTTGCTGAAAGAGCGGGGCCCCACCGAGAGTCGACCGGGAAGGAAAGCGGAAACTGACCGAGTCTGCAAGGGAATTTCCGAAGGCTTCCACCCGGTCGACTCCGGAAGGGTCGCTCTGAGAAGCAGGGAGACGCCTTGTCCACGCATCCCCCTCCTTAACTGACCGACCCCAATTCCAACTTCCCCGCCCACCGCCGCAACATCGCTTCTCGCAAGGCCAGGTGGGCCGGCGCTTTCATCTGCGGGTCCTGCTTCAACAGTGCAAAAGCCTCCTGCCGAGCCTGTTGAAGCAGACCAGCATCCCGCACCAGGTTCGCAACCCGAAACTCAGGAATGCCCCATTGCCTGAATCCAAAAAACTCTCCTGGCCCGCGAATGCGGAGGTCTTCCTCTGCAATCACAAATCCGTCCGTCGATCGCACGAGCGCCTCTAGCCGCTCACGGGCTGCCGATGGTGATTCGCCACTGGCTTTAGGTATCCCTGATCGAAACAGCACCCCGCCTGAGGCCATCAGCAAACAATAGGATTGGTGCTCGCTTCGCCCAACCCGCCCGCGCAATTGATGTAACTGCGCCAACCCGAACCGTTCAGCATGTTCGATCATCATCACCGTGGCATTCGACACATCAACTCCGACTTCCACTACCGTCGTCGAGACCAATACCTGGATCTCTCCCCTCTTATACGATGCCATGACCCTTTCTTTCTCTTCCGACTGCATACGACCGTGTACGAGCCCGACGCGAAACTCGGCCAGTTCATCCGCTTGCAACTGCTCCGCCCCTTGCATGGCCGCCTGCAGATCGGTCTTCTCCGATTCTTCGACGAGCGGATACACGACATAGGCCTGCCGTCCACGCCGCAATTCATCTCTCAGAATCTGATAGGCCCGCCCTCGTTGGCTATCGCGTAAGAGAAAGGTCCGCACGGGCTTTCGCCCCGGCGGCATCTCGTCAATGACGGAGACATCCAGATCCCCGTATACCGTCATGGCCAGCGTGCGTGGGATCGGTGTTGCCGTCAGTACCAGCACATCAGGCCGATACCCCTTCTCGATGAGCGTTTTCCGTTGGAGCACACCGAATCGATGTTGCTCATCCACCACCGCCAGCCCGAGCTTCGCAAAGGTCACGCCCTGCTGAATGATCGCATGGGTTCCGATCACAACCTGGACGGTCCCGGAGGCCACTTGCTCGCGCACGGCTTTACGCGCTGCGACACGGCCACCTCCGCTCACGAGCGCCACGGAAATCCCGAGCGGTTCCAATAGCCCCTTCATCGTTCGATAGTGCTGCTCGGCGAGAATTTCCGTCGGCGCCATCAATGCCGTCTGGTAGCCAGACCCGCAAGCCAGCACCATCGCCTGCACCGCCACGATCGTTTTACCGGAGCCGACATCCCCCTGCACCAGGCGGTTCATTGGCCTGCACGATGTCATGTCAGACAGAATCTCGCGAATCACTCGCTCTTGCGCAGCAGTCAATTGAAAGGGCAGCGCCCGATCCAATTTGCCAAGGAGCGGCGTCTTCGGATTGAACGACACCTGCTTCACCTCTTCCTTCATCCCCCGTTGCCGCGATGCCAGTGCGAGTTGCAGCACAAACAGCTCTTCGAACGCCAAGCGACGATGGGCAGGGGTGATACCACGATCGAGTTGCCCTCCATCGGTCCCAGACTGAGGGAAATGCACGTCCTGAATGGCTTGTTGGATGGACAGTAATCGATAGCGGGCACGAAGCGAGACCGGCAACAGCTCTTGCGCTTCCGTGACATGCGCGTCAAGCAAGCTTTTCATGAGTCCACGCATCTGCCGGGACGTCCACCCCTTGGTTTCGTGATACACCGGAACGATACGCCCCACGTGCAAGGGCGCTTCAGTTGCGGCACCTATCACTTCATATTGCGCAACCTCCATCCTCATGGCCACCCACCCCTGTGCGCCTGCCACCACCCGTCCAGTCAGCATGATGCTGGTTCCAACAGTGAAGACTGGCTCGAGAAACGGCTGATTGAAGAATACAGCCTGGAGGCGCCCGGTTGAGTCTTCTACCACAATATCGAGGATCGTGAGGCGGCGCCTGCGGGCGTTCTTCGCCTCGCTTCGGATGATCGTGCCGCAGATCGATGCCTGCTCACCAGGCACGAGCTGCCCGATCGGGGTCATGACCGAACGATCTTCATAGCGCCAAGGTACAGTCCACAGAGCATCTTCAACCGTTTCGATCCCGAACCGTTGGAGCAACAATGTGCGTTTCGGGCCGACTCCCTTCACGAAACGAATGGGCTGCTCCCACCATGACCGAGATGGAGGGGGATCTATGACAGGCTCGGGGACCACGACAGGCTCCGGCCTGTTCCACACTTGGGCAGCATCGTGAGCCGCCTTACGCAAGACCCCAAGAATAACTTTGGCTTCCCGCAGCCGACGCTGCTCATCCTCTTCCGGCAGCCGTTCCTGATCGTGAAGAAACAAACCCCGCAACTGGAGCAACGCCGCTTCAATTGCGCGTGGATAGACGTGATCGGACAGGGCCTGCATGACCTGCGAAGAGACGAAACGATTCAAGTTCTTGACGGTGGGTAGATGGGCGAAGGCATCGCGCGTCGCAAAATCGATCGGGCGAGCGACACGGTCCAGCCATCGCTGAAATTGTTCGGGGGGATTGGGCTCGGAAGAGCGCCGTATCACAGCGTTGGATCGTATCACAGCTACTCGACCGCCTCAACGAGCAGGATGCTGAAAAAGTCTGCCAGCGGGGTTGGGGAAGGTTGAGGCTGTTCTAAAGCCTGCTCGCCATGTCAATTTGCTGACAATCCTTTGCCGAGCCTACCCAGAGTGATAGATTAAGTTTCACCCGAATAGGCCTCCTATGTACCGTCGCAACATCTTTCACATTTTGTATCCCGTCGCCTGTCTTATCGGTCTGTTCATCCTCTATCAAGCCTGGTTCAAACCGACCTATCTACCCACGCCGGCACCGAGTCCCCTCGATGAGATAGCGGAAACCGCACCGGAGGCGCCTCCGGACCCACGCCGTGATGGCCGGGCTGAGCTTAAACAGAAACAGGCTCGCCTGATCGATCCCAGTGTGGTTCCTGACACGACACATCATGAACTATTGGAGACGATCCGCGACGAGATTGAACGAGGCAACGTCAAATCCGCGGAAGCCACATTAAGCAATCTCCCGGCCACTGCATTAACCGAGACCAAGACCCGCCTCTATACTGCGGTGCTATGGAACAATCTTGGCATTCAGCTGGAAAAGGCCGGCGGCACCGCAGCTTCGATGTATGCCTTCAAGAAGGCCTCGTCGTTGGATGCCACTAACCCGACCATTCATCTCAACCTTGCCCACGCCTACTGGGAATTACGCGATCCAGGCATGACACAGGATTTCCTGGAACAGCTGGTAGCCATGGCCCCCAACGAGCCCTTCCCTCATCTGGCACTGGCCGAACTTTTTCAGGAACGGGATGAGCTCGGCGAAGCAGCTCGTCATCTTGAGCAAGCCAGTGCGCGTGCGGGCAAAGACCCTGCTGTCCAATCCTATCTGCAAACCGTCACGGCCAAAGTCCGTGGAGCCGAAAAGAGCGAAGAGCGCCTCACCAGCCGAAACAGTGCGCATTTTACCGTGAAATTCGACGGGGAAGCCGATCAAACCACTTGGGCCGCTGTGTTAGAGATTCTTGAAGAGGCCTATCGGGAGATTGGGCAAAAGTTCGGGCACTTCCCGTCAAAAACCATCATCGTCGTCCTGCACGCCAAGGCTTCATTCCAAAGCGCGACGGGCAGCCCCATATGGGCCGATGGGCTCTTCGACCCCACGCTCGGTCGTATCCAGGTTCCGGCCCAGGACGCGTTGGCGGATCGTGTGTGGCTCAGGCGCGTGCTACGACACGAGTTCGTACATGCCCTCCTGCACGACCAACTCGGCCTCGCCGGTAACACTATTCCCACCTGGCTCAATGAAGGTTTGGCCATGGAATTGTCCGGGGATCACTGGTCGGATCTCGACCAGACTATGATGCAGAACTTTACACCAATCCCTCTGCCTGCCTTAGAGGGAGCTTGGGGAGGATTGTCCAATGACGCCGCGACCATAGCCTATCTGGAGGCAAACTCGGCCGTGCACTATCTCGTCGACCGCTTCGGCATGCATCGGGTACAAGGACTCCTCTCACAGCTCAAGGCGAAGCAGGCGCTTTCTACCGCCATGCAATCGCAGCTCTCGCTGTCGTACGAGCAGTTCCAGTCCAAGTGGGTGAATCAGCTGCAAGAGCAGGGGAAGAAAAGCTGACTTGCTTCTTTCTAACTAAATCTTTTCATATACAAATTCGCCGAGACCCTCGCTACGCCAGCCCGGCAGATTCTCAGCTGCAGCGTCGTGACTGTCTGCCAGATCTATCTCCTCTACAGTCGGCTCAATCGTGTCTTCCCACAAGATCTTCTGACCCCCATCATCCATCATCCGAATGCGAAATTCGATCAACTGTGAAAGCATGGCCCCCTCTGTCTGATCGGCAACGGCCCTACTGATCCGCTCTGGACGCGCCAAGGTACTGGCTCCGGGTGAAAAATGATCGGCCCACACAAGCTGTCCGGTTAACAAATCGATGGTGCTGAGGAAAAACTGGGGTTGACCATGGATTGCGCTTCTGGCGCGGACTTTGGTCACTGTCGCCTGTGGCACATCAAGATGGGCCACGACTCGACGGGTAGAACCAGACTCTTGGTTGGGGACATTGAGGTTCAGCAGACCTTCCCAGAGAAACCGACCAGTGGCAGCGTCATAGACCCGGAGCGTGAATTCCGAAAGTCCGTCAGCTCCCGTGCCGACTCCTCCCGCAAAAATCCGCTCACGGGGCTGGCTCTCAGCTGACGCGGCATCCTCTCGCACATTCAATTCATACGTTTCATTGGAGAGGATCTCGCCGTTCTCGGCATCGTAGGTTTTAACAGTAATGATCGATGTCTCGGCATCCTCATATCCGACACCAGCTGCCACGACCTTCCTGGATTTCCCTGGTGCAAGAGACGAGGAGTCTGCAGACCAAGCTGTCACAGACAGGCTGGAGCCGATCATGGCACAGGTAATCAACGCGACAGGGAAAACTTTACTTCTTCGCCCATCGATCTGTAGCCCTCGCCATACCGGATTCACCGGCGCAGACTCGCTCCACTTCCTCAATTCGTCGATCGTCGCAGAGAGCCACTTGATGATCGTCATGCGCGCTTCTCCCTTGTCTGTACTGCAGTTTCTCATTGACCCCCTTAAGGGTAAATTCCCCAGTATGGGGGAAACCCCTACAAAAGAGGGGGATGAGGGAGACCGGGAGGACGAGGTTAAGGTTAAGGTTGAGCAAAACCTGGACGGAGGGTCGTTTCGAGTGGGAGCAACGATTACTTGTGTGCAGTTTCTTAACAAGGGAAAGGCGGATTTTCAGAGGCCCCCCGCTAGGGGAACCGTGCCGAGGATGGAATACCCCTGCTGTTGCTGTGCGCAGCAGATGCCGGTATTATCCTGGTCCATGCGACATACCTGGGTTCTCATCGTCCTGCTCGCGGGGCTCTGCTTCATCGGAGCCAATACCACCCAACTCATACCGGCTGCAACAGACACAGGCCGACTCGGATGGACGATCTATCTGGTCGTATGTCCTGCCGCGCTCGCGGGCGTCGTGTGGTTTGGATGGGCCTGGACCGCCATGGCCTGTGTCATGTATGGAACGGTGGGATTAGCTCTAGACCTTGCTACAGTCACGAGCCTCCTGACTGGACAGGGAGAGACCGGCGCCCTCTTCCTCTTCAGTGCAATTAGCGGGGTTGTGAACTTTTTGCTGATTCTGCTCGGCGGGAGCGCATTTTTCCGTTCGGCCCTGGGCAACGCGCTTCCAGTATCCCGCCCTCCCAATCCTCCGTCCCCTTCTTCATCCGCAAGACCTTGATCCGTTCAAATCCGGCATCAGTCAGCCAGGCCTTCGTCGCCGCAGCAGAATAGGTATTCCCATTCTCGGTAAATAACAACATCGAGACCGCGAAGAGACTGGCCTCCTCGGGAAACACACCGTCCCGGTCATGGAGAAAGGCATCCTGAATCAGCAGCCTGCCTCCGGGATTCAATGCAGCCAAGACACGATGAAACAGCGCCTGATTGTCTTTCTGCCCATAGATGTGCAGGACGTTTGAATACCAGATGATATCGTAGGAACCGGGAATACCTTCTGTCATCACATCCAACGGCAGGTAAGAAAGTCGCGCACCAGCCTTGTGCGTTGCAGCAATCTCCTTCGCCACATCGAGGGCTGCAGGACGGTCGCAGACTGTGGCTCGAAGCGTGGGATTCTTTTCAAGAAAGGCCATGGCATAGGTCCCGGGACCACCGCCAAGGTCGAGAAGCGTTCGTGCGCCACGCAGGTCGATCTGGGCTGCAACCTTCGGCGCTGTTTCCAGGGTCCGGTGATGCATGGCCCACGTGAACCGGCGACGATAGTCCGGCTCTTCCGGTTCATCGTGATCTAGTGGCAATCCGCTCTTCACCGATTCGAGCAACCGTCCCCAGTCAGCCCAATGGCTCACGATCAGCTGGAGATAGTCCCCTCGATAGGCGGGATGCTGCCCATTCAACGCGGTGGCGCCCAACCGGCTGTTTCTATAGGTCTCCCCGATTTTCTTCAGCAGGCCGGCCATGGCGAGATTCCGGCAGAGGATCGCCAGGCCCCGCTCACTGACTTTCATTTTGTGAGCCAGATCAGGAACCGTCCATGTGCCCGCATCGATGACCGTGAAGAGATTCAACTCAAGAGCGGCAATGAGCACCCTCGGCAACCGGTATGCCGTAATCGCATCACGCAAGTCATTGAACGTAGCGATCCGCCGCCTCATCACGCAACGCCGATTGTCCGCACACACCAGCGCATCAAGTCTTGCACAGCCGTCGGATTGGTCACGTCCACGCTCCGCTCGAAACGCGCCGCGACATACTCATCGGTGATCTCGGTTTGTTCGGAGAATCCTGATTTCAGCAGAATTGCCCGGTACTTGGAAACTGCCGGTTGAATGTAGTACTTGGCTTGCTTCGCGATCTCATCTGTGCCGAGATCCTCCGGCGTCCCATCGGACAAGAGAGCCATTACATCGTCAATCGCCATGCCATACTGGCACAGCAGTTGTCCGTCAGGAGTCAATTCCAGCAACCATCCGTCGGAACCAAGTTCCATCGACAAAGCCCCGCCGGCTTCGAATTCCTGCAGTTGGGGAAATGTGGGGGTCAACGAGGCCCTGAGGGCATTCCATTCCGTCGAGGCTTCATCACTCATCTATGTACCTTTCGATGAGGCGGCGCCCCGCCCTGCTCCAGAAGGCCTGCACGCAGCGCCGCCAGACGTTTTGTATTCTCTTCAAGTTTAGGCAACTGATATTTTCGATCCATCTGCACAACCAGTTCGAGAAGATCCGCTGCCTCACGCAACTTGCCGAGCTCTTCGTAACATTGAACCAGCACATAACGAGCGCCGCCTGTTCTCAGCTCATCATGCGACCGCTCGGCAATGGACTGGCTGGTTTGGCAACAGGCAATGGCATCGTCATAGCGCCGCTGAAGCAAAAACGTACGGCCGATCATACGCCAGGCATCGGCCACGCCACCCTCATTCCCCAAGCGTCGCATAAGGACCAGCGATTGTTCATAGTATCCGATCGCCTGCTCATACTCTTTCGTTTCGCGCGCGACCAGGCCAAGATCCGAAAACAGCACGGCCTTGCCCACCTCGTCGTGAGTCTTAGACATGAGGTCTAATGCTTCGAGATAGTAGGCTTTGGCGCGGTCCCATTCAGCCGCATCAGCCCTCAGATTTCCCAAATTTCCCAAGGTCGTCCCAATACCCTTCTCATCACCAAGAATCTTTTGCAGTTCCAACACCTCTTGATAATGAGTCTGGGCCGCTTCCCGACGCCCACTGACCGCGCAGATATTTCCGAGATTTCCCAGGGTAGAAGCCAAGGCCCGTTGATCCCCGGTCAGCCGATCACATTCCAACGCTTTGGCATAGCAGGTATAGGCGTCGGTATAGAGCCCGCGGGCAAAATGCTCATTTCCCTGGCGATTGAGCTCTTCTGAAAGTCCGTTGCGTAGCGTCATGATGAAGGCTGGAGCAGCCGGTCAACTGCCTGCTTGGCACCGGTCAGAATCGATACGCCGTCGCCCACCAAGAGACTATCGAAGTCATACTTAAGGAGACGACGCAGTCCTTCCTTGGCTTTCCCCACATCGGCATATTTTTCAGCCGGCAGCAGACTGACGGATCCCGGCGGCTTCCCGATCAAGGCATCGCCGACGATCAGCACACCCTTTCCCTGTTGAATAAACAACGCCGACTCGCCGGGAGACTTCTGGTCTTTCAATTGTATTACCCAGATCCCGCCGGCCAGCAGCTCCCCATCCCTGAACGTTTTGGTCGGGTTCAGGTCCATCTGCAGCGCATCAGCCTCCGGTACGTATAGTTGGCAGCGCAACTCCTTCTGATAGTTCACTGCTTCTCGTGCATGATCACGATTCGTTACGATGATATAATCGACCGGCCCGTTACGGAGAATCACAGAACTCGCCTCCCCTGTCATCGGCGGAGGATCGACGAGAATCTTGTGTTCCCCGACCGTGAGAAAGAGCCCGTTGAAATTGAGCTGTTTTTCCTGGGAGAACCAGGACCATTGCCAGACGCCGGGAAGGAGCTGTTTCATTGCGAATCCAGGTTGAGGCCTCGACCAACCTTCCTAAAGAGCAGCGACGGCATCCTTGACGATTTTCGTGACCTTAGCCAGGATACCGGCCTCGTTGGGTAAATCGATGATGTCGTCTTCCGAGATCGTGAGAAACTTTCTGTTCGACCCCTTCGTCAAGGAGATCAGGAACATACTATTAGAAGGCGTAACGGGAATGACGACCTGCACAGCGGCATCAGCCCCCTTCACCACCTCCAGAAATTTCTGCTTCCCTGCTTCCATTTCATCCATTAATTTACTTCCTTTTACCCTCACCCATGGAGCGAATTAGAGCGGGTGGCTCCGACCTGGGAGTCCAGCCCCCCTTCTCTCGCTGTCCTCAAGGTCCAGCCTGATTGGCCGCCCATTGCGCGCATGCGACGAGCACCGCCCATTCTGATGGCCATTCGATCAATCTTGCGTGCGCGTCGCGCGAGCACAGGAGGCCAATCAGGCTGGACCACCCCTTCCTACACCGGGCGGGGTGCGAGGACGGCTGGGCTCCCAGGTCGGAGCCACCCGCTACATCTTATTATTCGGTCCTGCCAATACCTTTTCGACTTCCGCCACAATCACTTCTGCCCCGGCCAGATCCATATCACCGACACGCTGCCACCTGATCACCCCCTGCTGATCAATCACATACACGTTAGGGATAAACCTGCCTCCGCCATATAACTTGTCCGTCACCTTGTTCGGATCAAGCAGATAGGGATAGGTCACCTTGACAGGAAAGGCGGACAAAAACTCCCCGACATTTTTCTTGGAGTCGCCTGAAGAATTAACGCCGAGCACCGCCACGTTTTTTCCCTTCATCATCTCGGAAACTTTTTGGAGCGCGGATCCCTGGGTCATACAGGGTTCGCAAATATGAAAGAGTCCGAGCACCACAACTTTCCCCTTATAGGTATCCAGACCGAGAGTTTCACCGGTGATGGCCGTCAAGGCAAACGAGGGCGCCTTCTCGCCGACCTTAAACAATCCTGCGGCAAGAACCAGTTGGGTCACAAGAACAGGAACCAGCAGTGTCGCAAGGATGAGGACCCAACGTTTCATCGCAGCCTCCTTTACGCAAGAGTCAACGTCGAGCTTCAAATGTGACATGGCACGATCATTCAACATTCAAAATGTGATATTTCGTGAGTAGCATCCTAGCATGCTGATTTTTCATGGAGCAACTAACAGGCTGTTGACAAAGTCCGCCAGCAGTAGGAGGGCTGGCCAACAGCGGAGCTATCGAGGGGAGGATGAATCGTGCGGGTTGAGCAAATCTTCAAGTTGTTGCTTAGACCGGCCGTCGAAACCGACAAACTCCAAGCCAAATCTGTCGCTTTGCTTCCAGCGAACCACCGCGACGGTGACCACAATAGGAGGCCGGGCACCTGAGGTATGGATACTCAGTGAAAGACGGCTGCCGATGGCAAGGTCAGCCTGACTTTGTATTTCCGCCCCGGCAATTGTCAAATTCTTGAGCGTCCCGCTTCCGGACAGCTGATCGGTCGTGAACGTAGCAGGGTAATCTACTTCAATTCTCGGTCTTGCCCTCGGCTGCATACGCGGTTTCTCGTCCATTGTACAGTGCAATGATCTGGTGTGGCTTGGGTCTGGGTTCAGCGCGCTGGTTCAAATAGGCCCAACTGCATTTCTTCTGCGCGAGTCAAGGGAATCGGGTAGCGTTCCGTAAAGCAGGCATTGCAATATTGGCCCGGCACACCAGGAGAGGCCCCCAGCATGCCATCGAGGCTTAAATACGCAAGGCTATCGGCCGTAATGTACTTTCGAATCTCTTCTGTCGTGTGGCTGGAGGCTATCAATTCCTTCCTGGTAGGCGTATCGATTCCGTAGAAGCAGGGAGAGATGATCGGTGGCGAACTGATGCGCATATGCACTTCTTTCGCTCCGGCATTCCGAAGCATCTTCACGATTTTACGGCTTGTCGTACCCCGAACCAGTGAGTCATCGACCACGACAACCCGTTTCCCTTTGAGCACCTCCGGCACAGCATTGAGCTTGACCTTCACACCGAAGTGGCGAATTGATTGCTCTGGTTCAATGAAGGTACGACCGACATAGTGATTCCTGATTAGCCCAAGTTCGAACGGAATCCCCGCCCCTTCCGCATAGCCGAGCGAGGCAGGCACTCCGGAGTCCGGCACCGGAATGACGATGTCAGCCGGCACAGACGATTCCTTCGCCAATTGTCTGCCCAACGCTTTGCGCGTAGCATAGACCGTATTTGCGCCGAAAATTTTACTGTCGGGACGAGCAAAGTACACATACTCAAAGACACAGAGGGCCGGACTCACCGGTGTAAAGGGCTTGTGACTCGTCACACCCTTGTCGTTTAGCACGATCAATTCGCCTGGCTCGACTTCGCGAACAATTTCGGCTCCGAGCAGATCGAATGCGCATGTCTCTGAGGCCACGAGATATGTATCGTTTAGGCGACCGAGACAGAGGGGCCGGAACCCATGGGGGTCGCGCGCCGCGATGATCCCGTCGTCTGTCTGCAGGACGATGGAAAATGCCCCGCGGACCTGACTCAACGCATCGATGATCCGAGCCAGCAAGGTGTTGGCCCTGGAATGTGCGATCAGATGGATAATGACTTCGCTATCCGAGGTGGATTGGAAGATGGCGCCGTACGCTTCGAGCTCGTGGCGCAGCACTTGCGCGTTGATAAGATTGCCGTTATGCGCAAGTGCGAGATTCCCGAATGCAAAATTGACCGAGAACGGCTGTATGTTCTTGAGATCGCTCCCGCCTGCCGTAGAGTAGCGATTGTGGCCGATCGCCATTGAACCGGTCAATTGCTCGAGCACCTGGGTATTATAGATATCCGCGACGAGCCCCTTCCCCTTATGAACGTAAAACTGCTCGCCATCGCCTGAGACGATACCGGAAGCTTCCTGTCCTCGATGCTGCAAAGCATAGAGCCCGAGATAGGTAAGGTTTGCCGCTTCCTTGTGGCCATAGATGCCGAAGACCGCACATTCGTCGTGAAACTTATCCGGAGTAATAATAGGTAAGGGGTACTTCACGTCTTATCCCTCACGCTCCATTCAGCGTTCGTTCGATCGAAAAGGCCCACCGGTCCTGAAGAGTATCCACCGGCAGATCGATGCGGCATCCCTCGCTCCATTGCCCTTCCTCTACATCGATGATGAAGCGGTCTCCACCTACCGTCCCGATCTTCATCGCTGGAATACCGGAATCCCAAGCTCGATTCAATACTTGACCGGCCACCTCGGGCTTCACTGACAAGACCACCCGCGACTGGCTCTCACCAAACAAGAGCGCATCACGCCTCGATTGATCAAGGGGTAATCTTATCATAGCCCCTCGCCTGCTGTCCGGGGCAGAGATACAACATTCGGCCAGTGCGACAGACAGACCGCCATCTGAACAATCATGAGCGGACTGCACCAAGCCCTCACGAATGATGTGCAGTAGAAATTCATGAAGCGCCTTCTCTGTCTCCAAACTCAAGAAAGGGGGCGATCCCTGTTCCCGGTGATGAAGCACTTTCAGGTATTCACTGCCGCCCAGGTCCTCTTTCGTCTTGCCCAGGAGAAGAATCGCATCGCCATCCTGCTTGAACCACTGCGTCATCGTCTTATCGGCCGATTCGATCAGCCCCACCATTCCCAGCATCGGTGTCGGGTAGATCGAGAGACCATTGGTCTCATTATAGAAACTCACATTGCCACTGACGATAGGAATCGCGAAATGTTCGCAGACATCCTTCATCCCCTCGATCGCCAGCACGAACTGCCACATAATCTCCGTCCGCTCGGGATTCCCGAAGTTCAAACAGTCCGTGAGCCCGATCGGTTCCGCCCCGGAACAGGCCAGATTCCTCGCCGCTTCGGCCACCGCAATGCGCGCCCCTTCATACGGATGCAACAGGCAATAGCGGCTATTACAGTCCACCGTCATCGCAACGGCCTTGTTCGTTCCCTTGATTCGCACCACCGCCGCATCAGAGCCTGGTCGGACCATGGTATTGGTTCGCACCATATGGTCGTATTGTTCATAGGCCCAGCGTTTGCTCGCAATCGTCGGTGATCCCAGGAGAGAGAGCAGCGCGGCATTTGCATCCTTCACATCGGGAAGCGCATCGTAATTGAGGTTGGTCAGCATGTCCTGATAGCCCGGCGGCGAATAGGGGCGCTCATAACGAGGTCCCTCATCGGCCAGCGCTTTCGCCGGTATCTCCGCCACTACGTTGCCCTGATCCCTCACGCGGAGAACCCCGTCCCCTGTCACCCGCCCCACCACTGCGACATCGAGATCCCACTTTTTGCAGATCCTGATGCATTCCTCCTCCTTGCCCGCCTGCGCCACCATCAGCATACGTTCTTGTGATTCCGACAACATCAATTCATAGGGAGTCATGCCCGGTTCGCGCCGCGGCACGTCGGTCAGGTCCAAATCGATTCCATTGCCGGCCCGTGACGCCATTTCACAAGACGAACTGGTTAACCCTGCTGCCCCCATGTCCTGAATGCCGACGAGCAAATCGCCCGCCATCAATTCGAGACAAGCTTCCAACAAGAGCTTCTCAGTAAATGGATCACCCACCTGCACCGTAGGCCGCTTCTGCTCCGATTGATCGTCGAAAGAATCGGACGCCATCGTCGCGCCGTGAATCCCATCGCGGCCCGTCTTCGAGCCAAAATAGATCACAGGATTGCCGACCCCGGCTGCCGTTCCCAGAAAAATCTTGTCTTTGTGCGCGATGCCGAGGCAAAACACGTTCACGAGCGGATTCTGCGAGTAAATGTCGTTGAAGACGATTTCGCCTCCAACCGTCGGCACACCCATACAGTTCCCGTATCCGGCTATACCAGCTACCACGCCCTTCATTAGGTGGCGATTCTTGGGCGTCTCCAGCCCGCCGAACCGGAGCGAGTCGAGCAAAGCAATCGGACGCGCGCCCATTGTAAAGATATCGCGCAAAATCCCACCCACCCCTGTTGCTGCACCCTGGTATGGCTCGATAAACGACGGGTGGTTGTGAGACTCCATCTTAAAGACCACACAGAGCCCGTCGCCGATATCCACTGCCCCCGCATTTTCCCCCGGTCCCTGAACCACCCGCGGCCCAGTCGTCGGCAGTTTTTTGAGGTGCACCCGTGAACTCTTATAGGAGCAGTGCTCCGACCACATGACTGAGAACATGCCCAGCTCGGTGATATTCGGCTCCCGCCCCAAAATCTCGACGATCTTCTTATACTCATCGTCCGTCAGATTATGCTGCGCGATGAGGTTTTTCGTTATCACTGGTGCCGTCACGATTACTATGCCTTCCCGTTACACATCACACTGGCAACGCTTGCTCCGAAGAATCACGATCTGCACTCTTGGCCTGTCCACGTAGCTCGTCTGCTTCGTGCGTCCCGTCGCCTCTCTCTTCGCCAGTGGGCTGCGATGTCGATATCCGCGAGTGCTCATTTCAACAACAAGCGCTTCGTGCCGTCCATACAGAGCCTTCAGCCTTCCCTTCCATCTCAATGTCTCTGGATGCCGCGCATACCCCTTCTTGCCATTTACAATTACCGACCAGATCGCGTGCAACTCCCGATGCTCGCCAAGCAAATGATTCCGGCACAATCTCTTTGGCGGGATATCCCAAATTCTCATACACGCTCATTCACCTTCTAAAGCCTGGTAAGGGCACGGCCAGAGCACCCTTGCCGAGAGCGGTCGGGACCCATCGAGAGTCAGCCAGGAAGGGAAAGCTGGAACTGACTGACGCTTCACGGCCTGCTAAGGCCGTGACGGAAGGAATTCCAGAAGGCTTCCGCCCGGCTGACTCCGAAAGGGTGACCGCGAAGGCACAGGAGCGGCTGGCCATGCCCTCACCCAGCTCCCACCATCTTCAGCTGCTTCCCATTTCCTTTAAGCGCTTCCAGCATCGACAGAAAAATCCGCTTTCCGCTGTCATTGCCCAAGACCAGTTCCGCGCAGCGTTCCGGATGCGGCATCATGCCCAGCACATTGCCTTCTGCATTAATGATCCCGGCAATATTATCCAAAGACCCGTTGGGATTCGCCTCCGGCGTCACTTTGCCATCTGACGTGCAATAGCGCAGCACGATCTGCGCGTTCGCCTGCATCGCCGCCAGCGTGACCGGATCGGTGTAGTAATTCCCGTCCGCATGGGCAATTGGAATCTTCAATACCTGACCGGACTCACAGCTCCCCGTAAACGCTGTCGCCGCATTCTCCACCTTCACATGAACATCCCTGCAGATAAAATGCAGCGAGCGGTTGCGCAACATGGCGCCAGGCAATAGGCCTGCTTCGAGCAGAATCTGAAAGCCGTTGCAGATGCCGAGTACCAGCCCCCCCTTTTTCGCGAACTCCTTCACCGCCCCCATTACCGGCGAGAACCGCGCGATGGCGCCGGTCCGCAAGTAGTCGCCGTAAGAAAACCCACCCGGCAGAACAATCGCATCCAACCCTGCGAGCAAGGTCTCCTTATGCCAGATCATCTCCACATACTGTCCCAACACATCCCTAAAGATATGCTGACAGTCGTGATCGCAATTACTGCCCGGAAAAACAACGACGCCGATCTTCATTTCTTCCCTCTCTCACCACGAAGTTGACGGAACCTCTTTGCGCGGGTAGCACAGGCGGAGGACGCCCGCCGCGCGCAGAGGGGGTCCCCCACACCGGGCGGGGGAGCGAGCACGGCGGGCTCCGCCTGTGACAGGACCCGCGCTCTTTCCCTCACATACATCACGTCAACTCGTACCGATATTCTTCAACGATCGTATTCGCTAACAGCTTTTCGCACATCTGCTTCACCTGGGCCTCAGCCTTCGCCTTGTCCGTTTCATTCACATCCACTTCCATGTACTTTCCCACTCGCACATTGCCCGTATTCTTGAACCCCAGGGAATCAAGCGCATGCTCGATCGCCTTCCCTTGAGGGTCCAAGATACCCTGTTTCAACGTCACATGGATTTTTGCCTTCACCACACCCTCCTTAGCTCTTCTCACACACCTCGACAAAGGGCGGCATGAAGGCTCTTATGTGCGCGCATCGAGGGAGCACTGCTTTCTCGTGTGCACTCTGCGAGCACAGAGAGCCTTCATGTTGCCCTTCTCCCTTCACTGTTGATCTCCCTGCTCCAATGCTTTGGTCTGTTTATCCACATACCTTCTGATCCAGAAAATCCCAGCGATCGTCCCGAACCCAGCCACGATGATCGCCAAGAGCGGCCAGCGCCAGGGTGAATCCCCCATCCGATAGGTCAATATACCGACCACCGACATGACCGCCAAAATGGAGGCCACCAACCCGTACAGCATGAACAACCGCCGAAACCCCTTCACCTGCCCTCACTTCCTGATGCGGTGATTGGTCTCGGCTGCGCGCGTCCAACGAGGGTCATCTGCGACCGCGCGTTGCGCGAGCAACGAGACCAATCATCGCATCGTTCCTCTTCCACCTAACCCCTCCAGAAGGGTTTGGAAGTTCTGAAGAGACGTTGGGGTTGGCCTCACCTGCGCGCATCGAACGAGCACATTCTTATCGTGCGCGTTCTGCGAGCAAAGAGGCCTGCCCCAACGTCCCTTCATCCGCACACTCTTTTCAGCACCTCCCGATACGCCTCTTCAATCCTCCCCAAATCCTTCCGAAACCGATCCTTATCCATCGATTCCTTCGTTGTTGCATCCCAAAAACGGCAGGTATCCGGTGAAATCTCATCGGCCAGGATGAGCCGGCCGTTGTGCAGTCCGAACTCCAATTTAAAATCGACGAGGATCATCTGTCGCTCCTGGAAGAATGGGCGTAGAACCGCATTGATTTGTAGCGCAAGTCGCTTGATCTCCACCAGTTGCTCCGGCGTCGCCAGCTTGAGGAGGCGAATATGTTCATCAGCGATGAGCGGATCGCCCAGCCCGTCGTTCTTGTAGTACCACTCCACGATCGCCGGCTCGATGGCATCACCCTCCTTCAATCCCAACCGCTTCGCCAAGCTGCCTGCGACGATATTGCGGACCACGACTTCGACCGGCACGATCATCACTTTCTTCGTGAGCAATTCCCGATCACTCAGGCGCTCGACAAAATGCGTCGGCACGCCTGCCTGTTCCAACAGCCGGAAGAGCCGTTCCGAGACTTTGTTATTGACCACGCCTTTCTCGATGATAGTCCCACGCTTCTGGGCGTTAAAGGCGGTTGCATCGTCCTTGAAATACTGCACGACCTGATCGGGCCTGTCGGTCGCAAATACCTTCTTGGCTTTACCTTCGTAGAGAAGCGTGCCCGTCGTCATATTCGCTCCTTAACCTGCCTTACCGAACACTTCTGCGGCGATCGCCAAACTGCTATGTGAAGCGTCGTTCGTGAAGCGTGAAGCGTTTTCGTTCGGATTCAGACGCTGCACTCACAGAAGACGTTTCAGGCATCTTTCGCACCTGGTCTGACGCTTCACGAGATACGCTTCACGAGGAACGCAGGCTGCCTACTGCGCCAATACTTCAATAATTTCATCCAGCGATCTGACCGTCCCCAGCAAGGTAGGATGACCGAACCGTCTGTTATGCTTAAACTCCTTCACCTTCTCCAATGCCAGAATCAGACTCTGAAAGTCTTCCAACCGTGAGGTTTCGAAATAGGTGATGAAATCCAGGTCATCGAGGCCGGTGGCGTGGTAGAGCTTCCGCTTGACTGTTTTATTGTAGGGCAACGACGCCTCGGTATGCTCCTTCATCATCGCCGCGCGCTGTTCTTGCGGCAGAGCCCACCAGTCCGCATCTTTCCGGATCGGGATCACGATGACATAGGGCTGGGGACCTGGCTCGCTCGGAATATTCAGTTCGGCTTTGAGATTGTCCGGCATGCCGGGCACGTAGTTGGCTTTCTTCGTCAGACCGGAAAAGATCATGCTGTCGGTCAGGTGTTTACCAAAAAGGCTGCTCTCAAGATCCAGGAGAAATCCCTGGGTGTCGCGCAGCTCGTTTGCATGGATGCGAAATAGCAGGTCGGCGCGATCGGAGAGTCCACGAAGAAGATAGACATCAATTGCCACTTTCTCTCGATGTTGCTCGACCACCCCCTTCAACGTGAGCAATTGCGTGATACGCGTGGTCTGACCCTGTTTAGCCCAATCAGCATCGAGCCGGAACGCGGCAAAGGTGCCATAGACTCCCGGTTCCTTTAGAAGTTTATCGCGATCGGCCGCCTCAACAACCGACAGCGACATCAAACCGGCCATTACTGCCAAGGCAAGGCATATGAATGTTGCGAAGGCTCGCTTCATCGTTTCCCTCTCTTCCCCTGGTTATGCGCCTCCGATCCAAATACTCTCCGAAAAATCTTGTCAAGATGGCGCAGGTAATACTTCGGATCGAAACAGGAGCGAATTTCCATTTCAGTGAGACGCTTCATCACGAATGGATCCCGTCTGACTAATTCCTGCAGTGTCCCGGTCCCTTTCCAAGAAGCCATGGCATTGCGCTGAACAGCCTCATAAGACTCCTTGCGTTGTGCTCCCTTCTCAATAAGCCGCAGCAGTAGTCTTTGCGAGTAGACCAGTCCCCCGGTGAGGTCGAGATTGCGCTTCATATTCGCCGGGTAGACTACCAGATGCTTGATGACATCGGTCATCCGCGCCAGCATATAATCGATCAAAATCGTACTATCCGGCATGATCACTCGCTCGACAGAGGAATGGCTGATGTCGCGCTCATGCCATAGGGCGACGTTCTCCATCGCCGCGAAACTATTGCTCCTCACAACCCGGGCCAACCCACAAAGATTTTCCGAAGCAATCGGGTTCCGCTTGTGCGGCATGGCAGAAGATCCCTTCTGCCCCTCGGAAAAATACTCTTCCGCTTCGAGCACCTCGGTCCGTTGCAGGTGCCGAATTTCGGTCGCAAACTTTTCGATGCTGGCAGCCAGCAACGCCAAGGCCGAGGCATAGGCTGCATGCCGGTCGCGTTGCACGATTTGATTAGAGACAGGGTCCGGTGTCAGCCCCAGCTTGGCACAGACGTATGCTTCTATCTCAGGCCCTTGATGCGCAAACGTACCCATCGCACCGGAGAGTTTGCCGACCGCAATCTCCCTCCGCACATGCATTAACCTCTCCCGGTGCCGGCAAGCTTCTTCGTACCAGATGGCAAGTTTGAGTCCGAATGAGATCGGTTCGCCATGGATGCCGTGGGAACGGCCAACCATGACCTGTCTCTTATACTTTAGTGCCTGCCGCTTCAGAACGGCGATCAGCCCGTCAAGATCGTCGAGGATGAGGTCGAGCGCCTCGGTCATCTGCACGGCTAAGGCTGTGTCCACAATATCCGACGAGGTCAGCCCCATATGAAGGAACCGATGCTCAGGCCCGACCGATTCCACCAGGGATTCAAGGAAGGCAATCACGTCGTGCTTCGTGATCTTTTCAATTCTGGCGATCCGCTTCACATCGATCGTCGCTTTCTTCCTGATGCGGGCTGCGGTGCCGCGCGGGACCTGTCCCGTTCGTTCAAAGGCCGCACAGGCGGCCAGCTCGACATCGAGCCAAATCTCGTACTTGTGTTTCAGGTCCCAGACAGCCTTCATGTCAGGCCTGGTATACCGGTCAATCATCACATCTCCGTTAGGCTTGAGGCGTTAGGCGTTCGGGGTGGCAGCAGCAGCATCTTCATGAGGTTCATGCCGTCGCCTCCCGTCGTTTCGCGGCCAGCATCAATTCCTTGGTCAAGATCTGATCCAGAAGACCGTTCACGAATTTCGAGGCTTCGTCGTCGCCGAAACTTTTCGCCAACTCGATGGCTTCGTTCACCGTCACTTTCGCCGGCACATCTTCCATCCACAACAATTCATAGGTGCCGACCCTCAGAATGTTGCGGTCTACGATCGGCATGCGACTCACTTTCCAATTGGTCGCGTATTTTCCGATGAGGCCATCCAACTCTTTCCTCTTGCTCAGCACCCCTGCCACGAGTCGTTCGGCAAAGGCCTTCACCTCATCCGTTGACTTGTTCTCCTTCCAGAAGACATCCAGCCATAAGCCCGGCTTGCCGTGGATATCGTACTGAAATAGAATTTGGAGAGCGCGCTCCCTGGCTTGATGGCGGCTACCCATAACAGCCGCCTCGATGGTGAGCTGACAAGAATACAGGCCGACAGGAATGCGTCATCGTTTCTCCCGGGGCCGGCTTTTTCTGTTCCCACTTTTCAGCTGGTGACCAGTCAACCTGTCACCTGTCATCTTGTCACCTTTGACCACTTTCATCACCACTCCCATTTCAATCGCGGACTTGGCTGCCTCTCCCCCACGATTAAACCTCGTCGGCTCTGCCCGCTCGATCGCCTGCTTCATAGTATGCGTCGTCAACACACCAAAGATGATCGGCACATCGGCACCCAACGCCGCCTGGCCAATTCCACGACTGACCTCCGCACTGATGTAATCAAAATGCGGCGTATCGCCGCGAATAATCGCTCCCAGACAAATCACCGCATCGAACCGGCCCGTCCTCGCCATCGTTTTCGCGACAAGTGGAATCTCGAATGCTCCCGGCACACGCACCACCTCGATGTCGTCGGCCCTGACCCCTTGTTCCTCCAGTTCTTCAAGGCAGGAACTCAGCAGCTTGTTCGTCACGGACCTATTGAACTTTGCAACAACAATCCCAAACCGCAACCCCGTCGCATCATGAGAACCCTTCCGCAGCTTCATTCCTTGCTTCTTCCCATCTGGCACATTCCCAGACTGGGGAGGGTCAGCCTGCCCTTCCACTGCGCGCGTCGAGCGACCACCGTTTCATCGTGGGGGCTCCGCGAGCAAAGAAGGGCGGGCTGACCCTCCCCCTCTCACACTTTCTTCAGAATGTGCCCCATCTTCTTTTTTTTCGTTCGTAAGTACTTCACATTCGCGGCACGCGGCTGGATCTCAATCGGCACACGCTCGACCACTTGCAACCCATACCCTTCGATACCGACGATTTTTCGCGGATTGTTTGTGATGTACTTAATCTTGTGCAGCCCGAGATTCACGAGAATTTGTGCCCCCACGCCGTAGTCCCGCAGATCGGCCTTGAAGCCCAGCTTTAAATTTGCCTCAACGGTATCGCTCCCCTGATCTTGCAACCCATAGGCTCTGATCTTGTTAAGCAAACCGATGCCGCGTCCTTCTTGATTAAGGTAGAGGACAACCCCGCGCCCTTCCTTTTGAATGACTTCCATGGCCTTATGGAGCTGGTCCCGGCACTCACACCGCAAGGACCCCAATGCGTCGCCAGTCAAACAGCTCGAGTGCACACGTACCAGGACCGGATCGCCTCCTTCTACACGACCTTTGACCAACGCAATATGCGTCACTCCGTCCAATTCGTTTTCGAATGCCACGGCTTCGAAATCGCCGAACATTGTCGGCAGCTGGGCACTGGCTATCCGCCGCACAAAGGGCTCACGCTGCATTCGGTATTGGATGAGCGCCTTGATCGTGACCATCTTGATCTTATGCCGTTTGGCAAACTTCGTCAGCTCCGGGACACGCGCCATGGTGCCGTCCTCACTCATGATTTCGCAGATAACGCCGGCAGGGATGAGCCCCGCCAACCGTGCCAGATCGACGGAGCCTTCTGTCTGCCCTGCGCGTTTCAGCACACCGCCTGGTTGTGCCTTTAAAGGGAAAATATGCCCGGGCCTCGCCAGATCGCCTGGCTTGGACTTCGGATCGATCGCCACATGAATCGTTGTGGCTCGATCCGCCGCAGAGATGCCGGTCGTAATGTCGTGCCGCGCATCGATGGACACGGTGAAAGCCGTGCCAAACGTCGCCGTGTTCTCTACCGCCTGTTGCGGGAGGTGGAGTTCTTCCACCCGTTGAGGCGTCAGGGCAAGACAGATCAACCCACGGGCGTATCGGGCCATGAAATTAATGGCCTGGGGCGTCACATGATGGGCTGCCATGACAAGATCGCCTTCATTCTCCCGATCTTCGTCATCGACGAGAATGATGAATTTCCCCTTTTTGATGTCCTTGATGGCCTCTTCGATGCTGTGAAATGGAGTTGGCATAGCCCCGTTATGGTTATGGTTAAAGTTGGGTGTTCAACGGACTGACCAATTTATCATCTACCATTGAACATTTAACATTGTTTTTTTGGCCCCTTGAGTGTCAATGGGAAATAGGGTCTGCAGTCTCCATGGGATCCAGTACTCGCCGTGCTCGCCGT